>ENA-ORSC01001952-ORSC01001952.1-human-gut-metagenome-genome-assembly--contig:-NODE-1952-length-13209-cov-8.024023_pt1 | contig 13209 bp, 10 predicted proteins | sample MGYA00242178_ERZ509140 | MGnify/ENA primary metagenome ERZ509140 (study PRJEB26280, sample SAMEA2338681) | human gut metagenome | biome: human gut; feature: human-associated habitat; material: faeces... | reverse complement strand
CAGTGGAGTAAGCTGATTCCATATCAGCAGATGGTGAAAAATGTGGCCGACGCCCATATTGTAATCACTCACGGTGGCCCGGCAAGTTTTATCATGCCACTACAGATAGGTAAGACTCCTATTGTTGTGCCGCGTCAGCATCAGTTCAATGAGCATGTGAACGATCATCAGGTGGAGTTTGCGAGAAACGTGGCTCAGAGAATGGGAACGATTATTCCGGTAGAAGATATTGAAACATTGGGAGATATCATAACGAACTATGATCAGATTGTTGCTGGCATGGGACATGGTATGAGCAGTAATAATGCAAAGTTTAATGAAGAACTTGAAAAACTGGTAGATGAATTGTATTGAGGATGGGTGGATGAGAAAAGTTGGAATCATGTCGATGCAGCGCATTGCAAACTACGGTTCGTTTTTGCAGGCATATGCATTGAAGCAGCTAATTGAGGAAGTTGGCTGTAATGTAGAATTTGTGGACTATCATGTAGGTGCTCCAGTAATTACAGAAAATGCAGATAGTAAAAACAAGGTTGTCCGAAAGATAGAAAAGGGACTGGAAACCTTTCGGTATCGGGCTCCTCTTGCACACAAATTATCGTTCATCCGATATAAACAGTCTTTCGCTCAAAAGTATATGCCACTTTTAGGGATTACGGATGAAATGAACTACAATCCGACAGTGGATTGTCTTGTGATTGGCAGTGACGAGGTTTTTAACTGTATTCAAAAAAATTCCAATGTGGGCTATTCGCCAGAATTGTTTGGAAAAAATAACCATGCGAAGAAACTTATCACTTATGCAGCGTCTTTCGGTAATACCACATTGGAAAAGCTGGAAAAGTATAAAAAGGCCAATGAAGTCGGAGCTTTGTTGAAGAAGTTTGACGCGATTTCTGTACGAGATGCTAATTCAGGAACTATTGTAGAACAGCTCACTGGGAAAGAACCAGTGTACAATCTGGATCCGGTTCTGACCTATGATTACATGAACTGCTGCGACAAAATCCCACAGGTTCAGACGAATGAGAAGTATTTGATTCTGTACGCGTATGCAGGTCGTATTTCCAATGATGAGGCAGATTGGATTGCTGCTTATGCAAAGAAAAAGAATTTGAAGGTATATGCAATTGGTGGTATCCAAAAATGTGCAGACCGATTCGTGGACTGCTCACCCTTTGAGGTTCTGGCCTATTTCAGAAATGCAGAAGAAGTTATTACCGATACCTTCCACGGCAGTATCTTCTCGGTGATCACACATCGGCCGTTTACAACATTGATTCGCAAGAGTGTAGGTAACAGCTATGGTAATGAAGAAAAGTTGAGCGATTTGCTAAAGCGACTGGGACTGACCAATCGGATGACAACGAGAATTGAAAATACAGAAAACATCAATGAAAAGGCGATTGATTACGCGAAAGTTGATGAGCAGTTGAAAGCACATAGAGAAGTGGCGAAGGAGTATCTGAGAAAAAATTTAGAGGAATAAAATGGAGAACATATCGAGGATAAAAGAGAAATGTGTGGGATGTAAAAGCTGTGAGCAAAGCTGCCCAAAACACTGTATCTCTATGGTAGAAAACAAAGAGGGATTTTGGTATCCGTCTGTTGATGAAAAAAGCTGCATCGAGTGCAAGGTGTGCTTGAAAAAGTGTCCAGTAGAAAATACGGGATTTCATCGGAATGAGCCACATAAAGTTTGGGCGTGGCGCAATAAAAATGATGTGGATATTATGTGCTCTGCATCTGGCGGTGCGGCGGATAGTGCAGCGAAAACTATATTGCAAATGGGCGGTGTGGTTTATGGTGCTGCCTATGACGAGCAGCTGGCAGTAAGCCACATTGAAGTGACAGATGAAGCAGAAAGAGAGAAACTACAGTCCTCTAAGTATGTTCAGTCTGACCCGAAAGATAGCTACACAAAGGTCAAACAGCGTTTGTCAGAGGGAAAAAGGGTACTTTTTACAGGAACTCCCTGCCAGATTGCAGGTCTGTATGCTTTTTTGGGTGGCAATCCAGAAAATCTATATACAGTTGACCTGATTTGCCACGGTGTGCCTTCGCCGAAGTTCTTCAAAAAGTATCTGGAATACCAGAATAAGCAGACGGCTGGCAGAGTAATCTATTTCAACTTCCGTTCCAAAGACAAGAGAGGTTGGGGAACACAATACCTGCTAAAGACAAAGACAAAGACAAAGACAAAGACACTCTCCCTTGATCGCTATGGAAAACATTTTATGGATGGCGACTGCTATAGAGAGAGCTGTTATCAGTGTGCTTATGCTAATACGAGCCGTGTAGGAGATTTGACAGTGGGTGATTTCTGGGGAATTGCAAAGAGCCATCCGAGCTTCAATTCTCCAAAGGGCGTGTCCAGTGTATTTGTAAATACCGAAAAAGGTCAAAAGCTCTTTGAAATGATGCGAGTTCTTGCAGAAGTAGAAGAAGCAACGTTGGAAGAGGGCATGGTGAAGCAGCATAATCTGGTGCAGCCGAGCAACAGGCCTGTGACTAGAGATACTTTCTATAAGAGCATCGATGAACCAGGCTTTATAGAAAATATAAAGGTTGGCTTTCAGCCAAAAGCACGGTTGAAATCTGTGCTGCCGAATAAACTGATTCAAAAAATCAAATCTCTTTGAGATTTTGTGGAGGAAGAATACATGGGAGAGCCTATAAGAGTTTTGCATATCTTGCAGCGAATGGAAGCTGGCGGTACGCAGGCTTTGTTGATGAATATATACCGGAAAATTGACAGAACGAAAGTACAGTTTGATTTTTTGGTCGTTTATAAGGAAAAACAGTTTTACGATGATGAAATTGAAAAAATGGGTGGACATGTTTACAAACTGTCTTTCCGGGAGGATTTGAACCTTCCTAAATTTCAAAAAGATTTGGCAGTTTTCTTTGCGCAGCATCACGAATATAAAATTGTTCATTGTCACGCCTACACGATTGGATATTTCTGCCTGAAAGCTGCAAAGAAAGCAGGTATCCCCGTCAGAATTGCTCATTCACATAATAATGAGACAGTACACGATATAAAATATTTACCGAAGCTGTTCATGCAGCGAATGTTTACCAAAAACGCAACAGATCTTTTCGCCTGCTCTGAAGAAGCTGGAAAATATCTGTTCAAAGACAAGCCGTTTCAAGTACTGAAAAATGCGATTGATTCGCAGAACTTTATTGCGGATGCGGATACCAGAAATGAAATCAGGAAAGAACTGGGGTTAAAGGATAAATTTGTTGTCGGCCATGTTGGTCGCCTGCATCCTCAGAAAAACCATGATTTCCTGATTGATGTTTTTGCAGAAATCAAGAAGAAAAAGCCTGACGCTGAATTGATTCTTGTTGGCACCGGGCCATTAGAAGAGAAAGTAAAAAGCAAAGTGGTCGAAAAAAGCCTTTCAGATTGTGTGCATTTTCTTGGAAATAGAAAGGATATGAACAGAATTTATCAAGCGATGGATGTGTTTGTTTTTCCATCTTTGTTTGAAGGTCTGGGTATTGTTGCAATCGAAGCACAGGCGGCGGGTGTTCCTATTGTCTGCTCTGAAGGATTGCCGCCGGAAACAGATATTACGCCGATATACCAGAAACTTCTGCTGAGCGATGGCGCAGAAAAGTGGGCCAATGTAGCGCTTGAAATGGCACAGAATCTGAAAGCACATACCAATATGCAGCAGTATGTGATTGATGCAGGATTTGATATGGACGCAACTGCAAAATATATGGAAAGTTATTATTTGAACCGATGGAGAACTGCCTGAGATGAATAAAAAAGTAGGTTTCTTAATAATGAATTTTGAAAGCGGCGGAGGTACTGAGAGAGTTACATCTGTCATTGCAAATGAGTTAGTAAAAAAAAATTTTGATGTGAGGATTATCAGTTGTCAGCATGGAAACTCTTGCAAATTTGAAATAGATAAAAACATTAAACTTTACTCACTAAATGGAGAAAAATGCGAGAATTCAGCTTTGAGAAAAATCTATGTCGAAAAGCAATTGATTAAATATGTAAAAGAAGAACAGATTGACATCATGATAGCAGTCGATGTAGCGTTATATCTTTATTTGATTCCTTTGCAGATAAAGAAAATATGTAAATGTATCGCATGGGAACATTTTAACTATTATATAAGCCCTAATAAACTGGTCAAATATGCCAGAAAACTGGCGGCAGAACATGCTGATTGTGTTGTGGTATTAGGCAAGAATGATTTAAATAACTACTTGACACAATACAAACATTGCAAAAATGTGACATATATTTATAACCCAATTGCAGTTGATACAAGCGAAAGTACGCCGTTGACACAAAAACGTGCGATTGCAGTTGGACGTTTAAGTAGACAAAAGGGCTTTGATATGCTGGTTGAGGCTTGGGCCTTGATTGAAAAGGAAGTCCCGGACTGGAAATTAGATATTTATGGACAAGGACCGCTTCAAAAAGAACTTCAGGGGCAGATTGACGGACTGGGGCTCAGGAATATAGAACTAAAAGGATTTTCTGATGATATTCATAAAGAATATATGGAATCGTCCTTGTTTTTTTTATCTTCGCGTTATGAGGGGTTTGTGCTAGTTCTGATGGAAGCAATGGCAACAGGACTCCCGGCTGTTAGCTTTCGTTGTAAGGAAGGACCTGAAGAAACGATTGATAATGGTATCAATGGATACCTAGTAGAAGAAGGAAATGTTCAGCAGTTCGCAGATTGTGCGATAAAACTGATGAAAAATGAAACGTTGCTAAAGCAATTTGCGTCAAAAACAAAAAAGGATTTGGATCGTTTCAATACAGCCGCAATTATAAACCAGTGGGTTGAACTCTTAAGAAATATGTAAAGCGAATCAAAAAAGCGGAAGCAGGAGATAGAATGAAAATATTATTTACAATTAGGAGCCTTACAGGAGGTGGAGCCGAAAGAGTTGTTTCAGTTTTATCTGGCTTATTGGCTGATGTTGGCGAAGACGTTCATATTATTACATATAAAACGTCAGAGAGAGACTATTCTATTTCAGAAAAGGTACAGATACATGAAATGCCACAACGAAAGGATAGTACAATAACAAAAGGAATGAGAATCTTTGATATGAGAAAAATTATCAAAGAAATCCAGCCTGATGTAATTATTCCGTTTGTTGGAACCGTTCTGTATGTGTCTTGGCTTGCAATCACAGGAATGAAAATTCCGTTTGTTTTGACCATCAGAAATAATCCGTGGACAATGCCAGAAAAAAGATTGTTAAGAAATTTTCGCGATTACCTGGCTAAGAAATCTTGTGCCATTCTGGTTCAAAATGAAGAGCAATCGGAATATTTCTCAGCCGATTTAAGAAAAAAGTGCTTTGTTGTTCCCAATCCTCTTTCATCAAAGTTTATTGATAATCATAAAGAAATTTATAGTAGGAAAATTTCTAAAATAATTGCAGTAGGCAGACTTCACGAACAAAAAAATTATCCGCTTCTTCTGAAAGCGATGGTTGATATTACAAAGATAAAATCTGAAATTACACTGGATATTTTCGGTGAGGGAAATCAAAAGAAATACCTTGAAGGTTTAGTCGATGAATATGGACTTGCTAATCATGTTTTTTTACGGGGGAGAAGCCAGAGCATCGAGAAACAGCTACAAGTAGCGGATATGTTTGTGATGACATCTGATTACGAGGGGATGCCAAATGCACTAATGGAAGCAATGGCTTTCGGTGTTCCATGTATATCCAGCGATTGTAAAACAGGTCCTAGAAGCTTGATCAAATCGTTTGAAAATGGTCTTCTGTTTCAGACGAACAATGTTGAAGATTTAAAGGATAAAATGGAATGGGCCATTGCAAATCCTGAACAGATGGCAGAATGCGGAAAACAAGCAAGGCGATGTTTATTGGAGGAGTATTCGTCTGAAAAAGCCTTGAAGAAAATGCAGATACTTTTGGATTATGTGAAGGAGTGTGAGTAAGATGGGTGAAAAAAAGCATGGTTTGCGGCGTGTGGCTGGCTATTTTGTGAACCACAGACTGCTTAATTGGATGCCGGACAAGCCATATCTGCAAATTTTTTATTATGCAGAGTTTGGAAAGTTTATTGATTTTAAGAATCCGAAGACATTCAACGAAAAATTGAACTGGCTCAAACTGTATTATAGAAGGTCGGATCTTATTACATTGGTTGACAAATACGAAGTGAAAAAATATATTGCAGATAAAATTGGTGAACAGTATGTTATCCCGACGCTTGGTGTATGGGATAAATTTGAGGATATCAACTTCAATGAGCTTCCAAATCAGTTTGTGCTGAAATGCACACATGATTCAGGTGGATTGGTTGTCTGCAAGGATAAATCCAAACTTGATTTGAAAAAGGCGAAGGAAAAAATCGAAAAGTCTCTGGCAAACAATTATTATCTTTGGACGAGGGAATGGTCATATAAAGGAGTCAAGCCGAGAATTATTGCTGAAAAATATATGGAAGATCAGGAAACCGGAGAACTCCGTGATTATAAATTCTTCTGTTTCAATGGAGAGCCGAAACTGATGTTTGTGGCAACGGAAAGAGGCGTCAAAAACACAAAGTTTGACTTTTATGATATGCAGTTTAACCACATGAACATTGTACAGCACTATCCGAACTCTGTATCCGCCATCAGAAAACCAGAACATTTTGAAAAAATGCTTGAGCTTGCCAAAAAACTCAGTGAAGGGTTCCCACACGTTCGAGTGGATTTTTATGAAGCAAATGGTCAAGTATACTTTGGAGAAATGACATTTTATCATTTCGGCGCGATTGTGCCGTTTGAAACAAAAGAGTGGGATAAAAAAATTGGAGATTGGCTGGTACTTCCAGAAAAAATTAGCTAATATGAAAATAATTCAAAGAAAGGATTTTGTGGGGTGCAGGGTCAATCAGCACTTGACGATGGATTTGATGAATGATTACTACAAAAGGCGCAAAGATTAAAGTTAAAGATATTACAAATATTTGTTATGGAATCTGTATTTTCCTGTTTGTCATTGGGCAATCATATCTCCTTTCGTCATCTGCAATTCTTGCAACGCTGTGTAAAGGATTAAAGATTGTTGCGGCGACTGTTCCGGTATTGGTACTTTTACGCCACTCAAAGTTCAGCATTCGTAATTTGCTTTTATGGGGACTAATCGCTCTCCTGCTAATAGGAAATATATTCTTCAATCAGGCAGACAGTGACTTGATCTATATTGTTATATTCATATTGTATTGTTCAAAGGCAGAGCCGGAATCTGTTCTGAAGACTTATTGTATTAGTGCTGGCATTGCAATTGCGTTAGTGATTTTTGCATGGCTTATAGGAATTCTCCCGTCTCAAACTAGTGCAGGGCGAGAGTACTTGGGATTTTATTTTGCCACATTCGGTCCGAATCTCTTCTTGCACACAGTTTTGGCGTATATTGCCAGTAGAAAAAACAAAATAAAGTTTAGAAGTTGGATTTTGATTGAAGTCATAAATGTTTGGTTTTATAAGATGACGGATACATTAGCTGTATTTGTTGTTATTAATGCAAGCATTATCCTATATTACTTGTTGAATATTGAAAAGATAAAACAGTTTCTGTTTGACAGAGATTTTCCAAGGAGAATATTAGAAATATTTCCATTCTTTTCAGCAATTGCAACGATAGTAGCACAGTACTTTTATATTGCTCACTATAATGAGCCTGCATTCGTGGCTATAAATGCAGCTTTTTCAAATAGGCCGTATTTTGGAAAAATTGCTTTAGAAACGTATGGTGTTTCATTGTTTGGTCAACCCATTACATGGCTGACAGGAACCGATGGCACAAAAGTATCCGGTATGGATTATTTTTATGTTGATTCTTCATATTTGCAGGTGTTAGTAAGATACGGTGTGATAATGCTTGTGGTTTTATGTTTGGCAATGATGGCGGTACAATGCTATAGTGTTGTGACAAAGAATATTTATCTATGCATGGGATGTTCTTTGTTCCTTATTCATTGCATAACAGACCCGCAATTATTATCTTTTAGATATAATCCTTTTATTATAATTTCTGTTGCCTGCGTTGGAATGATAAAGAGCAAAAAAGAATTTTTTGAAAGGAACCGAAATGAGAAAGAATATGAATAAGTATGCAGAAGTAATAGTAACGTATAATCGAAAGAAATTATTAAAAGAAAACATAGAAGCACTCTTGAATCAGACATTTAAGGATCATGATATCCTGATTGTTGACAACAACAGCAATGATGGCACAAAGGAAATGGTTGCAGAGATTCAGGACAAGAGAATCAAATATTATAATACCGGAAAGAACCTTGGTGGTGCAGGTGGATTTGCTTTTGGTTTGAGAAAAGCCATAGAGCTCGGCTATTTATATGCGTGGATCATGGATGATGACTCTATCCCGGAAAAAGAGGCATTGCAAAGCCTTGTGGATAAGGGACAGGCATTAGATGGTGAGTTTTCCTATCTGGCCTCATTAGTGTATTGGACGGATGGGAAACTGTTTGATATGAATGTTCCGGATTTCCAGTACAACTCCAGATTAGGGCTGGATTTGGACAGAATTAGAAAAAACAAGCTGTTGTTGATTGATACTTGTTCTTTTGTTGGCTGCTTTATCAATTTAAAATATGCTGAGACAGCAGGATTGCCGATTTCTGAGTTCTTTATTTATGGAGATGATCAGGAGTATACGGCAAGATTGAGAAAATTGGCTCCAGCTTATTTGGATTTCGATAGTGTTATTGTACATAAAGCACCATCCAATAAAGGCGCAGATGTGGTTTCGGCAGATGAGACAAGAATAGAACGCTTCTTTTATCAAGCAAGAAACGGAATGTACATCGCGCGAAAAAATGGAAAAGTAGGCCGTCGGCTGCGTGTGATTGGTGGGCGAATCAAGAATATTCTCAGAAAAGCACCGGATCACAAAGCAAAAAGAGTTTGGGTGACGTGCAAAGGAACGATCTCTGGATTTTTCTTTAATCCGAAGATTGAATATGCACATAGAAAAGGAGAATAACAGAAAGGAAATGGGAAAACAAAAGTCTCTTAAATTAAATTTTGTAATGAACGCGATTCTTACGATGTCGCAGTTCGTTTTTCCACTGATTACATTTCCGTATGTTTCACGCATTCTATTGCCCATTGGTACCGGAAAAGTATCATTTGCAACTTCGATCGTATCTTACTTTACACTCTTTGCACAGTTGGGAATTCCAACATACGGCATTCGGGCATGTGCAAAGGTGCGTGATAATCGGGAAGAACTCTCGAAAATGGTTCAAGAGCTGTTCATTATCAACCTTGTGATGAGCGCACTGGCATATGTGGTTTATTTTGCAGCAATATGCTATGTCCCAAGATTTCGGCAGGATAAAGACCTGTTCTTGATTGTTGGCCTGACAATCTTTTTTAATGCCATAGGAATGGAATGGCTGTATAAAGCACTTGAACAATATACTTATATTACGGTTCGCTCGATTATTTTTAAGTTTATTGCAATTGTTGCGATGTTTCTCATGGTGCATGAACAAAGCGATTATGTCATTTATGGTGGAATTTCCATTTTGGCATCATCTGCCTCAAATATTTTTAACTTCTTTCATATACACCGTTATGTCAACATTAAGCCTGTTGGTCACTATAATTTTAAGAAACACTTAAAAGCGATTGTGATTTTCTTTGCAATGTCCTGTGCCACAACAATATATACGCATCTGGATACTGTAATGCTTGGATTTATTCGTACAGACGCAGATGTTGGATATTATAATGCGGCAGTAAAGATAAAAACGATTCTCGTGAGTATCGTTACATCTTTAGGTGTGGTTTTGCTGCCGAGAGCATCATACTATGTCGAACATAGTATGATGGATGAATTTTACCGTATTACAAAAAAGGCAATCAATTTCGTGTTTTTGATTGCAACACCGATGATGATTTATTTTATGCTTTTTGCAAAGGAGGGCGTTTTCTTCTTATCGGGCGATGCTTATGCCGGTGCAATTATTCCGATGCAAGTTATAATGCCAACTTTACTTTTTATTGGTCTGACAAACATAATGGGAATACAAATGTTAGTGCCGCTTGGAAAAGAAAAAGTAGTTCTTTATTCGGAAATTGCTGGAATGATTGTGGATATTATCTTAAATGCACTTCTGATTCCTAAAATGGCATCTACAGGTGCAGCGATTGGAACCTTGGCAGCAGAAATCGCTGTTTTTATTGTTCAGTACGTTGCGCTTAGAGGAATTATTAAGGAAGCATATAGACAGGTTCATTATGTTGCAATTGGCAGTTCTGTTTTAGCTGGAGGGGTTCTCGCGGTTTTAATAAAGAGAATGCAGTGGGGAAGTTTTATGACTTTATGTGCTTCTGCAATTGTATTTTTTGGAGTATATTTTTTGATTTTAACAATTGCAAAGGAATCTCTTGTCATAGAAATAGAAAATCAGTTGCTTGGACGAATTATCAAGAAAAAATAATAACTGACTGAATGGGAGGAAAGAGTATGAAATATGATTATTTAGTAGTAGGTTCTGGTCTGTATGGGGCGATTTTTGCACATGAAGCTAAAGCACATGGCAAGTCTGTTTTGGTAGTAGACAAGCGCCCGAATATTGCAGGAAATATTTATACCAAGAATATTGAGGGTATCAATGTTCATAAATATGGTGCTCACATTTTCCATACTAATAACAAAAAGGTTTGGAATTACATCACGCAGTTTGCAGAGTTTAATCGTTTCACCAACTCACCGGTGGCTAATTATAAAGGAGAATTATTCTCCCTTCCGTTCAACATGTACACCTTTAACAAGATGTGGGGAGTTGTAACGCCGGAGGAGGCTGCCGCAAAGATTGAAGAACAGCGCAAAGAGATTACTAGTGAGCCACAGAATCTTGAAGAGCAGGCCATCTCTCTTGTCGGTCGCGATATCTACGAGAAACTCATCAAGGGCTATACAGAGAAGCAGTGGGGACGTGACTGCAAGGAGTTGCCGTCCTTTATTATCAAGCGTCTTCCGGTTCGGCTGACTTTTGATAACAACTACTTCAATGCACTTTATCAGGGCATTCCTGTTGGCGGCTATACCAAGATGATTGCCAATCTGCTGGATGAAATTGAAGTTCGTTTGAGCACAGACTATCTGGAAAACAAAGCGGAGCTGGATGCATTGGCTGATAAGGTTGTATACACTGGACCGATTGATGCATACTTTGATTATAAGCTGGGTACGCTGGAATACCGTTCTGTTAGATTTGAGACGGAAACTTTGGATAAGCCAAATTTCCAGGGCAATGCCGCAGTGAACTATACCGACCGAGAAACTCCGTGGACCCGTATCATTGAGCACAAATGGTTTGAGTTCGGTAAGGATGAGAACGGCAATGATCTGCCGAAGACTATCATTAGCCGTGAGTACAGCAGTGAGTGGAAGCCGGGAGATGAGCCATATTATCCGGTTAATGATGCTAAGAATGGTTTACTTTATTCTGAATACAAGAAGTTGGCAGATGCAGAAAATAATGTGATTTTCGGCGGTCGCCTAGGAGAGTATAAGTATTATGACATGGATCAGGTAATTGCAGCTGTATTGGATAGATGCGAAAAAGAATTTTAACAGAGAGAAAAGAGAATATGAACACAACATTACTTATCATGGCGGCCGGAATCGGCAGCCGATTTGGAACAGGAATAAAACAGTTGGAGCCGGTCGACGATGCAAACCATATCATCATGGACTACTCAATCCATGATGCGATTGAGGCAGGCTTCAACCATGTTGTATTTATCATCCGTAAGGATATCGAGAAAGAGTTCAAAGAGGTTATCGGTGATCGCATTGCCTCCATTTGCTCTTCTCATGATGTAACTGTGGACTACGCATTTCAGGATATCAACGATATTCCGGGAAAACTTCCGGAAGGCCGGACAAAGCCGTGGGGAACCGGTCAGGCTGTGCTTGCAGCGAAGGAAGCGATTGATACCCCATTCATTGTGATCAACGCAGATGATTACTATGGAAAGGAAGGCTTTAAGGCTGTCCATGAGTATTTGGTGAATGGCGGCAAGTCCTGTATGGCAGGTTTTGTACTGAAGAACACATTGTCCGATAATGGCGGCGTGACTCGCGGTATCTGCAAGATGGATGAGAATGGAAACTTGACTGAGGTTGTGGAAACTAAGAACATCGTCAAGACTGCAGATGGAGCAGAGGCAGACGGTGTGGTTGTTGATGTGAATTCTCTGGTATCCATGAATATGTGGGGCTTGACTCCTGATTTTCTGGATGTGCTGGAAAATGGTTTCAAGGAGTTTTTCGAGAAAGAAGTACCGAGCAATCCTCAGAAAGCCGAGTATCTGATCCCAATCTTCATCGGTGAACTGCTGGAGCAGGGCAAGATGTCTGTGAAGGTTCTGAAGACCAACGACACCTGGTACGGCATGACCTACCATGAAGATGTTGCGGCCGTAAAGGATAGCTTTAAAAAGATGCTGGAGAACGGTGTGTACAAGGCTGACCTGTTCAGTGATCTGTAAACGACGATGAAAGAAACGATTGATTTACTCGGGAAGATTCTCACAAACATTCTGACGGCTCTCTACGAGCCGTTTGGATTCTCGCTCCTGATTTCCTTCCTGGCCTTGTTTTTCTACCTATATGCATATGAGCCTACACATGCGGGCAAGGGCTGGAAGAGCGCCATAGTGACTTGGTATCAGAAATTTAAAGAGAGTGCGTTTTTCCGGAAGTTGTTCCTATTGGTTTTCGTGACTTCGATGATCCTGTTTAGAACTCTGCTAAACCGTAATCTGTGGATGAATCCGTTGTCCAATGTCATGGGCGGATGGAGTATTTGGGAGACCGTGAACGGCGAGCAGAAGCTGACCACCGAGTGCATCGAGAACGTGATCATGATGGTGCCGTTTTCAGCAGTAGTGATGTGGACATTCGAAGAAAAGGTGGGTCACGGTTGGAAGAAGAAACTGTGGCAAAGCAGTAAAATAGCATTTATCTTTTCTGTAAATATTGAGATGCTACAATTATTGCTTCGCTTGGGAACATTCCAGCTATCAGATATCTTCTATAACACAGTCGGCGGAGTAGTAGGTGGTTTGGTGTACTATGCGACGATAAAGGCAAGAAAGCGTCTGTAAAACTGGCTGAAATTGTGATATACTGGGAGCGGTAGCTCCCTAC
>ENA-ORSC01001951-ORSC01001951.1-human-gut-metagenome-genome-assembly--contig:-NODE-1951-length-13215-cov-4.386702_pt1 | contig 13215 bp, 13 predicted proteins | sample MGYA00242178_ERZ509140 | MGnify/ENA primary metagenome ERZ509140 (study PRJEB26280, sample SAMEA2338681) | human gut metagenome | biome: human gut; feature: human-associated habitat; material: faeces... | reverse complement strand
AAGTTCAAACATTACACGGCCCGGTTTAACTACTGCTACCCAGTATTCCAGAGTTCCTTTACCGGAACCCATACGGGTTTCAGCTGGTTTTGCAGTTACAGGTTTGTCTGGGAAAATTTTGATCCAAACTTTACCACCACGTTTGATGTAACGAGTCATAGCAACACGGGCTGCCTCGATCTGGTTGGATCTGATCCAGCATGGATCTAAAGCGACAAGACCATATTCACCATTTGTAATTTTATTTCCTCTAAGCGCTTTACCAGCCATGGAGCCACGGAACTGTTTACGACGCTTTACTCTTTTTGGCATTAACATTATTTATCGCTCCCTTCCTTATTGCCTTTCGTTGGAAGAACTTCGCCTTTGTAGATCCAAACTTTAACGCCAAGTTTGCCGTAAGTTGTATCTGCTTCAGCAAATCCATAGTCAATATCTGCTCTCAATGTCTGCAGTGGAATAGTACCTTCGCTGTAGAACTCTGTACGAGCCATATCAGCTCCGCCAAGACGGCCGGATACGGAAGTCTTGATACCCTTTGCTCCTGCTTTCATAGAACGTCCCATTGTAGATTTCATAGCACGTCTGAAGGAAACACGGTTTTCAAGCTGCAGAGCGATGTTCTCAGCTACCAGCTGTGCGTCTCTGTCCGGTCTCTTAACTTCTTTGATATCGATAATCAGCTTCTTAGAAGTGAGTTTCTGAGCTTCTGCTTTTACTTTTTCGATTTCAGAGCCGCCTTTACCGATAACAACACCCGGTTTAGCAGTGTAAATGATAACTTTTACTCTGTCGGAAGCTCTCTCGATTTCGATTTTTGCAACTCCTGCGCTGTACAGTTTTTTCTTGAGGTATGTTCTGATCTTATGATCTTCTACCAGATAATCAGCGAAGTCAGCTTCAGCATACCATTTAGAATTCCAGTCTTTAATAACACCGACTCTCAGGCCGTGTGGATTAACTTTCTGTCCCATGCTTTACCTCCCTATTTCTCATTAAGCACGATGGTGATGTGGCTCATTCTCTTTTCGATTCTGTAAGCTCTGCCCTGTGCTCTTGGTCTGATTCTCTTCATTGTAGGTCCTTTATTTGCGTAACATTCCTCAACATAAAGGTTTTCAACACTCATACCGTTGTTGTTTTCAGCGTTTGCAATTGCTGATTTTAATAATTTTGCAATCAGCTCAGATGCATATCTTGGATTGTAAGTTACAATACCAAGTGCTGTCTGAACATCTTTGCCTCTAATAGCATCCAATACGAAGCATGCTTTCTGAACAGAGACTCTGGCGTAAGATAACTTAGCTGACGGTCTTGTGTCCTTCTGAGCATTTCTTTCTCTCTTTATCTGGGATCTATGTCCTTTAGCCATAGATATAACCTCCTTTTCGACTGATTATCCGATTCTAGCGAACGCCAGATTTTTTCTCGTCCTTACCATGTCCTCTGTAGGTTCTGGTTGCTACGAACTCTCCGAGTTTGTGTCCAACCATATCCTCTGTAACATATACAGGAACATGTTTTCTTCCGTCATGAACAGCAATTGTATGTCCTACGAACTGTGGAAAGATTGTAGAACGGCGTGACCAGGTTTTGATAACCTGTTTGCTGCCTGCTGCGTTCATGGCATCTACCTTTTTCAGTAAGCTTGCATCAGCAAATGGTCCTTTTTTCAGTGAACGTGCCATGGATTCAACCTCCTATATCCTATTTATTATTCAGCGCTTTTCCGTCTCTTCTTCTTACGATCAGCTTGTTAGACTGTTTGTTTTTCTTTCTTGTCTTCAAGCCAAGTGCAGGTTTGCCCCAAGGTGTGCATGGACCTGGACGACCGATACCGGTCTTACCTTCTCCACCTCCGTGTGGATGGTCATTCGGGTTCATTACGGAACCACGAACAGTAGGTCTGATACCCATGTGACGTTTTCTTCCGGCTTTACCGATGTTGATCAGGTTGTGTTCTCCGTTTCCAACTACACCGATGGTTGCACGGCAGTTGATCGGAACCATTCTCATTTCACCTGAAGGCAGACGCAGTGTTGCGTATTTTCCTTCTTTAGCCATAACCTGTGCGCCGTTTCCTGCGGAACGAACCAGCTGTCCGCCTTTTCCAGGATACAGTTCGATGTTGTGTACCATAGTACCAACCGGGATAGCAGACAGAGGCAGGCAGTTACCTGGTCTTACTTCTGCTTCAGCACCACTCATAACTTTCATGCCGACTTTCAGTCCGGCCGGTGCCAGGATGTATGCTTTTTCACCGTCTGCGTAGCAGATCAGTGCGATATTAGCTGTTCTGTTCGGATCGTATTCGATACCGATAACTTTTGCTGCGATTCCGTCTTTCTTTCTCTTGAAATCTACCAGTCTGTATTTTCTTCTATTTCCGCCTCCGCGGTGTCTTACTGTGATCTTGCCCTGATTGTTACGTCCGGAGTTTTTGCTCAGAGATACTACCAAGCTTTTCTCAGGAGTCGTTTTTGTAATTTCAGAGAAATCAGATCCAGTCATCTGTCTTCTGGAAGGTGTATATGGGTTATATGTTTTAATTCCCATTGTTGTTTCTCCTTTCAACTATTTATTGTCACGCTTAGCCTGCGTATATCGTTTGATTAAGTCAGATCTTAGAGTCCCTGGAAGATTTCGATATCTTTGCTGTCCTCTGTCAGAGCAACGATTGCCTTTTTGCTCTTAGCTGTTTTTCCGACTGTCATACCACGTCTTCTCTTCTTGCCGTCGATGTTCATGGTATTTACGCTTTTTACTTTTGTTCCTTCGAACATTTTTTCTACAGCTTCTTTAATCTGAGTTTTTGTTGCTTCCGGATGAACAAAAAAGGTGTATTTTTTGTCGCCCATAGCGTTCATGCTTTTTTCTGTGATAACCGGCTTTAAGATCACATCATAGTACTGTACATTTGCCATTATGCGTACACCTCCTCGATTGTTTCTACAGCTGCTTTTGTAACTACAACAGTGTTGTGTTTCAGCAGATCAAATACGTTGATGGTATTTGTCAGAGCTGTCTCAACACCTTCGATATTTCTTGCAGACAGAACTACGTTCTGGTCGTTGTCATTCAGGATAACCAGTGCCTTGTCAGCTTTCAGGTTTGCCAGAACATTTTTCATAGCTTTTGTCTTGATCTCGTCAAATTTCAGTTCATCAACAACGATGAATTTGTTTTCCTGAACTTTAGAAGTCAGAACAGATTTCAGAGCTGCTCTTTTTTCTTTTTTGTTCAGTCTGATTGTGTAATCACGTGGCACCGGAGCGAATACCATTCCGCCGCCTGTCCACTGCGGAGCTCTTGTTGAACCCTGTCTTGCATGACCGGTTCCTTTCTGTCTCCAAGGTTTTCTTCCGCCACCGGATACTTCAGAACGGGTTTTTGCTTTCTGTGTACCCTGACGTTTGTTTGCAAGCTGACTTACAACTGCCAGATGCACAAGGTGCTCATTTACTTTCGCACCGAAAATGGCATCGTTGAGCTCCATAGTGCCAACTTCATTGCCTTCCATATTAAAAACAGATACGTTTGCCATCTGTGTGTTCCTCCTTTCGAAAATGCTTACTTACCAGATTTTACAGTCTCTTTAATTGTCACTAAAGATTTTTTAGGTCCTGGTACTGCACCTTTAACCAAGAGAAGATTGTTCTCAACGTCAACTTTTACGATTTCCAGGTTCTGGATGGTGATTCTCTTATTTCCCATCTGTCCAGGCATTCCTTTTCCTTTGAATACACGGCTCGGATCGGAGCAGGCACCGTTTGAACCCTGATGACGATGGAATTTAGAACCATGAGCCATCGGTCCTCTGTGCTGACCATGTCTCTTGATCGCACCCTGGAATCCCTTACCTTTGGAAATTGCAGTAGCATCAATCTTATCACCAGCTGCAAAGATGTCAGCTTTGATCTCGTCTGCTACTTTGTAATCCTCAGCATTCTCAAATTTGAACTCTCTTACGAATCTCTTGCAGGATACACCAGCTTTGCTGAACTGACCTTTCATTGGTTTGTTTACAAGACTTTCTCTCTTGTCGCCAAAACCAACCTGTACTGCATTGTAACCGTCGTTTTCTACTGTTTTGATCTGTGTTACTGCACAAGGCCCTGCCTGCAGAACGGTTACCGGAGTAAGCACTCCGTCTTCATTGAAGATTTGAGTCATTCCGACTTTTGTTGCTAAAATCGCTTTCTTCATTGATTTACCTCCTGTTTTTCTACAGCGGATTACACTGTGTTGTGCAATCATCCTAGTCAAACAATCGATATAAGTGGAACTTGCGTTACTTCTATATCAACCCTTTAGGATAATTTACGGAACAAATTCATTATTTGTTTTTCATTTTGATATCGATGTAAACACCAGCCGGCATTTCCAGTCTGGAGAGTGCATCAACTGTTTTCTGAGTCGGTGCTACGATATCAATCAGTCTTTTATGAGTTCTCTGCTCAAACTGTTCTCTGGAATCTTTGTATTTGTGTACGGCTCTCAGAATTGTCACTACTTCTTTCTTTGTTGGCAGTGGCACCGGTCCGCTCACCCTAGATCCGTTCTTTTTTACAGTTTCGATGATTTTTTTTGCAGATGCATCAACCAGCTGATGGTCATATGCTTTTAATGTGATTCTCATTACTTGACTTGTTGCCATAATAAAAAAGTCGCCTCCTTTTCGCACTTTGTTTCAGTACGACAAGCGGTGACTGTACACTATGCCGTGTGTGTCTCAAATCTCACACGGTGTTTCCGGCTTACCCGGACGTTCTCTATATTGTACAGTGACTTGTCGCCAGTTTTATAACTTGACATTCGCTCCACGGAAAACCTGCGATTTGAGTCCGCAGCAACCTCACGCTTCAACGCTATCAATGTCACAACACTGGCTATTATAATAAAAAGCCCTTGTAAATGCAAGAGCTTTTTTACTGTTTTTGTTGTTTTTTTTTAAGTACAATCTGTGTTTCCACTCATAATCTTTACATCATCTGCTGAAGCAGTGCCTTGCTCTGTTCAAATGTATAGATATTCTGATAAATGTCCTCCGCCTGATCCTGATCAAAAAGTTCTTTCAGGTTCTGCTCATACTGTTCTTCTGACACATCCTCACCATTCCAGTAATAACGGTAAATCAGTTCACCGTTTTCATCCGTTTGCTGATCTTCTGTTTCCCCATAACTGCCTTTGGCAACTGTAGTGAACTTTCCGTTTTCAATCTTATAAATCTCGTCATAATATCCACCCATATGTCCACCGGTTGTATGTAGCAGATTGCTGCCAGGGATTGTATAGGCCGCTCCATGTGACAGGTAAACCTTGTCCGTCGTGCTGCCATCCGTTGTAAATACTTCTCCGCCTGCATAACCATATCCATAATCCAGCCAGAGCTCCGGCTGCCCGTCGTCGTTGATATCCAGAAACCGTACTTCTGTCATGTCTGTTGGTACATCCTGCGAAAAGATTTCATTTAAATAGGAAGAAGTCCATCCATTTTCTGCCCGCGTCGGAAGAATCGGTGCAGCCCCGTAGATTCTTTCTGTCTTTGACGGATCCACATGAAACTTCTCCTGCTCAATACTTTCTTCTTTGGGATAAATGATAAGCGGTGTTGAATTTCCATCCTCATCATAATCATAATCCAGCACAAATTCCCCCGTCTCATCATTGTAGTTATCTGCAATTGTCAGGGAACCCGGCATCGTTGTTTTGATATTACCATCCGCATCATACAGATACAGAAACGTATATTCATTGCCCGTATAGGAATCCTGTTCTCCGTTTCCATTGTCATAATAATCAACGGAATGAAGCGTAGTGCTGCATAATAAACCGTTATCATAATAAGCATAACTGTCGTAGTAGATTAGTTTGCCATCCGCATCATAATAATTGATTCGTGAAATCTGCTGATCCGTCTGCTGCGTCTGTATTTCAGATTGCTGCAACTGAGATTCTGTTTCTGCTGCTGTCTCAGCCGAAGATTCGGATTCTGATGCTTTACTTTCTGTGCTTTTTGTGTTTTCTGTACTTTCTGTACTATCTGGTGCTTTTGTTTCTTCAGAAATTGTGGTTGGTTCCTGCGGATCGGATGATGTTATGCCCGTTTCCTGTGCGGAGGAAGCACCACAGCCAGAAAGAAGCAGCACTCCTGCTGTTACAGCTAACATCTGATATAACTTTCTGTTTTTCATAAGCATTTCCATTTCCTTTACACCTATTTCACTTTTACAGTGCAAACTGCTTTCTTCTTGCCGGAAATCACCGTAATCTTTACTTTTCCTTTTTTCTTTGCTTTAATCTTTCCTGTTTTGCTAACTGTCGCAATTTTCTTATTGGAAGTCTTGTAAGTAATCTTATCCTGGCTGTCTGCCGGAGTTAACGTAACTTTCAATCTGAAACTTTTGCCTTTTTTCAAAGTCAGTTTCCTGCGGTTCAGTTTGATTTTTCGCGTGGTTTTCTGGCTTGTCTGCGGATTCTGATCCGGATTTGTCTCTGAAGAATCTGTCGGCGAAAAATTTGTCTTTGGTATCGCCTCATAAACTATTTTTCCGCATACACTGCAAGTTTTGCTCTTCAGTCCTTTTCTTTTATTTGTCGGCTCTTTGACAACTTTATATGCTCCATAACGGTGTCCTGTTGCATTTACCTTCTTTGTATTTGTATTTCCGCAGATCGTGCAGGTAAATGTTTTTTCGCCTCGCTCTGTACAGGTCGGTTCTGTTGTGATCACTCCTCCATCCCAGTTATGGTTCTTTGTTTTTGCAATCGTCTGACCGGAGAAAATTTTCACTCCGCAATCCGCACAATAAGTATCTCCACTATATCCTGCTTCCTTGCAGGTAGGATTCTTCTGATTGCGGATTTCCATATGCTGATGGTCCGCTGTGCTCACTTTTTCCGTTTTTGTATTGCCGCAGATCGTGCAGGTAAATGTTTTTTCACCTTCCTCTTTACAGGTTGGTTCTTTTGTAATCTCTCCCTGATTCCAGCTATGATCCTCTGTTTTTGCAATCGCCTGACCGGATAAGATCTTCTTTCCACAATCTTTGCACCAGGTATCTCCGCTGTAGCCTTCTTCTTTACAGGTAGATTCTTTTTTATTGCGGATTTCCGTATGCTGATGACCTGTTGCACTTACTTTTTCTGTTTTTTCATCACCGCAGATACTACAGGTGAATTTTTTTTCGCCTTCTTCTGTGCAGGTTGCTTCTGTTATGATCTCTCCCTGATCCCAATGATGTTCACACCTATACACATTTATCGTTGGCATATCTGCTGCTGTCAGTCCGTACAAAGATGCCGTCAATGTCGTGCTTCCTTCTGCTACTCCTGTAATTTTTCCATTGCTATAGGTGGCAATGGAAGGATCATTTACTGAAATAGCCGGCAGATCTGTCACGATCGTATCGCTTCCAAAAACAGTAAGCTTAGCCGTAAGCTTTACTTCTGTTGATTCTCCGGTTCGGAGGCTATAGGAAGTTTTGTCAAACGCTACTTTAAGACCCGTAACCTTGCTTTTCGGCACCGAAAGGCTCATGGTTTGCTCACTGTCATTTGCTGTTGTTTCCGTGGTATTAACAGAAGTTCTGTATGCAAATTCTTCTACCCAGTAATGACAGCCATCCAGGTAAACATGCCCAATTCCAACACAATTAAACTTAGGATTCAGCATATTCCTTCGATGTCCCTGTCCGTTATACGGCTCGCCATCTTCACGCCATGCCGCATTTACTGCTTCTGCTGTACGATATCCCATTGCAATGTTCTCTCCGGCTGCACGATAAGTGATACCTTCTTCCTCATAAATACTGAAAAAGCTTTCACCGTTTGGTCTTCCATGATCGAACAATAATGCAAGTTCTGCTGCACGCTTCGTTGCAATTCTCTCCAGATCATAATCGTAAGCAAGCTCGTTCAGGTTATCATATCTGGTTTTTGTTTCATTATCCTCATTCCAACACCATGCATCGAAGCTGTCTGTTCTCATCTCATTGATCATGTCAAAGATCTTTCGGCCTTCTGTCTGACCATATTTTACCGAGATATTGACCGGAATGATTTCTGCTGCATTTACTTTTTTAGGAATCACCATCAGAAAACTCATGCAAAAGAAAAATAACAATAACTTTGAAGTCGCTTTTTTCATAGATTCACCTGTCCTTCCTATAAATAATGTTGTTGAGAAAAAATAGCCTTTTCTCCACGTTACCGAGAAAAAGCTATTTTGTCAACTGTTTTTATTTTATTCATTATGTACGCTCTGTCGTTGTACTCTCCGATCATAGCCAAGTGTTATTCATACCAGTTTCCAGTCGGTCCCTTTCCAGGATAAATAATGTACATTGCTGATTCATTCAGGGAGCTGAAATATACCTCCTGCGGAAGATGTATTTCCTGATCATCTACAAGATAGATATCGTATTTTCCCTTTGCCATCATTTCCAAGATATTCTTAAGCAAGCGTACGCTATCTTTTCTTTCCAGTTTATGATAGAGTTCTTCTGGAATCCATATGTGTTTTCTTTGTTTGAAACTCACTGTATCTGTTTGCCAGCCATTTCTGTATCAGGGCTACAACTTTCTGATCTGCTGATTTTGCATATTTTTTCACCATCTCTTCACTGTCTAGTATCCCAAAACTATACCTGTTCAAAAAAAGCAACCAAAACAAAGTTCTTGTTTTGATTGCTTTTTTGCATACTTCATTCTGCTACATTTACTTAATCATAAATATTTTCCCCAGTTTTAAAGCCTCCACGTCCATATCCAAGCTCTAATCTCTGCACAACTCCTGTTTTTGCATTTTTGAAATATGCATATAATCCTGTTCCCGTGCCTTTAATAGATAACGTTACTTTTGAATTATTCTTCACCTTTTTTACACCATCGAATATATTGAATACTTCTATTTTCTTTAATTTCCATCCCTTTTTCGGTTTTATGGTTATCTTTCCGGTAACGTTTTTTGTTCGCTTGTTATGGTTGTAATGTCCTGATTTATTAAAACATTTAGCGTAATTCGTCTTTCCAATTTTCAATAACTTACACGGATTTTTGTATTTCCTTACCGTAATTTTCTGCGTCAGAGTTTTTCCGGCATACTGAAATGAAATTTTTGTCGTTCCTTCTCCGACCAGTTTTATTTCTACATGTGGATACATGTCGTCTTCACTTGCTGTAACTTCTATTACTTTTGAATTCGAATTCTTTAAACCTGTTATTTTTGCATTTGTAACAGGATTACGAACCCAGACACTACCAAACCTCACTTGACCTTTGTATAAATTATAAGTTACACTCTTGTCTATAGACGGGCTGGCAGCCTGTACTTTCACTGATCCAATATTTGCCAATCCAAACATAAATGCCACCATTGTTAACGTCATCATGATTTTTTTGATTTTCTTCATTTCTTTCGCTCTCCTTTTTCCTTGTTATTGCTTATTTTTCACGGTTCCCATTTTTTTCAGAAACACTTGATGTATTCATTTTACTTTTTTCTGATACTCATCTCAAGTGCACCCATTTATGGTTGTCCTCTGCTTTCTTTCACACTATAATCCTTCTTTCTGTAGTGTTTACAGTATATCAGATTCATTAAGAAATGTCTATTGAAGTGTCTTAAATTACGATACCATTATAGTTGATTTCTCCGGACTGACGGAAGATGAAATTTCAGCTATTTTACATTTGATCAAAGTCATGAAACGCAATCGGAGCGGTGTAACTTAATGCTACACCGCTCCGTTTTTACCGAAATGTCAGAATCTGTGATCTGTGGCATCTCTTTTTGTAATTCATTTTTGCAGGTTCTTCATCCGCTTAGAAGGATGCAACTTTTTCTGCTGCATACTGAAGGATCAGAACTGCGTCGTTTGTATCCGCCACGTCGTCTCCGTTTACATCTGCGGCTGCTGCTGCATCTGCATCGAGGCTTGTAATTTCTGCACTTGCTGCCAGAAGTGCTACACTGTCGGCTGTTGTTACTTCACCATCGTTGTCTACGTCGCCCAGAAGTCTTGCATCTGCCACTTTGCGTGTCAGTGCACGAACTGCTGCGTCTACATCATCCTGAAGAGCGTCTATGTTGTCGTATACTGTCTGTGCTTCTGCTGCTGCTGCATCCAGTCCGTTGATGGTTGCTGCTACATAAGCGTCTGCGTTTCCAAGTACTTCATTTGCTTTGTCAAGGATTGCTTTCAGAGCTGCTTTGTTAGCTTTCATCTGCAGATTCAGGATTGCATTGATCAGATCTGCATATGCGGTTCCGATCTCTGCTTCTGTTCTGTTCGGATTTGCTATAACATCTTCTGCTTTCTTGATCGCTGCTTTGAGGTCTTTCAGGGAATCGCTTGTGTAATTGCCGTCCAGAAGTTTTTTTGCGGATTCAATCAGATTAACCAGAGATTTCACATCTGCTTTGTCTGCTACTTTGTTCAGTTCTGCAAGGATTGCTTCTGCTGCTGCATCGCCTTCTTTTAATGCATCAAAGACAGCTTTTGCACTGATGGACTCTCCTCTTTCTCTTAAAGAAGACGGAGTATCATGGGATGCCAGATATTTCTTTGCCAGACGAACGATACCGGTTGCAGATGTCATCTGCTCGAGGCATCCGTGGTTTCCGCAGTTGCAGACCGCTTCTTCTTCCGGATCAACACATGCATGACCAACCTCGCCGCCTGCGCCGTGAGCACCTGCTACGATCTTGCCGTCCACGATGATTCCGCCGCCGACACCGGTTCCAAGGGTAACCATAACCAGGTTCTTGCTTCCCTTTCCGCCGCCTGCCCACATCTCACCGAGAGCTGCTGCGTTTGCGTCGTTTGCTGCTTTTACTGCCATTCCGCCGAGTTCGTCGGAAAGCTCTTTTACGATATTTTTATATCCCCAGTTCAGGTTGACTGCGATGGAAAGCTCACCTTTGTCATTAACCGGGCCAGGTACGTCGATGCCGACACCGGCAACATCATCTGCTGCGATGCCCTTCTCACCCATTTTTGCTTTTACGCTTTTTGCGATATCCGGCAGAATTTCGCTTCCGCCGTTTTCGGTGCGGGTCGGGATTTCCCATTTTTCCAACAGAGTTCCGTCTGTCTGGAACAGTCCGCATTTTACTGAAGTACCCCCAACATCGATTCCAAATACATAGTTTGCCATTTTCTTACTTCTCCTCTCTTTTTTTCACTAAATTAGCCTGTACACGGCGGTACAGCTCCTGTGCGGCATTGTAGCCCATCTTCTTCTGTCTGTGGTTGACAGCAGCGGTTTCTACGATGATCGCCAGGTTACGGCCCGGACGGATCGGAAGGGAATGGCAGACAACCTTGTTTCCAAGGAACTCAATATACTCTTCTTCCAGGCCCAGACGGTCGTATTCTTTCTCTTTGTCCCACTCTTCAAGCTTGATAACAAGGTCGATAGACTGGGTATCCTTTACGCTCTCGACACCAAACAGCGTCTTGACGTCGATGATACCGATACCGCGCAGCTCGATAAAGTGACGCGTGATATCCGGTGCCGTTCCGACCAGCGTAATGTCGCTGACACGGCTGATTTCAACCACATCATCGCTGACGAGACGATGGCCTCGTTTGATCAGCTCCAGTGCAGCCTCGCTCTTTCCGATTCCGCTCTCGCCCATGATCAGAACGCCCTCGCCGAATACATCGACCAGCACGCCGTGGATGGAGATCATCGGGGCAAGCTGGACATTCAGCCATCGGATGATTTCAGCCATGAAAACGGAAGTCGATTTGTCTACCGCAAAGGCCGGTACCTGATAACGATTGCACAGCTCCAGAATTTCCGGTCCCGGAATCATCTTCGTGGTGAAAATGACACATGGGATCTTGCGGCTTACAAACTCTTCAAACGCGCGGACGCGCTCGCTCTCTTCAAGATGCTGCAGATACGTGAACTCTACATAACCGATGATCTGCACACGCTCATTGGCAAAATGCTCATAGTAACCGGTCAGCTGCAGTGCAGGACGGTTGATATCCGGTGTGGCAATGACAAGATCTGTCATATCAACCTCTGGTGTCAGGTTGCGGAGATCCATTTTCTCCACCATTTTGGTCATTTCAATTTCTTTCATTTTCCTGTCCTCCGACTTCATTCGACGTCTTTTTAAATCCGTCTCTTCTATGATTTTAGCACAATAAAGCATCACGGGCAACCTAGAAATTTAACTATTTTGACGAATTCTCATTTTCCTCCTGTGCAGGTGCGTGAAAGAATGTGTAAACCTGCTCCGCCGCCTTTTTATTCATGCCCGGAAGTCCGGAAAGTTCTTCCACGGTTGCCGCCTTGATATCATCAATTCCCTGAAAGTGGCGCATCAGTTCTTTCCTTCTTGTCGGCCCGATGCCCGGGATGTCGTCGAGAATCGAGTGGACCTGGCCCTTACTCCGCAGCAGGCGGTGGTATTCGATTGCAAAGCGGTGCGCCTCGTCCTGCACGCGTGTGATCAGTTTGAAGCCCTCGCTGTTCCGGTCGATCGGGATTTCCACGTTTCGGAAATACAGACCCCTCGTGCGGTGCTTGTCGTCCTTTACCATACCGCAGACCGGAATCGCAAGATCCATTTCTTCAAGCACCTCAAGCGCAATGTTGACCTGGCCGCGTCCGCCGTCCATCATGATCAGATCCGGAAGAATGGAAAAGCTGTCGTATTCGCCCTTGGATTCATGGGTAAAACGCCTTGTAAGCACCTCTTCCATGCTGGCATAATCATCCGGGCCTTGCACCGTCTTAATGCGGAACTTACGGTAATCGCTGCGCTTTGGCTTTCCTTTCTCGTAGACGATCATCGAGCCGACCGACTGGAAACCGCTAATATTGGAGATATCGTACGCCTCGATGCGGTCGATCGACGGCAGATTCAGCCATCTGGCGATCTCTTTTACGGCACCGACCGTCCGACCCTCTTCCCGCTTGATCCGCTCGCGGTCCTGGTCGAGAACGATCTGTGCGTTCCGCTCTGCCAGTTCCACCATTTTTTCCTTGCTGCCCTTTTTCGGCACGCGGATGCGGACCTTCTGGCCCCGTTTGCTGCTTAAATACTCTTCCATCAGCTCCTGCTCGGCAATCTCCTCGGAAATCATGATTTCCCGCGGGATGAACGGCGTGCCGGAATAGAACTGTTTCATAAACGTGAGCAGCACCTCGCTTTTCTGCTCCTCCTCGCCGATCCGCAGATAATAATGCTCC
>ENA-ORSC01001947-ORSC01001947.1-human-gut-metagenome-genome-assembly--contig:-NODE-1947-length-13248-cov-3.569090_pt1 | contig 13248 bp, 9 predicted proteins | sample MGYA00242178_ERZ509140 | MGnify/ENA primary metagenome ERZ509140 (study PRJEB26280, sample SAMEA2338681) | human gut metagenome | biome: human gut; feature: human-associated habitat; material: faeces... | reverse complement strand
TCCGGACGACCCCCGCCATCACCGACGAGCCGCTGATCTGGCGCTTCTTTGTGACGCCGCTGCGCAGCGTGCTGGCCTCCATGCAGATCGACGAGGAGGAGTGCGTGACCCGCACGGTCATGGCCATCAACACGCGGATGAAGGACGCGTATGTGTTCTCCAGCGGCAAGAACATGGGTGTGTTCAAGGCCGTGGGCTATCCGGAGGATGTGGGATATTTCTACCGGCTGGAGGACTACGAGGCCTATAGCTGGACGGCCCACGGCCGCTATCCCACCAACACCCCCGGCTGGTGGGGCGGCGCGCATCCCTTCGCTCTGCTGAATTACTCCATTGTTCACAACGGGGAAATATCCTCCTACGACACCAACCGCCGCTTCATTGAGATGTTCGGCTACAAGTGTACCCTGCAAACGGATACGGAGGTCATTACCTATATCGCCGATTATCTGCTGCGCAAGCAAAAGCTGTCGCTGGAGGAGCTGGCCTCTGTGATTGCCGCTCCCTTCTGGAGCACCATCGACAGGAAGCCGCCCCAGGAGCAGGAGAAGCTGCGGTATCTCCGCAAGGTCTTTTCCAGCCTGCTTATCACGGGGCCGTTTTCCATCGTGCTGGGCTTTGAGGGCGGGCTTATGGCTCTCAATGACCGGCTGAAGCTGCGCAGCATGGTGGTGGGCGAAAAGGACGACAAGGTCTACATTGCCAGCGAGGAGTCCGCCATTCGGGTCATTGAGCCGGATGTGGAGAACATTTACGCCCCGGCAGGCGGCGAGCCTGTGATCGTTCGGGTAAAGGAGGGGAAATTCTAATGGGTATCGACTATATTTATCCGCAGTTTGAGGTTGTCCGCGCCCCGGTACGGTGCATAAACTGCCGTCTGTGTGAAAAGCAGTGCGCGGGTGGTGTACACGGCTTTGACAAGGACCGGGGCTGCATGACCACCGACGAGAGCAAGTGCGTGAATTGCCAGCGCTGCGTGTGCTTCTGCCCCACCCATGCCCTGAAGATTCGCAAAAGTGACTGCGCCTTCCGGGACAACGCCAACTGGGACGAGGATACAATTAAAGAAATCTACAAGCAGGCCGGAAGCGGCGGCGTGCTGCTGTCGTCCATGGGCAATCCCAAGCGTTATCCCGTATATTGGGACAGAATCCTCATCAACGCCTCTCAGGTGACCAATCCCCCGGTGGACCCCCTTCGGGAGCCTATGGAAACGAGAGTTTTTCTGGGCCGGAAGCCCGACAGCATCCGCCGGGACGAAAAGGGACAGCTTATCTGCACGCTGCCGCCGCAGATCGAGCTGTCCATGCCGGTGATGTTCTCCGCCATGAGCTACGGCTCCATCAGCTACAACGCCCACGCCTGCCTGGCTCAAGCGGCTCAGGAGCTGGGCATCTGCTATAATACCGGCGAGGGCGGGCTCCACGAGGACTTCTACGCCTACGGTGAGAACACCATCGTGCAGGTGGCCTCCGGCCGGTTCGGCGTACAGGAAAAGTATCTCAATACCGGCGCCGCCATCGAGATCAAGATGGGCCAGGGGGCCAAGCCGGGCATCGGCGGCCACCTGCCGGGCAGGAAGATTGTGGCGGATATTGCCAAAACGCGCATGATTCCCGAAGGCTCGGACGCGATTTCCCCCGCGCCGCACCATGATATTTACTCCATTGAGGATCTGCGCCAGCTTGTCTACTCTCTGAAGGAGGCAACGGAATACAAAAAGCCTATTATTGTAAAGGTAGCCGCGGTGCATAACATCGCCGCCATTGCCAGCGGGATCGCCCGCAGCGGTGCGGACATCATTGCCATCGACGGCTTCCGGGGCGGCACCGGCGCCGCTCCCACCCGCATCCGAGACACCGTGGGCATTCCCATTGAGCTGGCCCTAGCTGCGGTGGACCAGCGTCCGCGGGACGAGGGAATCCGAAATCACATCTCCCTCATCGCCAGCGGCAGCATCCGCTCCTCCGCCGATGTGGTCAAGGCCATTGCCCTGGGGGCGGACGCCTGCTACATCGGCACAGCCGCCCTGCTGGCCCTGGGCTGCCACCTGTGCCGCTCCTGCCAGACGGGCCGGTGCAACTGGGGCATTGCCACCCAGCGTCCGGATCTGACCCGGCGACTGAATCCGGAGATCGCTCATCAGCGAGTGGAAAACCTGCTCTCCGCCTGGAACCATGAGATGAAAGAGATCATGGGCGGCATGGGCATCAACTCCGTAGACTCCCTGCGCGGCAACAGACTGATGCTCCGTGGTATTGGTCTGACTGATCGGGAACTGCAAATTTTAGGCATTAAGCACGCCGGGGAATAAGGAGGACAGTGAGATGAAAAAAGTATTTGCACGAGAGGAACTTTGCGTCAACTGCCACCTGTGTGAAGTCTATTGCAAAACGGCACATTCAGCCTCCGGCGATGTGCTGACAGCCAATAAATATGAGAATCCGGCGCCTATCAGCCGGGTAAAGGTGTACGGCGACCGTGTAGCCTCCGTGGCGGTGAACTGCCGTCATTGCGATGACCCGGCCTGTGTGAAGGCATGCATTACCGGCGCTATGCACAAAGACAAAAAGACCGGCATTGTGTCTGTAGACCCGGACAAGTGTATCGGCTGTATGACCTGCCTGGCGGTGTGCCCCATCGGGTGTATTCAGCCCGGCAATATTGCCTACAAGTGCGACCTGTGCGGCGGGGAAGAACCGGCGTGCGTCAAGGGTTGCCCCAATCGAGCCTTGGTTTGGGTAGAAGCGGGAGGTGCTGCCAAGTGAAGTATGTGATCATCGGTGCCTCTGCCGCCGGACTGGCTGCGGCGGAGCAAATTCGCAAGACGGACCCGGCAGGCGCAGTTACCCTGCTGACTCGGGAGACGGATCTGCCGTACTCTCGTCCGTCTATCAGTTATTACTTAAAAGGCCTGGTGCGGCGGGGTCAAATGCGCTTGCGCACTCCGGCTTACTATAAAGAGCAAAAAATAGAGATCGTCACCGACGTAGAGGTGACCGCCATTGATCGGGCAAAAAAGACCGTTAAGTGCGGGCGCAAGGCGTATAGCTATGATAAGCTGTGCCTGTGCACCGGCTCCGTGCCCTTTGTGCCGCCGATGCAGAATGTAAGCGGCAAGCGCAATGTGTGCGGCTTTTTGACCGCGGCAGATGCCCAGGCTGTGCACGATCTGGCAAGTGCAAACACCCGCGCCGTGGTGATCGGTGCCGGGCTGATCGGTATGAAGGCCGCCGAAGGCTTGAGCAAAATTTGCAAAAGCGTAGATGTGGTGGAGCTGTCCGATCGGGTATTGCCCTCTATTTTAGATGAAAAGAGTGCCAAGCTGGTGCGCCGCCATTTAGAGCACCACGGTCTGCGCTTTCACCTGGGTCAAACGGTGACCCGGGCCAAGTGCAGCGGTAAGACGGTGCAGCGGGTGGTGCTGCAAAACGGCAAGGAACTGCCCTGCGATCTGCTGGTGGTGGCAGTGGGCGTGCGCCCGGCCACGGCACTGGCAGAGGCAGCGGGCCTGACAGTGGAGCGGGGGATTATCACCGATCCGGCCACCATGCAGACCTCGGACCCGGATATTTACGCCGCCGGGGATTGCGCCGTGTCTGTGGACATGTTGGACGGCAGTAAGAAAATCTTGGCTCTGTGGCCCAATGCAGTGGCGCAAGGGCGTGCAGCAGGCAGCCAAATGGCCGGCGGCGATCTGATTGTCGGCGGTACCTATGCGGTGAACGCTATTGATTTTTACGGTCTGCGCATTTGCACCTGCGGGCTGATCAACGCTAAGGGAGACGGCTATACGGACCGTGTGGCTGCCGCAGACGATAGCTACAAGCGCCTGGTGTTCCGGGACGGCAAGCTGGTGGGCTATGTGCTCATCAACGCCAGCGAGAACGCCGGAATCTATACATCTTTGATCTCTGGCGGTGTGCCGTTGGAGGGTTTGCAAGGGGATTTGATGGATAGTCCCAATCTGTTCTGGTTCCCCAAGGAGACCCGGATCACCAAGTTGAGAGGAGGCGTGCAGCTGTGAGTATTGAGGCAGGACTGTGCAAGTATGCAGAGCTGAACGACAAAATTAAGCAGGAGCTGCGCACCAAGAAAAAGGTAACGATCACGGCGGTGAACGGTCAGCGCTATATCGGCTGCGCCCTGGACGCAGGCAAAACCATTCAGGTGCACGGCACTCCGGGCAATGATATGGCTTGCTACTTAAATGGTGGCAAGGTGGAGGTGTTTGGCAACTGCCAGGACGCAGTGGGCAACACGATGAACGGCGGCGAGATCGTCATTCACGGCCACGCCGGCGACGCTATGGGCTATGGTATGCGGGACGGCCAGATCTTTGTAGAGACCAATGTGGCCTGCCGCGGCGGGATCCACATGAAGGAGTTTGAACAGATGAAGCCGGTGCTGGTGATCGGTCGCAATGCCGGTTCCTTCTTGGGCGAGTATATGGCCGGGGGCACCATTGTGCTGCTGGGGCTGGGTATGAAGCGAGGCGAAAAGCTGTTTGGCACCCACTGCGCCTCCGGTATGCACGGGGGCAAGATCTTTGTGCGGGGCAGCTTTCCCAAGGAGAACATCAGCCCGAACATTAAAGTGACGGCCTTAACGGACGCGGACCGGCAGGAATTGGAAGGGTATTTGAAGAAATACTGCAAGTATTTTGGCGTTTCCATGGACGAGATCATGAAAAAATCGTTCAAAAAGTTGGCTCCCGCCACCTCCAGACCTTACGCAAACCTTTACACGCCCAACTAATGGTATTATAATAGAGAAAAGAGCGACAACCACACGGGATAGGAGAGAGCGATGTTCGATAGTTTGCACGAGGAATGCGGTGTTTTCGGCGTATTTGAAAATCAGACCACTACGGTGGCCCAGACGGCGTATCTGGCTCTGTTTGCCTTGCAGCACAGAGGGCAGGAGAGTTGCGGCATTGCCGTGAATGACGACGGCGTGTTTCGCCACCATCGGGGCGACGGACTGGTGCCGGATGTGTTTAGCAAGGAGCAGCTGGCTGCCCTGGGTACAGGTAATATGGCCATCGGTCATGTGCGCTACTCCACCACCGGCGGCAAAAACGCCAACAATATTCAGCCCCTGGTCATTCGCCATATTAAGGGTAATTTGGCGGTGGCACATAACGGCAATTTGGTAAACGCCCCGGAGCTGCGCCGCCAGTTTGAGCTGAAGGGCGCCATTTTTCACGGCACATCGGACACCGAGTCCATTGCCTATTCTATTGTAGAGGAGCGCCTGCACAGTAAGAGCACGGAAGAGGCCATCGAAAAAATCATGCCCCGGCTGCAAGGGGCATTCTCTTGCGTGGTGATGACTGCCACCAAACTCATTGCGTTTCGTGACCCCAACGGCTTTCGGCCTCTTTGCCTGGGTAAGACTGCGGACGATGCTTATGTGGTGGCGTCGGAGAGTTGTGCGCTGGATTCCATCGGCGCCCACTTTGTGCGGAATATTGCTCCCGGCGAGATCGTTGTGATCAGCAAGGATGGCGTGCGCTCTATTACCACCCATTGCGGCGGACTACGCCACATTTGTGTGTTTGAGTACATCTATTTTGCTCGGCCGGACAGTGTGATTGAGGGCGTGTCTGTGCAGCACGCCAGAATGCGGGCCGGTGCGTACCTGGCGAAGGAACACCCGGTAGACGCGGATATTGTCATCGGCGTGCCGGACAGCGGCCTGGACGCCGCCTTGGGCTATGCCCAGGAGAGCGGCATTCCTTACGGTATTGGATTTATCAAGAACCGCTACATCGGCCGCAGCTTTATTCAGCCTACCCAAGGTCAGCGTGAGGACGCGGTGAAGATCAAGCTGAATGTACTGCGAGAGAATATCAAGGGCAAGCGGGTGGTGATGATCGATGACTCTATTGTTCGCGGCACCACCAGCGCTCGGATTGTCAGCCTGCTGCGAGAGGCCGGCGCCACCGAGGTGCATATGCGGGTTTCTGCCCCTCCGTTTCGGCATCCTTGCTTCTTTGGAACGGACATTGATAGCGAAGAAAACCTGATTGCATGCAAATTTCACGAAATTTCTGAAATTTCTTGCCAATTAGGGGTTGACAGCTTGGGGTATCTTAGTGTAAAATCTACTCACGAACTTGCGAAGGAGTCCGGATTCGATTTTTGCGACGGTTGCTTCACCGGCCATTATCCCATCCCCACCCCGAAGCAGCAGTCCAAGGATAAGTTTGAGGAAAAGCTGAATCAGTTCTCCTCTTACTACCAGGTCTTGGATTAAAAGTGAATAAGCGGACGCACCTAGCGCCCGCTGTATATGGAGAGTTGTCCGAGCTGGCCGAAGGAGCACGATTGGAAATCGTGTAACATCTAAACGGGTGTTCGAGGGTTCGAATCCCTTGCTCTCCGCCAAAAAAGCCCCGAATGGCGCGTGATTGCGCGAAATTCGGGGCTTTCTTTAGTCAAACGCCGGTATGGTGAAATACTGGAAAAGTACAAGGCGCTCCGTGCAGAGCAAGATCAAGATCAATCATCCACAGAAAGCAGAGTTGCAGATTGCAACCCTGCTCTTTTTATGCCCATTTTCAGGCTATGCCTGTGGGAATATATCCTTTACCGAACCGGCAGCGTACGGTTTGGGAAAGGAGTCAGCAATGACAAAACACAATGCCGAGATGGAAAACAGCAGAGAACAGAGCCGGGTGTGCGCACGCCTGCCGCTGAACCTCCAGCTGTTTGCCGAAGATACCGGCTATGAAACGGTAGCGCCTATTTACGGTCAATTCTAAGGAGGGGTGCATGATGACTGCAAAGACCAAGTTGATATTGAAAAATTGCACCCGCCTGGTGTCCTTTATTTTGATTTTGCTGCTTTTGCTCTACGGTATTTCTTTTCTATTGGAGCCGAAGAACAATGATGACGCAGCCGGGTTCGTGAACCCCAACGCCAGCGGCTATCTGTCGCTGGAGAAGGACACGCTGGATGTGTTTATTGTAGGCAACAGTGATGCTTACAGCGGCTTTTCGCCTATGGAAATGTGGAAAAACTACGGCTTTACCTCTTATATCAGCGGTACCGGTAAGCAGCTGATCGGCGAGTCTGTTCGCGCGGTGGAGGAGTGCCTGAAAACCCAAAAGCCCAAGGTGGTGATCCTGGAAACGGATCAGCTGTATACCAACTCCAACTCTGCTCAAGTGATTGCCCGGGATGCGCGTAAGCAGATACTCAACCAGTTCAGCGTGCTGGAGTACCACGATCGTTGGAAGCAGTTTGACCCCAAGACGGCGGTTAAGCGCAAGTCCTACTCTGCCCGCTTTGCCTCCAAGGGGCAGTTTGTGTCCGGTGCCAAGGTGCCGTATCGGGGCAAGGAATATATCAAGAAGACCAAAAAGCGAGACCAGATCAATCCGCTGTTTGTGCGCAAGCTGGACGAGCTGAATGCGCTGTGCAAAAAGAACGGCGCCCAACTGATTTTGGTGCAGGTGCCGTCCCAAACCACCTGGACCTATGCCCGCCACAATGCGGTGAATGATTATGCCAAGAAAAACGGCATTCCGTTCCTGGATTTGGATCTGAAACGCAAGGAGATCGGCTTTAGCTGGAAAACGGACAGCCGGGACGCCGGCAACCACCTGAACTGCTACGGTGCCAAAAAAGTATCGCTCTATGTGGGGCAGTACATTAAGAACCATGTGCAGTTGGAGGATAAGCGCCAAAATGCAGCATACGCCGGGTGGAACGATGACTACACCACCTACATCAAGCACCTGAAAGAGGGCGGCGATGTGGAAAAGCGCAAAGGCCCTACGGCGGGGCAAAACAAAAACCCTGTGCCCAACGACCGGCATAAGAAAGAACAGCCCCATACCGGCGACCCTTACGATCCCTCCGTTCAAGCTGTTTCTAAGCAATAAAGATACAAAGACTGTCGCAGTGCTTATGCTGCGGCAGTTTTTTGTTTTGCCGACCAAATTTTACCGGTTCTTTAGATTTCCTTTGCGTTGCTTTTAAGAATGTGTGGTTAAATGTGTACAACGGGTTTTCCGTTGGGGATTTTTGTGGTACAATGGAGCAAGCACTTTGTATCACTTGAGGGAGATGAGAGCAATGTTTACGGTATTGGTGTGCGATGATGACGCGGCGATCTTAGAGTCTCTGCGTATTTATCTTAGCCAGGAGGGCTATCGGGTGCTGTGTGCCCGGGACGGGCTGGAGGCGCTGGAGCAAGTACAGGGGGAGGAGATCCACTGTATGGTGCTGGACATTATGATGCCTCGGCTGGACGGACTGAAAACCACATTAAAGCTGCGGGAGAAGTACAACTTCCCCATTATTCTGCTGTCGGCCAAAAGCGAGGACACGGACAAGATCGCCGGTCTGGGCTTTGGCGCCGATGATTATGTGACCAAGCCCTTCAACCCGCTGGAGTTGACCGCTCGGGTCAAGAGCCAAATTCGCCGCTATGTGCGTCTTGGCAGCCTGGAGGTGCGGGAGAGCCAGCTGGTCACCGGCGGCCTGGTGCTGGATACGGATACCAAGGAAGTGACGGTAGACGGCGACCCGGTACGGCTGACTGCCCGGGAGTATAAGATATTGGAATATCTGATGCACAATATAGGTCGTGTGCTCTCCAGCGCCCAAATCTATGAAGCGGTGTGGAACGAACCGGCCTACGGCACGGAAAAGACCGTGACGGTGCACATTCGCAACATTCGTGAAAAGATTGAGATTAACCCCAAGGAGCCCAAATACTTAAAGGTGGTGTATGGACTTGGATACAAAGTGGAAAAATGTTAGAGAAAGCAGACGGTTTAAGGCGCTGTGCGTGGTGCTCTCTATGGTGCTGGCCTTTAGTTCGGTGGCGCTGTTGGGCGCCGTGATGCGGATCAGCGGCCTGTATAATAACGATGCATTTACCGATCCGACCGTAGCGAAAGAGGGAAGCCTGGTACAGACCACGATCTTCCAATCGGAGCTGGATGTGATTGTCAATGAGATCGCACTCCTGGCGGGGCAAAAGCAGCTGCAACAAAAGGCGGCTGCTCTGAAGAAAGCCAAGACGGACAGCGTGGCGGCCGCACTGGAGCAATATAAGAAGGACCAGGCCACGGCCATTCGCAAAACGCTGGTGTTCTATGCCGGGCTGAAAAATCAGAATATTTCAAATATCGGCAAGGATATACCCAACTATAAAGTGCCCGCCAAGACCATCAAGAAAGTGGTGGCAGAGGATCGGGACGCACCGGGGCTGATTCGGGATCTGCAACAGATTGTCAACGGCACCCGGGCAGGGGAGGATTATCTGCCCTATTTGCAGCTGGCAAATTGGCTGCGCAGTTCCGACGGCGTGGAGTATTACCATGATAGCGACATGCAGGATGATCCGGAAGATTTGACCGACTATTACACGGTCGATTTTACGGTGGATGGCAAAACGGTATCGGCGGATATGTATGATGATGACCTGACCTTGGGCGAGACGATCAAATCGGCTGAGACCCACATCAAAAAGCTCTATAACAAAGCGGTGGTGAAACCATATCAAACGGCTGCCGACGAGCAGCAGAAGATGCGCCAAAATTTGCAAGAGCTGCAATGTCTGCAATTCTATGCCAAGGATAATATCACCGGTCAGGTGGTCAGCCAGTTGCCCGAGGGTCAAACGCCGGCTATGCTGAAAGACGCGCCGGTGTACTATTCCAAAACCAAAGCGGGGGAGAACCTGCGGGGCACGGATTACGGTGCCGGCAATGCCAGATCGGACGCTGTACAGTACCTAATGGACGGGGATATGAGCATTTATGTGGGCATTGACCCCACTGTGGCCGGCGGCAACGATATGCTTCCGGATTTTGTGGAATTGAATGCCTTGTGCACCCGTATGCAAAATGTAAATACCGTGGCGATGACCGTGGCGGCTGTTTGCCTGGCGGTGCTGGCCCTTGCTTTTTTGGTGTTGGCGTGCCTGGGCTGCGGGCGCCGTGCCGGTACGGATGGTGTGCGCCTGCTGTGGATGGATTATATTCCCTTGGAATTGCACACGGCGATCATCGCCGCAGCAATTGTTGGGCTGGGTGTGGTGCTGTTCGGTAATTTGTTTAATGACCTGTCCAATTATTATGGCTATCAGCTCAGCACCCTGTATTACGGCGGACTGTTCTTAGCGGCCTGCGGCGCTTTGGGCGCGGTGGCCTGGGGACTGTATGCAGAGTTGACCCTGTCTTTTGTGCGTCTTTGCAAGTCTAAGAAACACTTGTATAAGGGCACGCTGCTGTATTATATTTGCTTGGGAATTTGGCGTCTGTTGTGCAAACTGCACCGGTTCAACCGCCGTATGATCCGGGGACTGGCCTACACCCCGCGGCACTTTAAGCGCAATATGGTCTTTTGTGCCGTAGGCTATCTGCTGATCAATATTATATTGGTGCTGCTGTTTGCATCGTTTCTGAATGGAGAGGCGCCGGTGGTCGGTGTGATCAGCGGCTTGGTGGGCCTGGGCTTTAACGGCTTTTGCGTGGGCTACGCGCTGCGCTTTTTGTTCCAGCTGGATCGGGTGATTGAGGCCGCAGCCAATCGCACGGATGTGGAGGCGGCACATCTCCACCCGGCACTGGCCGCCATGGCCGGCAGCCTGCGTTATACCAATCAGGAACTGCACAACGCCGTGGATCAGGCAGTGCGGGACGAACGGCTGAAAACGGAGCTGATCACCAATGTGTCCCACGACTTAAAGACCCCGATTACTTCCATTATCACTTATACGGATCTGCTGTCTAAGTGTCCCCAGTCGGACGAAAAGGCCAAGGAATATATGGCTGTGCTGACGGAAAAAAGCACCAAGCTGGCACGGCTTGTGGAGGATTTGATTGAGGCGTCCAAGCTGTCCTCCGGCAACATCACCCTGCACCCTATGGTACTGGATCTGGGCGAACTGACCGCCCAGGCGATCGGGGAGTACCAAAAGGAATTTGAGGAGAACCGGCTGCAACTGGTGCTGGATCCGGATTTGCCTCGGGTACAGGCGTTTGCCGACGGTTCCAAAACCTACCGGGTGCTGGAAAATCTGCTGCAAAATGCCAAGAAGTATTCTGCCGCAGACTCCCGGGTGTATGTGCGGGTGTATAAGCAAGGGGATTTCGGCGTGTTTGAAATTAAAAATATTTCTGCCGAGCCGCTGAATATTTCGCCTCAGGAGCTGACCCAGCGGTTTGTGCGGGGCGACGCTTCCCGCACCAAGGAGGGCAACGGTCTGGGCCTAAGCATTGCCCAGGAGCTGTGCAGCGCCCAGCAAGGGAAGTTAGAGCTGCTCATTGACGGCGATTTGTTTAAGGCTCGGGTGTATTTGCCGCAGCCGAAGAACGCCCTGCCGCAGGACACAGCGGAATAACGCCATAGATAACAAAAGACAGTTACCCGCTTTTGGGTAACTGCCTTTCTTTTTTCGCTTGTATTTACTTTTCGCTTTGACCTTTCGGCTTCATGGCGTTGTAAGAGGTGCGCACCGCGTCATCGCTGATGTTGCAGCCCAGTTCGTACAGGGGCACCTTGGCAAATATGGTCTCCAGCATATCAAACAGTCGCTCCATAGCGTTAGGCCCCAGCTTGCGCACCGTTTGGGAGAAAATGTTGAACACTGCCTTTTTGGTGTCTGCCGGGTGGATAAAATTCTCTTCCGCCCGCTCCAGGAAGCAAATGCCTGCCAGGGGAACCATGCCTGGGGTGGAGTAATCGTATTTTCCGCTCCAGGGGGTGCCGCAGGCATACACCCGATCGCCTACCAGGCGAATGGCCGGTTTGTCGTCATTGAGCATATACGCCCGGTTGCCAAAGTGCTTGAGCCACAGGGCGGTGTGGGTGGATTTGCCGGTGCCGCTGTCTGCGGAAAAAGCGTAGGCCGCGCCGTCTACCACCACGCAGCTGGAGTGGAGCAAAATGCCTCGGAACTTCAGCAGCTGGGTGTAAAAATCCGATCCGGTGAGCATATAGTACCAGTCGTCCCGGTTCATCTCCGGGTGCTCGGCCATAGCGTCCGTTACCCGCTGCTCCGTCACATCAATGGTCATGTCCGCCGTCTGCCCCTCTTGGTCCTTGCACAGGTAGGGACGGGCTTGCTTTTCTGTTCTGCCGGTGGGGTGCTTGATCTCCACCACCAGCCCGGCAATATCGTAAAACGGCATAGTTGCACCTCAATTCTACCCATTAGTATATAAGAAAAAGCACCTACCGTCAAGGCAAAATCTACCTGCATTTTTTGCCGCCCCGGCTCTTGACAAACAGTCAAAATCGGTGTATGCTATGTTGTAGAACAAATGTTCGATAACAGAAAAGGAGCCGTAGGGAATGGAGCGCACCGTTTTGCATGTGGATTGCAACAAGTTTTATGCCTCGGTGGAGTGCCTGCACCGCCCGGAGCTGCGAGACAAGCCGGTGGCGGTGGGCGGCAGCACAGAGAGCCGCCACGGAATTATCCTGACGAAAAACGAGATTGCCTCCCGCTACGGCTTGGTGGCAGGGGAGCCACTGTGGCAGGCGCGGCAAAAGTGCCCGCAGTTGGTGGTGGTACCGCCGAACTTCCCGCTGTATATGCGCTTTTCCAAGATGGCACGGCGGATCTATGAGGATTACAGCGAGTATATTGAGCCTTTCGGGCTGGACGAGAACTGGCTGGATGTGACCGGCGATGACCGCACCGGGGAACAGATCGCCCAGGAAATTCGCCGTCGGGTAAAGGCGGAACTGGGCATTACCGTCAGCGTGGGGGTCAGCTTTAACAAGATCTTTGCCAAATTGGGTTCAGATTATAAAAAGCCGGACGCGGTGACGGTTATCAGCCGGGAAAACTACCACCGGGTGGTGTGGCCCCTGCCGTGCAGTGATCTTTTGTGCGTCGGCCCGGCCACCACCCGCAAGCTGAACGCTTACGGCGTTTATACCATCGGCGAGCTGGCGGCGGCTCGGTCGGATTTTTTGCAAGGTCTGCTGGGCAAGAACGGGCTGATGCTCCGTGCCTTTGCCCGGGGGGAGGACACTTCGCCGGTGCAGCACATGGATGCCAAGGCGGCGGTCAAGAGTGTGGGCAATTCCACCACCACGCCCCGGGATCTGGTGGATGATACGGATGTAAAGGTGGTCTTTACCGTGCTGGCAGAGAGTGTGGCCCGCCGTATGCGGGAACAGGGACTGCAAGGGCGCACGGTGTGCATCTCCTTGCGGGATAAGAATTTGCAAACCTTGGAACTGGATAAGGTGCTTGCCCTTTTGGCGGAA
>ENA-ORSC01001944-ORSC01001944.1-human-gut-metagenome-genome-assembly--contig:-NODE-1944-length-13254-cov-4.112509_pt1 | contig 13254 bp, 10 predicted proteins | sample MGYA00242178_ERZ509140 | MGnify/ENA primary metagenome ERZ509140 (study PRJEB26280, sample SAMEA2338681) | human gut metagenome | biome: human gut; feature: human-associated habitat; material: faeces... | reverse complement strand
CCAGAAGCAAAACGGCAGCAGGGGATAAAAATCAGCAGATGAGGAACAAAAATTCACGCATTATTTCAAATAACACGGAATATTGTCCTGCTTTGCTAAATAATGCCCTCGTGGCTTGCGCTTGTTATGTTATGATACAGGTACAGAAGTTTCTTGATTTGCTTTAGACAGCACAGGTAAGGAGAAAATTATGCAGAAATTTGAAAAAGGTTTCTTTGTCGGCGCGGCCACTGCCGCCCATCAGGTCGAGGGTAACAATATCCATTCCGACTACTGGGCGCAGGAGCAGCTGCCCCACACCAGCTTTACCGAGCCGAGCGGCATTGCCTGCGACCATTATAATAAGTATGAGGAGGACATTAAACTGCTGGCCGATGCGGGCCTGAACGCCTACCGCTTCTCCATCGAGTGGGCGCGCATCGAGCCGGAGGAGGGCAAGTTTGACCCTGCCGAGATCGAGCATTACCGCAAGGTCATTGCCTGCTGCAAGGCGCACGGTGTGGAACCCGTTGTGACGCTGCTGCATTTCACCAGCCCCAAATGGCTGATTGCCAAGGGCGGCTGGGAGGCTGAAAGCACGGTCGAATATTTCAAGCGCTATGTCAGCTATGTGATGGAGCAGTTGGGCAGTGAGCTTCACATCGTCTGCACCATCAATGAAGCGAATATGGGTCTGCAGCTGGCGGCTATCTCCAAGCGGTTCCGCCTGATGGCAGAGAAGGCCGCCAAGGCTGCTGCCAGTGAAGGCAAATCCGCCGAAGGCAGCGTACAGGTGGGCATGAACTTCCAGAAGATGATGGAGAACATGAAGTACGCTGCCGCTGAAAACGCCGCTGTGTTCGGCACGCCGCAGCCGAAAATTTTCGTCAGCGAGCGTACGCCGGAGGGCGATCTGCTGGTTCTGCGCGCTCACGCCGCCGCGCGGGAGGCCATCAAGACAATCTGTCCTGAGGTTAAGGTCGGTCTGACCCTCTCGCTGCATGACCTGCAGGCCCAGCCGGGCGGTGAAGCCTTTGCCGCCGCTGCGTGGGAGGAAGAGTTCACCCACTATCTTCCTTATATTAAGGAGGATGACTTCCTCGGCGTGCAGAACTACACTCGCACGCTGTACGGTGCGCATGGGCAGTTGCCCGCACCGCAGGGGGCCGAGCTGACCCAGATGGACTACGAGTTTTATCCGCAGGCACTGGAAAATGTAATCCGCAAGGTGGCGCAGGATTTCCACGGTGATCTGATCGTGACCGAAAACGGCATTGCCACCGCCGATGATACCCGCCGCGTGGCGTTTATCGAGGCCGCATTGGCTGGTGTGCAAAACTGCATCGCTGATGGTATTCCGGTCAAGGGATACTTCCACTGGAGCCTGATGGATAACTTTGAGTGGCAGAAGGGCTATGCTATGAACTTTGGCCTGATTGCCGTAAACCGCAAAACGATGGGGCGCACCCCGAAGCCCAGCCTTGCGGCGCTGGGCGGATACGCCAACGCATAAAAATATCAGTGGTTGTCTGTACGGCAGCCACTTTTTTTGGTATACTGGTATAAAATGAGGGTGGTTCGATGGATGTTTTTCAAAATATGGAGCTGTTTTCTGAGCTGATCCAGTGCGGCGGCAACATTTATACATGGTGCTATAATGCCGATGGCAGTCTGCTGCAGAGCAACTGCCCGGAGGCGGGGTTCCTCTCCGGCGCATTTGAGATATTCGGCTGCAAGAAAAAAATGCTGGACTACGGCAGCCGGCACACAACGCCGATCACGCTCGGCACGGCCATTGGCATGACATGGGCAGCTGCCTTTGAAAAGGACGGCAGTGTGCTGAAACGCGCCTGGGTCATCGGGCCGGTGTTTTATCAGGATGTTTCGCTGCGCGGGATTGAGCAGGGGCTGCAATACTATAACCGTCTGGAAACGAGCGTGGCATGGACCATGCAGCTGTACGAGGTGTTGAAAACCGTCCCTGTGCTGCAATGCACGGTCTTGCACCGCTACGCGCTGATGATGCACTATTGTCTGACCGGCAACCACCTTGCGATCAGCGACATCAACAGCGAGTTTTTGGCGCAGGTGCGCAATACAGTGCAGCAGCCCGCTCACGATCGCCACAAGGTCTGGATGGCAGAGCAGGGACTTCTGCAGATGGTGCGCACCGGTGATTTGAACTACAGGCAGGCCCTTTCCGCCAGTATGGGAATCAGCGCGGGTGTGCCGGTGCGCAGCGATGACGCTTTGCGCCAGAGCAAGACCAGCATCATCGTGTTTACCTCGCTGGTATGCCGTGCCGCCATCGAGGGCGGGCTTTCGCCGGAGGAAGCCTACGCGCTGGGGGACAGCTACATCCAATCCGCTGAAAATGCAAAAACATTGGAAGATCTTGAACCGCTCGGCCTTATGATGTATGACGACTTTGTCCGGCGCGTGCATAAATGCCGCACCAACCCGCATCTCAGCCAGCAGGTGCAAAAGTGCGTGGACTATATTGAGATGAATCTCGATAAAAAAATACGCGCTGCAGATATTGCAGCGCTGGTGGGCTATACGGAATATTATATGACCCACAAATTCAAGGAAGAAACGGGCTTGAGCGTGACAGATTACATAAAATTTGCCAAGATTGAGCGCGCCAAGGTTTTGCTGAAAAGCACCAACCAGACCGTGCAGGACATTGCCGCTGCACTTTCTTTTAGCACACGCAACTATTTCAGCCGGATTTTTCAGGAGGTCACAGGCCAAACCCCGATGGAGTACCGCGAAAAGTAAATGCTTATCCAAAAAACCTCTGCCAGGCAAACATCAAGTCTGGCAGAGGTTTTTGTGTTTTATTCCTGCGTCAGTGCCCGCGCCATTTTGACCACGCGGGAGGCATTGATTTTTACCTGCTCCAGCGTCACTGCGCCGCTGTCGATCCCCTGCAGCAGGTTGTCATAATCACCCTTGTTGCCGGGCATTGGAAAAATGCGGCTTTGTGCCAAACGGGAAAACAGGGGAGGAAGGCCCCCAGTTTTGTGGTGGAACGACCCCAAACAACCTGAGCGTTAATTCAGAAAAGGTATTGGCGGGGTGGGCTGCAATAAGGCAAATAAACCTGCTCGCAGGAAAAAAGAGCAATATGTCTGCACCGTTCTGTAGCTTTACAAAAGGAAGGGAAAAAGAGTATAATCTGAACAATCGGCATAGGAAATATACGGTAAGGCAAGACAGAAACGCACAATATCAGTTGATGCAAGGCGATTGCCATATTTGGCGGGTAAGCTGCATCGGATCACGAAACGGGGATTTACCATGATACGCATCGCAATCGTAGAGGATGATACAGGGTATCGCAGTCAACTCGGAAAGTACATTGATCAGTATCAAAGCGATTTTTCGGAAACGGTCAGTGTATCTGAATTTTCAGACGGATTGGAAATTGTCGAAAAATATAAATCCGAGTATGACATAATCCTGATGGATATCCAAATGAAGCATATGGACGGTATGCAGGCGGCCATGCGCATACGGGATATAGATAAAAATGTCATCATTATATTTATTACAAATTCTGCGCAATTTGCTGTGCAGGGATATAAGGTCGAGGCATTAGACTATGTATTGAAGCCCATTCAATACTTTGCCTTCTCCCAGGTGCTGCATAATGCGGTTAAAAAAGTACATGGAAAATCCAAGTTCTATATACATCTGATACAGGAGAGCAAGATGATCCGGCTGGATGCAGACCAGATACTGTATATTGAAAGCCGCGGGCATACAATTATCTACCATACCGAGATCGGTGAGTATGCAGAGAGAGGATCACTGAAAAGCGCCGAGGAAAAGCTCGCGCAGAGGCATTACTATAAGTGCAACAACTGCTATTTGGTAAATCTGGCGCATGTGGAGCGTGTGAATCAGCTGGTCGTAACCGTAAAAGGGCAGGCTCTGCAAATCAGCCGCGCACGGAAGAAAAGCTTTATGGAAGCCCTTGCTGCATATATGGGAGGCGAATAACAGGCGTGATACAGGATATTCCGAAATTGTATACTGCGCTGGCGGAGTGGTTGGCATGTGTGCTGTTTGTAAGGCTGCTGCCCCAGCGTTATAATGCAGCAAAAACGGCCGGGATCCTGGCAGCAGCGCTGCCCTTATTCGGCTTGGTGCAGTGGTTGATCGGCATTGTTCCGCTAAGCCTTTGGATTCCCGGCATGATCGTGGCTTTGGTTTTGATGTACGCTACGATCTGGTTGTGCTGCCGCTTGAACTTTTGTGATACGGGTTTTTGGTGGGCGCTGGCGTTCACGCTGGCAGAGTTTGTTGCGTCGCTGGAGTGGCAGCTCTATTCATTCGGCGCATCAAAGATGCCGGGCAGTTGGTGGATACAGGGACTGTTCTTGCTGGCTTTTTATGGCGGCGGCTTTGGCGTTTTTCTGCGACTTGAGCAGAAAAGGCTGAGAGATAAAGCGCCACTGCATATGACAAGGCGTGAAAGCATATCAGCGGCCGTTATAGCGATCTGCACATTTTTAATCAGCAATATCAGCTATGTGACGACCAATACGCCGTTCAGCGGGCGTATGACCACGGAAATATTCTGGATACGAACGCTGGTGGATTTCGCGGGCATGGCTGTGCTGCTTTCCATGCAGGATAGGTGGCAGGATATGCAGACCCAACACGAATTAACGGCAATCCAGACACTTTTAAAGCGGCAGTATGAGCAATACCGCATCAGTCGTGATAACAGTGAGGCAATCAACCGCAAATACCACGACTTAAAGCATCAGATACAGGTCATTCGGATGGAGTCAGATGCGGCCAGAAGAGAGGAATACCTTTCGCAACTGGAAAAAGGAATGCAGAGCCTGGGTGCGAATCAGCATACCGGAAATGATGTGCTGGATACGATCCTGTCAGATAAGCAGCTGTATTGCAGTCAGCATCAGATCACGCTGACGATCGTTGCGGACGGTGCAAGGTTGGATTTTATTGAAACGATGGACATCTGCAGCATATTCGGCAATGCGCTTGACAATGCAATAGAGGGTGTGGAAAAGCTGGCTGACCCGCAGCAGCGCCTTATCCGGGTGGCTGTCTATACGCAGAATGTGTTTTTGATCATCCGGGTGGAAAACTACTGTACAGCGCAACTTTCTGTTGTGGACGGAGAGTATCGCACAACGAAGCATGATAAGGATATGCATGGCTACGGGATAAAAAGCATCCGATATACAGCAGAGAAGTATGGCGGATCGGTTTCGGCAGATTGTTCAGATAACTGGTTTCATCTGAGCGTTCTCCTTCCATTGCCGGAAAAAGCCTGATCCTATACAGAACGGCTGTGCGGTTACATGGTATAAAAATTTCTGCCGCGCGGCAGAGACGAAGCATGATATGTGCTTGTCTTAGGGCAATACCGCATAATTCTAAGTGCCGATACGGCGAGCGAGGTACGGCAGCCGCCGGAGCGGTGCTTAAGCCGTAAGGCGGGAATTATGCGGTGTTGCCTTGGAAATACAGCCGGCCAGCGCGCAGACAAAAACAATTTTAAGCATGTGGGAGCGGTGCAGAGTTGATCTGCACCGCTTTTTTGTGGAATGCACAAAAGGAAACATATATGCCTGAAAAAAGTGTTCAAGAATGCAAGTTGTGCCACTGTGGAGACGGGTTATGCCAAAATCCCCCGAAAAAAGAAGGAGTTGTGCTACACTTAAAACATAACAGCAGAAAGGAAGGAGGTGAAAACTGTGAACAGACAAGCAGTGAACCCATATTTGCCATCGTGGGAATATATTCCGGATGGGGAACCGCATGTGTTCAATGGTAGAGTGTATGTCTATGGCTCACATGACCGCTTCAACGCACCGATCTTCTGTGTGAATGACTACGTTTGCTGGTCGGCGCCGGTGGAAGATCTTTCCGAATGGCGGTACGAGGGAGTGATCTACCGCAAAAAACAGGACCCCAAAAATCCATTGGGATACCATCTGCTTTTTGCACCGGATGTCTGCCAAGGCCCGGACGGCCGGTACTACCTCTACTATGCGTTTGACTTTTTAGGCATTATGAGCGTGGCGGTCTGCGATACACCTGCGGGAGAATATAAATTTTTGGGTCATATTCACTATGCGGACGGCACACTCTGGGGACGAAGAAGGGGAGATCAGCTTCCGTTTGATCCCGGCGTTTTGGCAGATGATGACGGGCGCGTATGGCTGTATTCCGGCTTTTATAATGCAGTGCCTGCTATTCTGACAGGTGGACACAAGCTTAGATGTGACGGCGGTACAGTTCTGGAACTTGAAAAAGATATGGTGACGATAAAAACGGAGCCGCGCGTGATTTTCCCTAAAAAAGGGCCGGGAGCTTTTCAAGGACATGAGTTTTTTGAAGCAAGCTCGATACGCAAGGAAGGGAAAACCTATATCTTCGTATACTCCTCTCGTCATAACCATGAATTGTGCTATGCGACCAGCCAAAGCCCTGACAGAGATTTCTCTTACGGCGGCACTCTGGTTAGTCAGGGTGATATCTTCCTGGACAGCAACCTGTCCGAAAAGCACGCAGCTAACTATTTGGGCAATACACATGGCGGGCTGCTCAAGCTAGAGGACAAATGGTATGTTTTTTATCATAGACAAACCAACCGTCATTCGTATTCCCGGCAGGCTTGTGCCGAGAAGCTTCGGCGTAACGAAAACGGAGCGTTTCTGCAGGCAGAGGTCACAAGCTGCGGCCTAAACGATGGACCCTTAAAGGGAAAAGGCCGTTATGAGGCGCGTATTGCCTGCAACCTCTGGGGGAAGAATGGTACCGGACGCTATGACGGACCTTTTCCGAAATGGCGGCTGCGCAATCACCCCTATTTCACGCAGGACGGGCCGGACAGAGAGGACAGCGGCAATCAGTACATTGCCAATATGCGCGATGGTGCAGTGGCAGGATTCAAGTACTTTGCCTTTAAAGATGCTACTGAGATAAAGGTACATTGTACCGGCTCTGCAAACGGACGCCTTCAGGTGTCAACCGTACCGGATTTTTCCACGCTGTGTGCCGATATTTTCATAAAAAACGGCAGTCAGGTGGGGGAGAAGGTGACCCTTACGATCCCTGATGGAACCTATCCACTGTATTTCCGTTTTACGGGTAGTGGGAAAATGAATTTCCACTGGTTTGAATTACAATAAATACGCATTGAACCGCATACCCATTTACTTTTGAAGGAGAAACGAAATGAAAAATAAGAAGAGGTTTGTGCCGTGGCTGATTGCTGCAGTTATCATTGCAGCATTTGCGGTAATAGGGAAAAAGCTGTACGATTTGATGTTTGGCGGCTCCCTGGCAGTTACGACCGAGGATTTGAAGAACGGCATTATTGCTTGTAGCCCGGCTATTATCTTTATTGTTGTTGTACTGATCGCGGCGCTCATCGTAGTGGTCGCAGCCGGAAAGCTAAAACAGCCGAAGCGCGCGCTGGTGCGTGCACAGGCCCCGATTGCAATTTTGCTGGCTATCACGCTTTCCGTCAACTGGGTTATTCTCGGCGTAGAATACTCGGTGGTGAACAGTGTTTTTGCTGAAGATGTCAAGGTCTCGGACGAAACAATGGCATCCGGCCGTGCGATTGCAGACCAGATTGCATCCGAGGGCATCGTTCTGCTGAAGAATGATGACAAGGCGCTGCCGTTGAGCGCCGGTACAAAGCTCAACTTGTTTGGCTGGTCGAGCGTCCGCCCGTTGTATGGCGGCACCGGCTCCGGTGACAGTGATACAAGCAATGCGGTTTCTCTGATTGACGGCCTTAAGCATGCGGGCTTTGAAGTCAATGAGGAGCTTGTGAAATTCTATGAGAATTTCCGTACAGAGCGTCCTGTCGGTACGATCCGTCTGCGTGAGATCGGCAGCAAGCGCGGCGATTTCACCGTTCCGGAGCCTACCATTGCGGAGTACGAGAACGCTAACATTTTTGAGGATGCGGTCGCTTACTCGGATACAGCGGTGGTTGTTGTCAGCCGTACCGGCGGCGAGGGCTTTGATGTCCCGCAGAGCATCACCGGCCCGGATGAATACAATGCACAGTACGGCGGGCTCGCACAGTTCTATGATTTTACAACGCAGGCAGAAGACCTCGATGCCGGCAAGAGTTACCTGGAATTAAGTAACCGCGAGATTGCAATGGTAGATCGCGTTTGTAAAGAGTTCAAGAATGTTATCGTTGTGGTCAACTCCTCCAATGCTATGGAGCTTGGCTGGCTGGATCAGTATGACAGCATTAAGGCAGCCGTTCTGTGCGGTGCGCCCGGCGAGCTTGGCTTTGATTCCCTCGGAAAGATCCTGAACGGTGAAGTGAATCCGTCCGGACATCTGGCGGATACCTATGTCTACGATCTGCTCGCAACACCCACGGTCAACAACTTCGGCGGCTTTGCGTATGATAACTATGCAGAGGTTACGGGGAGCCAGGACAACCGTGCCATGTTTGTCAACTACTGCGAGGGCATCTATGTTGGCTACAAATTCTATGAAACAGCTGCTGCAGAGGGCCTTATTGATTATGATAAGGTGGTTCAGTATCCGTTCGGCTATGGCTTGAGCTACACTACCTTTGATTCGTCGATTGCAGCTGTCGAGGATGATGGCGAGAAAATCACGCTGGATGTAGCAGTTAAAAATACCGGCGATACAGCAGGAAAATATGTTGCAGAAATTTTCTATGAGCCGCCGTATTATAACGGTGGTATCGAAAAGGCAACAGCAAATCTTGTGCAGTACGCCAAGACGGAAATCCTGCAGCCCGGCGAAGCACAGACCCTGAAGATCACCTTCCGTTATGAGGATATGGCCTCCTATGATTCGAACGGCATCAAGAGTGCGAATGGTGCGTATGTACTCGAGGCAGGCGACTATAAGATCAATCTCTGCTCGGATTCTCATACGATCCTGGATACCTATGTTGCCAAGGTGGACAAGGACGTCATCTATGACGATGCACATGATGGCGCTCGCTCCACAGATCAGGTGGCTGCTACAAACCAGCTCACCTTTGCGCAGGGAGATGTGACCTATCTCAGCCGTGCCGATGGCTTTGCCAACTATGCAGAGGCTACCGCTGCGCCTGCAAACCATAGCCTGAGTGCACAGGCACTGGCAGACTATGCAAGTGCAGCAACCTTTGATGCGGCAAAATACGATGACCCCAATGATGTGATGCCGACCACCGGGGCGAATAACGGGTTGAAACTTGCTGATCTGACCGGCGTTGCTTACGATGACCCCAAGTGGGAGCAGCTTCTCGATGAACTCACGGTCAATGACTTGTTCAGCCTTACGGCAGACGGTGGTTACCATACCGTTGGTGTTGAATCCATCGGCCTGTCCGCAACGGAGGACTGTGACGGCCCGACAGGTGTGCACAGCAACTACAATCCTGCCGCAGGTCCGAGCTATCCTGGTACTGTGATGCTGGCATGCACCTGGAACCAGCCGCTGGCCAAGGCGCGCGGTGAACAGATTGCAAAGGAATGTGCTGAAATCAACTGTACAGGCTGGTATGCACCTGCAATGAATATCCACCGCAGCGCATTCGGCGGGCGTAACTTTGAATACTATTCCGAGTGCGGCGTTCTCTCCGGGCTGACCGCAGCTGCAGAGGTGTCCGGCGCAACCGAAAATGGTCTGATTTGCTATGTGAAGCATTTTGCCTTCAACGATCAGGACAACTATCGTCAGAATAACATCTGCACATGGCTGAATGAACAGTCTGCCCGCGAAATTTACCTCAAGGCATTTGAACAGCCGATCAAGGCAGGCGGCATGGGCGTTATGACCTCTATGAATGCGGTCGGTCCTGTCTGGGCCGGTGGCTGTAAGGCTCTTTTGACGAACATTCTGCGTGATGAATGGGGCTTCCATGGCGCTGTCATTACAGACGCAGTCGTCAGCGCATGGTATATGGACGGTAATCTGGCAATTCGTACCGGCGGCACGAAGATGCTGGCGTTTAACATTACGAATGAGTTCTACCGTGATTTGAACTCTGTCGGTACGGTAACGGCTATGCGCAATGCGGCGCACGGCACGCTGTATGCATTGGCAAACTCCTTCGCTGTGACGCGTGCGGTATCTGTGCCGAAGTGGGTAAAGACGACCTACGCAGTGGATGCAGTTGTTGCAATCATCCTTGTCGCTTGGGAAATCTGCGCAATCCGCAAATACCGCAAGGCAAAAAAAGAGGACGAGGATACTGAGCAATAAGATGTCTTATGAAAGATAAAAGGAATACAGCAAAAACAGCCAATCAGGATATAATGCATTGGATCCGTGAGGGAGGCTTGTTCGTAATTGTATGCAACCTCATTACGGTGTTTAAGTACATATTGCTGCAGTTCCTGCCTGCTGCTTTTGCAAATATGCCCAAGGTGGATTTTGGCTGGCCGGGAATCGAAGTGACTATGCTGGGAGCAACCTTCAAATGGAACATTTTGGGCTATGACGCAGAACATGGTGGTTTGCCTTATTTTTGCGCTTATATGATAGCCATGATACTGGGTGAGGTAATCAATTTCCCAATACAAAGAAATGTTGTCTTCCGCAGCAAGGGGAATCTTACCCGGCAGATCGTTTGGTATGCGGTTGCATTTTGCGTAATAACCTGTATTGTAAATTCTATAAACTGCATTTGGGTCGCTACTGCTGCGAGATATGTGCCAGATTTTATTTACAATATTGGTACAACGGTATTGAACGGCGGTGTTTCCATGGTAATCTTCTTTTTCGTCAACAAGGTCATTTTCCCAACCAGCGATTAAGACGACGTCTCTTATCTTCTACAGGAATCACCTGAGCGCAGTGATGATGCGTTTGCCCGCTCAGAAAGCGTAAAACACGCCCGGACAGTTTGCACTTGTGCAGCTGTCCGGGCGTGTTGTTGTTTTTTGCAAGACCGCCAAAAGCAAGCGGCTGAAACTGTGCAATGCTGCTTGTGTGAGGAAGGCACTCGGCGTGCTGCTGTGCCAGTCACAGACTGATTATCCAGCTGCATCTTCTGAACATGACAAGCGAGACGGCCAAGCGGAAAATCTCCTCCTGTGTAAGCAGTGTATATAAAGCAAAAGTTGACTTTTGTGCTGATTTCGAATACGATATAGGCACAAAAGTATGGTGGTACCAGTGGTGAATATAAGTAGCTCGGCACAGGTGCAGGAGATTCTGACCCGCGCAGCTTGCGGAGCATTCGCCAATGGTGGGGAGGCGGCAGAATGAATTCTTTTTCGGTAGAGCAAAAAAGAGTAGATGTATTCGAAAGTGCCGCGCCAAACAAGCCGGTGATTTATCTGAATACCTATGGGCGCGAGGGAGCGCAGATCTTTCAGTATTTGACAGACATCGGCTGTCAGGATTTTTCGCTGGTTGCAGTCAGTAAGCTGGAATGGAATCATGATATGGTGCCATGGGATATTCCGCCCATATTCAAAAATGGTGCATCATATACCAGCGGAGCCGATGAGTACCTGCGCCTTCTGATAAACCAAATTATACCGAAAGCAGAAAGTCTGTTGCAGGGGACCCCCGCCTGGCGGGGAATTGCGGGATATTCACTGGCCGGACTGTTTGCACTGTATTCTATTTATCAGACGGACGCCTTTTCGCGAGTTGCGAGTGTCTCCGGCTCGCTGTGGTTTCCGGGAATTAAAGAGTATGTCGTTTCCCGTACACCCGTGAAAAAACCTGCCGATATCTTCTTTTCGCTGGGCGACCGGGAGTGCCGCACCCAGAATTCGCTTCTAAGATGTGTTCAGCAGAATACCGAATCCATCGAAAGATATTACCACGAGCAGGGAATAGATACGACCTTCCAATTAAATCCCGGCAATCACTTTAAAGATGTGGTACAGCGAACAGCGGCAGGACTTCAGTGGCTATTGAGCAGAGAATATGACCCATGAAAGATGCAGCATAATGGGATATAAAGTTTTGTGCACTGATTAGTTAGCTCAAACAGCTATTCCGTAATCTAAATTGCTTATAAAAGAATCACCACACAATTCTAAGAGCCGCTGCGGCTGTGTTTAGAATTGTGCGGTGATGTTTTTATCCAGCTAACGCCCACGCGCCCATAAGAACCGTCACAAACAGGATGTTGGAAACTGTGAACAACGCAAAATACCGGCCTTTTTGTAACGGCAACTCCCTTGCAATTTCGCGATACGAGATCAGGCTGGCCATTGAGGCAATCAGCGTGCCAAGGCCGCCAAGATTTGTGCCGATGATCAGGGAGCGGATATTCTCTGTAAATCCCGAAAGCAGGATCGCCGCAGGCACATTGCTGGTTACCTGTGAGGCAAGCACAGAAACCCATACCTCGTGGCCGGTAAGAATATGCTGCAGCCATCCGGAAAAGGCGGCAAAACGCCCCAGATTGCCAATAAAGATAAAGAGCGCAACAAAGGTAAGGATCAGCGAATAGTCCACACGGCATAATGTGTTCCGGTCTGCCAAAAGCACACAGGCCAGAACCACAGCAAACGCGATACCATAGGGCAGAACACGCAGTACTACCAACAGACAGAGCACAAATAAAATACTGTACAGCGATAATAGTGCCTTGTTCGGGCTTGCAGCAGCCGCAGAATGAGCTATGGAGATCTTTGCGCCACGGTGGCACAGCCCCACTGCCCATAGCGCAAGAAGTGCCAGCGACAGGATGGAGTAGGGGAGCATCAGCAAAACAAAAGAACCCATATCCATTCCGCTTTTTCCATACAGGTACAGGTTTTGCGGATTACCAAGAGGTGTTAGCATACTGCCGAGGTTTGCGGCTATCGTCTGCATGCAGACGATGGGAAGCAGCAGCTTATCCCGAACGGCAGCATCCAAGCTGTTTACAACAACAAATGTGAACGGAACAAAGGTAAGCAGCGATACATCATTAGTGATCACCATGCTTGAGAAAAAGCACAGCCCCACCAGAACAGCGGTCAGCTGAAGCGTTGTGCGGGTATGGGACAGCAGCGCGCGCCCAAGCCGATCGAAAACGCCCTGCTCCCGCAGCCCGGCCATGACGGTCATGAGTGAGAACAGGATCGCAAGCGTGCGAAAATCAATATAACCAAGATATTCTGCATCCGGAAGAACGAAGCAGGATGAAACCAAAGCCAGACAGGCAGCAATGCTTAGAACAGGCTCTTTTTGAAAAACGCGTTTTATCGCCATGGCAGGAAGCTCTTTTCCGTAAAGGCAATACCGCACAATTCCCGCCTAACGGCTCAAGCACCGCTCCGG
>ENA-ORSC01001938-ORSC01001938.1-human-gut-metagenome-genome-assembly--contig:-NODE-1938-length-13282-cov-3.065850_pt1 | contig 13282 bp, 11 predicted proteins | sample MGYA00242178_ERZ509140 | MGnify/ENA primary metagenome ERZ509140 (study PRJEB26280, sample SAMEA2338681) | human gut metagenome | biome: human gut; feature: human-associated habitat; material: faeces... | reverse complement strand
GTCAAACCCTACAGTCTCCGGGAGCTGAAAGCCCGGGTGGACCTCCTGATCCGCAGGCGCAGACAACTGGCGCAGGCTTCTTCCGATCTGGTACTGACGATCGGAAATCTTTCCATCGACAGGGTAGCCCACAAGGCCTTCTACCGGGAACAGGATCTCCACACGGCGGTCCAAGTTTCTTGGCATCCAGTCTGCACTGCCCATATAAACTTCCGGACTTGCGTCATTAAAGAAATAGAAAATACGGCTGTGCTCCAGGAAATTACCGACGATGGAGCGGACACTGATATTCTCGCTGACACCCGGGATACCCACCTTCAGGCAGCAAATACCTCGAACGATCAGTTCAATCTTCACGCCTGCCGCACTTGCCTCATACAGAGCACGGATAATATCCTTGTCGCAGAGAGAGTTCATTTTCGCAATGATATGGGCATTCTTGCCCTCCAGCGCATAATTTTTCTCCCGCTCGATCAGATGCAGGAACTTATCCTTCAGCCATAACGGTGCCAATGCCAGTTTGTTCCAGAACAACGGCTCGGAATAACCGGACAGCATGTTGAACACTGCCGTGGCATCCTCTCCGATGCGTTCCGCACAGGTCAACATTCCCACATCCGTATACAGCTTTGCCGTAGCATCATTATAGTTACCGGTACCCAGATGCACGTATCTGCGGATGCCGTCCTCTTCTCTGCGAACCACAAGTGTGATCTTGGAATGGGTCTTTAATCCCACCAGTCCGTAAATAACGTGGCAGCCTGCCTTTTCCAGCATTCTCGCCCAGACAATATTGTTCTCTTCATCGAAACGGGCTTTCAGTTCCACCAGAACCGTAACCTGCTTACCGTTCTCCGCCGCCTGTGCCAGTGCCGCTATGATCGGAGAATTGCCGCTGACACGATACAACGTCTGCTTGATGGCCAGTACTTCCGGGTCTCTCGCCGCCTGACGGATGAAATCCACCACCGGCGTAAAGCTCTGGAACGGATGATGTAACAGAATATCACCCTTGCGGATCTCCTCGAAAATATTACAGCCTGCGGGAAGTGCCGGCGACTGCTGAGGTTCATACTTCGGCGTCTTTAAATGGTCAAAACCATCCAATCCGTAGATTTTCATCAGTACCGTCAGATCTAAGGGGCCGTCGATCTCATAAATATTCTGTGTCTCAATGTTGAGTTCCTTTTTAATGATCTTCAGCAGCCGTTTATCCATACCGCTTTCCACTTCCAGGCGGATGGCTTCGCCCCACTGACGCTTCTTTAACTGCTTCTCGATCTCTTTTAACAGATCTGCTGCCTCATCCTCGTCAATGCTTAAGTCCGCATTACGCATGATCCGGAAAGGATGGGCACAGACAATATCATAATTCAGGAACAGTTTATCCATGTTCCGTTCGATGATCTCTTCTAACAGAATGATCTTGCAGGTCTTGCCCTTGGACGGGATCCGTACTACACGGCTTAAGACGCTGGGTACCTGTACGGTGGCGAATTCCAGTTCCTCGTCGCTGTTTTTCTTCCGCACCATGGCTCCGATGTTCAGAGACTTGTTGCGGATCAGCGGAAACGGTCTGGAAGAATCCACTGCCATGGGGGTCAGTACGGGATACACATTTTCCTGAAAATACTGATCCACATACACAGCTTCCTCCGCTGTCAGCTGTTCATGCTCTCTTATGATATGCAGACCGTTTTTCTCCAAAAGAGGGAGTAGGGAACGGTTATAGGTGGAATATTGCAGATCCACCAGTTCATGGATCGCCACATGCAGCGCCTTTAACTGCTCTGTGGGCGTCATGCCGGCGATATCCTTTTTGGTATAGCCCGCATTTTCCATATCCTTTAAGGATGCCACCCGGATCATGAAAAATTCATCCAGGTTAGATGCTGTAATGCTTAAAAATTTCAACCGTTCAAACAGAGGGATGTTTTTATCCCTGGCTTCATTCAACACTCTGTGGTCAAAAAGCACCCAGCTGAGTTCCCGGTTGGTATAATACTTGGGATCACTGAAATTGATTTCCATATCGTCCTGCTGCCTCCCTTAAAATTTCTTCTTCTGCCGGATCACCGGTGTGATGCTGTATACTTCTTTGAAAAATTCCGTGTTCGTCTGGAAGAATCCTCTTTCCAAAGTAATATCTTCCTGGCTATCTATTTTCAGGATCAGTTCGTTATCCTGCAGTACGGCCTTCACACCCTTCATTTTCTGTTTGTGGCTGCGGTCCAGGCTGTTGGCCAATCGCAGAATGGCTGTCAGCTTCGCTACAATCAAATAGCTCTCCTTATCCAGTCCCTGGGGATGATCCTGTGCCTGCCCGTAATACACGAAATTACTGTGATTAAAACGCACCACATTAGCTACGATCTCACGCTCCATATGGGAAAGTCCGATCATCTCCGTCGCCATGATAATATCATAGGACGCTTCTCCGATATTAATCATGCTGATATATTTTCCACAGTCATGCAAGATTGCAGCCAGGCGCAGATACAAACGCTCTCTCTGGCCCATGCCATGGACTTTTTTCATACTGTCAAAAATCGTGGTGGTGATATGTTCCAGGGTATCCGCTCTCCTGGTACTGCCATTGTAGCGTTTGCTGATATTCATTGCGCAGGCGATAATATCCTCCGCAAAATCATGCTCTCCCCGGAGTAATTTATTCTGCTCCGCATATTCATAAGCGATACCATCGCACAATGTGACACCCGGTGCCCAGATCAGCGCCGCTCCCATCAGCTCTGCAATGCGTTTGGTCAGGACCGCACTGATATACACAAGAGGGACTTTTTCCTCCGCAATATCCATCCGCTTTGCAAGCTCCGTGGTTCCTCTGGTCCGAAGTGCCTCCATCAGCTGGTCAAATGCCTTACTGTCCACCATAGCATTTCCGTCTCCCCGCTCATGTGCCTTCCGCACTGCCCAGGGTGACAGATAATCATCCACGATAATGATATTTTTGATCTCACGATCCTTAAGATACAGCTTTTTATAATCATCCAGCTGTGCCGTAGCCAGTTCGTCCACCAGCTGCTCCATCTGGGTACTGCCCGCATTCAGATGATTCAACAGCTCCTGTAAACGTAATACACCAAGGCGTAAGTTCTGGGTCGATACCAGAGTATCCTTGTCAAACAGAGAGATCTGAATACTTCCGCCTCCAATGTCCAGAATCGCCGTCTTCTCCTCGATGATTCTGCGGAACGTCTCCCCTTTGGAGGCAATCGACTTGTAATCCAGGAATCTCTGCTCGGAGTTGCTTAAGATCTCTACCCGGATGCCGGTACGCTGCTCGATCTGATCCTGCAGGATCAGGGTATTCTCCGTCTCACGGATGGCACTGGTGCCGTATGCCTTATAAGCGATCACTTTATAAGATTCCATGATCTGTGCGAATTCTTTCAGGGTATGACACAGATCATCCATTTTTTCATTGCTGATCTTCCCATTGGCATAGGTATCCGATCCCAGATCGATTCTCTGACGGATACAGTCGATCTCCCGCATGGTATTTTTCCCCGAAAAATCAAATATTTTCATGGTGAGTTCGAAACTGCCCACATCGATGGCAGCAAAAGTTTTTACACTCATAGGGTTCCTCACTTTCCTAACAGGTAATCAATGAACTGCTGGGCACTTCTTCCGGACAATCCGCCGTGGGATAGTTCCCATTTATTAGCCTCCTGTAAAAGCTCCTCTTCCGGCATCTCCACATGATATCGCTCCGCCAGTGTCTTTACGATATTCTGGAATTCCTTTTTATTGGGAGCGCCGAAGTAAATAGTCACGCCGAAACGATATACCAGCGACAGCTTCTCCTGTACGGTATCACTGGTGTGCATATCCTCGCGGGTCTCTTCCTTGTCACTGTAATTTTCGCGGATGAGATGACGGCGGTTGGATGTCGCATAGATCAGAACATTCTCCGGCTTTTTCTCCAGTCCGCCCTCGATGACTGCCTTGAGGTATTTGTACTCGATCTCAAATTCCTCAAAGCTTAGGTCATCCATATAAATAATGAATTTATAATTGCGGTTCTTGATCTGACTGATGACCGCATTCAGATCCTGGAACTGATGCTTGTAGACTTCGATGATCCGCAGTCCCCTGTCATAATATTCATTGGCAATCGCTTTGATGCTTGAGGATTTACCGGTGCCCGCATCGCCAAACAGCAGACAGTTGTTGGACTTTTTTCCATTCACAAATGCCTCTGTGTTGTCCACCAGCTTTTTCTTGGGAAGCTCGTAGCCTACCAGATCATCCAGCTTCACGTGGGCAATATTTAAAATCGGAACGATATGTACTCCTTCCTCATCATGGGTGATACGGAAAGACTTGTGCAGGCCAAATTTACCGACACCGTATTCTTTATAGAACTGGGTCAGTGTGGATTTCATATCTTCTGCGGTTCCGTCTGCGCAGAACTTCTCCGCCAGCTCACAGATTCTGGCGCAGATCCGTTTATTATAAACCTTGCTCTCCTGCATGCTGCTGGCATAATTTTCTATTAAGGAAAATTCCGGTACCTTAAGTATCTCCATCATGGGAGCAAAATCAAAATCATAGAATTCCTTGAAAATGCAGATATCATGCAGCGCCGCATCGTTGATGGAGCCGGCAATCTCTCCGCGGATCTCACAGCCGCAGCTGTAGCTGTTCTCGTTGTTCACCAAAAGATTTGCCAGGTAACAGTGCCACAGATTCCCATGAAATCCGTAATTACCCGCCAGGTCGATCAGGTCATGGATACACTCGTAAAACAGTGCCGCCATGTCCTCTGTATTGTAATATTCATCATCATAATGGGACATGAGAAATGCCATATCATACAGCAGTTCCCCATCCTCAAAATCACGATATACGATCAGTTCTTTTTCTCTCATATGTCTAACCTTCTTGTCTTATGTTTTAACTGTTCAGAGCCACGTAACGATTATCGAATGGTCGTCGGATGCTTGTATTCGTAATACTTAGTAATTGCCCAGGATCTTCATGCTGCGGGCTTCTTCCCGAAGTCCCCGCAGTGCGTTTTTCACTGCGCTGTCCGCAAGGTTCCCCTCAAAATCGATGAAGAAACGATACTCCCAGTTCCGGTCGGGAATGGGGCGGCTCTCGATCTTGGTCATGTTTAGATTGTTGTAAATAAAATGGGACAGAATGTGATACAGGGATCCGCTCTCGTGGGGGATCTCCAGGCACAGACTGATTTTGTTGGCATTTTTACGGAAGATCTTCTGGTTCGTCACAATGATGAAACGGGTGGAATTGCTGTCGGAATCATTGATCCCTTTTTCCAGAATTTCCAGTCCGTAGGTCTCTCCCGCATATTCGCTGGCGATAGCTGCCTGGGTTTTATCCTTTTCCTTCGCTACTTTTAATGCTGCGAAAGCGTTGTTCTGCATACTGATCTGCTGCCAGTCATGCTCCGCCAGATATCTGGCACTCTGCATCAGGGACTGGGGATGGGAATAGACTCTTTTGATCTCTTCCATCTTCGTCCCGGGCAGTGCCAGCAGACAATGCTCGATGGGAATGACCTGCTCTCCTACGATATAATTCTCGAATTCTACCAGCAGATCATAGATCTCATTCACGATTCCGGCGGTGGAATTCTCAATGGGAAGTACCGCGAAATCTGCGCTGCCTTCATCAATGGCACTCATGGCATCCCGGAAAGTTTCCACATGGAAGGCATTGACATTTTCCCCGAAAAATCTGCGCATGGCAGCCTGGGAATAAGATCCCTCCGCTCCCTGGTAGACCACTCTGGCACAGTCGGTTTCCAGTTCTTCCACGCCGATAAAAGGAAGCCTTCCCTCACTTCCGTGGGCGGCTAACAGCTGGTACTGAAGCTTCCGGCTCATGGACATGATCTGTTCAAACAGTTCTTCCACGCCGTGGCTGTTGAAATCGTTGTGGGTCAGTGCCTTGACACCGGCGATCTTCTCCTGCTCACGTTGCTTGTCGAATACTTTTTTCCCCGTCTCTATTTTATATTCCGCCACCTGTCTGCTGACATCCATGCGCTCCTCATAGAGATTTACGATCTGTCTGTCAATGGTGTCGATCTGTTGTCTTAACTGTGATAAATCCATGCTGTTCTCCTTAACTTAACTGATATCTGCGAATTGTTCCGCTGCAAAGCAGCTCCCGCAATTCTCAAACATTCGGAATCCGCTGATTTACTGCGTAAATCGCTACTTCCTCATGTTTGGCGGGTCCCAAGTTCAAAAGCCTTATCGTGCAAGCACGAACGGCTTTTTGACCTTTTGACGCTGATATCATTCTATATCAATTTTTCCTTGTTCGCAAGCAAGAAGCACGGTATAATATTAGATATTACACAAACTTTACATTCCATTTTGGTTGGAAAGAAGGTTAACACATGAAAGATAAAAAAGCCTTGTTCATTTTAATTCCTTTTCTTCTGTTCGTGATCATCGTTGGCGCACTTGCCATCGTGGGCGACCGGATCCCCAACAATCCCCCGGAGACGGTAGGCAATACCGCCGGCAATCTGAACAATTCCGGTTACTTCTGTGAGTACGACGGAACGGTGTATTTTGCCAATGCTTACGACAGTAACACCCTGTACTCCATGGATCCTTCGGAGCAGAATATCAAAAAACTGGGCAATGCTTCCGTGAAAAATATTCTGGCTGGGGGAAAATATCTTTACTACTACCAGACCGGAGCTTCCGGGGATGCCGGTATCGGTGCCCTGCGCACCGTTCGTTCCTTTAACCGCTGTAAATTAAACGGTACGGATGTGACCGGACTTACCAGAGATCCCATCGTTTCCGCCCAGTTGGTGGGAAGTAACCTCTACATCATGACCTCAGGCGATAACGGACCTTTATTTTACCGCATGAAAATCGACAAATCTGACAAAACGGATCTGGCAGATTACGAGATCAATCCCGCCTGTGCCGTGAACGGTACTATCTATTACAACGGTACCCAGGAGAATCATTATCTCTATGCGCTGAATACCGCTACGGACAGCATCTCCACTCTATGGAACGGCAATCTGTGGTACCCTATTGCACAGGGTGACTATATCTACTATATGGATGTGGAAAATAATTACAGACTCTGCCGCTACTCTTTGTCCCGGAATGAGGTGGAAGTCCTGACCGAAGAGCGGATCGACTGCTTCAATGTAGGATACGGCTATGTATACTATCAGGTGAACGGCGAAGAGGCATGCCTGAAATGCATGCGGGATGATGGCAGTGATTCCCGGGTCATTGCAGAGGGCAATTATACTGCCATCCATATGACTTCCCAGTATGTTTATTTCCAGACGTTCGGAGAGACTTCCACCTGGTATCACTCCCCTTTGGGCAGTCAGAGCTACAGCGGATTTGATGCAGCCAGACAGGCAGCATTGGATGCATTGAAAAAATAATGACAGGCAACAAGAGCCGCAGACATTCCGCCTGCGGCTCTTATTTTTCGTTCCTGTTGCAAATTATTTTCAGCCTTCTTCGATATGATTCAGACCCTGATTCAGGATCGTGATGATATGGTCATCTGCCAACGCATAAAAAATCGTCTTGCCATCTCTGCGGTTTTTCACCAGATCCATCTGCTTCAATACCCGCAGCTGATGAGAAATAGCAGACTGAGACATGCCCAGCAGCGTGGCAATATCATACACACACATCTCAGAGCACAACAGTACCGACAAAATTTTTAATCTCGTTGCATCTCCAAACACTTTGAAAAACTCTGCCAGATCCTGAAGTTCCTCTTCCGGCGGCATCTTCTCATCGATCTGTCTTATGGTCTCCGGATCAGCGGAGAGATAACTATTCTTCTCTTCCATCGTAATCTCCATTATCATTGCTGTATCAGCGGATGCCTGCCGCACCTGCTGTTATCTACGGTTGACTATATTTACTATACACTATTTCTGAGAATTCGACAAATGGAAATATTGCTGCATCCCCTCTGTCATGGTAATCGTCCCCGCATGGTCGATGAACAATGCTTCTGCATCGTATTTTTCCAGGAGCTTCTGTCCTTCCTCCGATCCCAATACAAAGCAGGCAGTAGACAGCGCATCACTTAAAAATCCGTCCTTGGTCACGATGGTAACTCCCGCCACATCGCTGCGCGCCGGGGAGCCGGTCCGGGGATCCAGTATATGATGATATCTGACACCATCCACTTCCACGTACCGCTCATAATCTCCAGAAGTGGATACACAGTACCCGCCAGCCAGCGTCAGCACTCCTGCACTTTGCGAAGGCTCCAGCGGATCTGTCACCGCAATCTGCCAGGTGCCGCCCTCCGGCTTGTTTCCATAGGTTAAAATGCTGCCTCCCACAGAGATCACGGCTCCGCTTACCTCCGGATATTCCTCCAGGGTCTTCCGGATCTCATCCAGTGCCACCCCTTTTCCCACTGCTCCGAGGTCTATCTGCATTCCCGCCGGAATACTCACCACTGTACTGTTCGTCCGTTGTTCCAATATCATCTGCTTCCAGCCTGCCAAAGCGCATGCCTGTTCTATTTCCTCCCGCTCCGGAAGTTCATAGTCCTGCGGGTCATCTGCTGCCGCCCAGGTATCAATGTCCCACAGTCGGCTGAGCTTACCGATGCTCACATCGAAAGCCCCACCTGTCTGTTCCGAGATCTGCAGGCATCGTTTCAGCCAGCCTGCCATCGCGGCGGAGACCTGTATCGGTCCCTTTCCGGCAGTTGCATTGATCTTCGCCACTTCCGCACTATCCAACCGCCAGGAAAGTTCCTGTTGTTCCAAGTCGTTTAGTTTTTGCAAAACAACGTCCGTTACCTTTTCATCTGTTTTTCCGTTCGTTGCAGTCGGGGAATTTCCGGTGACATAAACAGTCTGGGAGATCACAGTTCCCATGGCGGTATCTATGCTATTTTCGCATTCGGTCTGCTGTCCGCAGCCTCCGAGAAAAAGTGCCAGGATCATTGCAAAAAGCGTTGCCAGGCGCACCGCCCACGGCATTTTCAAATACTTCTTCATTTTTTACATTCCTTTTGCTATACTGTTCTCATCGAAAGGAGTTCCTTATTCCTATGAATGCTTCCATGAATGATCGAAAAAAAGCAGTTCTCCTTGCAGCAGTTCTGCTTGTAATAGCCATCCTTTGCGGAATCCGGATCTATGCGGTCTCCCACAGTTCCACCGGAAACGGTCAGGCGCTCTATGCTGATATTTATCAAAGCGGTGAATTACTTGAGACCATCCGTCTGGACACAGTGACTGACGAATATACCTTTGAAGTTCCGGGAGAGGGTGGCGCCTCGAACACCGTCTGCGTCTGGCCGGGCAGCATCGCCATTATCTCTGCCAATTGTCCGGATCAGATCTGTGTGCATCACAGCCGGATCAGCAGGAACAAGGAGACGATCGTCTGTCTGCCGGACAAGGTAGTCATCACGATCGAGAACGGAGAAGACTCCGGAATCGATGTTCTGCAACATTAGAGAAAAGAAAGGAACAATGATGGCAAAAAAAACAGCACTTCTTGGAATGCTTGTGGCACTTGCATTTGTGCTTTCCTATATTGAAACGCTGATCCCGGTAAATCTGGGGATTCCAGGGGCAAAGCTTGGACTTGCAAATCTTGTGGTGATGGTCGCACTGTACACACTTGGAACAAAGGAAGCATTTGCACTTTCCATGGTGCGTATCTTGCTCACAGGGCTTACATTTAGTTCCATGGCAGCGATGCTTTACAGTTTTGCCGGGGGACTTTTGAGTTTTGCAGTGATGTATCTGGCAAAGAGATCAAAGCTTTTTTCAGCTGCCGGAGTGAGCGTTCTCGGCGGCATTTCGCACAATGCAGGTCAGATATTTGTCGCAATGTGGGTACTTGATACGGCAACTTTAATTTATTATCTCCCGGTTCTTGCTATCACAGGGATTGCTTCCGGAACGGTGATCGGACTTCTTGCAGTGATGGTGATCCGACGGGTTTCTGGCATGATAAATCGTTGGGATTGATGTTTTTTAACCAAAAAGAATAACAATTATTAAAATTTGTTATAATAAAAATCAAATTTTTTCTTGCATTTCTGTTTTTGAAGTGATATAAATATTACAACATTAACACAGTAAAGCGTTGATAGAGACTCTGATCTTCAGGCGTCGACAGGAATACAGCGTCACCGACTGAGAGCGCTGTTTGAAAGAGGAGATACAGGGAACACTCTGGAGCAGACTGGTTGAACCATAACCGGGTATTACAGCCGAAGCTATTTGGATCATTGTGATGACCGGTATGTAAGTAGGTCAGTACGTCAGTGCACGTTACGCACATTGAGTGGGAAAATGAATTTAATGTTATCATTTTCCAATGCGGGTGGTACCGCGGGATAATCGTATATCTCGCCCTGAAAGAACGAAGTTGTTCTTTCAGGGCTTTTTTAGTTTCATTTATTATAATGATTATTCCGTCCCGCACCGAGTAATTCCCAAAATAAGGAAAGAAAAGGAGCGTACAAACGTATGGAATTCATGACAGGAGTAAACAAAAAAGACACAGTAGAGATCAGTGAGATCTTAGCAGGAGATTTCGAAGGAAAGACCGTAAAAGTGAACGGTGCAGTCCATACCATAAGGGATATGGGAGAGGTTGCATTTGTCGTTTTACGAAAAAGGGAAGGACTTCTTCAATGTGTATTTGAAGAGGGAAAAACAAAGTTTGACTTAAAAGACCTGAAAGAAGCAGCCACCGTGGAAGTGGAAGGTGCAGTGAAAAGCGAGGACAGGGCACCGAATGGTTTTGAAATCCGGTTAGACAGCATCCGGGTATTATCTGAGCCGGCTGCACCGATGCCATTAGCAATTTCCAAGTGGAAATTAAACACTTCTCTGGAAGCAAACTTAAACAACCGTTCCATTGCACTTCGAAATATAAGAGAGCGTGCAAAATTTAAGATTCAGGAAGGTGTCGTCAGAGGATTCCGTGATTTTCTTTATGAGCAGGGATTTACCGAGATCCACACGCCAAAGATCGGAGCAAAAGGCGCTGAGGGTGGTGCAAATATGTTCCGTATGGACTATTTCCACAGACCGGCTGTTTTAGCGCAGAGCCCACAGTTTTATAAACAGATGATGGTTGGCGTATTTGACCGTGTATTTGAGACAGCCCCGGTGTTCCGTGCAGAAAAACACAATACAAAACGTCATTTGAATGAGTATACCAGTCTTGATTTTGAGATGGGATACATTGATGGATTCGAAGATATCATGGCAATGGAGACCGGATTTTTACAGTATATGGTTGACCTTTTGAAAAAGGACTACGAAAAAGAGTTGAAAATCCTTGGTGTGACACTGCCGAATGTGGATAAAATCCCGACCGTCAGATTCGACGAGGCAAAAAGAAAAGTAGCTGAAAAATACGGCAGAAAAATTCGTAACCCATATGATCTTGAACCGGAAGAGGAGGCTTTGATCGGACAGTATTTTAAAGAGGAATGTGATGCGGATTTCGTGTTTGTCACACATTATCCTTCTAAGAAAAGACCATTCTACGCAATGGACGATCCGGCAGATCCGACGTTTACATTAAGTTTTGATCTATTGTATCACGGTCTGGAGATCACGACCGGTGGACAGCGTATCCACGATTACAACATGCTGCTGGAAAAAATTGAAAAACGCGGCATGACAACCGAGGGCATGGAGCAGTACATGGACACATTCAAACACGGAATGCCGCCACACGGAGGTCTTGGAATCGGTCTGGAGCGTCTGACGATGAAACTGATCGGTGAAGATAATGTCAGAGAGACAACATTGTTCCCGCGTGATATGAGCAGATTAGAGCCATAGCCGGAAAGAAAGCAGAGAGGATAAGAAAAATGGCAAATATTATTTCAGATGAAACCATTGAATATGTAGGAATTCTTGCAAAACTGGAATTGAATGAAGAAGAAAAAGAGCAGGCAAAAAAAGACATGGGAGCCATGCTTGACTATATTGATAAATTAAATGAGTTAGATACCACAGGAGTTGAGCCGATGTCTCATGTTTTCCCGGTGACAAATGTATTTCGTGAAGACGTTGTCACGAATGGAGACGGAAGCGAAGCAACCCTTTCTAATGCGCCTTCCATGAAAGACAGTGGATTCAAGGTGCCAAAGACGATCGGTTAGCATTCGGATGTGTTGGATGTGAGCATGGAATAAGGAAGAAAGGGTGATAGAAATGAGTTTAATGAGTTTGACTGCCGTGGAATTAGGCAAAAAAATAAAAGCAAAAGAAGTTACGGTTACAGAGGCTGTTACAGCAGCTTTAGATGCAATTGAAGCAAAAGAGAAAAAAGTGAACAGTTTTGTGACAGTGGATCGTGAAGGCGCATTAAAACGTGCAGAGGAAGTACAGAAAATGATCGATGATGGAACGCTTACAGGCCCGCTTGCCGGAGTGCCGGTCGCCATCAAGGACAATATGTGCACGAAAGATCTGCTGACGACCTGTTCCTCAAAGATATTATATAATTTTAAACCAACGTACACTGCAGAAGCGGTAGAAAATCTTGAAAAAGCAGGTGCGGTGATCATTGGAAAAACAAATATGGATGAGTTTGCGATGGGAAGTACCACAGAGACGTCCGCTTATGGGGCAACTAAGAATCCATGGAATGAAGCTCATGTCCCGGGTGGCTCTTCCGGTGGTTCCTGTGCAGCGGTTGCAGCAGAAGAATGCTCCTATGCGTTAGGTTCTGACACCGGCGGGTCAGCCAAGTTCATTTTGTGGTGTGACCGGAATCAAACCAACTTATGGAACCGTTTCCCGTTATGGACTGATCGCTTATGGCTCCTCACTGGATCAGATCGGACCGATTGCAAAAGATGTGACAGACTGTGCAACAATCTTAGAAGCGATAGCTTCTTATGATAAGAAAGACTCCACATCTATCGCAAGAGATGACTTAAAATTCACGGATGCTCTGGTGGATGATGTGAAAGGATTAAAAATCGGAATCCCAGGAGATTATTTTGGAGAGGGACTTGATCCGGAAGTAAAAGAGGCCGTATTAAATGCAGCAAAGGTTTTAGAAGAAAAAGGTGCGGTCGTAGAGGAATTTGATCTGAGTCTTGTGGAATATGCAATTCCTGCATACTATGTCATCGCCTGTGCCGAGGCAAGCTCAAACCTTGCAAGATTTGACGGTGTAAAATACGGTTACAGAACACCTGAATACGAAGAACTTCATGAAATGTATAAGAAGACAAGAACAGAGGGCTTCGGTTCTGAGGTTAAGAGAAGAATTAT
>ENA-ORSC01001915-ORSC01001915.1-human-gut-metagenome-genome-assembly--contig:-NODE-1915-length-13388-cov-3.366159_pt1 | contig 13388 bp, 10 predicted proteins | sample MGYA00242178_ERZ509140 | MGnify/ENA primary metagenome ERZ509140 (study PRJEB26280, sample SAMEA2338681) | human gut metagenome | biome: human gut; feature: human-associated habitat; material: faeces... | reverse complement strand
AGTCAAATTCGATACCCTGTCCGATTCGGTTCGGACCGCCGCCGAGGATCATGATCTTGTTCTTATTGTCACTTGCTTTGCTCTCATCCTTGATATGATAAGAAGAATAGTAATAAGCACTGCCTTTGGTTCCGCTTACGTGAACACCTTCCCATGCCTCTTCGATGCCGTAGCCGATACGTGCATTGCGGATTTCTTCTTCGGTCACTTCCAGGATCTGGCTTAAATATTTATCAGAGAATCCATCCAGTTTTGCCTGACGCAGAGCTTCTTCTGAAGGAACACTGCCTTTGTCTGCAAGCAGAGCTTCTTCTTCCTCCACCAGCTCTTTCATCTGCTCGATAAAATAATGTTTGATCTTGGTCAGCTCAAACAGCTCATCCACGGTTGCATGTTTACGCAGTGCCTCATACATGATGAACTGACGTTCGCTGGTCGGAACAGACAGCATTTTCAGCAGTTCTTCCTTTGACTTTTCATGGAAATCTTTGGCAAATCCAAGGCCGTAACGTCCGATCTCCAGGCTGCGGATTGCTTTCTGGAATGCTTCTTTGTAAGTCTTGCCGATACTCATGACTTCGCCCACTGCACGCATCTGTGTGCCGAGTTTGTCCTGAACGCCTTTGAATTTCTCAAATGCCCATCTTGCAAATTTAATTACCACATAGTCGCCGTCCGGCACGTATTTGTCCAGTGTGCCGTATTTGCCGCACGGGATCTCATCCAGTGTCAGACCGGAAGCCAGCATTGCGGAAACCAAGGCGATCGGGAATCCGGTTGCTTTACTTGCAAGTGCGGAAGAACGGGAAGTTCTCGGATTAATCTCGATGACGATGATACGTCCGCTCTTCGGATCGTGTGCAAACTGTACGTTCGTACCGCCGATCACTTCTACTTCTTCTACGATTTTATAAGCCTGTCTCTGCAGCTCTTTCTGAACATCTTCTGAGATCGTCAGCATTGGTGCAGAACAGAAAGAATCTCCGGTATGCACGCCAAGCGGGTCAATATTTTCAATGAAGCATACGGTAATCATGTTATTCTTTGCATCACGGACGACTTCCAGCTCCAGCTCTTCCCATCCGAGAATGGACTCTTCGACCAGAACCTGTCCCACAAGACTCGCCTGCAGACCGCGTTCGCAGACCGTCTTTAACTCTTCTACGTTGTATACCAGACCGCCGCCGGCTCCGCCCATGGTATAAGCCGGACGCAGTACCACCGGATAACCCAGTTTGTCTGCGATCGCCAGAGCATCTTCCACGCTGTAGGCAACTTCACTGCGTGCCATCTCAATACCGAGCTTGTTCATGGTCTTTTTAAACTCAATGCGGTCTTCTCCACGTTCAATGGCATCTACCTGTACACCGATTACTTTCACATCGTAACGGTCCAGAACACCGGCTGCTGCCAGCTCAGAACAGAGGTTTAGTCCGGACTGTCCGCCAAGGTTCGGCAAAAGGGCATCCGGACGCTCTTTTGCAATGATCTGCTCCAGTCGTTCCACATTCAGCGGCTCGATGTAAGTGACATCCGCAATCTCCGGATCCGTCATGATCGTTGCCGGATTGGAGTTTACCAGAATGATCTGGTATCCAAGCTGACGCAGTGCTTTACAAGCCTGTGTACCGGAGTAATCAAATTCGCATGCCTGTCCGATGATGATCGGGCCGGAACCAATAATCAGTACCTTGTGAATATCATTTCTTTTACTCATATGCTTCTCCTGTCGTTTTGTTTTCTTACGTACATCCTGTTTCCGTCTCCGACTGCTGTACGGCCGGAGACCTACGTGGTCCTTGCAGACACAAATCCGCATGCATACATCCGTTTTGTGCCCACTTGTCCCATGCCTCGTTTTATTATACATGACAACCGCACAAAAATCTACTGCAAAAAACAGACAGAGAAATTTCTTTTTCTCTCTGCCTGTTTTTGCGTCAATATCCTCTTTAATCCTGGAACTTTCCAAGAAATTCTTTGATTCGCTGATTGTCCGATGTAAACAGTTCTTCCGGTGCTCCTTCTTTCACGATCACGCCATTTTCCATAAATACGATATGATCTGCCACATTTTTTGCGAAATTCATCTCGTGGGTTACGATGACCATCGTCATATGTTCTGCCGCCAGATCTTTGATGACCTTTAAAATCTCCCCGGTCAGCTGTGGATCGAGAGCTGAAGTCGGCTCATCAAAGAACAGGATCTTCGGATTCATGCACAGTGCCCTTGCGATCGAAACTCTCTGCTGCTGTCCGCCGGATAACTGATACGGATAGGCATCTGCCTTATCTTCCAGTCCCATTTTTTTCAGCAGCACTTTCGCCTGCTCCTGCACTTCTTTTTTCTCTCTTTTCTGCACACGGATCGGTGCATCACAGATATTCTTCATCACGCTGTAATGCGGGAAAAGGTTAAAGTTCTGAAAAACCAGCCCGTAGTAACTTTTCAGCTGTTTCAGTTTGCCCGGTGCTTCATAGACCGCCTCACCGTTCTGACTGTAAGCGGCACGCTCCCCAAGATAAGAAAGCTCTCCATCATCGATCTTTTCAAGCATGGTCGCACAGCGAAGCAGCGTTGATTTGCCCGATCCGGACGGACCGATGATTGCTACGACCTGTCCCTCTCTGACATTCAGGGAAATATCTTTGAGCACTTCCAGTTCATCGAAATGCTTTTTTATATGCTTCATTTCCAGATAATTCATAGATTCCCTCCTAACGATAATAGCTCAGATGCTTCTCGATCTTCTCCATGATCCATGCAACCAGAAAATTAAATACATAGTAGAAAATACCGGCTGCCACATACGGAACCATACTGGTCTGTGAAGATGCCAGTGCCTTTGCGATCGTAAACATCTCCGATACGGCAATCACAAAGGCAAGAGAAGTATCCTTGACCAGTGTGATGACTTCGTTTGTCACCGACGGAAGGATGCGTTTGATCACCTGCGGAAGAATGATATGTAAAAATGTCTGACTTTTGCTGTATCCTAAAATCTCTGCCGCCTCATACTGTCCAACCGGCATGGATTCGATTCCGCTTCGATAGATTTCCGCAAAATAAGCTGCATAATTAAGCACAAAACCGATCACCACCGCAATGTTTCGGTAAAACGGTGAAATTTTGATCCCGAACAGATAATACGGTCCGAAATAGACAACCATCAGCTGCAGCATCAGCGGTGTGCCTCGCATGATTGAAATATAAATTTTTGTAATCCCCTGAACAATACGTTTTTTTGACATTCGTCCAAACGCTATGACCATACCAAGTGGCAGGGAAAAAAGCAGTGTGATCCCGAAAATCCAGCAGGACGTCGCCATACCCTCTGCCAGCTTCATAAGCATCTGGCTGATACCCATAATAACTTCTCCTTTCTTTGCGTAAAACCATGAGAAATACACTTTGGTTCGTTGTCCGCATAAAAAGGGCTGCCGCAGATGCAACAGCCCGCCTTTTGTTCTCTGTCTGATTTACTGGATCGTTGTGATGTCTTTTCCGAACCACTTCTCGGAAATCTTTGCAGCCGTTCCGTCTGCCGCCATCTCTTCCAGTGTTGCCTGAACTTTATCACGCAGCCCGGTATTACCTTTTTTGAAGCCAATGCCATATTCTTCTGCTGCGATCACATCATCCAGGACTTTGAAATCTGCCTTACGGCTTGTGATCTGATAACTTGCCACAACGTCATCCATTGCGATCGCATCCACTGCCCCGGACTCCAGATCCATAAATGCCGTGTTGTAATCTGCAACCGGTGTCAGGCTTCCAAACATGGAAGTCAGCTCACTGTTGTCGTTCAGTGCTGCTTCCGCACTGGAATCCGTCTGGACTTCTACGTTCTTTCCGGCCAGATCTGCCTCAGAATTGATGTCCGAATCTCCACGTACAACGAAGACCTGATTGTTTTTCATATAAGGCTTGCTCCACTCATAGTCGTCTTCACGGCCATTCATGGTGAAGCCATTCCAGATACAGTCAATCGTTCCGGCATCCAGCTCCATGTCTTTTGCATCCCAGGCAATCGGCTGATATGCAATCGTAAGGTTCAGACGTTTTGCAACTTCTGCTGCCATCTCCAAGTCAAACCCGGTAAACTCTCCGTCATCTCCGACAAATCCCATCGGTGGGAAATCCTGGTCAAATCCAACGGTGAACGTGCCATCTGTCTTGCTGGCATCGGTAGTTTCTGCATCTGCTGCCTGTGTATCGGCTGATGTTTCGTCTCCGGAAACAGCACTTTCTGCTGTTGTATCTGCTGCGGACTGCGTCTCTGCATTCTTGGAACCACATCCTGCCAACATTGCCGATACCATTGCTGCTGTTAACATAACGCTGACTGCTCTTTTTTTCATAATATTGCCATCCTCTCTCTTTTTGTATTTCAAGGGGTCTTCCCCTGTTTTACTGCTGTATGTGACCACTCTACCGTGGTAAAGTAATCAAATACTATCACATTATCAGGGCGATGTCAACTTATCTTCTGCTTTTATGATATTTTCTTTTTTCTTCCTGTAAAAACCTTGCCAGTGTTTCCTGACCGGCGTTTTCGATCTTCTGCATTTTTTCTGCCTTTGCCAGTACTTCCTGCTTCTCTTCTTCGATCTTGTCGAGCTGTTCTTTTGGCACTTTCAGCTCTTCGAGACGCTTTTTATAGTCTTCTTCCGACAGATACAGCGGCAAAATTGCCAGATAACTGCGGTACACCGCATTGGAGCGTACCATCTCATAAGACTGCCACAGACAGTCTGCGGCCTCGCGGAACAGGAACATCCTTCCGTACGCCCCCGCCATATTGCTCAGTACGCCTGCATAAAACTGAAGCCCTGTTTTCCCCTGATTGCGGTTTTGCAGGATCTGACGGTAAAGGCTGACCGCCCCGGAATACATGCCGTAATTGACCAGCAGATCCGCACGGATCTTCCTGCGGATATCCTCCGTCTGTACCTCCAGCTTGCCAATTTGCTCTTTTACCGCATACATCTCAGCCGCATTCAGATAACGTACTTCCCGGAAAACCGGCAGCACCAGCTCCGCAATACTCTCTGCGTCTTTCAGTTTCTCACGAAGATGGAACGCCAGCCTTTGCATGCCCAGCTCTCCTTCCAGCCAGTCACACAGTTTTTCATTCAGAATGCTCTCATCCAAAAGACTTACATTCTTCCAGAGATAAAAGCACAATTCTTCTATTGTATAAATATTGATATCAATACTCTCGATATAAAACGGATGTTTCGCCGCTTTCGCACGACACAACTGATACATTGCCATCATTCCTCCCTTTCCTCCCCTTTTCAGGAAAGGCTGATATTTGCTTCCCAGATTTTACCGGAAGACGGATACAGTTCACCAAGTCCAAGATCCTCCGCCCGCACCCTGCATCTGTCCGGTGCGGTAAAGGAAATGTCGAGCCGCAGTCTGGTTGCCCGTCTCGGTCGATCCGGAAGCTGGCTAAGAGCCAGGGTGTGTTCCATTTCTTCTCCCCGGACCGTTCTGGAGTAGATCACGACTTCCTTTTCATCGCCAAGCAAAAATTCACAGGTATGTCTCGCCATATACCAGTTGATCCCGGCATTCACCAGCGGATAATAGCCTTCCTGACCGCGGATCTCCATCCACATTCCGAGATTGTGCTGTATCATGTCATCGCTCAGATAGAGCGTATCTTTGCAGGCCGTCGCCCCGTTTTCTTCCATTGCCGCATAGCAGGCTCCCATGGTGTAGAGATTGTCTCCGCGAAAACTTCTCCGTTTTCTGCACAGAAAACGAAAAGATTTGTCCATCCATTCCCCTTCGAACTCTCTGCCGACCAGATAAACGGCAGAAAACGGCGTGTTTTCAAACATTTTCTCCAGATTTTTATGCAGAAGCGAATCCCTGAGGATCCCCCACTCTTCGTCCCCGCGTCCTTTTCTTGCTTTGTTGTCCAGATACAGCCGGAAACATTTTTCCGTCTTTGCAAGCACCGGTTTTGTCTTTCGCTCCAGCCAGAAATGCCATGCCGTGATGCAGTCTCTTTCGTATTCCAGTAATGCGACATGATACGTCAGAAGCTCTTTTTTCTGGTTCATCAGATAGGTATAAAAGCTCTCCAGATGTCCCTGCAAAAAAATGGCTGAGGACGGTATGCCAAGCTTTAAAAGTGCCGTGCGGATCACATCTGCCCAGATCCCTTTCATCTCGTGCATCGTCACCATAACCGTCATATGTTCCACAGACCCTGCACCTTTTAACAATGCAAAACATTCTTTCAAAAACTGATACAGTACTTCCACGCCTCTGGCATCTTTCCGTTCGACCAAAGAGAACAGATCGACCGGTGTCCTGATCAGGTAATCGTTTTCTTCTTTTTCCTCCTCTGACTGCATGACCATCAGCGGTGCACGGTCAGATTTACTGCAAAATGCAATCTGAGAATAATCCCGTCCGAGATCAATTCCCACTGAAATATTGCCATGTTCTGCCAACATACTTGTCGTTCCTTTCTCTGTCCGCTTTTATCTGACCGGCAGAAAATGCTCTGCCAGACTTTCTTTTTTCAGATATTCTTCTGCCTGTGCCTTAAACTCCGTTTCCTTTTTCTGTACAAATGCTCTGCACATCTCATTTAACATACCGTAACGGCTCTGCATGTCGTTATCTTCCGGCATTTCTGTCCTTGGCAGCAGTGTAAACGGACCGGACTGCGTTTTCTTCCCGTCCTTTTCCTCATGAATCATGCAGACCATTTTTTCACCGTAAAACAGGGTAAAATCTTTCTCAAAAATACCTTCGTATACATTATGCAGCATTTCCGTATGCTCCACGGAAGTGCCTTCTTCCTGATTTTCCAGCGTGTACGTCAGCATCACGATTGCCTTTGGATCGGTGCGGTACTCGATGATGCTGCGGTCCATAAGCTGAAGGGTACGCATCAGAGACACCGGCAGCTTTTCAAAGAATCCAAAGCACATATGCTTATCGCCGCACTCCTGAAGGATCTGTGACATCAGGATCAGCTGCTTTTCGGAAGCTTCCCCACATTCGGTACGGTACCTGAGATAAGCCAGTCTGCATGCCGGATCAACGGATTCGGATGCATTCATCCTTCGCTCAATCTCAGCAAAAACCGGCTTCTGCACGTCCATCCCTTTCACAAAATACTGGTAAGACATCAGATTCAGATAAGCCGCAAGCAACATCTTCTTGCCATACTTCCGGCGGTAGGATTCAAAGATCGGTTCCGTTTCTTCCATGCCCGTCCGCTCAAATGCCAGCATGATCAGGATTTTTTCTTCCAGTGCCATGGTATCCAGGTCAAAATTCTTGCCGGCTTTCCACAGGGTCTTCATCGTCTCCATCGGTCCGTCGTAACCTGAGAGCAGATAAGAAAGAATGGCCTCATCGTATTTTCCGTGGCAGAAACAGTAATGGCACAGATAGAGCAGCATTTCGTCCTCTTCCGGTCCCTGCTCCAAGATCCTGCGGCTGCACAGACGCACCAGAACGCCAAGCGGGATCTCTTCCGGTCCGAACCTGGATACCAGAAGGAATGCTTCTTTGCACATGCCTTCTCTGACCAGAAGTTCCACCGTCTTTGCCTTATCCACCGCCGCAAAAACCTCAAGATCCATATCGTGCAGGTGCTCATAGAGCGTATCATCCTGCAGATTATCATAATAATACTCCAGGATTTCTTTTCTTAGCTGCTGCTTGTAGTCTTCTTTTACATCCACGAACTCCAGCATGCCGAAAAAGTCTCGGATCTTCTCCTGTGTGATATCCCTTGATCTCTGTGCTTCTGTACAGGAATACAGCAGAAATCCCGGACTGTCCGGTGCGATCCTGCGGCACATAGAAAACATATCACTGCCCTTAAGCAGTCTGGTAATGGTATAATCAAATCCTTTTGTATGCCATCTTCCTTCGCGGTCGATGATAAAAATACAGGCATCTTCCGTATAGATCTGCACGTTTGCCGTATGTTTGGAGAAGATCACCGTCTGGATCTCTTCGAGCTGTCTGTGGACAACGGCAACTGCGGATGCATTTGGATCTTTACAGCAGATCTCACAGGTGAAAAGTGCATGGGAAAGATTCTCCGTCATCCTTGTATTTAACATGGATTTTGTGAGAAACTCCTGATAAATACACGCCAGCTCGCGGTTCATGCGTCCTGCCATCAGCTGATCCACCATATATTTCTCGATCGCCGCACGATAGCTGTCGTAGGTCTTTGGATCCTGTTCTTTATTGTCTATAATATTTTTATATAAAACTGCCTTTTTCACATAATCAAGGCTGCTGTTCTCATAGGAAAAATACATCCGCACCATCTGCGGCAGGAGTCCTGTCCGTTCTTTTCCCATGGACTCCACATAATATTCATACAATCCGGTCAGACGCAGTCCTTCGGCAACACCCTTTTCATACCAGTTAAAATAAGCAGCACCCACTTTATGTCCTTTGATCAGCAGACTGCAGATCGCACTGACCACACTCTTTGACGGATACTTGGTATAGCACTGGCACAGGATCTGATACATGGTCGCATCATAACGTCTCTGCCGTCCGGCAGTATCTGCCACCTGCATCACGAGTTCTTTATCCAGAAGATCGTTGCGGCAGATAAAACGCAGCACCTGAATCTCAAAATCATCCAGCTTCTTTAACAGAAGCGGTGACTTCCGAAACAGCGTGAACGCCTCCAGATACATCAGTCTGCTGCGGCAGCCCATTTTATACTGTCTTCGGATTGCTTCCAGTTTCTGTGACGGATGCTGCAGAAGATTCTCCTTCAGATATAACAGCACCCACTGAAGCAGCCATTCTTCCTGATTTTTCAGGTACAGATCCTGGATCTTGCTTTCGATATAATCAATATATTTCTCATCTTTATCATAAAGAGTCGTCAGATACTGATAATAGCCCTGCACGGCCGGACGGTCTGAGATCCTCCGTTTCTGCTCCAGCTTTTCAAGCAAAGTACAGGCGATCTCCGGCTGATCTGCCGCAAAATAGATCTGTACCTGATACAGCTTCATCATGATATCCTCTCCGCCTGCCTGTTCATAGCGTGCAAAAGCATCTTCCGCTCTGGCGATCCAGGTATTTAAGCTGATCTTCTTTAAGCGAAAATCCAGATAATCCCGGTAGAGACGCTCAATCTCCTTTTTCTGGATATGAGCTCTGTGATCGATCTCTTTTGCGGTAAATTTGCGTGCAGTCACTTCAAAGGTTTTCTTCCAGTTTCCGCTTTTTAAGATGATCCGGCCAAAATTGTGCCCGGCATGCATTCGTGCCGGATCGATCAGATAATCCAGAGTAAAACTGCTTCCAAGAAAATCATCCGGGCGGATCAGACTCTGCTCCGGCTGCAGAAATGCCGCATCCGAAAAGACTTCGATCTGCGAATAGCCCCATCCGTTCTTTACGATCTCAATCTGCTCCTGAATGACCGAAGCGATCTGTGAAAACTCCTGCCTTTCTTTTTTCAGTTCATATTTTATGGCACTCTTTTTCCCGGTGCTGATCAGAAACTCCTCCATAAGTTCCATGCTCATGGTCTTGCTCCTCAGTCCGCGGTTGAGAGCCTCAAACTGCGGATACTGCTTTTCGATCGTCCTTGTAAAACTCCTGGAGCAGAACATCGCATACGCTTTCTCGTAATGCTCCTTTGCCAGCTGTGCAAAAGAATCCAGCGTAAATGCCTCTCCTGCCGGAAGCTGCACCTTTTTCTGCATGATCGCAAAAGAAAAAGGAAGTGCTTTTTCTCCCATGTTCGTGCAGACGGTAAGACTTCCTTCCAGCACATCTCCGGCTTTCATTCCCGTAAAATCTACATCAAAAGACAGCTTCGGTTCAATCCCGGAAAATTCTCTCGGCTCACATGCCACGCGTGCATCCGAAGAATACAAAAATCCCCGGATCCTTTTCTGCTCTTTATTTTTTATTGTAAAACTGCCGAAAAACTTTTCTCCTGGTTTCACCACCGCACGAATCTCATCACAGGAAAAAAGAAGATCTGGAGTCTTATATTCATATATTCCATTCATCAGCTCTTCTATTCTTCGCTTCATGCTTTCTCCATTTCTCTGTGTGAATCTCACACATGATCGTTTATTTCTGCCAAATGCCATACAGATCGTTTCACATTCCGTACTTTCAGGTCTGACATCTGCTTACTCTAATATTTTCTTTAATTCATCCATAAAAGTATTGACATCTTTAAATTCGCGATAGACTGACGCGAATCTCACATACGCCACCGCATCCAGGCTTTTGAGCTTGTCCATAACGATCTCCCCTATGGTCTTGCTGTCAATCTCTTTTTCTTCGCGATTGAAAATCTCCGTTTCAATCTCATCGATCATCCCGTTGATCCTCTGTACAGAGATCGGACGTTTATAACATGCCCTTACGACTCCTGCTTCAATCTTGGACCTGTCATACTGTTCCCTTGTCAGATCTTTCTTGATCACGGTGAGCGGGATCGTTTCCACCTTTTCGTAAGTGGTAAAACGCTTTCCGCAGGCATCGCAAAGTCTCCTTCTGCGGATGGAACAGTTATCATCTGCAGGCCTTGAATCTACTACCCTGGTATTATCCTGATTACAAAACGGACATTTCATCTTTTTCCTCCTGACTGTGCCTGGTGTACTTTTCGTTTCAAGTCGAACGCACGTGAGACTTGGCATGCGATTCTGGTCAGCTTTGCTGACATTTACCCAACAGAATCGCTGTGCATTCTCGCGGAGCGTTTATCTTAGTCGGAGATTGCACTCCCACTAAGACAAATTTGTTGCTCGCCACTTATAGAAGTGGGAGTCTTCTCCGACTAAGATAAATCATCTAATGTGAAGTATAACGAATCCTGTTTTTACTGTCAATACATCTTTCCAAACTGTGCATACCCGCAAAAAGCGGAACCTCTTCTGCCCGGATCGCATAAACTATAGAAAAAACACTTTTCGAAAGCATCTGCTATCTTGTGTACATCGATCGGTTCGTTCTATTTCAAAGGAAGGTGTGGGGATTTTATGCGAATCTGTGAACTGCGGCAGAAAGAAGTGATCAACACCTGTACCTGCCGTTCTCTTGGCTGTGTATGCGATGTGGATATCGATATCTGTACCGGATTTGTGAAAGCAATCATTGTTCCCGGTCCGGCAAAGATCTGCTGTTTTCTCGGCCGCGATACCGAATACATCATTCCCTGGGAATGTATCTGCCAGATCGGTGCCGATATCATCCTGGTCGAGATTGAAGAAGAAAAATGCAGGAAGAAATGCGAATGATTTCCTCCTGCACATCTGTCCTCTTCCGCTTTGCTTTAAGATACAGCAACCTGCAACCTGATCATTTGCCAAGGTAGACATCTGCTTCTCTTGTACCAAAAGCCGCTGCTGCCTCGTGATCTACCATATAAATATCAATATGCCCATACGGTGTGCCGCGGTCTTCTACCGTATAAACCACATCATCTACGATCAACTTTGTCCCAAACGGAACACCGTACATGGCAACCGTCTGTCCCTGAATCGGAACGGTACCGCTTGCTGTGATGCCATTCGCAAACTCACCGCAGCAGATCTGGCATGCACAGTATGCTGTCAGCTTAAATTTGCCCAGATACTTTACCTTTTCCGAATGTGCTTTCTGTGTGGAAGTGAACGTATAATAAAGGGCTCTGTTCTCCTCCGGTCTGATCTCTTCCGTTGCCAGAGTCATATTTTTGCGTTTTGTCGCCTTTACGATGGCATCTGCCTCTTTACCGGTCAGAAGCAGCTCGCTTTTTACAAATCCACGCACATCACCAGACTCCACATAGCACCATTCCTGACCCTGATCTGCAAGAATATAACAAAGTCCGCCCTGCGGGATCACACCAACCACGCGTGCGTCGGTTGACTTCTCTTCCCGCACATTCAGCTCATTCTCCTTTGCGACCGCATTGACACGTTTTACAACCGTCTCCTGAATGGTCTTTTTCACGCTGGCATAAGCCGGATTCTCCTTCGGATCGATTTTTGCTTTCGCAAGTGTCATAAAACCTTCTTTTTTGAGTGCCACTTTGACTCTTACGACCTCACCGGTCAGAACGTTTTTATTTTTTACATAACCACGAACATTCCCGGACTCAACATAAGACCAGTTTTTTCCTTTCCAGAGTATATAACAGAGTCCGTCCTTTGCAAGGGTTCCGGCAACGTCTGCATGGCTGTTTTTCGCTGTATAGATCTTAAGATCCGCTTTTGCGAGAGCGTATTCCTTTGCTACCGTCTCAAAACGGAACGACTTTTCCAGTTCTTCCGGATCGATCACCAGCTTTTCAAAACGTTCATCGAACTTCTGCTCCGACATGGCATCCTTCTCACTCTTGGAAGAATCCTTTTTGTCTTTCGCCTTTTCTTTCTCCTTTTCACGCTGTGCTGCCTTTTCATCCAGGTCCTGATCTTTCTCTTTTGTATCCTCCGGATCTGTCTCATCTGGCTCAGACTGCTGCGTTTCGGTCTGTATCTCTTCGGACTCCTGTGTCTCTTCCGCCTTTGTATCTGCCGTCGTCTCACTCTCGGCTTCCGTAGCTCTGGTCTCCGGCTGCGGCGGTTCACTCTCCGTGCTCTCCGTGTTCTCTGTATCCTGTACAGAATCTGTTGTATTTTCACCTGCGGAAAAGTCGTAACTTCGGCATCTGATGAAAAAACCGTATACGGTATAAAATATCTGTCTCCCCAGGTTTTGGTGAATCCGATCACTTCAAAGGTTCCTTCAGGAAGATCGACAAATATTTTGCCGTCTTTATCATATGCCTGATAGCTGTAATCTTCAGGAGAAAGGTCGTCGTCATATCCGATCTCGCTGTCTATCTCTTTGTAACATTCGATCGGGGCTATACATACCTTAGCAGCTTTGTCATAATCTGTTTTACTGAAAGAGCTACCACTGTACCACATTCCGTTAGTTTTCAGATTTTTTTTAATATCATACATTTCCCAGCCGTCATTATATGACAGGCAGACGTAATATCCGCCGCAGTCAAAATCTATGTACCCTATTTTATTCCCAAGCGCTGACCCCATCTCGTTAAGAAAAGTCAAAACCGATTCATTTGAAATTGGATTTTCTTCATCAATGTCGCTTTCAAAATCAAAGCTAATCCAATTCTTTTCTTCATCAATAGGCTCATCTGAAGCAATGTCCTTTATCTGCTGTGAATAATTCTGATATATCCCAAATGAAAAAATAATAAGCATCAAGCTTGTGATCTCACAGACCACAAACACAGCAAAGATAACCTTGCTGTGTCTGATAAACTGTGCAATGTTTTTAAGAATAAAAAACATATGCCCCGACCTTTCATGATTTATCCTACGGTTTTGCTGATTGTGACAACTTTATTTGT
>ENA-ORSC01001901-ORSC01001901.1-human-gut-metagenome-genome-assembly--contig:-NODE-1901-length-13513-cov-3.025710_pt1 | contig 13513 bp, 8 predicted proteins | sample MGYA00242178_ERZ509140 | MGnify/ENA primary metagenome ERZ509140 (study PRJEB26280, sample SAMEA2338681) | human gut metagenome | biome: human gut; feature: human-associated habitat; material: faeces... | reverse complement strand
GGAGCTGATAACTACACGCGGGCTGCCTGTGGCGCATGCCACTTCCATCGACTTTCGGATGGAGCTTATAAAAGCTTCGCTGGAGAACGGCTTCACAATGCCTGATGTGCCGATGATGGATATTCCCCCTTCTATGCCCAGACGCGGATTGAAAGTACGCTTGGCTATTTCCTCTCCGCCGGGTACGGAGATGGTCACAACAATGGGATCGCTCATTTTAGGCATGCCGACGTAGTCGAGGTACATCCTTACATTGTCTTCTATCATCTTGCGTGGCGTGGGGTTAATGGCAGGCGCTCCCAATTCCAATCCTAATCCCGGCATGGTGACGATGCCTATTCCTTCTCCGCCGGCAATGATGATATTAAAATCTTTTTGCGATGTTTCATCGTTGTTTTCATCTATATCGATCGGAAGAATGATATCCGCCTTTATCCGCATTCCATTGGTAATGTCGGGGTCATCTCCGGCGTCTTTTATGACGCTGGCTTCCGACTCCACTATCCAATTGTTGTTTATGGAACTGGAGCGGGGATATCTCTGCTGCGGCTCTACAGGAACATCTATCAATTCTCCGTTGGGTAGGATTACTGCAAACTCCGGGGGACGGGGAGTTCCCTGAATGTTGAATATATCCCATATCGCAGCCGCAGCTGCGGCTGCTGCGCATGTTCCCGTAGTGAGTCCGCTGCGCAGGGGGTAGAAGCCGGGATAGTATTGCTCTACCGTTCTACGCAGGCCGTATTTCCCGTTTACGGACAAAAAGTTGGGGTGAAGCGGCGGGCGCTTTATTACAAAGATGCGAATGCCCAGTTCCTGAGCTGCTTTTAGTTTTTCGGAAAATCCGCCGGAAGCACCGCTCTCTTTGAGGATGACAGCTTCGGGGCGTATTTGCTGCATCAATAGGCGTTCGTCTTCTCCGGTATGGTAGTAACGTAAATATTCTTCGGGGAATCCCTGGTTTCTCGCTGATTCGCGCGAACTTTCACGGTCGAGAATACGGAAATAGCAACGGCTGCTTTCCATCCATAGCGCTTTCAGTTTGCTTATGCTGTTTACTCCCGTCAGTGCCAGTATTATATAGACTTCTTCCTTTTTAATTTGGCGGATAGCGTCTTCATAATTGTCGCACCATACAATGCCTTCATTATTCTCTATACGGGGGTAAATGCGTTCATAACGGATGACCGGAATCTGAAGTATGTCAGCAGTTTCACTGACGTTCCTGTGCAGCTCTTCGGCAAAAGGGTGTGCTGCGTCTATCAGCAGCGAGATGTTCTCTTTACGGCAGAAAGACTCCAGACTATCTTTATCCATGCCACCTTGCAGGCGGATGCCGTTATGCAGAGGAACTTCTTGTTCATTGCCCTTGGTTGAATAATAGAAGGGCTTTCCAGCTTCCTCAAGTGTTTGGACGGCTATGCGTCCTTCGGTTGTACCGCCTAATACTAATATCATTTTTTATTTTCTGAATAAGTGTTTGAATTCGTGTGCATACAGTCGCGACAGTCCTTTGCGATTGCCGATAGCCTCGCCTACGACAATCATGGTTGTCAGGGTCAGGTTATTTTCTTTTACTATCCGTGCAAGGTCTTTCAGCTCTCCCCGGAAGATGCGTTCGTCCGGCCAGGTGAGGTGATAGCATACGGCTACGGGGGTTGTTTCGGGATACTCCTGCAGCAGTTCCGCCTGCACTTGTTCTGCAATGCTTGCGCTAAGGAAGATGCACATGGTGCTTTGCGAGCGTGCCATGAGATGTAGTTTTTCCCGTTCGGGCATGGGTGTCCGTCCTTCGCCGCGGGTCAGTATGATGCTCTGTACTTTCTCCGGGATGGTGAACTGCGACTTTAAAGCCGCCGCTGCTGCCTGGAAAGAAGATATGCCCGGAGTGATATGATAACTCATGCCGTATCGGTCGAAGTAGTTCATCTGTTCCTGTATCGCACCATAGATGCAGGGGTCACCCGTATGCAGGCGCACGATGAACTTTCCTTGGTCGTAGAACTCTTTCATCAGTGCAAACTGTTCTTCCAAATCCATGGAAGCGGAGCTGCGGACTGTTGCGCCCGGTTTGGCGCAAAGTGTCAGTTCGCGGGGCACGAGGCTGCCTGCATAGAGGATGAGGTCTGCCTTTTCCAGCATCGCCCGTCCTCGCACGGAGATAAGGTCAGGGTCTCCGGGACCTGCACCTACAATCTCGATGTGTCCCCGGCGCTGGGCGCAGATGTCCAGGGTGGCGGCTACCGTATAGTTCTCGCCTTTGCGTTTCGGCATTATCAGTTGGCTATTTCCGGAGGACAGCAATGCGGCTGCCTCGCTTACACTGGGTGTACCCATGTGCTTCATCACTGTTTTGCTGGGGTGGGGCACGTCCATTGTCGCCAGTTCCTCGGCCGTATAGAAGAAGACTTCGTATTCCTTTTGGAGCGATTTCACTACCGGTTCGTCACGCTTGACGTTAATCGTAGATATGGTTATGATGGATTGCGGGGAGATGTTGTACTCTTCCAGCTTTTCTATAATGCCTTTCACAACTTTTCTCGTGGGGCTTGCCTGCCGGGCAAGTCCGATGCCGACGTGCACCACGCGCGGCACATAGCAGATGGACGGTATGTCCTTTATGTTGTAATGTATTCGCGGAGAGACGATCAGTACCAGCTTGAAGCGGGATAATTTGATGTCTTTCATCTGATAGAACACCTCTACATGAGGGGGAAGGTTCGCTTCCATCCAGTCGGTTCCTTTGTCGCGGATTTCCAACAGCAATGCGGTAGGCTGTCCGGTTACAAAAAGACTGATAGCCTCGTTCATGCACGCCTTCATCTGGTCGTCGGGAGTTTGGGTAAGCCCTGCCAGCAGGTGGGTGGAAGGGCTCACACAGATGGTCGGAGACCAGCCGAAGCGTTGGGGCAGTTTGTCCAATGCCCACAGTCCGGTAAGGTCGCTTTGAGTGGTTATCACGGGTTCGGCTCCCAATGCACCGGCCACTGCCTCGGTCAGTTCGTTGGCTCCGCCGATATGTCCGGAAAGGACGGAAATGGCATGTTTACCTATGCTGTCCACGCAAATTACGGCAGGATCTGTGTACTTGTCCTTCACGCAAGGGGCGATGGAACGTACGCAGATGCCTAAGGCTCCGATAAAGATAAACGCGTCGTAACGATTGAAATTCTTGACAGTGAAACTGCCGGTCGATTCGATGTGCGTACATCCGCTTTCATAGCGGGGAGTGAAAATCTCCGCTTCGGGAAATTCTTTGAGCAACAGCCGGGCGGAAGCCATTCCGGTTTCCGAAACGAGCATGATGGCCGTCTTTATGTGGGATGTTTCTGTTTTCATACAGGTTATTTGTTTCTATAATGAATATAGCTTATCTTGCTATTTTATGAAAGTGTTGCTTTCATGATTTCAATAGGGTTATAATCATTCAGTGCGATGCGTACTGACGGATGCAGTATCAGACCGGCGGCTCCGGCTCCTTCCATGAATGCTTTTTTACTGTCTGCCGATACGGAGTTAAAAACGATACAACCGTCGGGCTGTAACGCTTCCTTTATCTTCATCAGCATTTCCGGCAGATGTCCGCCGTGCCCGCCTATGAAGACGGCATCGGGACGGGGGAGAGTATCGGTCGCCGTTTGCAGGAAATCGCCTGTGATTGCCGTAATGCCCGGCGTACCGAAGCGGCGGCTGTTGATATTCATCAGTTCTTCGCCCTCGGCACGTACCTCAAAGGAAACGACCGTGAGGTGAGGGAATTGCAGCCGGGCTTCAATGGAAACCGACCCGGTGCAGAAACCGATATCCCAGAATACACGGCGGTGGTTCAGTTCCAGCGCTTGTAACGTAAGCAGGCGGATAGGTGCTTTGGTTATCATACGGGTACGTCCGTCCAAATGTGCGAATTGTTCGTCGGGGATACCAAAAGGGCGGGCTTCGGGAAAAGAGGTGGCGCAAAGCAACAGATTGTTGGGATGCTCGAATCCGTCTTGCGTTGCTTCCTGTAGTGTCATGTGGCGGATGCGTTCTTTTTCGGGGTTGCCAAGATGCTCGCCTACATACATGGTGTAACGGTCGTATCCGTATTCCAGCATGCGGGCTGCGATTGTAGCGGGCGTATGTTCCCGGTCGGTAAGGATGCCTATCTTGGGAGCGCGTTCAATCAGGGCGCGGTCGAATTCATTCCAGGGACGTCCCGTCAGCGAAACGGTTCGCATATCGTCATAAGGCATTACGAGGCGGTGTGCTAATGTTTGGAGAGAATTGAAAGAGGGGTATAGCTTGATTTCAGCATCCGGCAATTTCCGTTTCACCGTATTGGCAAAGCCGAAGAACAGCGGGTCGCCCGAAGCGAAAACGATAATTTGCCGGGGGACGGTATCCGTTTGTCCGTATCCGTCACTGCTGAACACTTTCTCATATTGTGAGAATACGTTGTCCAATGGTACGGTAATGGAAATCCATTCCGCATCATTCGGCAACAAGTTTCCGACAATCTCTTTGTGTCGCACTCCTCCCGAAAATACTTTCCCGTGCCGTATGTGTTCCAATACTTCCGGCGGAAAGAAAGGCGTCCGGTTATCGTCCGTTCCTATAATGATAAATTTTCGTTGTATAACCATTCGCTTACCACTAATCGTTAATTCTTAATCGTTGTTTCACACGTCTCGTCCCGGTCGTAACTGTTCCGCATCATTGTAGCACAAAACGGCGTTTACTAATGTTGCAGCAAGGTTGCTTCCGCCTTTGCGTCCTTCTACAATTATTTTCGGGATGGCGGTGAAAGGCTTTGTCATGTGCTTGGACTCCTGTACGTGTACGAAGCCCACCGGAGCGGCGATAATCCCAGCCGGATGCGCTTTCCCTTTGCGTATAAGATCGCATAGTTCCATTAACGCTGTCGGAGCGTTGCCGAATACAAAAAGGGCGTCTGGATGGTCTTCAACGGCAAGGCGTGTGCCCGCTTGTGTGCGGGTGATGCCTTTCTCCGTTGCCATTGCTGCGGTACGGGGATCGCCGAGATAGCATTTCACCTTTACGCCCAAACGTTCCAAAGCTCCTTTACGAATGCCGCTGGCAGCCATTGTCACGTCTGTAACGATGGTCCGTATGCGTTTCCCGATGATACCTTGATATAGTGTTTCCACTGCTTTTTCGTCTGTGTGCAACAGCTTTTCCATTTCAAAATCTGCGGTGGTGTGGATGGCGTGTAGCAACGCCCATTTATGGTCGAGGGGAATGTCCCGGTTCCTGAGCTCTTTCTCGATGGTACGGAAGCTCCGTATCATGATGTCCTGCCCTTTACTAGCTCCATACTGGGTATTCCCGGTCGCAACCTCCTCCCGGTAATATCCCCGCGGAGTAATCATCGTACCGTTCCATTCGTACGATTGCGAGTTGCCTATCAGTACTACGGTAAACATATCCGTTTTTTCGGGGTCGAACGCTTCCAACGTCGTTATGTGCACTTCCTGTTCGGGACGCCCTGCCTGGCGTACATAGCCTACGGGGGTCTGTGGTGAACGTCCTTCTTGCAGGAACAACTCTTTCAGCCGGTAAAGTTGCCAATAGCGGCCTTCACTTTTGGGATTGTAGACGGCTGTCACGAAATCGGCTGGGGCGGCAGCGGCAATGATGCGTTTCTCGATGCGTTCCCACGGTGTCATCAGGTCTGAGAGGGAGATAACGCAGAAGTCATGTCCCACAGGAGCTCCCAGCAGGGAAGCCGCTTTCTGGAATGCGCTGATACCGGGCAGGGAAATAATCTCTGCGTTACTGTTCCGTTCCCGCTTCATTTCATACACAAGCGGCGTCATACCGTAAATCCCTGCATCGCCCGAACTGATGACGCACACCGTTTTTCCCTGCTCCGCCAGCTCGAAAGCTTGCTCGGCGCGGATACGTTCGCGTTTCATTCCTGTATCTATACATTCCGTATCGGGGCGCAGGTACGGAGTGACAAAGCGGAAATAGTATTTATAGCCCACCACTGCATCCGCTTCCTGTAAAGCGGCAACAACAGCGGGTGTTATGTCTTGCTTATTGCCCGGACCGATGCCGGCGATGATTATTTTGGGTTGTTTCATTTGCTATCTGACTTATTGCTGTCTGTTCTGCAGAGCATGGTAAGTGTTACGCCTGCAGTTCACAAAGATACATTCTATTTATCACATTATGGCATGAAAAGGTGACTTTCTCACTCGTTTTTTTCCCCTGCCGCATATACCGCTTTCTTTTCCATGATGCCCTGTGTGCGGTGCTTCAGTCCGAAGCGGATATGGTCTACGAATATCTTTTGTATTTCAGGGATTTGCCCTAAACCTTCCATGCGCACATGAACGGTATAACCTTCTTTTTCAAGCATCTCCCGCCATTCTCCGGCAATATCGTTTTTGGCGTGGTCGCCGGCTACAAACATAAAAGGAACGAGTGTCACACTCTTTGCTTTGGCCGCTTTCAGTTGTGCCAACATGGTTTCAAAGGTGGGATAGCCTTCGATGGTCCCCACATGGAAGTTACCGAATCCGGCTACTTTCAGCATATAGTCCATCTGACTGTATGTAGCAGTACCGGGCGTATAAGTGCCATGCCCTACCAATACGAAGTGTTCTTTACCCTTTTTCTTTGCACTCTGCTGCACCGAAGCATTGAGGCGTTGTCCTAAAATATCAGTTACTTTTTCCGCATCTTCCACCGAATAGAGTAGGGGAGTGCCTACGCGTATCTCCTTGAAGAAAGGCAGTACGCTTTCCACATCACGGCGGAGCGACTCCATTTCCACACCGTCAATGATATTGGTACTTTGCACAATAATGTGTGTGTAGCCCTCTCCACGCAGTTGGAGTAGCGCATCCAGCGGGGTATTTTTGACAACGCCGCGTGTCTTGAGGCGGCGTATGATGATGCGCGAAGTATAGGCTTCGCGAAACTCCAGGTCGGGAAAAGCCTTGCGTGCTTGGGCATTGATAGCATCAATCGTCTGCGTACGTGTATCATCGTGCGTCGTGCCGAAGTGTACATAAGCAATGCGGCCTTTTCGCCAGGTTTCATGCTTGCAAGCATATCGCTCGACACGAAGTTTCCCCCTTCGTGAGCGGAGCAGAAGAGAGAAATGGCAAGGAGCAGGGAAAGGAGAGATGTTTTCATAAATAAAAGTAATTACTGTTTTGTAAAAATGATTGCTGTTTTTTTATTTCTTAAACCGTACCGACAAACTCACGTATACCGAGCGTCCCGGGCTGAGCGTGGAGAAGTTATTGTTCCAGGGGCGGTCATCTTTCTTGTCGAAGATATTCTCGATACCTACGCCCGGTTCCAGAACCACGGATTGCAGATTGAAGGTGTGGCGGGTATTCAAATCCCATTGCTGGAATTTGGGAGCGTAACCGTACGTTTGCGAGTAGCGTTCGCCTTGCAGGTGTCCGTGCACGTTTACGTTCAGGCGGTAGAAGCTCCAGGCGTGTTCCCACTGGCCGTTGATGTTCCCCATGTGCCTGACGCTTTTGTCTATGGGCGACACTTTGTAACTGCCGTCGGCTTGCAACTGCTTGGCCTCGGTGTCCATGTACGTGTATCCGCCGCCTGCCCTGAAGCCCGCGCCTAGGTTCAGGCTGGCGTTCAGGCTGATGCCTTTGGTCTTGGCTTTGTCCACGTTGTCGCGCTGACGTATCTCGTCGAAGGTGGCGTGCTTGTCGTCCAGTCCCATGTCGTGTATCTCCTGATCGGAGAGGGTGCGGTAGTTTATCATGTCGCGGATGTTGTTGATGAACCCGGTGACGGACACGGAGAGCCGGCGGTAGTTGTACTCCGCATTCAGCGAGTAGAAGTTGTTCTTTTCTGGTTTCAAACCGATGTTGCCCGTGGTGTAGCGGTTGCTGGTCTTGGATTCGTCGGTGGCGTAAAGTTGCGACAAGGTAGGCGTGCGGAAGCCTGCCGCGTAGGCGGCACGCAGGTTCAGTCCGCCGAGCTTGTACATCAGCGATACGTTGGGAGTGGCATAATTCTTGAAGTTCTCGTTGTAGATGTAGCGTATGCCCAGTACGGCTTGCAGGTTCAGGGGCAGCTTTATTTCATCCTGTGCGTAGAAAGCGAGGGTGTACATGTGGCGGGAGTCGATGTTGTCCGATTCGCTCTCCAGCCCCTCGTTTACGTATTCTACGCCGGCAGACAGTTTGTTGCGGCTGCCCAGGCGGAAAATACCCTTGATGTTTCCGTTGTAGTATCGCACTTGTTTGCGGGTCACCCGGTCGCCCGGCAGATAGCTGCCCGACTTCTTGAAGTACATATAGTTCGACGAGTAATTGTCCGAGTAGAACTCTGCATCGATGTAAGCCGAACGGTTTATCATGTACTTCATGCCGGCGCCATAAGTATAGGTCTCGTGTTTCAGATTGTAGGTATAGGCGTCTTTCTGCACGAACTGGCCTTTGCTTTTGGCATAGTAGGTGGCGTCCTGCGGACGGCGGGTTTTGTTATCATAATAAGTACCGCGCGCGTAGAACGACAGTTTGTCTGTGGCATTGAACACGAAACGCTGGTTTACGGTGTTGGAGTAGAAGCCTACGGAAGTAGGGCGTCCCGTTTCGTAGCCGTTCTCGTCAATGTTGTTGTTCTGCCAGCTTCCTGCCTGACGGCGCTGGTAGGAAGTATAAGAGGCGAACTTGCCCGCATTGACATCGGCATTGACGCTCTCCGTCAGTCGTCCCTCACCGGAGTAGTGAGTATAGCTGGATACGTTCACGGTGTTCCGGGTATCGTCCGTGATGATGTTGATAACACCGCCTATGGCATCGCTTCCGTATAGGGCGGATGCCGCGCCGTTCAGTATCTCGATGCGCTTGATGTTGGCCACGTTGATGCGCGTGTAGCGGTCTTCACCAGCCAGACGTCTGCCGTTTTCCAATATCAGTATGTAGTCCTCGTTGATGCCGTTCAGGCTCATGGTAGTGCCCATGCCGTTGGTGTAGGAAGAGATATTGGGCGTCAGCTTCACCAGCGCTTCTTCCAGCGTAGATACGTTGGCGCTGCCTATTTCTTTGGCTGTGATTACGGATACGGGAACGGGGCTGTCTGTCATGCGGCGGTGCGTACCGGTTCCGGTCACTACCACCTGGCTGAGGTTGCTGTAACTCTCCTCCAGCTTTACAAGGATGTTTTCTTCTTGTCCGTCCGCGGTGTATTTTTTGGGGGTGAAGCCGATGTAGGAGAAGCGCAGCGTGTGTTGTCCGTCGGGCAGATTGTCGATGATAAATTCTCCTTTTCCGTTGGTGGCGCATCCCGTCAGACTGTTGTCTACGCGGATATTTACCCCTGCAAGAGGCTCATTCGTGTCGGCGCTCACCACCTTTCCACTCAATGCGGTTTGGGCATGGAGCAGGGGTGTCAGGCAGCACAGTATGGCTGCCAATAAATAGTTGGTTTTCATTTATTGAAAAATGTAAGATTAATACTTGTCTTCCTGACCCCGGGAAGGCGTTGACTGTGTAATTGCCCAGGCAGGTTTCCTGACTCAGCCCTACGGAAAACGACACCTTCCCGTCCCCGGTCTGCGATGGCTCAAACTGATGTTTGCTCTCACCAACAGCCGTCTGTAAGACAGTGGTATTGTTTTGAAGAATGTTTTCCGTATGCTCCGTTGCTGCAACAAGCAGGCGGAGCAAAGTGGCTTTACAGTAGCGGGCACTGTTCCGGTTTCGCACCGGATTCCCTTTTATACAACTCGTTGGAATAACGGAGTGTATCACCTAAGCGGTGACAAATATAGATATTATCTCTGGAAAAATCAATTAGGAATGAATAAATGATGATGGCGTAACTAGTGGCCAATGACTTATGAGGATGGATTGTACCTGTCTGAAAAAAATAAAATTCTTACACTGTTTTGTTGTGTAATAGAGTAGTTTCTTTTTACGAAGAATAGTAGGTTATGATTAAAATGAGTTAATAAAAACCAATTTTGGATTCTACGGCAGAATTTTTAGTATATTTATTAACAATTTTCAGTTGTGATATAAATGACCTTGACTATTTTTTTCAATGGCGCTGATTTATATGTGGAAGAATTGTTGAATGACAACGGCTGTACTACCTAGTACTGTGGCATTGTTTGCATTATTTAATGCTGGCTTAAAACCAACATTAAAGACTATAAAGATAACAGGAACGGATGCCCTTTCATTGTGATAGATGCTTACAATGAGGAAAGGGTGTTGAAATACAATGAGAGACAATTAAAAAAAAAATAGCAAAAATTATGATATACATGAAGCTTATTAAATATCTGTTTTATATATTTATGCTATTGGGAGTAACGGGTGTATGGGCACAAAAGAGCGACATACGCTTGGGAAAATTACTCAATAATGGCGATTGGTTTACACTGGAAGAGGAATATCCTATGATTAAAGATAGCGTGCAAACTCCTATGCTCAGATTAATGTCTGAAGCCTTATTGGGATATTATTTCAATCGCCCGGACGAAACGATAACGTGTGTAGACTCGTTGTTGCAACATTATCAAGCTGAACTCGGACTTGGAAATATAGCCTCTATGTTGCTTGTAAAATCTATTGTAGAGGCAAATAGGGGTAATTATGCCGTGGCTGCCGATATATTGAAGGATTTTACATCGCAGCTAAGGGAACAAGGTGTGGCAATGGATTACACTCAAATAGATGAAGCAGTCCAGTTTTACGACCGCTTCCGTAATTGCCCACCAATGAGCATAGAACTCCCTCAAAAAAATACTGTGATAGCAATGAGTAACGACAGCATCAGACTGAATATAAAAAACGATACAGTACAGAGGGGAACTAGCATGTATGTGTCGATAACAGTGAACAGTAAACAGTATAAAGCAATATTTGACACAGGTGCAAGTACCACTTTCATGTCGGAAGCATTTGCTAAAAAGACAGGTGTGAGATTGATTGCAGATTCTTTACAGATACATGGTGGTATAACGGTTTACGGACAATCGGGTATCTTGGACAGCATGCAGATAGGTGATATCATAGTAAGGAATATTCCTATAACGATAAATAAGGACACAACACTGAACAAGGTAGAAGATATTGACTTTCTTATTGGGGCAGATGTAATGGCATTGCTGGGAGAGATACAAATATTTCCTCACAATGGGAAAATAGTAATTCCCACATTGTTGACGGAAAAACCTGCAAGTGGCAGCAATATATACATGGACAATCGCTCTCTTATACTAAAAGGGGAAAGCTGTGGAAAATCACACAATTTCTTCTTCGATACAGGTAATGGCCTTGCCGCTCTATCTCATAATTTTTACGAAAGTAATAAAACAGAAATTGATGCAAAAAGTAAACGTGTTAGGAGACTTACGGGCGGAATTGGTGTTGTAGAGGAACGCGACATGTTAATTTTGCCCGAATGGTCGTTTCAATTTGGTGGAAGAAATGTAGTGCTCAAGAATATTGCAGTGGGGCTTGAAAATAACAGACTTGTGCCCTACGCAGGTAATATTGGAATGGCACTTATCAACCAATTTGACAAGGTGACTATCAATTTTGATAAGTGTTTTGTGATTTTTGAGTAAGATGTACTTATCTTGTTTGGCTTGTGGAAAAATGTTGTCTTTTAGCGTTTGGGTAATTTCTTTTATGTAGCCAAAGAGGAGCAATATTCTTTAAGGCTTTGATTTAATAGTTTGATTATTAATATAATATGCGGGTGCTCCTCTGTAGATGAGAAATACCCGCATATTTTTTCTGTCTCAGCCTTTCCTCTCCTTTTTTCCCTTATTGAATTAAGAAAATGGAGGACAAATATTATACTTCCGGCTGATATCCTTCACCGTTTTCCCAGGCATCGGCATCCCATTGCTCTTTCAGGTGATTCACCCAGATTGCGCGGATTTCGGGATAGCTGCCCAGAGCCTTGATACCGCAGCCGTCTTTGATACCGTGATCGGCATCAGCTTGGCCTACGGGATGGGCTTCAAATGTTCTGTCTACCTTGAAACCTGCTTTCTCCAGACGTTCGCGCCAACTGTACTCGTTGGTATTGAGTTCCACTTTATCCAAGCCTTTGTTCTCGGCTATCGCTTCGATGCCCCATAGGTCGTTGTGGGCATGGTCACCGGCGATGGACATGAAAGGAGCGAGGTATACGTTTACTTCATTCGGCTCCAGGTTATTGTCCTGGCAGTACTTCATCACTTGCGAATAGATGCAGCCGGGATAGTCGGCTATCATTTGGGCGGCAGGTACTACCGGGATACGGTCTACCGCTTTCTCTTCCTCTTCTTTCGGCCAGAAAAGCATTTCTCCATAGTCTACAGTACCTACGAAGATATTCTTGTTTGTGGCAAGAGTATGCAAGGCGGTTTGGACTTCGGAGTATTTGGTGTTGGCATTGTAGTTCACATCAGGGTTACCGTGCCCCATCAGGAGAACGATGTTCTTCTTTTCAGCCAGTTTGTTCTTGTAGTGGTTGTAAAGGACCTGTGCCACTTCGTCCGTATCATCATCGGTAGAGAGCAGGTTGGCGCCTTTCAGCACGTCGATGTGCGGATACCAGTCAATCATAAAGTTTTTCTTGATATCGGTATTCATTAGAGAAAGGTATTCCTCGCCGGGAATGACGTGAAGCGACTGTACGGCTACGTGTGTATATCCTGCATCGCCGATGGCTTTCAGCCATTGGTCCAGTTTGTAGCGCGCTTCGCCGGTAGAAGCCTCTGCACGGCCGATGCAGGTACGTGAGGTGAAAGACATATAGATGTCTGTTTGAGGGAACTGCTTCCGGAAGTCGGCGATGATTTCGTTGTAAACGTCCAATGACTCATTATAAGTGCTTCCGAAAGTACAGAGTAGGATGGCGGTGTCATGCTTCTTGGTTTCGGCTACTACCCTGGTTGCAGGGTTTACGGTACTTTCCGCATCGTCGTCATCGCTACAGGCTCCTAAAAAAACGGCCAGCAGACCTACTAAAACGGAAAATATTTTATTCTTCATAAGATTCATCGGAATCATCGCAAACTGCTGTGAAGCTCCGCCCTGAAGGAAAAGTACCTTATAATTGTCAGGTATGTTCATAATCTCTCTTAAGTCAGCTTCAGCTTCCTTAATAATGTTGTCGTAGACTTTGGATCTGTGGCTCATCTCCATTACGGACATTCCACATCCTCTGTAGTCTAACATTTCGTCAGCAGCTTCCTGCAATACTTCTTCAGGTAATACTGCCGGGCCTGCTGAAAAGTTGTAAATTCTTCCCACTTTAATGTGCCTCCTGTTATATATTCTATGTTCTGAATCCGCACTGCTGACAAGTGCCGCACGGAATTTTCAAAACATTACATTATATTTTACGTCAAAAGGCATTTTCCGTCAATAGTCTGTTGGGATAAGAAATACTGTCTGTCAGGATAAGAAATACTGATATTGATATTTTTTATTCATCCAGAGCCTCCTTCACCCGATCCACACCGTAGATTACATTCAGTCCGGAGCCATTATCCCAGTCCACCAGGAGGCTACCG
>ENA-ORSC01001900-ORSC01001900.1-human-gut-metagenome-genome-assembly--contig:-NODE-1900-length-13518-cov-2.409938_pt1 | contig 13518 bp, 8 predicted proteins | sample MGYA00242178_ERZ509140 | MGnify/ENA primary metagenome ERZ509140 (study PRJEB26280, sample SAMEA2338681) | human gut metagenome | biome: human gut; feature: human-associated habitat; material: faeces... | reverse complement strand
CCACCGGCTCCGGCAAGAGCACCATCCTCTCCCTGATCTGCCGGAACTACGAGTTCCAGAAGGGCCAGATCCTGATCGACGGCATCGACATCCGCAAGATCAAGATCTCCTCCCTGCGCAGGCACTTCGGCCAGATGCTGCAGGACGTGTTCCTGTTCTCGGGCACCATCCGCTCCAACATCGTCCTGCGGGAAGAGGGTATCCCCGACAGCGAGATCATGGAGGTCTGCCGCTACGTCAATGCCGACAAGTTCATCAACAAGCTGGACTACGGGCTGGACGAAGAGGTGCGTGAGCGCGGCAACAACTTCTCCGCTGGGCAGCGGCAGCTGCTCAGCTTTGCCCGCACCATCATCCATAAGCCCAGCGTGATGATCCTGGACGAGGCTACCGCCAACATCGACACCGAGACGGAGCTGCTGATTCAGGATTCGCTGGAAAAGATGCGCACCGTGGGCACCATGCTCATTGTGGCCCACCGGCTGTCCACCATCCAGCATGCGGACAACATCATCGTGCTGTCCCACGGCAAAATTCTGGAGCAGGGCACCCACCAGCAGCTGCTGGCCCGGCATGGCCGCTACTACCAGCTGTACACCCTGCAATACCACAAGGCGCAGCTGAACGCAGCCGAATAAGCACAGACAGAAAGGCCGCTGACCTGAGATGGGTCAGCGGCCTTTTCCGTCTGCACCGGGGGTGGAGTCGCCCGCTTCCGGATCGTCGAGGGAGCACAATTAACACTTGCAAAACAGGTGCATCGCTCGTATAATAGAATATGGTAAAATAATAAAATAGAGAAATGGAAAGGAGGGGCCACAGGATGCAGTGGATCGATGCGCTCGGCTACGAAGAAGTGATGACCTTTCTGCGCAGTACACCGGCGAACCTCTTTTTCAAGGATACGGAATGCCGTTATCTTTTTATTTCGGACGTTAGGACTTTCTTCCCCTACGGAGAAGGGCAGGAAGAGGATGTGCTGGGCAAGACAGATCTGGAGATCTGGAGCAGCGAGGAACAGGCCCGCTTTTATTATGAGCAGGACCAGAAGGTGCTTGCCACCGGCAAGGGAACCAGCTTTATCACCGAGGTGCCCCGGAAGGATGGGACGGCATACTATCAGATCAAAAAGAACCCCGTTGTGCTGGAGGGAAAGATCATCGGCATCGTGGGGCTTATTGGTGATATCACGGAGCGGGTGCGGCTGGAAAAACAGGCCGAGAACTGGGCCATCCACGATGAACTGACCGGTCTGTATAACCGCAACTACCTGAAGGTAAAGGGTGCCGAGCAGCTGAAGGGAGCCATCATGCCCATCACGATCATTATGGGCGACTGCAATTACCTGAAGCGTGTGAATGATGCCTACGGCCACGAGTACGGCGACCTGCTGCTCAAGCGGGTGGGCCGGGTGATCCGGGAAAACCTGCCGCCTGAGAGCGTGGCCCTGCGGATGGGCGGCGATGAATTCCTCATTGCCTGCAGCCATTTTTCTGCAGAAGAGGCCGAACAGCTGATCGAGAGGCTGCACGGGGAGCTGGCCCGCCAGAGCGACGACCGCCTCAAGCTGGATGTTGCCTTTGGATACCACACTGTGACAGAAGGTCCCTTTGATTATACCGCAGTCTACCATGCTGCCGACCGGGATATGTACCGGAACAAGCGCAAAAACCGCTGATCATACGGACGAAAAAACAGCCTCAGCCCGATTTCCAAGGGCTGAGGCTGTTTTGGTGATCTGTTACATCAGGGCGGTGAGCACCAGCGCGCAGAGAGGGAAAACGCCATCTGCGGCGGCTTACAGGATCACATTTTTGATGAGCAGGGAAACGCTGCCGTCCGGATCGTGGAGGAATTCCAGCTCGGAATCGGAGTTCAGCAGCTCGGTGGGGATCTTGACCTCGATGCCGTTGGCGGTGCGGATGCTCCGGCTCTCCATCCGGCGGATGCGGGCGGGGGTCACGGTGACAGGGGCAGCGGCCTCTTCCAGCACCTCGCTCTTCTCCACATAGTCATCAAAGGGCACAGCGGCCAGCGGGTATTCCTCGGCCAGCTGCTGGCGCACCTGCTCCACCGATACCTGATTGTCGTTGTCGGCAGCCTGGTTGGCAATGAGCATGGCCACCTGCGCGTCGGCATGGGGCTCGTCCTCATAGGCATCCTTCACAGCCTGTGCGGCGGCCTCCTGAATGGCCTGCAGCTTCTTTTTCTCGGGCTCGGCCTGGGTATACTGGAACACAACAGAGGAGAGGTAGAACTCCTTGTGGCCGTCGATGTCGTATTTCTTTTCCAGCAGGCGCATGGAGTAGTCTGTCAGGTTGACAAGCGCACCCTCCTCCACCTTGCCGCTCTGGGTGGGCAGGCAGGCCCGCTGCTGGATGATGGAGTTGACCGGGGCACCTTCCACGGTCTCGGTGTAGTGGGTGTAGCCGTTTTTATAGTTCAGCTTGAGGATGCCCAGCCAGGGCGCGCCGTCCCGGGTGAAATCCACCACGGCCAGGTCCGCCCCGGGGATGGTGGTGTGGGCGTGCATGTAATCGAACAGCACCCCCGCAATGCGGCAGGACAGATCAATGAAATCCTGATTGTGCTCCAGCTCGTTCCGGAAAGCCGAATCCGGCAGGGGGCGGCACTGGCGGATCTCATCGCTGGCCAGCAGCTTTTCGATGTGGTTTTGCAGGTAGGCGGTTTTTTCGGCGGTCATTTCCATGCCGCTGCCGCTGAGCACAGGGGCGTCCAGCGTGGTGTCCAGCACATGCAGGATCGCCTGATGAATGATGATCTCCATAAGTCGGGCCTCATTTCCATTTGATGTCGTTTTTCCGGGTGTCAGTATACCACATCCGGTGTCAAAAGGCGAGAGGGCGTATTGTAAAGCCGGGCGGCGCGTGCTACAATGAAGCAAACAGAAAGGGGCGTTGACCATGGAATTTCGGGACAAACCCATGCAGAACCTTGTCCGCATTCCGGAAAAGGACATCTGCAAAAATGCACAGAAGCTGCTGCTGGACGGCGAGACCATTGTGGGAGCCTACAAGACGGTGCGGGATCAGGTGGTTTTTACCACTCACCGCATCATTCTGGTGGATATGCAGGGCGTGACCGGCACCCGGCAGGAGATCTTCGTACTGCCCTACCGCAAGGTGCTGCACTTCGGCATCCAGACCGCCGGCTTCGGTGACCCGCTGCAGGCCTCACAGCTGACCGTATGCTTTGCGGATGAGCACGAGGCAAAGTTCGGCTTCATCGGGCAGGATGAGCTGCTGGCGGTGGCACGGGCCATCAGTCGGTGCATCCTGTAACAGAAAAAGAGAAAACGTAAAACGCCCGTTCCGGCTTCTGACCCCGGAGCGGGCGTTTTACATTGCTGTAATATGCGAAAAAAGGAGAATGTCGAAGGGTCAGCAGGCGGCGCGCTCTCTGCGGCCGGCCTCAAGCATGTAGTGCAGGAAGCCGGTGACATCAGCAGGGTCGGTGACAGAGATGTCAAAGCCCTTGGAGGGAGCGTCCATCATCTGGAACAGCTCGGTGGCGGCGCTGTCCTTTTTCAGGTCGCAGGTCTCGCCATTGTCCAGGTGCAGGAGCACACTGCCGCGGCTGGCGGCTACCTGCTGCATGAAACGGTCTTTATCAAGATACTGGATGCGAAGCATAGAAATACCTCCCACAAAGAAATGTTTTATTCTGGAAGAGTCTCCCGGGCCAGGCTGCCCGTGGGGAACGCTTCTCGGGAACCGGATCAAGCCGCGCCGGGGGTTGTTTTCCGCCCCCTGCGGTGTTATACTGTGCTTGCTGGTTCTGATGAAATAATACCACGAAACCGGCACGATAGATAGAACAAAAACACCCGATTTATACAACAAAATCGGCATTGACAAAAAATATTCAAAGTATTGCGGAAAGGAATTGTTCAATATGGCGTTTCAGACAAGCTGTGTCTCTGCTGCCAATATCGTTACCGGGCTGACCTTCCAGCAGGATGTTGTGGCCGATGCCGAGGGGCGGGAAATGGTCCAGCATGGCAGCGCCCTGTTCCCCATTGCCTGCTACGCGGAGAACCTGAAAAGCTATTCGGTGGCCTGGCACTGGCACGAGGAGTTTGAGTACATACTGGCCATGAAAGGCCCCCTGACGGTGGACGTGAACAAGACCCGGGTGACCCTGCAGACGAATCAGGGCGTGTTCCTGAACTCCGGCATCCTCCACGCGGTGGAGCAGGCGGAAAAAGGGGAGGCCCTGCTTCACTCGGGTGTGTTCCATCCCCGGCTGGTGGGTGGAATGGACACCATCTTCTGGCAGAAGCTCATCCGACCCATGCTCCAGCCGGATGCCCCGGCGTTTTTTCTGCTGGATGGGGCTGTGCCCTGGCAGGCGCAGGTGCTTGCCTGCCTGCAGGAAGCCTGGCAGGCGGTTGCCGTGGAGCCTTTTGATTACGAGAACCGGGTGCGGTATTATCTCTCTGCGGCGCTGCGGCTGCTGAGTACCCAGTGCGTGGGCGGCAAGACCAAGGTCTCCCAGCAGGAGCAGATCGCCGCCGAGCGGATGAAGCAGATGCTCCGCTTTGTGGAGGAGCACTATGCCGAGGAGCTGACCGTGGAACGCATCGCGGCCAGCGTGGCCCTGAGCGAGAGCGCCTGCCTGCGCAGCTTCCGGCAGATGCTGGGCATCACGCCCATCCAGTATGTCAAGCAGTTCCGGGTGGAAAAGGCCGCCGAGCTGCTCCGTTCCACCCGGCTCAAGACGGGCGAGATCGGGATGGAGTGCGGCTTTGCAGATGGCAGCTACTTCATCAAGACCTTCCGGGAGATCAAGCACTGCACACCCAAGGAATACCGCGCAAAATTCTGCTGAAATGTCTGAGATAGAAACAGGAGAAAATAATCCCCATGCAGCACAGTCTGACCCAAGGCCCCATTACAAAGAATATCCTGCTGTTTGCCCTGCCGCTGATGTTCGGCAACCTGCTGCAGCAGATGTACAACATTGCCGACACTTGGGTGGTGGGCCGCTTCCTCGGCGCGGATGCGCTGGCGGCGGTGGGGTCCTCCTACACCCTGATGACCTTCCTCACCTCGATCCTGCTGGGCCTGTGTATGGGCAGCGGCGCGGCTGTGTCCATGCAGTACGGCAGCGGCGAGACCGAGAAGATGCGGCAGAGCGTGTTTCAGTCCTTCCTGCTCATTGCGGGCATCGCCCTGGTGCTCAACCTGCTGGTCTATCTGGGGCTGAACGGCATCCTGTGGGTGCTGCGGGTGCCCGCAGAGCTTTGCCCGCTGATGAAGGACTACCTGTTCATCGTTTTTCTGGGCATTGCGGCCACCTTTTTGTATAACTATTTCGCAAACCTTCTGCGGGCCATCGGCAATTCCGTGGTGCCGCTGGCATTCCTGGCCGTATCAGCCATCCTGAACGTGATCCTGGATCTGGTCTGTGTCCTTGTGCTTGACTGGGGCGTGAAGGGTGCCGCCGTGGCAACTGTCTTTTCCCAGTATGTGTCCGGGGTGGGCATCGGCTTGTACACCCTGAAAAAGTTCCCGCAGCTCTGCCCGAAACGGACAGACTGCAGGTGGGACCGGAAGAACCTTGCCAATATCCTGAATCTTTCGGTGATGACCAGCGTTCAGCAGTCTATTATGAATTTTGGCATCCTGATGGTGCAGGGTCTGGTCAACAGCTTCGGCACGGTCATCATGGCGGCTTTTGCGGCAGCGGTGAAGATCGATTCCTTTGCCTATATGCCGGTGCAGGATTTTGGCAACGCATTCTCGACCTATGTGGCCCAGAATTACGGGGCAGGCCAGCCGGACCGCATCAAAAAAGGGATCCGCAGTGCCGGGCTGACAAGCGCGGTGTTCTGCATCGTCATCAGCGTGCTGGTCTGCGCCTTTGCCGCCCCGCTTATGGGGATTTTCATCGACCCGGCTCAGACCGAGATCATCGCGGCGGGCGTCCACTACCTGCGCATCGAGGGCGCGTGCTACATCGGCATCGGCATCCTGTTCCTGGCTGTCACCAACGCAAGCGTCAAGGAAGTTCTGAACCCGCTGCTGCTGGCCATCGTTCCCACCAGCCGCGTGCCCTACATCATCTTCTTCGCCATTCTGGCACCTCTGGCGCTGTACCGCGGCCCCATGAACATGTTCGGCCTCGGCTCCGGCATCGCAGCGCTGATTATTGGTCTGGGCACCCTGAACCCGCTGGCTGTCATGGCTGCCTTCCTGGCGGCTGAGCGCATCCAGTGCGGCGGCGACCCCACCAACACCCAGAACGTCTGGACCGCAAACTTCTGCGAAGTGGACGTGAACACCTGCACCAAGAAGATGCTGCCGTATCTGTGGGCAGTGTCCATCGTCGGCGTCATTCTGGGCGCGATGCTCTACTTCTGAGTTGTTTTCTCCCCCACAAGCCGTCTGCAGCGGGCTGTACGCAGCCCGCTGCATGGGCGGTCCGAGTATCCCGCGCGTTTGTCGTTCCATCTTCGCGAGATGCTGGGACCGCCCATTCTTATATCCGGATCTGCCCGGGCTCGAAAAGCAGCAAAGAAAAAGGAAAAACAGGAGGTTTTTGCTTTATGAAAGTCCGTATCGGAATTGATGTTGGTGGCACCTTCACCGACGCCGTTGCCATTGATAACGAGACCTTTGAGGTCGTTGGAAGCGTAAAGGTCCCCACCACCCATACCGCCGCCGAGGGCGTTGCTGCCGGCATCGTACAGGTGCTGCACAAGGTCATGGAGCAGTGCGAGATCCGGCCGGAGGATGTCATCTTCATCGCCCATGGTACCACGCAGGCCACCAACGCCCTGCTGGAGGGCGATGTGGCCCCCGTCGGCATCATCACGCTGGGCAGCGGCCTGCAGGGCGCAAAGAGCAAGGGCGATACCACCATGGGGGACATCGAGCTGTCTGAGGGCAAATACCTGCGCAGCTGCAACGAATATGTGGACACCAATGCACCGGATCTGGACGGCAGCATCCGCGCGGCTATCCAGAAGCTGCAGGAGCAGGGGGCACAGACCTTTGTTGCCGCCGAGGCCTTCAGCGTGGACGACCCGAAGAACGAGAACCGGGTGGTCGAGATCTGCGGTGAAATGGGCCTGCCTGCCACAGCGACCAACGAGATCTCCAAGCTGTACGGCCTGAAGGTCCGCACCCGCACCGCCGTAATCAATGCCAGCATCATGCCCAAGATGCTGGATGCCGCCACCATGACCGACCAGAGCATCAAAAATGCGGACATCAAGAGCCCGCTGATGGTTATGCGCTGCGACGGCGGCGTGATGAGCATCGAGGAGGTGCGCAAGCGCCCGATCCTGACCATGCTGTCCGGTCTTGCCGCCGGCGTCGCCGGCGCGCTGATGTACGAAAAGGTGTCCGACGGAATTTTCTTTGAGGCAGGCGGCACCAGCGTTGACATCAGCGTCATCAAAAACGGCAAGGTCATGATCAAGTATGCGCAGGTCGGCGGACACAAGACCTATCTTCAGAGTTTGGATGTCCGCACGCTCGGCGTGGCGGGCGGCAGCATGATCCGCGTCTGCGACAAAAAGATCGTGGATGTCGGTCCGCGCAGCGCACACATCGCAGGCATGGACTATGAGTGTTTTGCGCCGGAGGGAGGTATCACCGGCGGAAGCATCCGACAGATCGCGCCTCGAGCGGACGACCCGTGCGAATATGTGATCCTGGATGATGTGAGCGGGCGCTCCTATTCCTATACGCTCGCGGGCGCGGCGAATCTGCTCGGCTACGTGCCGGAGGAGGATTACGCACACGGTGTCGCCGCCAGCAATGAGGCGGCATGGGCGGCGCTCGGAGTATGGCTCGGGATCAGCGGGCGCGACGCGGCGCGTCAGGTCATGGATCTGGCGATGGCGAAGCTCTCTTCCGTCGTGGAGGAGCTGATCGCAGAATACGGGCTGGACCGGAATTTCACGACGTTGGTCGGCGGCGGCGGAAGCGGCGCCGTGATCGTCAACGCGTTGGCGGAAAAGATGGGCGTCAGGTGCAAAATGGCAAAGAACGCGCCCTATATCTCCACTATCGGCGTCGCGCTCGCGATGGTGCGCGAGCAGATGGAGCGAACGATCGCTAATCCGACGGATGAGGACATCAAGCGCATCCGCGCGGATGTGATCGAAAAGATCGTCCGTTCCGGCGCGAAGGAGGAGACCGTCGACGTTGCGATCGAGATCGACGCCCAGAAGAACATTCTGCGCGCGATCGCGACTGGCGCGACGGAGCTTCGGCAGAAGAGCCTCGGTGCGACGGAGCTGACACGCGAGCAGCTCACGCAGATCGCCGCGGATTCGCTCGGCATTGCGGCGAAGGACGTCTCCTACTGCGCAGGCACTGGTCGGTGGAATCTGTTTGAAGGGCAGACGCAGAAAAAGCTGCTTGGCTTCATCAAGCTGAAGAACACTGCCGTCGCAGTCCTGGACCGCGAGGGCGTCGTCCGGCTGCGCAAGGAGAAGGGCCGCTTCGTGACGTTTACCCGGGCGGAGCAGGATTCGCGCTTCCGCCGCTTCCTGGACGAGAACACGACCTATTCGGACGCGAATGCGACGATCCCGAAGGTCTTTGTGTTCTACAAGGAAAAAATGCTCGATCTGACCGGAATGCAGACCGCGGAGCAGCTCTATTCCATTTTGAATGTGGAAACGGAGATGCTCGCACCGGAGGAACAGCTTCTGGCAGTCGCCTATAAATAAAAACGAGAGGAAGGGAGCGTTGTATCGATGGAGGACCGGATCCTCGCCATGTGCGAGCTGTCAAACGATCTGCTGTTTCATAAGATTCCGCGAGAGCGGCTGGGCTATTATGTCGATGCCTCGCTCGAAGCGGGGCGGAGCGCCGCGAAGTGCTTCTCCGGAAGAAGCATCCGCGAGCTGTATGAGGAATATGGCATCGCGATCCGCCACGCCGGAAGCGGAAAGGGCAGCTTCGGCGTGACCCTGCGCGGACAGGCAGTCCTGAGCGAAACGGAATGCGCGGTGGAGGTTTATGATGAATCCATCCGCACGCTTGCGGAGAGCAGCCGCTATCAGGGATGCACGCTGACAACGGATGAAGCGTTGGACGCGCATCTGGCACATGAATTTTTCCACTTCTGGGAGTTTCATGAGCACAGCTCCATCGTGGACCGGCTGGAAGGCGTGACCTCCTTTTCTCTTTTCGGATGGAAGCGAACTGCGCACATTCACCGGTGCGGCGAGATCGCGGCGCACGCCTTCGCAAAGCAGGTCGCCGCGCTGCCGGAGCTTCCGAATCTATACGACTATCTCTATCTGATACATACCGGCAAGATGACGCCTGCGGAGTTCGATGCACTGCTCGCTCGAATGCGGGCAATGCTCGGAGCGGACGAAGAAAAAGAAAACATACGATCTATGGAGGGATCAGGAACATGAAGAAGCGACTTATCATGCTGCTGGCGCTTGTAATGCTGTTTGCGGCGTTTTCCTGCCCGGCACTGGCTTCTGAGCCGTGGGATCTTCTGAACAGCGACCTTTCCGAAGACTATACGTCTGCGTGGAAGGTTTCCGGCGGAAGCTTCGGCGGAGCGGTGACGCAGGAGGACGGCTATGTCAGCATCGTCAAGGGCGACGACAAAACGGTCAGCTCCCCGACCGGCGGCGCATATACATGGCTGGTGCCGCAGAGCCTGACGCTGCCCGAAAGCGGAAAGCTCACTGCAGAGGTGACGCTGCGCGCGGGTGCGGCGGTCGATGCGGACAAGTACGGTGAAATCTCCGTGCGCTTCGGCAAAAACGCAAACGATACGAACGGAAAGCTCTATCCCGTATTTATCAAGTACGGCGCGGCAGACGGCTGGATCGCGCCGTATTCGGACGGGACAGGCGCCTACGCGCTGGACACCACGCTCTGGCATAATTACGGTCTTGTGATCGATCTGGAAAGCGAGACGTACAACATCTATATCGACGGCGCGCTGGTGCTGAAAAACATTCCGGCGACCACCTATAAGGGTGGAAACCTCTTCCGGATCGGCGCTGACAACAATGCCCGCTGCGATCTGGACGTCTGTTCTGCCCGCATGGGATCCGGCGACCGGTCGGAAAGCCTCTCGGGCGCAGTCCTCTTTGAGGACGATTTCTCCAACGGCGACGGCGCATGGACCCCGAACCGCGAGGGCGCATGGGGGATCGTAGACGGCGTCTATACGCAGAATCAGGCAAACGGCACGCTCAGCTACGCGGGCAGCGAAGCCTGGACGAATTACTCCGTGGAAGCGGACGTCAGAACGCCCTCCGGCACCAGCGGCACGGTGATGCTGGTCGGACGCGCGACCGACGCAGGGCGCTATTACGGCGCGTGGGTGAATGGAACGCTTTCCATTCAGCGCCGCTATAACAGCGGCACGTCTGCGAAAACACTGGATTCGATGAAGCTTGACATGGCGTTCAGTTCGGACCATCACTGGCGGCTCGATTTTGTCGGACAGACGATCTCTCTTTACATTGACGGCGAGCTGAAGCTGGAGCATACTGATACCGACAATGCGTTCCCGAACGGAAAGATCGGCTTCGGCACGAATAAGACCAAGGGCTTTTTTGACAATGTGATCGTCCGCTCCCTTGCAACACCCAGAGCAGCGCTCTCGCTTACGACGCCGGCGGACTATCAGGTCATTCAGAGAAACACCGAAACGCAGCGCGCGGATGTTGCACTTTCGGGCGAGCTGAATATGACAGAGCCTGCGTCGATTCAGGCGCGTGTGATAGCGTTTGACGCGCAGGACGACGCGGAGCCCATCGTGGACTGGACGACCGTTGCGGAAAATGTCAGCGGCGAGTGGACCGGAACGCTGAAGGATGTGCCGCAGGGCGGATGGTATCGCATTGACCTCCGTGCAAGCAGCGCCGAAGGCAATATCGTCGCCGAGGCAGCTGGCGAAACGCGCTGGGGCGTCGGCATCAACATTCTCTGCATCGGGCAGTCCAACATGGTCGGTCAGGGTGCGGCACCGTATACCGAGGCAAACGACCTTGCGGCAAACTGCCGCTGGGGGCAGTGGAAGCATCTGAAGGACCCCTATGACGGCGCGGGTGCGTCGATCGTTCCGGCGATGGTCAATGCGCTGATCGACGAGCTTCAGCTTCCGGTCGGCGTGGTCCCGGCAGCCTATTCCGGCTCCGGTCTGCATACGCCCAATACGAATCACGGCAAAACACAGTATTGGATGTTCCTGGATGAGAACAACCACTTTAATACCGGCACGCTTTACGGCCGCGCCATCACGCGCGCCAGAGACGCGGGCGGCGTAGAGCTCGTGGTCTGGAACCAGGGCGAGACGGACGGTGCGCTCAGCGTGTCGAAAGAAGATTACAAGCAGGATATGCAGGTGCTGCTCAGCCGTCTGCGCGAGGATCTCGGCGTTTCCGATCTGCCGTTGTTCCTGTGCCAGATCGGCACGCACGCGGAAAATATCTCCAACAACGAAGCCTATACGGGCATCCGCAGCGCCCAGCTGGAGCTGGACGACGGTGAGAATATCTTCCTTGCGGCGACCGAGATGGAGTTTGAGCGCAAGGACACCGCACATTACAAGACACCCGGTCTCAATGAGATCGGCAGACGCGTCGCAAACGCCATGCTTTACCATTATGGTAAGAGCACCTATTACCGCGGACCGTCCATCGTATCCGCTGCTTACGTGGATGCGTCGCGGAAGATCATCGATGTGACGATCACCCACCGCGGCGGCACGGACATCGGCGCGTCGGAGCAGGATTATACCGGCTTCCTCGCGTTGGACAACGCCGACACGGCGGAGATCGTAAGCGCAGTCCGTCTGAACGAGACGACGATCCGCCTGACCCTTGCGCAGTCGATCGCCGGAAGCGGCTCGCTTCGGTATCTCTACGGTCTGAATCCGGATGTGTCGAACATCGTAAAGGACAATACCGCAATGCAGCTGCCGCTGGAGGGGACGACCGACGCACTGCCGATCGGCAATGACGCGCCGTTCGTCAACACGTGGGACATCGTGGACCACGATATGGCGCAGTGGGACAGCGAAAACTGGCGCTCGTCCACTAAAACCGGTACGATCACGCAGAAAGACGGCTATGTCAACATCAAGAAGGACAACTCCTGTGCGCTTGCCTCTGCAAGCAAATATCACTGGGTGGTCTCGCCAGCCGGTCTGGCGCTCCCGCGCAGCGGATTTACCTTCCAGACAGAGGCGCGCGTCGCCGGAGCAGTGGACGCGGCTGCAAATGAGATCGCAGTCCGCATGGGCGTGAACAGCGAGGATCTGAACGGCAAGATCGGCTCGATCTTCCTGGGCTATGGCGAGGAGGGCTTCGTCAGCACCTCCGCCTCCGGCACCGGACGCTATGTCATGCAGCTGAACACCACCGTCTGGCACACCTATACGATGGTCGTCCGTCCGGACGGCGATGGCTTCGTCTTTGACCTCTATGTCGACAACACACTCGCGTTTGACAGCGCGCCCCTGACGACCTATAAGGGCGGCGATCTGCTCCGCTTCGGTGCGGACAACAGCGGACGCTGTGATCTGGATGTCCGCCATGTGCGTGCGGGCAGCGGTGAAATTCTGCCGGAAGGCGTTTCGCCCGCAAGACTTCGGAGCGTGACGCTTTCGGAGAGCACACAGAAGGAAAGCGAAGAGAAGAAGGTCACCGTCACGGTGACCGGCGAGCAGTTCACGGACGGCGATGAGGTCGTGCTCACGCTGTTGGATTCCAAGAACAATGCGCTGAACGTGACTGCTGCCGGCAACTTCCATGAAAATGTTGCGCAGGTCGAAATGACCTTCCCGGCGGGGCTCCCGGTCAACGACTGCTATGTTCGTGCGGAGGCGAACGGACGCACGGCGTATTCCGCCGCGTATATCATCACTGCCGACCGCGAGGCACCCCTTTTCCCGACCTTTGAGGCAAAGGCATACACGATCGAGTTGGAGGATTATCTCTACAACCCGACGCAGGAGTTCAATTTCCCATGCGTGGTCGACACGAAGAACCACCCGGTCAGCAACGCGATGGGCGACTACCGCTATTATCTGTTCTACGCGCCGCATGACGCTCCGGCGGGCAACTGTGTTGCAGCCTCCAATTCGCTGGACGGTCCGTGGACGGAGTACAGCGCAAACCCGGTCATCTCCAAGGTCTGGCAGAAGGAGGACGGCAGCGGGAACTATTACAGCGTTTCGCACGTTTCCTCGCCGCACGTGATGTGGAACGACGGCATCGGCAAGTATGTCATGTATTTCCACGGCGAGAACCCGACGACCCGCTATGCGACCTCGGACGATCTGATCAACTGGACCTACGGCGGCGTCTGCGTCAATGCAAACGACTTCTCGCCCACCGGCAGCGGCTTGAACGAGGCGAGCTATGCCCGCGTCTTCGAGCACGAGATCCCGGGGCTTGGAAATAAGTACATCATGCTGCTCATGGTCACGGGCTCCGCGACCGGCGGTCACCGCAACATCTACTGGGCGTATTCCCCGGACGGCTTTGACTGGACA
>ENA-ORSC01001899-ORSC01001899.1-human-gut-metagenome-genome-assembly--contig:-NODE-1899-length-13518-cov-10.586348_pt1 | contig 13518 bp, 10 predicted proteins | sample MGYA00242178_ERZ509140 | MGnify/ENA primary metagenome ERZ509140 (study PRJEB26280, sample SAMEA2338681) | human gut metagenome | biome: human gut; feature: human-associated habitat; material: faeces... | reverse complement strand
TCTTCGTCGCGTCCGCCTCGCGGAACTCGATCAGCTTGCCGACGCCCGCCTTGCGTGCGTTCTGCTGCGCGATCTCCAGCGAAGCCGCGTCAATGTCGGAGCCGAGGATGTGATACTCCCCCCGGTACTCGCGGTCGAGCGCTTCCGTTCTGGCCTGCTGCCAGACCGTTTCCGGGACGCAGGACCACTTCTGCGCCATGAACGACCGGTTCAGGCCCGGCGCGCGGTTCAGCGCGATCAGCGCCGCCTCGATGCAGATGGTTCCCGAGCCGCAGAACGGGTCCCAGAAGAAGTCCCGCCCGCGATAGCGCGCGAGATTGACCATGGCGGCCGCCATCGTCTCGTGCAGCGGCGCAAGATTGGCCTCGCGGCGGTAGCCGCGCTTGTGCAGGCTCACGCCGGACGTGTCCAGAAACAGCTCCACATGATCCTTCATGATGGAAAAGCGCAGCTGGTACGTCTCGCCCGTCTCCGGCAGCCAGCCGAGGCCGTATTTCTCGCCCAACCGCGTGACGGCGGCCTTTTTCACAATGGCCTGACAGTCCGGAACGGAGTGCAGCTGGCTGTTCAGGCTGTAGCCCTTGACAGGGAACGCACCGTTCTTCGGAATGAAGCGCTCGAGCGGCACAGCCTTGACACCCTGAAACAGGTCTTCAAAGCTGTGCGCGTCAAACTCGGCCAGCAAAATCATCACGCGCTCACCCATGCGGCAGCAGAGGTTGGCCTTCGCCATGGCGGCGAAATCGCCTTCAAAAAAAACGCGCCGGTCCTCGACCCGGACGTTTTGCAGATCCAGCCGCCGCAGTTCGTCGCCGACCAGACCCTCCAGCCCAAACAGGCACGGCACGCAGAAAGTCATCGTATCCATAGTTTTCTCTCCAAGCATTCTATAGTATCTCTAAGTATACGGAATCCCGGCGCAAATAGCAAACCCTATCTGTTACGATTTTGTAAAATGTGAGGAAAAACTTTATATTTATTTAAAGTGACAAGCGTTCGGAAATACGGTATACTGGAAGCAGCACAGAAATTCAAAAAAAGAGGAGGAGGTTCCCATGTCTCAGGCAGTGATCGGATGGCTGATCGCCATCGTCGTCTTCATCGTGGCAGAGGCCACGACGGTCGCGCTGGTGTCCGTCTGGTTCATCGGCGGCGCGGTGTGCGCATTGGTTGCGGCAATTCTCGGCGCGGGACTCGGCGTACAGCTGGCGGTATTTCTCGTCGTTTCGGCGGCGCTGCTGGCGTTCGCGTGCCCGGCGGCTCGAAAAAAGTGGGCAAAAAAGCCGGAGCGTATGAATGCCGACCGCCTCGTCGGCGAAACGGCCATGGTCACGGAGCCCATCGACGCCTGCGCCGATACCGGAGCCGTAAAGATCAACGGCGTTCTCTGGACAGCGAAATGCACAACAGGCGAACGCGTGGAAGCAGGACGCCATGTGACCATCGAGCGCGTTGAGGGCGCGAAGCTCTACGTCAAACCCGCAGAATGTCCCTGCACAAAAGCATAACCATCATAAACAACCGAAAGAACTGAAAAAACCGAAGGAGGAACAAATTTTATGGAATGGATCCCCATTGTTGTGATCGCCGTTCTGGCGCTCATCGTCGTCATCAGCAACATTCATATCGTCCAGCAGTCCCGCGCCTACGTCATCGAGCGCCTCGGCGCGTTCAGCAAGGTCTGGCAGGTCGGCATGCACGTCAAGGTCCCGTTCATTGAGCGCGTGGCCAAAAAGGTCAGCCTGAAGGAGCAGGTGCTCGACTATCCGCCGCAGCCCGTGATCACCAAGGATAACGTCACCATGCAGATCGATACCGTCGTCTATTATCAGATCACCGACCCGAAACTCTACACCTACGGCGTCGAACGGCCCATGATGGCCATGGAAACGCTCACGGCCACGACGCTCCGCAATATCATCGGCGACCTTGAACTCGACCAGACGCTCACGTCCCGCGACGTCATCAACACCAAGATGCGCGCCATTCTCGACGAAGCGACCGACCCCTGGGGCATCAAGGTCAACCGCGTCGAACTCAAGAACATCCTCCCGCCGCAGGACATCCAGAACTCCATGGAAAAGCAGATGAAGGCCGAACGTGACCGCCGGCAGGCGATTTTGCAGGCAGAAGGCACGAAGCGCAGCCAGATCCTTGTCGCCGAGGGCGAAAAGGAAGCCGCGATTTTGAAGGCAGACGCGGAAAAGCAGGCCGCCATCCTCAAGGCAGAAGCCGAAAAGCAGGCGGCAATTCTCAAGGCTGACGGCGAAGCGCAGGCCATCATGGCCGTGCAGAAGGCCATGGCCGATTCTCTGGCGCTGCTGAACGAAAAGGCCCCGAACGACCAAGTTCTGAAACTTAAGGCGCTTGAGGCCATGCAGAAGGTCGCGGACGGCAAGGCCACGAAGATCATCATCCCGTCCGAGCTGCAGGGCTTTGCAGGTCTGGCTTCCGGCATTGCCGAGACGGTAAAGGAGACGAAGTAATATGGCGAAGCAGGACGAGCGCTTTATCAAGGTGCTGAACGAGGGCAGTACCTGGACCACGAACCGTGAGATTTGGGTCGACAAAACGACCGGCGTCAACTATCTCTGGGTTGCTTCCGGCTATGCCGGCGGCCTGACCCCGCTGCTCGACGCCAACGGCCACCCCGTCGTGACCCGGATCCCATTAGAAGAGGAATGACGCCGCTATTACTCCGGTCTTGACTGCCGTAGGAACATTTTTATAAGGCAAACTTTTTCGGCGCACAAGCATACAGAAAAATGAAGAACTGCCATCCGACCGGATGGCAGTTCCAGCGTGTCGAAAAAGTCTTTTCGCCCCGCTGAAGCAGTTTTTCAAACTTTGAAAAACTGGTTGATTGAACGCGAAGGGGGCTCTTTGCCCCCTTCACTCTTTCCCTGCTGCTCTATCATCCAACTGCTTTTCATGGTTTTTTGACAGACTGAACTGCCATCCGACCGGATGGCAGTTCTTTCAATTTAATTGCAGCTGCGGTAAATCAGCTTTGCATTTGGATCTTGCAAAGCAGTACGAATTCGCAGAAAGCCTGGTCGTATGGATGGTCACGCCTCCGGATCGAAGCGCTCAAAAATCGGGATGCCTCCGGCAGCTTCGCAGGCCAGCATGTCTTCCTTCGTGCGGATCGTCCAGTCAACCTCCTGCGCACCCCAGACACGAACGCACGAGCGCAGGCAGTAGCTGCTGCGGTCTTCAAATTTGTACGCGATAAAGTCCGGGACCGTCAGGAAGTTCAGCAGCAGATTGCCCGCAATGAACCGCTTATACCACGGCAGGCCTGACTTGTCCTTCTCAAAATTCATGGAAAGCTGCCCGCGGCAGATCGCAGGGCGGAACTTTTTCACGTCGATAAGCGCGAAGGGGTCAAACGACTCGATGCAGAACTCGCCCTGGTAACTGTCCAGCCGCTCGCAGACGGCCTTGGCCAGCGCCTTGTGATTGCCGCGCGCGGTTTTGAGTTCGATAATCAGGGGCGTTGCATGCTCAAACAGGGCGAGAACCTCGTCAAAGGTCGGGATCTGCTCATCCGTGCCCTCAAGACGAAGCTGCTTCAGTTCGTCCAGCGTCAAATCCTCAATCTCGCCCTCGACGTTTGCGCAGCGCCTCAGATCAGAGTCATGGAACACGGCAAGCGTGCCGTCCTTTAAAAGATGCACGTCCAACTCCGCGCCGAAGCCGCGCTCAATCGCCCGGCGGAAAGCGGGCAGAGAGTTTTCGGGAATGACGGGCTTGTCGTGATAGCCTCGGTGGGCATAGCGGTACTTTTTGAGAATTTCCCACTTCTGATGCCCTTTCCGGCACCTCAGCGCCAGCGTGAACAGCAGATCGAGCGCCAAAAGCACGATCAGGATGATGCAGATTGTCAGCATGGTTACAGACTTCTTTCTTGCTATATTTTAGATAGGCTTGAGCAGCACTGAAACCCAAAACACAAACCAGCAAAGCGTTTGTGTTTTGGAAAGGAGGAAACGGGCTCAGAGGATAAGAGACGTCGCACATAGCGGCGGCTCGTTCCGTCGAGGCCGTTTCCGACGCGCCGCCTGTTACGGTACACCAAGTTTAATAACAGCTGCCTTTGAATGGCTGCGGTAAAAACGCTTTGCGTTCAAAATTTGCAAAGCAGTACGGATTCGCCGGAGTTCTGTAGGGGCCGATGCCCACATCGGCCCGTGAGGAAGTTGCGAATTCGCCGCAGATTACCATAAAAACCGGTGCATCCTGCCGGGTCGATGTGTACCGGCAAGCGGCAGACCCACATCCGTAACGCTCCTTCGTCGCGAACGGCTGTGACCGGCATCGACCCCTACAAAGGTTATGCGGACGGGGTCAGTCGTCCATTTCCTCGAACGCCTCCAGCCCCTTCTTGGCCTCGGCCTTGGCATCGCCGTGGTGGACGAAAAGCATCGTCACAAAACTCAGCGCAACGAACAGCGCAGCATACGGGAACAAGACACGGTAGTCGATCTTTCGCATGAGCGTACCGGCGACGATGGGCGTAACGACCTGCGCAGCCATGGAGGCCGTGTAGTAATAGCCTGTGAATTTGCCGATGTCCGATCCCTTGCACATCTCAACGACCATGGGAAGCGAGTTGACGTTGATCGCAGCCCATGCAAGGCCGACGAGGGCAAAGACAACAAACATGATGGCGTTGATGGACGAGAACGTCGTTGTGAGCACATAGCCGCTGGCGAAGCAGACGGCAAGCAGGATAATGCCGCACTGAATCGTGCGCTTGCGGCCGATCTTTGAGGCGATCTGGCCGATGGGGATGTACGAGACGATGGCGCCCGCCGTGGCGATGAGCAGGCAGGTCGATGCGCCGCCGAGGCCCTGCCCCATGACGACATCGACATATGTCGAGAACCACGTTGTCACACCGTTATAGCCGATGAACCAGAGCGCGATGGAGGCCAGCAGGAAGCCGAGGCTCTTTTTGACAGGCTTCGGGAGCGTTTCGTGGCCGCTGCCGTCGTCCTGCGCAAGGTTCCATTCGGGGTGCTGCTTTTCAAGCGCCTGATTTTCCGCCGTGAGCTTCGGCTCCCTGATCGTGAGGAAGAGCACGGCGACGGCGACGAACATAATGGCCGACACAACGATAAACAGCGGCTGATAGTTCACATGATCCAAACCGGCAGTTTTGGAGTTGGGATAGAGCACCGCCGCAACGCCGAGATACAGAATGCCGCCGACCGCGCCCATCAGATTGATGATGGCGTTCGCACGCGAGCGCAGCGGCTTTGGCGTCACGTCGGGCATGAGGGCGACGGCGGGAGCGCGGTACGTTCCCATGGCGACGAGCAGCAGGCCGAGGACGATGACAAATGAGGCCGTCTTGAAGCCGGAGGGCTGGGCGGCGTAGCTGTTGTCAAGGAGCGGGAGAATGTTCATGAGGATGATGGCGCAGCCGGTGCCGAAGAGGATAAAGGGCATGCGCTTGCCGATTTTTGTATGGCTCTTATCCGAGACGGAGCCGAAGAACGGCAGCAGAAAGAGCGCCAGAATGTTGTCCGCCGCCATGATTGCGCCGGAGAACGTTTCGTTCATGTGGAAGGTCTTCGTGAGGATCAGCGGCACGATGCTGTCGTACATCTGCCAGAACGCGCAGATGGACAAGAACGCAAGGCCGACCAGGATGGTACGTTTGCTGTTGAGTTTCATTTCGGTTCTCCCTTTTCTAGTGTATTGAGGACTTCGCGGATATTCTGCATACAATACGTCGGCTGAACGCCGTATTTTGGGATATCCTCCATCACACCCTCGCCGGACAACACGAAAATCGTATCGACCCCCGCGTTCACACCGCAGGCAATGTCGGTATACACCCGGTCGCCAATGAGGCATGTTTCGCGCGGCGAGAAGCCCGTCTGCTCCATCGCCAGCAGTGCCATCTCAGGCTGCGGTTTGCCGATGACCTTCGGGCGGCGGCCTGTCGCGGTGTGGAGCATTTCAATCACGCTGCCGCAGTCCGGTGCGCTGCCGTACCATGTCGGGCAGACGAGATCGGGGTGCGTGGCAATGTAATCCGCGCCGCGGTTCAGGAGAATGCAGCAATTTTCCAGCTTTTCATACGTCAATTCCGTGTCGTAGCCCAGAAGGACAACGGCGCAATCATCCCGCAGCGTCTCGGCTACTCGCAGCCCTGCCAGACGAAGCTGATTTTTAAGAGATTCCGTTCCGCAGACATAATAGACCGTATCCGGCAGATACCGGCCGCGCAGATAGCGGATGGCCGCATCCGCGCTGGTCAGAAAATCGTCGGGAAAGGCTTCAATGCCGAGCCGGGCCATTTTGGCGATATACGCGTCTGTTCCGCGCGAGGAATTGTTCGTCAGGAACAGGTACCTGCCGCCGATGGCGCGCACATAGCGCAGAAAGTCCAGCGTGCCGTCGAAGAGCGTTTCACTCAAATAGATCGTGCCGTCCATGTCCAGCAGGAACAACCGTTTTTCCGCAAGAGACATTGCATACCTCCATGGTATTGATAAAAAATATTATACAGCGCCGCGCGCCGTTTGACAAGCGCTGCAAGCCGCCATACAATACACATAGGAAATATTGACTGAAAGGAATCCGCGATATGCTGAAAGACCTGCACACGCTCACGCCGTATCTGGACTTTATCCGGACCTGCAATGCCGATCCCGACTACCGCGATCCCATGCTGCTGACGCAGCAGCAGCTGCACCGGAATCTGCTGGATGCGCCGGAGAACCCGAATACGCGCGTGTTCGGGACATTTGAAGGGGAAGCAATCACAGGCGTGTTTGCGCTTTTGGTGCTGGAGGACGAGCGGTATCTGGAACTGCTGGCCGGACTTTCCCGAAGCGCGGCAGCATATGCCGAACTGCTCTCACATCTGAAATCGGCCCACCCCGGTTATCAGGCGGATTTTGTCTATAACCCTCGCAACCGGCTTTTACAGGAGGCGCTTGCGGCGCTGGGCGCGGAGTTTGAACCGGAGCAGCAGAAGCTTGTCCTGTGCCGGGCTGTCCCGTATGTGCCGGATGCGCGCATTGTGCCCTATCGTCCGGAATACCGGGCGCAGTATCTGGCGCTGCACACCGTGGACCGCTATTGGACGGGCGAAAAGGTGCTGGCCGCGCCGGAGGTCTTTCGCGTTCTGCTTGCGCTCGAAGCCGGCGAGGCAGCCGGATATATCGACCTGACCCACAACAGCACGGAAAATGAGCCGTATGACCTGTTCGTCCGCGAAAAGAGCCGCAGGCGCGGCCTTGGCCGCGCACTTCTGGCGGCAGCGGTTCAGGAAAACAGGCCGAACGGCATGACGCTTCTGGTAGACATCGACAACGAAGCCGCGATCGCCCTGTACGAAGCGCAGGGATTTGAACGTGCGGATGGAGAAAACAATATCACGGCACATATCTGCCTGTAACACACAGAACACCCCGTCCGGCATGACCCGGGCGGGGTGTTTGATCGAACTGAACGGAAAAAATGTCCGAAATATCCTGATTTTTCTTGCGTGCAAATCAGCCGTCTGTTATAATTGAATCAGAGCGCAAAATGAAGATTTCAGGAGGATGCAAAGGATGAAGCGTACTGTTTTTTGGAAGCGAATGACCGCGCTGGCGCTGGCGGCGATCCTGCTGCTGGGCCTGCTGCCCGCCGCTGCATTCGGCGCAGAGCCGTCGGATGAACCGGTGCAGACCAAGTATGTCTATGAGGAGACAGACGGCGTCTGCCGCGCAGTCCGCGAGGAAGACGCCCTGCCGGAAAAGCCCGCCGCCCAGTCCGCGGGCGCCTCCGCCCAATCCAGCGGAAAGCTCGCCACTCCGACGAACCTGCGCTGGGAAAAGGAGCCTAAAAAATATACGGAGAAGCGCAACGGAGTTACCTATCTGCAAGAGGTCTATCCCAGCTGCATCAGCTGGGACGATGCAAAAAATTCCGTAACAGACTATAACATTGTTTTCTATGATGCTTCCAAAAACGTAGTCTGGAGTTCACGCTGGAGCGTGGATTCGGACGCAACATCCTATCATATAGACGGTTTCCGGACACACATTGAAAGCAGTGGAAAATACCAGTTCAGTGTACAGGCACTCGATCTTGACAATCCAAGCCGAAACAGCGAGATCGCATATTCCGACTGGTGGCCCTATTACCGCCCCAATCAGGCACTGGATGTGCCGACCGGCATTTATCTTGACGGAACAACACTGCATTGGTCCGCAGTAGCCAGAGCAGGTGGATATTTTGTGGAAAAAGGCTTCTCTGAAACAGCAGACGGTGAAATCAACTGGTTCGGTTCGACGTGGTGGAGCCATGACGGAACAGAACTTGATATCGCCAGAAACTCACACAATAGAGACATCCTGACAACTGCCGGATACTATTTCTTCCACGTCCGCGCACTTAGCAGCAATATCACAAAATATAACAACAGCGGCTACGGAGAACTGTATCGGTTCTACAGTGATGGGAACGGAAATCTGTCGAAGGAAGGAAACAACACATATACCGTTACATTTGATGCAAATTTCCCCGGCAGCACGCCGGAAAAAGTCTCCGGACTGCTGGCCGGCTTTTTGATTCCGTTTAGAAAAATACCACTTCGTACAGGCTTCCGGTTTCAGGGCTGGTATGCAAACAAGAACTGTTCAGGAGGCCCGTGGAATTTCTTCCTTAATATTATCACGGGTAATATTACATTATATGCAAAATGGGAAAGAGAGGCTGGCTTCACGCTGCCCGAATGCGTTTTTCCATTTACAAACAGCAGCCGATATTTCTGTACGCCGAATTATAAAAATCTGTCAAATCAAGAGAAAGAAAAATATCGCTATGAGATTTTAGACAGTGATTATGCCCATTTGCTGAAAAACGTTAAAAGCGAGGCCGTCTCAGAATTACTGGCCAAGAGACGGAACGCACATTGGAGTGGTTCATGCTTTGGCATGGCAAGCGCTGTGCTGCTTGCCAACAGTGGTATTATCAATCCGTGGCGTTACGGGGTCAACAGTATCAGCAAAATGAATATTGTCATCAATGAAAATGGCACGCAAGACGTAGGAAAGGTTGAAAGTCTCATCAATTTCTATCAGCTTATGCAAAATGTCGGCTTTGTCAAGGATGCGCGGGATAGATATAAAACGAATGAAAGCATCAACCTGAAAAATCTTATTGACACAATCAAGAAAGAAAATAGCAGGCCGGTTTTGTTTACGATCTCTTTTGAAGATTCATGCGGCCACGCACTTGTTGCGTATGACATGCAATATAACTCGGATACGCACACATACACGATCCAAATTTACGACTGTGCGTTGTCTAACAGTCAACCATTTCAAATGACAATTTACGAAAACGGTTCTACCTATACAAAAGAATGCACAGCATGGGAAAGCAAATGGAAAGATCATGGTAAAATAACTGTCAAAAGCACATTAACGGTTGACGATTTTCTTGACATGCAATATGTGCTGCATTCCAATCAAGGCAAGGCTTCTGCCGCAGCCAGCTACCGTCTGACGACCAGTTTCGATTCGTTTACCGTTTCCAACGGCACAAACACAACCACCGTGACAGGCGGCGAGATCGTTGGGGAGGATGCGCTCGGGTTGACTGTGCTCGGTGGCGAGGGGGAACCGGGCTTTGCCCTGTCCTTCGTGACGCTGCTGCCCGCACTGGAGACCGGCGCGTATACCATCACGCCGTCCGGCGGAGCGGGTGAGGAATACACGCTCGACCTTCTATATGACGATGATGCAAACGGCTTCTTCCATTCGCTCACGTCTGCCGCTCCGGCTTCCGTCACGCTGAGCAGCACCGGAACGCTGACGACAAAGACCGACGCCTCCGCTGCGCAGACGCTGACCTCCGCGTATAACGGCAGCCAGATCGCAGCCGACGGCGTGACCGTCTCGGGCGAAACGACGGGCTTTACCGCCAGACTGGAAAACGGCGCAGTCAGCGTGACCTCCCAGCAGGAGACGCAGGCCGAACTGACGCTCTCGTCCGGACTCAAGGAGCAGACGCAGACGCTGCCGCTTGGCAGCAGCGCCGTTACGCTGCAGGCAGATGCGTCTGACAAAACCTGCGAGATCACGCGCGGCAGCGAAACGCTTGCCAGCGTGAGCCTTGGGTATGCAGTTGTCTTCGACGCCAGAGGCGGCAGCCAGACGCCGACGCAGTTCGTGCAGTCCGGCCAGACCGCAGTTGTTCCGGACGAGCCGGAATATAACGGCTATCTCTTCCACGGCTGGTTTGCCGACGAAGCCTGCACCGAACCGTGGAGTTTTGACACGGCGGTCACAGAAGACCAAATTCTGTACGCAGACTGGCGGCCCAATCCGGCCATGTGGAAAACGGTCGTTTTCCGCGTAAACGGTGTGGACGACCAGCTGATACTGGTGCAAACCGGCGATACATTGACTGCAGCGGATATTCCGGCTGCAGACCTGTATGCAGGCGCAAAAATCGTCTGGGATCAGGAGGAACTGGCCCAGCTTCTGGACACCCCGATCTGGAAAGACCACGTTATCCCCGGTGATGCGGTCCCGCTGGCCGGGCAGTCGGTACTGACGCTGAACGCCGCAAAAAGTGCGGACGGCGTAACAGCGACAGTCAAAAACGACGCAGCAATCAACTTCCAGCTTACTCTGTTTGCCGTTGCCTACGATGCAGACGGGCGGATGCTTGACTGCCAAGCTGTCCCGTTCACGGCAGAAGCAGGCGAAAGCACGACTGTCACAGCTGCGCTCTTTGCCGACGCGGCAGTCGTCCGCTGCTATCTGATAGACAGTCGCTTCATCCCGGTCTGCCCGCGTGTGGAGTTAAACTGAACCGCTCCTGGCAGTCTGTATAATCGCTGGGGATAAAAGAACCGCCCCGCCGGCATAGCCGGCGGGGCGGTTGCGTGTTAAAGAAGCATTACAGGTCGCAGTTGCCGACGGTGCGCGGGAACGGAAGCACGTCGCGGATGTTGGAGATACCGGTCAGATACATGACGCAGCGCTCAAAACCGAGGCCGAAGCCCGCGTGGCGGGTCGAGCCGTATTTGCGAAGGTCGAGATAGAACTGATAGTCCTTCTCCTTCAGGCCGCACTCGTGCATGCGCTGCACAAGCGTGTCATAGTTGTCCTCACGCTGGCTGCCGCCGATGATCTCGCCGATGCCGGGCACAAGGCAGTCCATGGCCGCGACAGTCTTGCCGTCGGGATTCATCTTCATGTAGAACGCCTTGATCTCCTTCGGATAATCCGTGACGAAGACCGGGCGCTTGAAGATCTGCTCGGTCAGATAGCGCTCGTGCTCGGTCTGCAGATCGCAGCCCCAAAAGACCTTGTAGTCGAACTTGTCATTGTGCGCTTCGAGCAGCTTGACAGCCTCGGTATACGTCACATGGCCGAAATCGGAGGTCATGACGTGGTGCAGGCGGTCGATGAGGCCCTTATCGACAAACTGGTTGAAGAACGCCATCTCCTCCGGTGCATGCTCGAGCACATAGGCGATGATGAACTTGATCATATCCTCGGCAAGCTTCATGTCGTCGGAGAGGTCGGCAAACGCGATCTCCGGCTCGATCATCCAGAACTCTGCTGCGTGGCGGGTGGTGTTGGAGTTTTCGGCGCGGAAGGTCGGACCGAAGGTATAGATATTGCGGAACGCCTGTGCAAACGTCTCGCCGTTGAGCTGGCCGGAGACGGTCAGGTTCGTCTCCTTGCCGAAGAAGTCCTTGCTATAGTCGATCTGGCCGTCCTCCGTGCGCGGCAGGTTATCGAGGTCAAGCGTCGTGACCTGGAACATTTCGCCTGCGCCCTCGCAGTCGGAGCCGGTGATGAGCGGGGTATGGACATAGACGAAATCGCGCTCCTGGAAGAATTTGTGGATGGCGTAGGCGATCAAACTGCGGACGCGGAACACGGCCTGGAACGTGTTCGTGCGCGGACGCAGATGCGTCACGGTACGCAGATACTCCATCGAATGGCGTTTGGGCTGGATGGGATAATCCGGCGTGGACGGGCCTTCGACAAAGACCTCGCTGGCCTGCAGTTCAAACGGCTGCTTCGCGTCCGGCGTCAGGACGAGCGTACCGGTGACAATCACGGCTGCGCCGATGTTCAGCTTGGAAATTTCGGTGAAATTTGCAAGTTCGGAGCCGTAGACGACCTGCACCTGCGAGAAAAATGTGCCGTCGGACAAGTTGATGAAGCCGAAGTTCTTACTGGCACGCAGATTGCGCACCCAGCCGCCGACCTTGATCTGTTTGCCGGCATAAGCGTCAGTCTCTTTAAAAAGGGAACGGACAGAAATAAGCTGTTCCATAGTGATCGATCCTCTCTTGTATTTATAATGTTGTGTAATTTACAGAAGCAGAATACCTGCGTCGCGGCAGGCATCCGTTGTAGCCTTGTCCCAGATGCTCGACTGCACCTCGCCAATATGGCAGGCGCCGATCATAAGCATGCACAGACGGCTCTGGCCGATGCCGCCGCCCATGGTCAGCGGCAGTTCCCCGCTTAAAAGCATTTTGTGGAACGGCAGGCTCCGCCGGTCGTCGCACCCGGCAAGCGTCAGCTGCCGGTCAAGCGATTTCTCGTCCACGCGGATGCCCATCGAGGAAATTTCAAACGCGCACTGCAGCACCGGGTTCCACATCAGGATATCGCCGTTGAGATCCCAGTCGTCATAGTCGGGCGCGCGGCCGTCATGCGGCTTGCCGGATTTTAACTTGCCGCCGATCTGCATGAGAAAGACCGTGTGGTGCTGGCGCAAAATTTCGTTCTCGCGCTCCTTGGGGGTCTTGTCCGGGTACATATCCTCCAATTCCTGCGTGGTGATGAAGAACACCTCGCGGTCAAGTTTTGTGTGCAGGCTCGGGAACGCAACGCCCAGCGCGTCGTTCGTCTCGCAGACGGCGCCGACAATATCGCGCACGGTGCGTTTTAAATAGTCCGTGTTCCGATCCTCGCGGGCAATGACCTTTTCCCAGTCCCACTGGTCGACGTAGACGGAATGGAGGTTGTCGACCTCCTCGTCGCGGCGGATGGCGTTCATGTCGGTGAACAGGCCCTTGCCGGGCTTGAAGTCATAGCGCTTCAGCGCCAGGCGCTTCCACTTGGCCAGGGAGTGCACCACCTGACCGGTGGCGCCCACATCGGGGATATCAAAGGAAACAGGGCGCTCCACGCCGTTGAGGTTGTCGTTCAGACCGGAATTCTCCTCCACGAACAGGGGAGCGGAGACACGGCGCAGATTCAGCGCCTGCCCCAGGTTCACCTGAAAATTGCTCTTGATGAACTCGATCGCGCGCTGCATCTCATAGGTGGACAGCGGCGTTTTGTAGCCGGCAGGGATCGTCAATTTGCTCATGCGTGAAACACCTCTCTTAATAAAAAATATGTTGCCATTATAGGCGAACCCTCCGCAAAATGCAAGAGGAATAACCGCAAAAATTTACAGGATATCCATCGTATGTTTGTGAACTATATTACAAGAAGCGTCCGCAGCTCATGCTGCGGACGCTTC
>ENA-ORSC01001894-ORSC01001894.1-human-gut-metagenome-genome-assembly--contig:-NODE-1894-length-13533-cov-4.929960_pt1 | contig 13533 bp, 12 predicted proteins | sample MGYA00242178_ERZ509140 | MGnify/ENA primary metagenome ERZ509140 (study PRJEB26280, sample SAMEA2338681) | human gut metagenome | biome: human gut; feature: human-associated habitat; material: faeces... | reverse complement strand
CATCCGCGCACCGAACGGAAGCTGGAAGCGCGTCAAGGTCGATACCGTCGATTGGAACGAGCGCAAGTACGGCGAAATCTGGCGGCAGGATTGGGCAGCTGCACAAAACGCGGCGCTCGAAGCAGCGGGTCGAGCAGAGCGCGTCGATATGCGTTCTCTTGAACGGCAGGGCGTTGAAGATCGCCTGCCACAAAAGCATCTTGGTCCGACCGCTTCTGCGCTGGAGCGCAAGGGCGTTTCCAGCGAACGCGGCGACGAAAACCGAAAGATCATCAGCGTGAATAAGATGCTGGCTTTTTTGCAGAAAACCGTGCGCGGGATCGGCGCTTGGCTGGATGAATTGCGCAAGGCGGTCAGCCGCCAGCAGATCATCGAAAGCCCGGATGATTACCCGCTGAGCGATGTGATTACCGCCTATCTGGATATGCGAAGGGACGGGCGCGAAACATGGAATCGCTATGCGCAGGAAAAAGGCGCTGTCCATGATTTGAAGGACGGCTTCAAGGCGGTTTCCTTCCTCTCGAATCACGAGCTTTACACGGTCGGTCAGCTCAGACGGTACATCGCCGAAACGAAACAGGTATTTTCCAAAATCAAGGCGGAATCCACGGCAAAGGAACGCAGAATCCGAGATATCGACGCACTGTTTGGCGCGATTCAAACCATCCGAGAATTGAAGCCAGTTCAGCAGGAATACGAAAGCATTCACTGGAATGGCAAGCGAGAAAAGTTCAAGGCCGAACATGGCGACGAATTGAGCCGACTGCAAAAAGCGATCTGGCTGCGCGAAAAGCTCGTGAAGTCGCTGGGGCTTGCGTCTCCTCTCGATAAGGAGCAACGTATCGCGCTGAAAACAGAGCGCGCACAGCTTGAAGCGGAGCGCGAAGCCCTTCTTCCCAAACTCGAAGAAGTCAAAGCTGATACTACTCTCAATCTAAAAGATATTCAAATGTGTCAGAATATGTTATAATGGAAACGGTGATGAGAAATGAAGCGTTTTCAGATAACAGAAGCTGAGTACGAAGCGATTAAGGCAAAGGAATCGGCAACGAAAGACAAAAACATCAGCCGCCGTCTGCGTGTATTGATGCTGCGATATGAAGGAAAAAAAGTAGAAGAAATCGGGCAAATACTGCACTTGAATAAGGGAAGTATCGCGACGATGTGTCGTCGGTATCGGGAGCAAGGCTTGGAAGAGTATGCGCGCAACAAGTATCAATCCCATAGATGGCTTTTGAATTGGGAACGGGAAGAAGAAATCTTAAATCAATTCAATGATGGAACCGGTAAACAAGTTACTGCAAATGAAATCAAAACAGTTTTGGATGAAGCCTGTGGCAAGGATACTGGGCGCGTGTATGTCTACAATGTATTGAAAAGACATGGCTGGAGCAAAAAAATGCCCCGCTCAAGGCATCCGAAAGCAGCAGATGAAGAGGCTTGTGAAGCCTCAAAAAAATTAAATCCTGTGTGCTGGATGCCCAATCCCAAAACAAGACCAAAACTGTCCGACTGATGTTTGAAGATGAAGCTGGATTTGGGCGAATTAATAAGCCTAAAAGATGCTGGTGTCCTAAAGGTCAGAGACCATCTGTGCCTTGTCATCACATACGGGAATACCGCTATGCGTTTGGAGCAGTAGAACCTCTGAGCGGAGAAAGTTTCTTTTTGACGATGCCGAATTGCGATACGGAATGTACCAATATATTTCTTGAAAAACTTTCAGAACAGTATCCTGACGATATAATCCTGTTGGTATGCGATGGAGCTGCATGGCATAAGTCAAAAGCATTACGTTGTCCAGAAAATATACAGCTTCTTTCTATACCGCCATATACACCTGAAATGAATCCCATTGAGCAGATTTGGAAACAAATCCGTTCTATGGGATTCAGAAATGAGGTATTCAACTCGCTTGATGATGTGATGAATCGCCTTTGCGAAACCATCTGTATGGTAACAAACGATATGATCAAAAGTATTACAGGACGAAAGTGGATCTTTAATTGCTTTTTAGAATGAGATTAGTATGAAGAAGCACTGCAAGTTGCAGACAAAAAGCTATCCTCCCCCCTTTCGGGGGAGAATAGCTTTTTTTGTAAATAGAAGAAAGACAATCATAAATACAAAAATTATATTTAATAATCTTTTATTTAATAAAACAGATTTTAATTTTAATTTCATTTTTAACACTTTAATATTTTTTTATTTTTCCGTCTTTATCAAATACTAAATCTATATATTTAGGTTTTTGAGTAGTTTGCAAATAAATATTATTTTCGTTTGCCGTATTATCCGCGCTTCTTGAAGTAATAATAAAATTATCTTCATAAATTTGCGCTCTAATAGCTTGCGGATTATCGCTCAAATCTGTTGACGGATTTACATGAATTTTTGAATTTCCATATACTAAAGCTCCTGGATATAAATATGCAGTCGTAGTCCAAGTCGAATTCCAATTATTTATTTTAGCGCCATTAACTTGTCCTTTTTTAATTCCGTCTATCCAATTAGTTAATAATCCTTCCCAATCATTTCCATAACCTGCAGCGCCCAATACTTTTTTATAATCTTCACTTTCTGAAGAATGCGCGATATTTCTAAAAACGCTTTCGTTTCTATTATTTTTTTGATAAAGCCAATTCATAAATACCGAAGCCGAAGGATAATTAGCAAATATGAGGTTATAAGGATAAGGCAAATCCCAAGTATAGAAACAATAATAATTTATATTATTAAATTCTTTAATTCTAGTATTAGCCGTGTAAGTATCAAATAATACTGAAGTCGATTCGGAAAGCGATTCGTTTAACCAAAGCGACATATCCTTTCCTTTTTGAATATAATTCACATTAAAATTAATTAAATGCTGAAATTCATGCAAAACAGTTCCCACTATTAATTGAGGGCTTGCATTAAGTAAATTAATATCCATATACAAAATTTCTGCATTATTAAAATCGCCATAAATCAAATCACTTGGTAAAAAATACCCCATTACTACGGAGCCATCGTAAATATTATCATTAATTTTTATAAGCATAATTATAATTTTTCCATTTTTATCAACATCCGTATGATTTCCATATATATTTATCAAAGAATTATAACAATCTTCAAATTTTTTCGCCACATAACTTACATAATTATAATTAACATTATATCCTTTTTCGCCGTAGATTAATAAATGTTCAGTTTCGCCTATTAAATTTACATTTACAGTATCTATATATTGAGATGTTCCTTCTTTCATTCGCATTACATAAAAATTATTACGCGAAGAGGTGGCATCGTAGCTATTATATCCACATGAATTAAAAAATATAATACAAATAAATGAAATTAATAATAAAAAATTAGTCATATTTTCTCCAAATTAAAATTAAATTAATATTTCTTAATATTTCCGTTTCTATCCAAAAGAATATTAATATCTCTGCTTTCTCCGTTATTGTCGTTTCTTATAGCGCTTCTTCTCGTTCTTGCTTTAGAACTTGTAGTTTGGCTATTCGTAACGCTAACATTTACGGCAGGACCTTTTAAATTAGTATCTTTATTAAGAACTATAGTTTTACCATTGACATTTGTCTTAACAATATTTGCACTTGTTCCGCTATTACTACAACTATCGCAAACTACCATTGCGCCTGGATATAAATCAACATTGCCTGAGGCTAAATTATTTGTAGGTTTGTTAGTCGTATTCCAATTACTTCCATTAGTAACAATTTCCGACATCCAATTTAAAAGTAAACTATCCCAAGTTGCTCCACTCAAACCCGATATTCCTTTCGCCGCTGATAAAACTTTATTATAATCGCCCAATTCTTTTGAAGAAGCTATTGTTTTAAATATGGTTTCATTAGAGCCGTTTTTTTGATAAAGCCAATTCATAAATACCGAAGCCGAAGGATAATTAACATGAGTATTAGGTTTACCATTATTACTAATATTAGTTGGAATATCCCAAGTATAGAAACAATAATAATTTATTTTATTAAATTCATTTATTCTCGATTCCGCAGTTGCCTTATTAAATAAAATTGAAGTAGATTCTGAAAGAGCCTCGTTTAGCCAAGAATCCATTTCATTTCTTGCTCCACTCATTACATAACTATAATTTATTAAATGTTGAAATTCATGAATAATAGTTCCTATTGCATTGTCCGTTTTATTATTAGCGTTGCTTATATCCATATATAGAATTTCGCCTTCATTATAGCCATGCATATCCATAGGATTAAAGTATCCTAATACCTGACTTCCTGCCCCTTTGTTTACATTAATATCCATTAATAAGATTATTATTTTTCCGTTTCCGTCTATATCGCTATGAGTTCCATAAATATTTGTCATAGAAGTATAATAATAATCAAATTCCTGAGCCAATTTATTTAATGCATAAAGACTCACATTTTGCTCGCCTTTATAATCTTTATGAAATTTAGTTTGTATATATATCGCCAAGTGTTCTGTATTTCTTACAAGATGAGCGGGAACATTAAACCAGCCTGCATTTTGCCCTTTATTTATCATTTGTCCATAAAATACTCTATCTTCGTTTAAGTCCGATTTACTGTTTAAATAATTTCTAACTGCACAAGAATAAAAACTAATACTAAATAAACAAATTAAACATAATATTTTCTTCATTAAACAATTCTCACTTAAATTTATTATCCTTCTATCTACCATATACTATATAAAAAAATAAAAATTTTGCAAGCATTTTTTAAAATTTTTTAATATAAATTCTCTAATAAAAATTATCGAAAAATTGACAAATATAATTTAGTAATGTATGATAAATCTTAATATGCAAAAATTGACAATAAAAGATATAGGTTTTGACGAATATTTTGAGAAATTAACTTTAAAAATTTTAAACGATATAAAAGACAGAGAAAATTTAATTCCTGCAAGAGTTATAAGAATACATAAAAGATATTATACTTTATTTTCAAACGAAGGCGAATTTTTAGCGAGAATTAAAGGCAGAATAAGACATAAATCTGAAATTCAAAGCGAGCTTCCGATTGTGGGCGATTGGGTTTTAATGCGAAAATCGGACAATAACGCTTTTATAGAAACAATTTTAACTAGAAAAAATATTTTATACAGAAAGGCAAATATTAAAAAAAACGATATTCAAGCGATAGTAAGCAATATTGATTATGTTTTTATAATTGTCGCTTTAGATAATGAAATGCCAATTTCGGCTATTGCGAGATATTTGTCAATCGCTCATACTTCGGGAATAAAGCCTATAATAGCGATAAGCAAAATCGACATTTATAAAAAAACGGAATTTAAAGAATTATTAAAAACTATAAAAGAAAATTATCCTAACGAAATAGCTTTTGGTTATAGCGCAAAAACGGGAGAAAATGCAAAAGAATTTTTATCATACATAAAAGAAAATACTTCTTCGGTTTTTATAGGAGCTTCGGGTTCGGGTAAATCGACTATAATTAATTATTTATTAAAAAAAGAAAAAATGAAAACTAAAGAAGTGAGAGAATACGATTTTAAGGGAATGCATACAACAACTCATAGAGAGCTTTTAATTTTGGAAGGCGGCGGAGTAGTTATAGATACGCCAGGATTAAGAAATTTAGATTTATGGGAAGACGATAAAGGAATTAAAAAAACTTTTGAAGATTTGGAGGAGCTTTCAAAAAATTGCAAATTTAAAAATTGCACTCATCAACATGAGCCAGATTGTTATATACTTGAGCTTGTCGAAAAAAATAAAATTCCTTACGAGAGATATCAAGCTTATATAACTTTGCTTAATGAAAATAAACAACTTCAAAAAACTTCAATAGAAATTAAAAAAGATAGAAAAAACGCATTGAAAAAAATAACGAAATACAGAAACGATTATAAGAAAATAAATAAAAATCTTAAAAAATAAATTCTATTCTAAAAATTTAAAAATCAATTTTTTAATATTTAATTAAAAAAATTTAAACACTTATTTTAAAAGTTTTGTATCTTAATTGTAGAGAATGGAAATATTGAGGTTAAATAAAATAAAAAAGTTAACCACAATTTAAAAATAATTATTATATTTTGAGTAGAAAATATGAGAGTAAAAATTGGAGGAGAAGTTATGACGATGAAAATAGCATTTGTAATTATAGCGACATTTATATTATCATTAGGATTATTCGCTAACGAATCCGATACGCTAATGAACGCATTAAAAAATGACGATATTAATAAAGCGAAAGAACTTATAATGTCTGGCGTTAATATTAACACTAGAAATATAATAGGCGAAACTCCTTTAATGGAAGCGGCTGAAAAAGGATATACAGAAATAGTTGAGCTTTTATTAAATAAAAGAGTTAATATAAATATAAGCAATGTTAAAAATATAACCGCGTTAAGCAAAGCCGCTTATAACGGACATACCGATATAGTAAAACTTTTAGTAAACGCTGACGCTACTCTTAATATAAGAGATAGAGACGGAAAAACGGCATTAACTTACGCTTTTGAAAACGAGTATAAGGATATAGTTAAAATACTTAAAAAGCTGGAGCGGTTAAATAAATTAAGATAATAAATAATTTTTTTTCATATTTTTTCTCCTATGTATTATTAATGTAGAGCCATCTTAACGGGTGGCTTTATAATTTTAACTATTAAACTATTGATTTATAAAATTTAATACCAAATCTAAAGCAAAAATAACGCTTTCCTCTCTTATTTTATCTCTATCTCCCAAAAAAATATTTTTATAAGCTTTAATATAATTTTCTGCCGATAAGCAAATCCAAACCAAGCCTACGGGTTTATCTTCGCTTCCTCCGTCTGGTCCTGCAATTCCGCTAATCGCTATAGATATATCCGATTTAATTATTTTTCTGCTATTTTCCGCCATTTCAATAACGCATTCTTTACTCACCGCTCCGTAATTTGATAGAGTTTCTTTTTTTACATTTATAATTTTATTTTTAATTTCATTTGAATAAGTTATAAAAGAACCTTCAAAACAAGCGGAAGAACCGCTAATTGAAGTTATTGAAGATGCAAATAATCCGCCCGTGCAAGATTCCGCCGAAGTTATTTTTAATTTTTTTTCTATAAGTTTATTTACCAATTCTTTTGATTTAATTTTAATATTATTCATAAATATATTTATTAATTCATGTAATTTAACAATTCATTATTACATAACCAATCGTTAGAAATTATTTATTATTCCAACAGTTTAATTATATTTCTATGATTTCTCTGTCTCGCATAAAATAAAGCGTTATTTCCATGCTTATTTACTATCGATTTATCGGCATCCGAATTTAATAATAAAGCCACAACTTTTGTATGCCCTTCCATCGCCGCTAAAATTAAAGCGGTATTTCCGACATCGTCTTGAATATTAACGTCAATATTTTTTTCTAATATTTTTTCCACAATATCGTCATCGCCAAAAATCGATGCGTCCAAAAGAGTTTCTTCATCTTGATTTAACGCGTAAATTGAATTCGTATTAAAAATAAATAAAGAAAGAATTATAAAAACATATAATAAAAACTTCATGAATTTTCTCCCGTATAATATTTAATTTATAATAAATATCGTAAAAAATAAAACGATTCTTAAAATATTTTTTAATACTTTAGGAATCGTTTTTAATTTGGAGGTTATGGGGATCGAACCCACGACCTACTGCTTGCAAAACAGCCGCTCTCCCAAACTGAGCTAAACCCCCGAATCTATAAAAGAATCTGTGTGGGTCTGGGAGGAATTGAACCACCGACCTTTCGATTATCAGTCGAACGCTCTAAACCATCTGAGCTACAGACCCTTTTATTTAATTTTTTATAAGGTATAATATAACATATTTTAAAAAAAATAGCAAGCGTATTAAAAGTAAAAAATGCCTTAAAATAGACTTAAAAAACAAGGAAAATAATGTTTTATATAATTCCCGTATTTATACTTATGCCTTTAATATTGATGGGTTTAATGATTTTTCTCCCGTTTATTATAGGAAAAAGAATTCCGCCGTCTTTTACAAAAGAAAAAACTAAAATTCTTAATATTTCTAAAGACGAATTATACAAACTTTTAACGAATTATGAGAATTATCCTTTATGGATAAAATATTTATATCAAGTAAAAACTGAAAAAACGGACAGCGGAAAATTAAAAATAATGCAAACTTATAAAAACAGAAAAGTCTATCAAGAATTAATTGAAGTTCGCCGAATAGAAAATAATAAAATATCCGAATTATCTATAGTAAAAGTGGAAATTGAAGGAACTACTTTATGGACTTATATACTTGAAGATATAGGAGATAATAAAACTAAAATGACTATAAAAGAAACTATATATATTTATCACCCTTATTTAAGATTTATGTTAAAATATATACTTAAAGACGAAAACGCTAAAGGCGAATTTTTTAGAAATATAAAAAGATTTATTAAGAAAAATAATAAAAATAAGAGAGGATAGTTAATGCTAAAATTTGAACCTATAACATTAGAAAAACAAGAATTATATCATAAATATTTTTCAATTACTCCGACTCAATCTGCGGATTATACATTTATAAATTTATTTGGGCTTAAAGATATTTATATGCTCGAATGGGCTTTTACAAAAGAGCTTGTTTGGATAAGACAATGTTCGCCTTACACTCTTTATTGGGCGCCCGTTGGCGATTGGTTTAATCATGATTTTGGAAAAGAAAAAGATTTATGCGATATGATAGGAGAGAAAGAAAGCATAATAAGAATTCCAAAAGAGCTTGCGACATATTGGGAAAATAAAATAAATATAAAAATAAAAGAAAATAGAGACGAATGGGAATATTTATACGATTATAACGAATTAATGAATTTGAGCGGAAGAAAATTCCATAATAAAAAAAATCTTTATAATCAATTTATTAAAAATAATTTTGAATACAAACCGATAGACAGAAGCATGGTTAAAGAAATATTTGAATTTGAAAATAAATGGGAAGAGGATGAAATGAAAAAAAGTTTTTTAGAGATTCAATCAAATGAATACAATAAAAGCGAAGATTACGAAGCTTTTGACGGATATAAATTATTAATGCATGAGATAAGAGCGGAAGCGGATATTATTATGATAAAAACTCTTTTTGATTATTGGAATGAAATAAATAATATAGTTGGCGGGGCGATTTATATAGACGGTAAAGTAGTAGCCTATAGTATTGGAGATTTGAGTTTAAGAGATACTTTAGTAGTTCATTCAGAAAGAGGAGACAGAGATTATAAAGGAAGCTATCAGGCTATAAATAAATTATTTTTAGAAAATAATAAAGACGAAAGATTTAAATTCGTAAATAGAGAGCAGGATGTCGGCGATATTGGACTTAGAAAAGCTAAATTATCTTATAATCCGATTGGATATATAGAAAAATATAACGGATTTTGTTTAAAAAATAATTAAATAAATTATTTTAATTTTAAAATATATTTTATTTATAAGACTTTTCTAATACTAATAGTATATCTTCATCGCTAAAATTATGCGGGTCGTTTTCGTATAATCCGCTTGTAAATTTAGAGTTTTGCGCTATCTCGTGTAAATCTTCTCTTTTTACTCCATAATCCGAAAGTTTAATATCGTCTACTTTGCAAGCTTTTTGAAGTTCAACTAAAGCGTCAACAAAATCTATAGGTTTTGAAGCGTCTTTTTTACCTAAAGCTTTTGCCATATTTATCATTTTTTCATCGCAATCATGAGATTCTGCAAGTAAAGTATAATAAGCTTTACTTATGGCAATTAATCCCGCTCCATGCGCAAGTTTAGGATAATATGCGCTTAAGCTATGCTCTATCGAATGTTCGGCTGTGCAATCGGAAATACTTTGCACTATTCCCGATAGAGTGCTTGCCATAGCTACATTTTCTCTCGCTTCGTTATCGTTTCCATTTTCAACGGCTTTCGCTAAACTTTTGCCTATAAGTTCCATTGATTTTAAAGCTAATAAATCGCTCATTTCATTTGCAGGTTTGCCAATATATCCTTCAGAGCTATGAAATAAAGCGTCAAATCCTTGATAAGCGGTTAATTTTGGCGGAATAGTCTTCATAAGTTCGGGGTCGACTATTGATAAATAAGGAAATGTTTTATAATGTCCGAAACCTACTTTTTCCTTTCCGTTTGTTATAACAAGCCATGGATTTACTTCTGTTCCCGTTCCCGCCGTAGTCGCGATTGCTATAATTGGAAGCGGTTCGTTTAAGACTGCTTTCTTTTTTCCTGTTCCTCTCGATACATAATCCCAATAATCGCCTTCATTTGTAGACATAATAGCTATTGATTTTGCAGAGTCTATACTGCTTCCGCCTCCAATTCCTATAAGAAAATCGCATTTCTCTTTTTTAACTATATTAGAGGCTTCCATTACATGTTCTTTTATAGGATTTGGAATTATTTTATCAAATAAAACATAAGATATATTTGCTTTATTAAGTTGTTCTTCAAGCATTTTTAAATAACCTAATTCTTTTATAATTGCTTCGGTTACTATCAAAGCTTTTTTGCCAGGAAATTTTTGTTTATGCAAATTATTTAAACTTCCTCTGCCAAATATGAGTTTGCTTGGCATATAAAAATTAAAATTCATTTTCATCTCCTTAAAATTAAATTAAAAAAATTAACAATTAAAATTTGAAAAAATTATAATTTACTTAATGATTTGTTGCAAGCAATTAGATTTGTCATTACATGAATTTGAAAAATCCGCTATAATCCCACGCCAAACTAAAGTCCGCCATTGGCAAACAAACGAAGCAATCCACTATTAATAAAATTCATTTATTAATGAGACTAAATTTTTAAAGTTAATTTTTTAAATGTGGATTTCTTCGTTCGCCAACAGCGAACTTTAGTCTTACTCACTTGCAATGAATATTGTGTATCTATCGCAATGACGGTTATAGATTGTTCAGCTTATGAGGCGTCTGTTCGTCCATGTTGTCGCTATAATTGATTTTAAATACTTGATATATTTTTTTAATATTGTATAATTTGCCAATATTTAAAAAATAAATAACCGAACTAAAAATTTCGGACTATAGGCGATTAACGGAGATAAATTCTTATGAAGAGAAGAGAAGAGAAGAGAAGAGAATTACGCTTTTAACTAATATTTTATCATTCAAATTATTAATTGCATTATTATCAATATTATTATTTTTAATTAGTTGTAAATCTAACGAAAATCCCAACACGCCTGAAAAACCGCCAAGAAAAAAACATGAACTTGAAGGAACTTGGATAGGTTATGACAAAAATCACCATAATTCTAAAGTAGAATTAAAAATTGACGGAGATGGTAATATTACGCTTTCGCCCGAACCATACCTGAACGAAAATGATTTACCAGTCCCTTATAGCTATACAGGAAAATTAACTGTAGATAACACCTTTGTTTATCCCTTTACTGCTAAAGTGTCAAATTATCTTATTACTCTTTTTTATGATGAACATGAATGCAAATTAACATTTAGTAACTCATCAAATTGTGCTGCCGATTATATGAGGGCGGCAGGCTTTAAGGGTTCTGGTTTTCATGCAGACCCAACCATAGTTGATTTTACAAAACAATAATTATTAGAAATAAAATATTTAAAATATTAATTATAAAAGGCATTGCTTTGCTCGTTAAGGCTCGCAATAAGAAAAATATTTTTGACATTTTATACTTGCTTTTATATAATTTATAAATAAAAATAATATAGGTTTATAAATGATTAATAAAGAAAATCGCTATTTCTATAACGCTTTAAGCAATATTCAAAATCAAAATTACGAAAAGGCTATTGAGGATTTGATTAAAGTAATTGAATTAGACGAAAAAAATTTGGACGCATATTATAATTTGGCAAGAGTTTATTACGATATAAAATCTTACGATAAGGCTCTTGAAACTTATAACAAGTCGATTGAAATTTATCCGTATGATAGCGAAATATATTATAATAGAGCCGAAATTTATATTGAATTAAATAAATTTGAAGAAGCCTTAAAAGATTTGGAAAAAGCGATTTCAATAAATAAATCTCACTCGGACGCTTATTATTTGATTTCCGTTATATTTAGAAAACAAAAAAAATATAAGAAAGCGATTAAATATTTGAAAAAAGTTTTGGAAACAAACGGCGAAGATTATATTGCCTATTACGATATTTACAAATTATATAATATTTTAATCAAGCAGGCAAGAGACGAAACTAAAAAAGAAAAATATTTAAATATTGCAAATAAAAGTTTGAAAAAATCCGCAAATTTAGGTTATGAGAAAGCGATTAATCAATTAAAATAAATATATTGTCATTGATAGTGTAAAAATTGTAAATACTTGACTAAAAATAATTTTTTTTAATCAAACAAATACTTATAAAAACTATCTTTTCTAATATAAGGTTTTAATTTTTTCATTTCAATAGGAGGAAACGGATAAATATCTATATCTATAGTTCCGTCATTATTAAATATAAAGAAAGCTTGATAAAATAGACAAAATTTCTTGTTTATAACATTATTAACAGCCTACAAACTAAACTTAAAAATCTCTGTTTTATCATTTTTTAATCTCCTTAAAAATTTATATGCCGTATTCTTTATTTATTTCTTTTATTCTTCTATACGCTTTAATTACATCTTGTAGTCCTAATTTTTCATTTTTTGTTAGGGTTCTTTCAGTTCGCATACCGCCTAATCCTCTATATTGAATTTTTGCCGTATTTGCTTTAGAAAAATTTTCAAGATAGTTAATAAACTTCTCTTCCTCAAATATTAATGTTTTGCCAAAATATGAATAATATTTCCAATCGGGAGTTAATCCAGCGTCAAACGATTGAAAGCCCGTATTAAACTTATAAGTATTTGTTCCGTATAAAAATACCAATTCGCTAATGCCAAGTATAGTATCCTTATAAACTATGCAAGAATTAACGCTAACCGATTTAAGTTTATAATCTGTAGATATAGCTAAATTCAATTCAAAATGATTAGCGTTTCTATAAGCGGTAAATCTTTTTTGACTATAAAATATTGTTTGGTTAAACTCATCATAATCATCTTTTAATTCCGATAGAGCTCCTTTCATTTCTACTATCCTCGAATTTTCTCTTGCTTCTCTATCTTCTTTTGAAGTTGAATTAGACGAACTTGATGAACTATTATCTTCTTCCCCCGCTATTATTCCTATAACGATAGAAATAAATATTAATACCCCTATTATTATAAATATTTTCTTTTTTGATTTTTTCTTTTTACTCGCTTTTTGTCTAACTCCACAATAAGGGCATATTTCGGCTTCTTTTTTAATAGGCTTCCCGCAAGAGCTACAAAAAACCTCGTCTAATTGTTTTTGATAGGGTTGAGTATTATTTACTTCGTTCATTTTTATTCTCCTTAAAATTTTAAGTTATTTATAACTAAACAAGAAATTTTTATTTTCCTTGATAAGCTATCAAAATTAAATTTGATTAAAGTTAAAAAAGATTTAACTAAATTTAAAAAATA
>ENA-ORSC01001893-ORSC01001893.1-human-gut-metagenome-genome-assembly--contig:-NODE-1893-length-13535-cov-2.782641_pt1 | contig 13535 bp, 14 predicted proteins | sample MGYA00242178_ERZ509140 | MGnify/ENA primary metagenome ERZ509140 (study PRJEB26280, sample SAMEA2338681) | human gut metagenome | biome: human gut; feature: human-associated habitat; material: faeces... | reverse complement strand
AGGAGTTGGTTTACAATGACTTCTACATCGGTGAAAACTGCGATGTGGACATCGTCGCGGGCTGCGGCATCCACAACTCCGGCTGCGACGAGAGCCGCCACGACGGCATCCATACGTTCCACATCGGCAAAAACGCCCGGGTGCGGTACAGCGAGAAGCACTACGGCGAGAACGACCCCGGCCAGACCGGCGGCAACATCATGAACCCCAAGACCGTGGTGTATCTGGGAGAGAACTCCACCATGCAGATGGACACCATCCAGATCCGGGGTATTGACTCCACCCTGCGGGACACCCGTTTTTACTGCGAGGCGGGCAGCGAGGTGGTGGTCACCGAGCGCCTGCTGACCCACGGGGACCAGACGGCGGAGAGCGACATGACCATCGAGCTCAACGGCGAGAACGCCCGGGGCCGGGTGATCTCCCGGTCCGTGGCCCAGGACAGCTCCCGCCAGGTGTTCCACCCGGTGATGGTGGGCAACAGCCAGTGCTTCGGCCACGTGCAGTGCGACTCCATCATCATGGGCGCCGCCCATATCCAGTCCGTTCCGGCCATCACCGCCAACTGTCCCGACGCGCAGCTGATCCACGAGGCCGCCATCGGCAAGATCGCCGGGGACCAGCTGCTGAAGCTGGAGACCCTGGGGCTGACCCCGGAGGAGGCGGAGGAAACCATCCTGAAGGGATTCTTGGCATAAGCCGGCAAAATCAAACAAAAAACCGCAAGGCGCTTGCCTTGCGGTTTTTTGCGGTTTTTTGGGCTTACCGGCACAGGTACGAGAACCAGCCCTCGCTGCTGCGGGTCTCGGCAATGGTCCAGCCGTTGTCCCGCAGGCACTGGGCTACCTCCTCCGCCCGGTCGTCGATGATGCCGGAGCACAGGAAGATGCCCCCCTCCCGGACCAGAGGGCGCACGGTGGAGGCCAGGGCCTTGATGACATCGGCCACGATGTTGGCCACCACCACGTCATAGGGGCCGCCCAGCTCCCGGCGCAGGGCCCGGTCCGTTACCACGTCGCCCCAGCGGACGGTGTAGCGGTCCTTGCCGATGCCGTTGATGGCGGCGTTTTCATAGGCCACATCCACGCATTTGTCGTCGATGTCGCAGGCAAAGGCCTCCGAGGCGCCCAGGCACAGGGCGGCAATGGACAAGATCCCGCTGCCGCAGCCCAGATCCAGCACTTCCTCACCGAGCAGGCCAGAAGCGTGAACGGCATCCAGCAGCGTCCTCGTGCCGAAATCGACATGGTCCTTACAGAAGACGCCGTTGTCCGTCAGAAAATGACAGGTAAAACACGAAAACCGGAAAGTAATTTCTTTCCGGTTCTGTGCTAAATGACGATTATCAGTGAAATAATGATTCATAACGATCACCGTCCTTTTTAGAGTAAAGAAAGCCCGAAGGCTTTCTGTCTGTTCATATTGTCGATGCCGATTACTTGATTTCTACAGTAGCGCCGGCGTCCATCAGCTTCTTCTTGATTTCCTCGGCTTCTTCCGGCTTGATGTTTTCCTTGATCACGCTCGGTGTCTTGTCGACCAGACCCTTTGCGTCAACCAGTCCCAGACCAGTGATCTCACGAACGGCCTTGATGACTGCGACCTTCGTACCGCCGACATCAGTCAGGGTAACCGTTACTTCGCTCGGTCCAGCAGCTTCTGCAGCTTCTGCAGCCGGTGCAGCAGCAACCGGTGCGGCAGCAGTTACGCCGAACTTCTCTTCAATTGCGCTTACCAGGTCGTTCAGTTCCAGAATTGTGGCTTCCTCAAGGTATGCCAGGATGTCCTCATGTGTTAACTTTGCCATGTTCATTTCCTCCTATCAAAGTCTTTTTCTTATTCGGCTGCAGCAGGTTCTGCTGCTCCTTCCTTGCTCTCTGCAACCGCCTTGACAGCGCACGCGAACTTGATGATCGGTGACTGCAGGCAGCCCAGGAACATGGAGATCATGCCTTCCTTGTTCGGCAGGGCGGACAGCTTCTTGATCGTTTCTTCGTCCACAACCTTGCCTTCGACGATACCGCTCTTCAGCACCAGGTTCTCGTGCTTCTTCGCGAATTTCGCGAGCACGCGAGCCGGTGCGGTGGCGTCCTTACCGAATGCGATGGCGTTCGGTCCGACCAGGACCTCTTTCAGTCCGTCGGCGCCGATGCTTTCGACGGCACGCTGAGCCAGTGCGTTCTTGTACACCTTGAACTCAACGTCTTCTGCGCGCAGCTCGCGGCGCAGCTCCGTCATTTCCGCCACTGTCAGACCGCGGTACTCAACGACTACGGTCGACTCGGCATTTTTCATCTTCTCCGCAATTTCAGCGACATACGCCTTCTTTGCTTCGATGATCGCCTGGTTCATTTCCTACACCTCCTGTTTATATGTCCGCAATATACCAAGAGTTATAAAAAGCCCGCAGACCATGACAGTATGCGGGCTGAAAGTTCATAACCATCTTTCTACCTCGGTAACATGATTAAGCATCTCTGCCGTTACTGTCTTTGGTATATTGATAACATCAGTATTTTATCACTGTTTCTGACAATGTCAAACTATTTTTCAACGGAAACATGGATTCCAGGACCCATGGTCGTGCTCAGCACCAGGTTCTTGATGTATGTTCCCTTGACGGCAGCCGGACGTGCCTTGGCGATCGTGCTGTAGATGGCCTTGAAGTTCTCCACCAGCGCCTGATCGTCGAAGCTCGTCTTTCCGATCATCAGGTTGATGTTTCCTTCCTTGTCCACACGGTACTCGACCTTACCCTTCTTGATATCTTCGACAGCCTTGGCGATATCCATCGTTACGGTTCCTGTCTTCGGGTTCGGCATGAGACCCTTCGGTCCCAGCACACGGCCCAGTCTTCCCAGCTGACCCATCATGTCCGGAGTGGCGACGATCACGTCAAATCCAAACCAGCCCTTCTGGATCTCATCGAGCATTTCCTTGCCGCCGACGAAGTCTGCGCCTGCGTCCTTAGCTTCCTGCTCCTTCGCACCCTGTGTGATGACCAGCACCTTCTGGGACTTACCTGTTCCATTCGGCAGGACCATCGCACCGCGGATCTGCTGGTCAGCGTGACGCGGATCCACGTTCAGGCGGAATGACACTTCCACGGAAGCGTCGAACTTCGCATAGTTTGTCTGCTTTGCCAGTGCAACTGCTTCTTCGATCGAGTAACTCTTGGAACGATCGACCAGTTTAGCAGCTTCAGCGTACTTCTTTCCTACTTTTGCCATTTCTGTTCACTCGTCCTTTCTTTACCCTTCGAAGCCATCGACCTTGATGCCCATGTTGCGCGCGGTTCCGGCGATGATGCGCATAGCGCCTTCCACGTCATTGGCATTCAGGTCAGGCATCTTGTACTCAGCGATCTCCTTCAGCTGGTCTACAGTGATCGTTCCGGAAATCTCCTTCTGGTCGCTGCTTGCCTTCTGGATCTTGGCAGCCTTCTTCAGCAGAATGGCAGCCGGAGTCGTCTTCAGTACGAAATCAAATGACTTGTCTTCATAAGCCGTGATGATGACCGGTACGAGGTCACCTGCACGGTCCTTGGTCGCATCGTTGAATGCGCTGCAGAACTGCGGCATGTTGATTCCGGCAGAAGCCAGAGCCGGTCCCGGTCTTGCACCTCCGGCCGGGAACTGCAGTTTGCAGACCTTTGCAACTTTTTTACTCACAAGACACACCTCCTATAAATATGTTGTCTCATGCAGTGGTCACGAACGGTTGCTCGTCCTCCCACGCAGCTATGCCTGTATGCACAGCGTTCTTATTTTACCTTGTTTAGCCGTTGAAATCAAGCGGAAATCGCATTTTCCCCGTCATTATTCCGGCGAAGCCTTCAATGTGCCGTTTTCCAGATCTCAAAAAAAAACAGACTGCCCTGACGCAGTCCGTTCAATCGCTCAGCTGATGGCTGTTTTCCAGCAGCATCTCTAATTCGCCGCTTTCCCAGTGTGCGTCCAGGCGCACGCTGATCCAATGCTTCTTGTTCATATGATAGGCCGGGAAGATGCGCTGATGATCGACCAGCTCCTGCGCCGCGGCCTTGAGGTTGACGACCTCGCATTCCCCCTCCTCATCGATGAGCAGGCGGCGCTTGGGGATCCGCATGAATATTGCATACCATTTTCCTTTAGCATTGCGCAGCACGCCATAGGAAGGATGCTTCTCCCATAGGTGTTCCGCCGAGGTGCCATAGCGCGCATGGGCATATGCCAGCAGCTTTTCCCGGTTGTCCTGAAGCACGCATGCCGAAATGATCTGTTCTGCATGCCGGCACGTCTGTTCACGCACCTCGTTGACGAAGCTGCCTTGTGCGCTGCGCACCTCGGCCAGCAGATACGGAAGCTTTTCCTCATCCCGGATCTCTGCCTGCAGCACATCTGTATCCGCACAAAACACGGCAGTGAACCCATGGCTCAGCCCGCGTTCCAGCCAAAGCCTGCCTTCCCGCTCATGAAAGCCATATGCCAGCAGCTTTTCCCGCGAAAGCGTCTTTCCGCTCAGCATCTCTTTCCATTCCATGTCATCTTTCCTCGCGCCAGGCATGCCGTTTTGCAGCGATGCCCGATGCATCCGGCAAGATCAGCTGCAGCGCCCACGAGAGCCATCGTAACGTCTTCATCTTTTTTCGTTCCATTCTATCCGATCCTGAATCGCACTGCATCAAGACCGTCTGTGTCTGATCACCAGCACACGCAGCAATTCCGCCGCCGCTTCCGTGACCAGAAGATAACCGAGGGAAATGATCATCGCTTTGCCGATGTTCCACAGATCCAAAGCGGACACCGCCGCCAATATCCCGGCGGTGATGAGCAGCGATGAACACAGCGCCAGTCCCGCTTTCCGCGCGTTCTCCACGATGCTCAGCCTTGTCCGCTCTCTTTGGCCAAGGCCATACAGCCAAAGCAGCTCATCCCGCTTCTGCTCTTCTTTCGCGCGCATCAGCTTGATCATCACAGAGACCCCGAAGGAAAGTGCGAAGATCAACGCGCTGATGAGGGGCAGGCTCTGCTGCAGCATCAGCATGAATTCCTGCTGCTGCAAGGCCTGTTCGTTGCCGGCCTGGATGGACACTCCAGGCATCCATCGTCCGATCTCGTCTTGCAGCTCGTCCAGATCCGACCCTTCATCGACGCTCACCATCAGCGACGAACTGCCGGAAACACCCTGCTCGGCAAGCAAAGCAGCCAGTTCATCCTCAGGGATCTTGACCGTCGTCCCCTGAATGACCCTGGCATGGGAAAGATCCACCACGGACAATATGTATCGTCCGGCCATTTCCATCTGTATCGTCATTTCCTGCTCGCCTTCCAAGACAGCCGGGATCTCTATATCGCGGATATGCCGATCCGGGATCACGATCAGATCATCATGGCCCATGACCGAGCATTCCCAATATGCGCTGACTTCTCCTGCCCCTTCGATATGCTCCAGCAGCTGGATCTGCGCATCCGAGAACAAGGCGGCATTGTTCACAAAGGTGACATCCGGGATCGGCTCTTTGGTATTGCACAGGATCAGATACAGCTCCTCCTGCAGCTGCGCATGCCGTTCATCGATGTTCATCGACCGAAGCAGCGGGCCGATCACGCTGAGCAGGGTCATGATCAAGACCATCAGCGCAATGCTGACCATCTCGCGCACGCCGCGCGTCCTCCTGGCACATATGCGGTAAAACACAGGCGATATGGCTTGTTCGCTGAAGGGCGTCTGCAAACATGCCTGCTCCTCGCTGTATCCGCGCACTTGCTCATGCACGAGATGCCCTTGCCGGATGAAGCTGATCTCATCCGCGATCTCACGCACGAGGTCGTCATGCGTTGCGATCACCACGATCTTGCGGCGGGATATCGCTGTTTCTTTCAGCAGCTGCAGGAAGAGACGGGCATTTTCTTTGTCCAATGCTGAGGTCGGCTCATCACAGACGATCAGCTGCGCGCCTTTCTGCAAGACGCTCAGCAGCGCAAAGCGCTGACGCTCTCCCCTGGAAAGCGTTTCGATCCGTTTGCTCAGATCCATATCAAGGCGGAGCATCCGCATGGTCTGTTCCGCTTCCTGCCTGTCATATGCTCTTCCCGCCAGGGCGCATACGCATTTCAGGTTTTCCTCCAGCGTCAGCCGGGAGTCGATCACTTCCAGATCCTGCATCACATAGCCGATCTGCGCCCTTCTCAGCTGCGCCTTCTTCTCTTCGCGCAAGGCGCTGACCTCTATGCCGTTCCACTCATATACCAGAGACTGCCCGCTGCCGTTCAAGGCGATCTCGTTTAACAGCGTCGTCTTCCCGCTGCCGCTTCTGCCCATGAGCACATGGACGCGCCCTTCGCGCAGGCACAGGCATTCATCCTCCAGAAGCGTCCTGTCCGCAAACTGCAGATGGATGTGTTCAAGCCTGATCATTGCTGTCCCTCATCCACTTGACCAGATCCTTTCGATCCAGCGCATGCAGCGTGATCGCCGTGACGATGACGATGCACAGCACGCTCAGCACGAAAAACAAGATGAAATGTATCCAGCTGAACGAGCTGAATGCATACACGGCAGACAGCCAGCCAGGCTGTGACAATGCGCTCATCATGGCATCTCCCTGCCCATCGGCGATCAGAGCGATCAGCAGACCGAGCGCATAGATCAGCACCGCGCTCAGCACGGCCAGCATCACTTGAAGCAGTCCGTTCCGGTACATCGCACGATGACGGATAGAACGCGCTGTGCCGATCACCCGCAGCAGAAGGTAATCCGCTTTGAATGTCCGCACATAAAATCCCTGCAGGATCGCTCCGCCCAGCACGGCGATCACGATCACGCCCGCCATGAGCGCATAGTAAGCATGCCAGTCCTCATCTAGGCTGTCGTTGATCTGCGCTCTTTCGATGTAATCACATTCTGCCGCGACCGTATCATCGATCTGCTTCAATTCGTCGATCACCGGCAGGACATGCGTGAACTGATCCGCAAAGCCGATCTGCATCCCGGTCTGCAGCGCAGCGACGACGCTGTAGCCTTGGCTGACGGTCTGATCGATGACAAGTTCTCCGCGCTGATATCGCGCTTCCTGTTCCTGGATCAAGGCAGACATCTGCCGCTCGCTCATCAAGATCAGATTATCATGCGCCATGCCCCGGTCACGATCAACGATGCCCAGGACATTCAGCTCCAATGGGACCAGCTCAGTGTAATAGAAGATCGTCGGCGTATCATCGATCGTCTGTGCGCATGCATACGGCACAGCGGCCTCAAGATAAAGCGTGTCTCCTTCTTCGAGCTGATATATATAAGCCATGTCCTCATTGACATATACACCGTTTTCTTCCTGCTTGAACCAGTCTTCTTCATCATAATACGGGATCACGGTGAAATCATGGGAATAGCCTGCAGCCGCAAGCTCATCGCTGAGCGCGCGTTCCTCGATCGGTTGGTCGTCTCTGGCTGCCGAGATGGACATCTCGTTCCAGCTGCCTTCCTTGGATAATCCGTCATTGCCAAAAGTGTAATAGTCATAGACCGCGCTCAGATGATCCACCGCACGGATCTTTTCCTGGATGTCCGCTGAAAACGCCGGGTGATACTGATCCTGCGTCCCGGCTTTCTGCGGATCGTTCCAGATCGTGATCTGCCGATCCGACAGCGTCTGCAGAGAATACCTTCCTGCGGTCAGCGACATCAGGTCGAGCTGCGTGCGGATCACGTTTGCCCCGGCAAAGAAGATCAGCGCGATGATCACCGAGATCAATATTCTTGGAAAGATCCGCTTTCTGCTCGCGAAAAACAGGTGCCGGTCGATATGATCGGCAGATATCGCTTCAGGCGTCTTCTTCTCCGTAACGAGCGGTTCCTCCTCCGTCTGTTTCAGCAGCTGCAATTCGCAATGCGACAGCTGATATACGCGATCTGCCATCTCCGTCACTTCTTCATCATGGGTGACGAGGATGACGGTCTTGCCTTCATCCGCGCATTGCCGCATCAGCCGCCTTACGATGGCCTTGTTCTCCTGATCGAGCGCTGCGGTGATCTCATCCCCAAGGATGATCTCCCGATCTGCGGCCAGCGCGCAGAGCACAGCGAGACGCTGTCTTTCTCCGCCGGAGAGCAGACGGACACACTTCTTTCTTTCCTCGATCAGCCCCGCCATCTGCAGCAATTCCTCTGCCCGATTGTCCGCATCATCGTCCCGCAGATAAAACTTCAGATTGTCCAAGACCGTATTATGGGCAAACAATAATGCATGCTGGGTGATATACGACATATGCTGATTGCGGAACCGTTCTTTCTCCGAAGCAGAAAGCTGCAGCAGCTTCCCCTGATGCGTATATTCGCAAGTATTTTTCTGATCCAGCATGGCGATCAGATTCAATAAAGCGCTCTTGCCTGTCCCGCTCTCTCCGCAGATCACGGTGACCTGACCATCCCGTGCGCAAAAGGAACCATCTGTGATGCACTGCTTCTGCGCAAAGCCAATGTCGATATGTTTTAATTCGATCATCAGACCTCCCTCCTTTCCCCATTTCTGCACCATACAGATCGATCAGCTCATCCGATCGATCAATGATCAAAAGATATCCATGATATGCTCGCGTCCGGATCATCTCCATCACGATCTCAACGCGCCTAAGGATCCATCTCGCAACAACTCAATAGCAACAACAAGTCAAAGCATAGACAGGACACCAAACAAAGCAATTTTTCAAAAAATAAGATAAATTGGACTATGGATATAGCACTATCCATAGTCCAACAATCTCTAAATTGTCAAACTTCTATAATAAGTCGTTTCCACCTTATTATTAATAATCCATTTATACTGCATTTTTGCAACATAATTATCAGGGCGCTCAATTCCTCCCTTTTATACGGCATTTTTGGGCAATTATCGTCCATACCTCATAATAAATTATACAAAACTACAGCATTTTCTATATTAGATCCAGCTATCAAAACTCATATGCACAAAACACGTATTTATCTTCAAATACATAATAACATACACTATCAGTTTGTCAATATATTTTACCGCTTTTTAATTTTTCGTTTAAATTTGTAAAAATTTATCAAATGATAATATCATCTAATGGAATGTATGACCACAAATTCAACCGTGATTATATCGAAAAATGATCAATAGAACTAAATTCGAGTATATTTATTTTGTTGCAAAAGTCGTTATAAGTGATATTACAGTAAAAATTCGCATGCCGTAGTAAAGAGTATTCAAATAGCTATAATCTCAGAATAATCACCACAAATAGGGTAGAGGGGGAATTATCTCGCCCCTCCCATTGCACTTATCCAGAATTCGAGATAACATCACCGCACATGCCGTTGAGCAGGCGGTTCAATTCAAATAATAATCTACGCAACTGATGAGTCCTCGCTTTGCGAGGATGTTGTCCATACCGATGCCATCTATGCCACTTGCTCCTTTATTAGCTTTCACCTTCTTGTAAACAAGAACCATATTATCTCGGCTCAGGATTTCCTCTATCAATTGTGACATCATCGTCCCCTCCTCTCGCTGCACTTCTTATCCTTGCCTCCTCCCTCTTATGAAAGTTTCACTACACCTCACGATGTAAACCTTGGGAGTCGCTATGGGATTCGTCGGTAACTACGCCCCGGTGGACTTTCACCACAGACTGACGGCATGCCCGTTATACGAAAAAATGGATGTTTCCTGTAAAACACAGAAAAACATCCATCTGACTCCTTCAAGACATTTAATACTCGTAGTTTTTAGATACACCTCATTTTAAGGGTTACTCTTTCTTATCGTTTTATGCTAAAATCCAATCACCAATCCATTCCTTGGTTGATACATTATAAAGCCTCTTATAAACATGACCATTTATGTACTTATATCGCCATTCAACGATGTCAGCTCGTGCTTCGATCTCAACATTGTCAATATTTGGAGTTTGAGCCAAGCGGGGAACAATAGACGAGAAAAGAGAGCAAAAGACAATCGATACGATTCAAAAAATTTTAATTAAATACTCCTCTTATTCATTAATGATTGGTAAATTTAACGATTCAGGAAGAGCATCAAGCGGAAGCTCTTCTCCATCCAGAACCAAAGTATACGTGCCATCTGAATGTCTGATGATATACGAGGACTCCTCTAGCTCTTCTTTAGTGAATACGCCTTCCTCATCAGGGGCATCAAGGTAATATGGTTCAAAAATAATAACATTGCTTAAAAAAGGAAGGATGAACGCGATAAATAAGAAGATGCTTTTCGTCCTCTTTTTAGGGCTGCCTTTCAGTAGAAAATCAATACGGTACTTTAGGATCTCCGCACTGTCATTGATAAAGCAAGCAGAAAAAGCGGAAGGAACACTCTGTTGGGACTCTATTTGCTTTCTTTGGACATCTAAAATGGTTTGCGCGTATTCCAAATATTCTTCCTGCTTCATATTTTTCACAACACTGTAATCTGCATGTATTTCCAAGTAAAGATCGATTTGTTTCTGTAGCAAATATATAGGCGGAAACCACCAGTAAAAGATGACCAGCAGATTGATAAACTGTTTGATCAGAAGATCTTTGTGCAGGATATGCTGGTGTTCATGCATAAGAATGTACTTTAATTCTTTATCGGTGTACGGAGTTTTGGGAAGGTATATATCATTTTTACTTCCCATGACCATAGGAGTGCTGACCGCGTCTGTAAAATACAAGCTTTGTGTTGCCTGGGGAATATACGCAGAAAGCAAGTGATGTTCAGCGCTTTCTTTCATCTGTGCTGATAAGAAATGGAGCCTTCGGATCCTAAGCACATACCGTATCCCTTGAACCATGATTCCGATCCCCCATAAAATCACTAATATCTTCATGATGGAAAGTCCGGTAATGGGTTCGAATAGCATGATATCCCTGATAGATGTCATTACATTTGTCGATTTCAACGTAATGGTAAACGGCAATTCTATCGGAAACAGAATGCGCAGAAAGATCACAGCGAGCATGATGCTTAAAAAATCAGTACGAAACCAGATATGGCTTTTTTTCCTGGTCAGTGCAAGATGAAATAAAACGATCAATATGGTGGCCATGACCATCATGATAAGAAACGACGATAAGGATAATCGCATATAGATCACTACTCTTGTTTCTTTTTATCGATCTCCTGCTGGAGTTGATCAAGCACATCCATATCATCACATTGTTGGATGAAAGACGTGGTCATCTGCAGCAAAGTCTTATTGTCAATAAGCGATGCCATATATTGTTCCTTGCTGATCGTCGGGCTGAACTCCCGCATCAGTGCCTTATTGCGCTGGGAATAGTCGGCGATATGAATATATTCTTTGTTCAAGAGCCGTTTCAGGATGGGAAGGACGGAATTGACCGACAGTTCCGGAATATCCTTCTGGATATCGCATGCCGGCAGCGGCTCATCGTGTTTCCATAAGATCTCCATCACTTCCAGTTCTCTGGGGGTAAGCCTGTTTTTCTTCATGTTGTCACACCTCCATCTGGATATATTTTAATCTGTTTTCATCGATGAATCAACTGATCCAGCGGGACTGATCCGCGCAAAGAAAAAAAGATGCCGGATCGCTGACCCAGCATCACTTGCCGTTCTTCTTCCGGCATCATTTCCTTGCCTTCATGGCACTGACGATCTGATCGCCCATCTCGCTGCAGGAGAGCTTCGTCATGCCCTCCTCCATGATATCGGCACAGCGGTATCCGGCATTGAGCACATCTTCCACCGCTGCTTCGATGAGCGCTGCTTCCTCATCCAGGTCAAAGGCATAGCGAAGCATCATCGCGGCGGATAAGATCATGCCGGTCGGATTGGCGATGTTCTTGCCGGCGATGTCCGGAGCTGAGCCATGGATCGGCTCATACATGCCGCGTGTGCCCTCGCCCAGCGACGCGCTGGGGATCAGGCCGATGCTGCCGGTGATCATGCTCGCCTCATCGCTCAGGATATCGCCGAACATGTTCTCGGTCACGATGACATCGAACTGTGCGGGATCCTTCACGATCTGCATCGCGGCGTTATCCACGAGCATATCCTGCAGCTGCACATCCGGATATTCCTGCGCGACTTCATGCACGACCTTGCGCCACAAGCGGCTGGTATCGAGCACATTGGCCTTGTCCACGCTAATCACGCGGCCATGCCGCTTGCGAGCCGTCTGGAATGCCGTATGCGCGATACGGCGGATCTCGTGCTCATAGTAACACATGTTGTCGCTCGCATACAGTTCGCCATCTCTTTCCTCGGTCTTCTTCTCGCCGAAGTACACGCCGCTGATGAGCTCGCGCACGACCATGAAGTCGATGCCGTTTTCCACCAGCTCCGGCTTCAAAGGCGAAGCGTCCTTCAGCTGCGGGAAGATCTTAGCCGGGCGCAGGTTTGCGTATAAGCCGAGCGCCTTGCGCACCGTGAGCAGCGCCTTTTCCGGGCGGATGGCCGGATCGACGCCGTCCCATTTCGGGCCGCCGACAGCGCCGAGCAGCACCGAATCACTGTCTAAGCATTTCTGCAGGCTTTCCTCCGGCAGCGAAGTGCCATACTGATCGATGGCGCAGCCTCCGGCACATACCGGAACGATATCAAACTGATGCCCATACAGCTCTTGTACACAGTTCAGCGCTTTCAGCGCCTCGGCCATGATCTCCGGGCCGATGCCGTCGCCGGCGATGACCGCGATATTCTTTTTCATTTAATCTTCCCCCTTGCGGATGGCATTCATCAAGCCATTGTTCTTCATGATATTCTGGATGAACGGCGGGAACGGTGCCGCCTGATAGCTTTCATTCCTGGTGAGGTTATGGATCACGCCGCTGTCAAAGTCGATCTCGATCTCATCGCCAGCCTGGATCGAATCACTGGCCTGCTCACATTCGAGGATCGGCAGACCGATGTTGATCGCGTTGCGATAGAAGATACGGGCAAAGGATTTGGCGATGACGCAGCTGATGCCGCTTTCCTTGATGGCGATCGGCGCATGCTCACGGGATGATCCGCACCCGAAGTTCCATCCGGCCACCATGATGTCTCCCGGCTTCACCTTATTCACAAAGTCCGCATCGATGTCGCACATGCAATGTGAAGCGAGTTCTTTGGGATCGCTGGTGTTCAGATAACGCGCCGGAATGATGACGTCTGTATCGACATTATCCGGATAAATATGTGTCTGTCCCTGTGCTTTCATCTCATTTCCTCCTTATGCTTCCTGCGGCTGCGCGATCACGCCGGCGATCGCACTGGCAGCTGCAACGGCCGGGCTGGCCAGATAGACCTCAGAATCCACATGTCCCATGCGGCCGACGAAATTGCGGTTGGTCGTGGCGACACAGCGCTCTCCTTCTGCCAGGATGCCCATGTAGCCGCCCAGGCAAGGACCGCAGGTCGGCGTGGACACCACACATCCGGCATCGATGAAGATGTCCATGTAACCGCGGTGCACACATTCCTTGTAAATGCTCTGGGTCGCTGGGATGATGATGCAGCGCACCCCTTTGGCGACATGCTTGCCCTCCAGGATACGGGCCGCAGCCGCCATATCGGAAATGCGGCCGGT
>ENA-ORSC01001891-ORSC01001891.1-human-gut-metagenome-genome-assembly--contig:-NODE-1891-length-13548-cov-3.336471_pt1 | contig 13548 bp, 16 predicted proteins | sample MGYA00242178_ERZ509140 | MGnify/ENA primary metagenome ERZ509140 (study PRJEB26280, sample SAMEA2338681) | human gut metagenome | biome: human gut; feature: human-associated habitat; material: faeces... | reverse complement strand
CAGCATGCTGATGCCTACACCCACCGCGAAGTTCACCAGAAGAGATACTCCCACCACCTGCACCACCTGTTTATGCAGCCGTGCGCCGAGATACTGCGAACACAGCACGGAAGTACCGAGATTAATCACCTCAAACACCAGGAAAGTCAGCATGATAATCTGATTGACCACCCCTACGGCAGCCACACTGTTGTCCGAATGGCGGCTCAGCATAACGGTATCCACCGCGCCAAGCATCATGATTAATAATGTCTCTATGAAAATGGGGGCCGCCAGCCTGGCAAGCCGTTTCTTCAGATTCTCCTGCTGTATCATTGTTGTAGAAGCGCTATGATAAAAATCGTGCAAAGATACAAAAAGGAAAGGGAGAACAACTTGACGCATATCAAATATTTTTTGCTACCTTTGCCACGCTAAATGACACCCAAACCTGCATAACCATTATGGACACATTACTCAAAGAAACAGTGAATGCCACCGTCAACTCCCGCTATCCCGGCATGGCGCCCGAAGGCAGACGGCAGTTGGAAGAAATCCTGATCCGCAGAGAAGTGGAAAAAGGCGAACTTTTACTGAAAGAGGGACAGGTAAGCCATAATATCGTACTCGTTGGCAAAGGCATGTTGCGCCAGTTCTATTACAAAAACGGAAAAGACGTCACCGAGCATTTCTCCTACGAAGGATGTATCGTCATCTGCATTGAAAGCACGCTGAAGAAAGAGCCCACCCACCTCATGATTGAAGCGCTCGAAGACAGCGTGGTTTACCTGCTACCCTATGACAAGCTGATGCTTCTTACCGAAATATCGTGGGAAATCAATATGTTCTATCGCAAGATACTCGAATATTCCCTTATTGTTTCACAAATCAAAGCCGATTCCTGGCGGTTCGAGACAGCACGCGAACGCTACAGCCAGCTGATGGAGCAACAGCCGGAAGTCATCAAGCGCGCCCCCCTGTCGCACATCGCCTCCTACCTGCTGATGACTCCAGAGACCTTAAGCCGGGTACGTTCGGGCATACTCTGATTTTTACGGGAATGCCCGGACCGGTCATAATCTGAATCCATATAGAATATTTACCCTTTCTATATACGGAGTCCCTTTGAATTTTCTTCAAGAAGAACTTCCCAAAGAAGCTGAACAAAATTTAAGCAGGCTCTTAAACCTGTCTTATCTCAAATCTTTTTTTGAGATAGCTTGTTATCAAGCTCATTATCCAACTTAAAATTCAGATTATGACTACCATATACACTTTTGCGCAAAGCGCAATCGAAGAAGCCAGAAGCGCCGGCCGCTACGGCACAGCCAACCTGTATTCCGGCGCCATCAACAGTTTCCGGAATTTTACCGGAGACATCCCCCTTACCTTCAAGGAAGTGACGGCGGGAATGATAAAACGATACGAAGAAAGCCTGTTGCAGAAAGGCCGGCGCCACAATACCATCTCCGCCTATATGCGCATGCTGCGTTCCATATTCAACCAGGCATACCAGCAAGGCATTCCCGATACAATCCCTGCCGACGAGCTGTTCCGCTTCGTATTCACCGGCTACGAGCCTACCGCCAAACGTGCCATTTCCCCCGCCCTTATACGGCGTCTCTCGCAACTGAATCTGGAGCACTCCCCCCACCTGCGCTTCAGCCGCGATTTATTCCTGCTCAGCTTCTATCTGAGAGGCATTCCGTTTGTCGATCTGGTTCATCTCCGCAAAACGGACATGAAGCACAACACCATTTACTACTACCGCCGCAAGACCCGCCAGCAGCTATCGGTCTACCTCGAACCGTACGCCGCCGAGATTCTGCGACGTTACACCGACAAGCACTCCCCCTCTCCTTACCTTCTACCCATACTCTCATCGGTCGGTCCGGAAGGCTACCGGCAGTACAAAAGCGCACTGCGTCTTTACAACCAGCACCTGCACCGGCTATCCAAGATGCTGCGCCTGAGTGTGCCGCTCACCTCCTACGTGGCACGCCACAGTTGGGCCACCACCGCCAAAGAAGAAGGAGTAGCCATCGCCATGATAAGCGAAGGACTGGGGCATAGTTCCGAAAAGGTGACACACGTATACCTCTCTTCTTTTAACAATAATGCAATGAGCAAAGCTAATCGGAAGGTAATTTCCACCATTCACTCCAAAAAGAAAAAGAGAAAAAAAAAGGGAATAGAATAAAAATAGCATGTAAATTAATATTACTTGCTATATAAAATTGTTTCATAGATAGTTCATTCTCTTACTTACAAGGTAAGAGAATGAATAAAATACTGTAAAAAAGCTTTTTATAATAACATAAAAAGCACTTTTCCCATTGTATCCCTTAGGCTTCTATAAAGGCATGGAAGCGAAATGACATTTTTGAAACTTTGTTAAACAAAAGCAATGTACACAATGAAACATGTAAATATTTAATACTTTTAAAATATGTTTTATGCCTTTTTATGAGTAGTTATGATGGGAATTCGAGATTTAAAAATAAATATTTTTTTGCTTGTAATGATAATATTTTTCATACCTTTGCAAACGAAATAATGGTTCTCTTACCTTGTAAGTAAGAGAACCCATAATTAATCATAACAAATAAGACAGGAAAATCAATTATTTTATTTACAAAAATTCAATGATTGATAAGACATTACGAAGATCATGAAACAAATTTTGCGTTTCAACAAAATTATCAAGAGTATCATCATTGCCGGTGATTTATGTATTCTCAATACACTCTTTGTAACCTTGTACTATGTATTGGACACAGATACCCAGCGTATCCTTCTCTCCGATTCACTGCCGCAATTATTGGTATTGTTGAATTTGGTCTATCTCTTATGTAACTATTCCAAAGGAGTCGTGCTTCATCGCCGCATCGTACGTGCGGACCACATCGTAATGCGTGCCGTACGCAATACATTCTGCCATGCGGTAGTATTCATCAGCCTTATCACGCTGGTGCATTTCGGCAGCTTGTCTACACGCTTCCTCGTTATATTCTATACGGCATTCCTTGCACTGCTTGTATTATACAGACTCATATTCAGGCATTTCGTCATGATATACCGCCGCAAGGGAGGCAACCGTCGTACTGTTGCACTTGTGGGCGATGGATTCAATATGGTCGAACTCTACGAAGAGATGACCGCCGACCCTACTTCCGGCTTCAAGGTAGTGGGCTATTTTGCTGAGCATCCTTCCGACAATTATCCGAAGGAATGCCGCTATCTGGGCACTCCCCAAGAAGTAATCCCTTATCTTAAGAAAAGTAAGGCCGAACAGTTGTACTGCGGTCTTACTTCCTCGCATAGCAAAGAGATTCTGCCCATCATCAGCTACTGCGAAAACAACCTGATTCATTTTTACAGCGTGCCCAACGTACGCAACTACCTGAAACGGCGCATGCACCTTGAACTGATAGGAAGCGTACCTGTGCTGGACATTCGTCAGGAACCGTTGGCGCAACCCGAAAACCGGTTGGCAAAACGTCTGTTCGACATAGTGTTCTCACTATTGTTCCTATGCACAATCTTTCCTATCATCTTCATCATAATAGGATTGGCTATCAAGATAACCTCGCCCGGACCTATCTTCTTCAAGCAGAAGCGTAGCGGCGAAGAGAACAAGGAGTTCTGGTGCTATAAGTTCCGTTCCATGCGTGTCAACAAGGACAGCGATAAGGTGCAGGCTACTTTAAACGACCCGCGCAAAACCCGTTTGGGCAATTTCATGCGCAAAACAAGCATCGACGAACTGCCACAGTTCATCAACGTTCTGTTAGGCGACATGTCCGTAGTAGGTCCTCGCCCGCACATGCTGAAACATACCGAAGAATACTCCAAGCTGATTGATAAGTATATGGTACGCCACCTTGTCAAACCCGGCATCACCGGTTGGGCGCAAGTCACCGGTTTCCGCGGAGAGACCAAGGAACTCTGGCAGATGGAAGGACGTGTGGAGCGTGACATCTGGTATCTGGAACACTGGACATTCATGCTCGACCTGTACATTATCTACAAAACCGTGAAGAATGCGGTAAGAGGAGAAAAAGAAGCCTATTAAAACGAGTTGAAAGCTGAGAGTTAAAAATCAAAACACATGAGAAAAAGAAAAAGTCTGATTATTTTATTGTTGTTGCCGCTATTGCTGGCAGGGTGTCAAAGTTATAAAAAAGTTCCTTATCTTCAGGATGCACTGCAAGAAGTTGCCGCCGGAGATACCGGCACGGCTGATATGCCGTTGTATGATGCACGCATCATGCCGAAAGATCTGCTTACTATCGTAGTGAGTTGCCCCGAAGAACCGGAGCTGGCCATACCGTTCAATTTGATAACAACAAATCCTTTTAATCAAGATAATAAATACGTAACAAGTCAACCTGTATTACAACAATATTTGGTAGACAATGAAGGAAATATTGATTTTCCCGTTATTGGGAATATTCACATAGGCGGTTTGACAAAAAGCGAAGCAGAACAACTAATAAAAGACAAACTCCAATCACAATTCCGTGAAGTTCCTATTGTTACCGTACGCATGGTCAACTATAAAATTTCCGTTATTGGTGAAGTTGCCCATCCCGGTACATTTACCATCTCCAATGAAAAGGTAAACATATTCGAGGCACTTGCCATGGCAGGAGATATGACGGTATATGGTATCCGCGACAAAGTTAAACTGATTCGGGAAGACAATCAAGGAAAGCGCGAAATCATTACTTTAAACCTGAATGACAGTGATATCATCAATTCGCCCTATTACTATTTGCAGCAGAATGACATACTTTATGTCACTCCCAATAAAACGATCTCCAAGAACTCCGGCATCAGTAATAGTACCACTATATGGATTAGTATAGTAGGAACACTCGTTTCATTGGCAAGTTTAATTACTACAATCATCAAATAACGACAACTAAATATCATTATAGTTTATTTAAATTCTATGAAAGAAGAACTTTACGACGATACATTCGAAGAAAAAGAAGAACAGCCGGATGTTAAAGCTATCTTATTCAAATACATCATCCGTTGGCCGTGGTTCGTTGCATCCGTCATTGTCTGTATGGCATGTGCATGGATTTACCTGAAACAAAGCACCCCCGCTTACAATATCAATGCATCTATCCTTATCAAGGATGAGAAGAAAGGCGGCATGTTAGGAAGCGAATTTTCAGGACTCGAAGACCTTGGACTGCTCAACCCGTCAAAAAACATCGACAACGAAATAGAAATTTTACAAAGCAAATCCTTGATAAAGGATGTGATTAATGAATTGGGACTCTATATCGACTACACAACTTCCAAAGGTTTCAAAACCATAGACCTTTACGGTATATCACCTATACTCGTCCATTACTCCCCCAAAGATGCCGAAATGCTCAATGCACCCATGTTACTTACTGTAGGCTATCAGAAAAATGGACAGATAGAAGTTAACGTAACTACTGGCAAAGGAAGCGATGAGGAAAAGACTTTCAGTAAAAGTTTTGCCGAACTGCCAGCAGTATTGTCCGGAGAAAAAGGTACTATAACTTTTATGCCCAATTCACAAGCCCCCATTACAGAGGACGGAAAGCTCGAAATCACTATCCAACACCCGCTTGCCGTGGCAAAAAGCTACCGCAAGGCACTTGCTATTGAACCTACCAGCAAACCCACCTCTGTGGCTACCATATCAATAAGCAATACGAACAAAAAACGCGGTGAGGACTTCATCAATAAACTGGTAGAGATGTACAACCGCGATGCCAATGACGATAAGAATGAAGTGGCTCAAAATACCGCCCGCTTTATCGATGAACGTATTGCCATTATCAATCAGGAATTGGGAACCACCGAGCAGGAACTAGAAAGCTTTAAGCGTGAATCCGGACTGACCGATCTTAACAGTGATGCACAACTTGCCATTGCTGAAAAATCCGGATATGAAAAATTATGTGTGGAAAACGGTACGCAATTGAACCTGATAAAATATCTGGCAGAATATCTCAAAAAAGCGGAAAATGCAAATGCAACTCTTCCTGTCAATATAGGTCTGAATAACAAGGCACTTACAGAACAAATATCCCAATACAATGCACTGATTCTGGAGCGCAACCGTCTGCGCCGCGCTTCTTCCGACTCCAACCCCGTAGTCCGCCGGCTCGACAGCAACATCGACGATATGCATGCCAGCCTTCTGACTACCATCAACAGCGTATACAAGGGATTGCTCATCACTAAAGCCGACCTCGACCGCCAGGCAGGCAAATATGCCGGTCAAATCAGCAATGCTCCTGCACAGGAACGCCGCTTTGTCAGCATCCAGCGCCAGCAGGAAATCAAGGCGGGACTTTACCTGATGCTGTTGCAGAAACGCGAAGAAAACAATATCGCGCTTGCCGCCACCGCCAACAACGCTAAAATCATAGATGACGCATTGGCGGATGATGTACCCATATCGCCCAATAAAAAGATAATTTACCTGGCAGCTCTGGTACTCGGTTTCGGCATTCCGGTTGCCATCATCTATATACTGAGCCTGCTCAGCTACCGCATCGAAGGACATTCTGATGTCGAAAGACTTACGCGTGTTCCTGTTATCGGCGATGTTCCCTTGAACGACTCCAACGAAAAGCATGCCATCGCTGTCCGCGAAAACGACAACGACATCATGGCAGAGACCTTCCGCAGCCTGCGCACCAACCTGCTTTTCATGTTGGGCGACCCTGACAAGAAAGTAATTCTCGTCACCTCCACCACAAGTGGCGAAGGAAAGACTTTCATCGCCTCCAACCTCGCTGTCAGTTTGGCGCTATTGGGTAAGAAAGTAGTCATTGTGGGACTTGATATCCGCAAGCCGGGATTGAACAAAGTATTCCATATTTCGCACAAGGAACGCGGCATCACCCAATATCTGGTTGCTCCGCAAAGTACAGACCTGCGAAGCATGATACAGTCTTCGGACCTGTCTGCCAACCTCAACATCCTGCCCGGCGGAACTATCCCGCCCAACCCCACGGAACTGTTGGCACGCAAATCCCTGGACGATGCCATCGAACTGTTGAAAAAAGACTACGACTATATCGTGCTCGACACCGCCCCTATCGGCATGGTCACCGACACGCAGCTCATAGCACGCGTTGCCGACATCAGCGTTTACGTATGCCGTGCCGACTATACGCATAAGAACGACTACCAGCTCATCAACGAGTTGTACGCCAACAAGCGTTTGCCCGGTCTGTGCACCGTTATCAACGGACTGGACATGAAAAAGAAGAAGTACGGCTACTATTACGGCTACGGCAAGTACGGCAGGTACTACGGCTATGGCAAGAAATACGGCTATGGCTACGGGTACGGTTATGGCGATACTTCCGATTCGAAATAAGATATTCACCCCATAAGCCTGGGGAACTTCTACATGCAATGCTGTCCTTGTTTCCGGGCTTATTTTTTGTTTGTTTGCTTGTATGCTGTGGCAGCAGAGCGCTGCTGCCCGGCATACTTTTTAACCCAACCGAACGTAAAAAACAATGCAGAATACGAATCACATAGAAACAAAAACCAATACAGCATCCCGCCAATGGCTGGTGGCCTATGTACAGTCGTGCCTTGAGAAAAAGACTGCACAACGGCTTGCCGCTATGGGCATCGAGTGCTACCTGCCCGTCCAGAGCGAGATTCGCCAGTGGAGCGACCGCCGCAAACGGGTAGACCGTCTTGTGATTCCCATGATGATATTCGTGCATGTCACTCCGCAGGAACGCCCTTTGCCGCTTACCTTACAAGCTATCAGTCGATACATGGTATTGCGCGGTGAAAGCCGTCCCGCCGTCATTCCCGAGGAACAGATGGAACGTTTCCGCTTTATGCTGGACTATAGCCCGGAGGCTGTAGAGATTTGCAGTACACCTCTGGCAGCAGGTGATGCCGTGAAAGTAATAAAAGGGCCGCTTGCCGGACTCGAAGGGGAGCTTATCACTGTGAACGGGAAAAGTAAAGTTGCTGTGCGGCTGGATATGTTGGGGTGTGCGCATGTGGATGTGCCTATAGGATTTGTTGAGAAAAGGGGAGGGGGAGGAATAGAAGGACAAAAGAACAAAAAGACAAAAGAGATACAGAAGACAAAAGAAATACAAAAGACGAAAGAGACACTGAAGGCAAAAGAGATACAGAAGAGGAGGCAACAAGAAGAAAAGGCTGTACGATGATTTTACTATCACCCTACAGCCTTTTCAGCATCCCGCTATCAGAATTCCTTCCCTACATCAAAGCAGGGACATTGCTTGGTCCACTCCATGGGTTCCACTTCCCCGTTTCCGTTCAGGTCGGGACTGAGGTCCCTGTGCCCCACTACACACGTACCGGGATATTCCTGTAATAACTTTCCCACCAGCACACTCAGCGAATGTCGCTGCCACTCTGTCCTCGTATCTTTCGGATTTCCGTAACGGTCCAGCCCACCTTCATAACAGATGCCTATCGAGTGAGCATTGTAGCCCCGCACATGCGCCCCCACTTTGCTTACCGGACGGGTAGCCAGGACTCTTCCGTCACGCCGCACATAGAAATGATACCCCGTTCCGTCGAACCCTATAAGCCTGTGAGAAGCCTCCAGCGCCTGTTCGGTCAACGCATAGTTCTCGCGCGTGGAGCTACAATGGATTACTATCAGGTCAATCGCTCTCATCTCCTAATTGTTCATCGCATTCGCACCAAACACACCCAGCACAGCCGAAGCCACTGCAATTACCACTTTCAAAATCGTATCCCAAAAACCTTTACTTTTTCCCATACTTCTTTTTTTTCAATTTAAAAATTTAAAATTCATCATTCAAAACACCTTATCCTTATCCCAACGGATTCTCTTCCTCACCGCCAGCATTTCCGCCGCCGTTGCCGCTACCGCCCGATGTCTTGTTGTCGTCGGACACCAGTTCAAAATTGATATTGTTGGGTGCGCCCTTCGTGGTGGCAACCGAGTCGTTCACCAGTCTGAGCGTAGTGGCGACCTTGAAATTAATCCGCACCTTGTCAATATTCTTCACCGTACAATCCTTGGGATTTTCCGTTGCTATGCAGTGAAACGAAGTGCGGAAGATACCGAAATCATCCAGACGGACACTGTTGCCGTCGGTCAGCTTCTCGCGCATGTTTCTCACAATCGCCTTGCCCACGTGCAGCACATCCTCTGCCGACATACCTCCCAAAGCCTCTATTTCTTCCGAGATGCGTTTCAAATCATACATCTTCGCGTCGCGCGGTTTTCTTTTCAGGATATAAACCAACGGAGACGTCTTGTCGCCAATCTTCTTGTAGCGCTGTGCGCGTACCACCAATGCTGTTGCCATAATTCTTAAGTTTTAATTGTTAATTGTAAATCATTCATCGCTCAATCCGAAGGGGCCCTTTCTTCTGACCGGCGATACAAAGATAGCACCTTCCCCACCCGCTTCCGCCCCTTTCCGCTCCTTCGCACATCATTGCAAACCATAAAGCGTTTTTCTGCAACTTATGACACCTTACGACGCGATAAACTCTCCTTTTTTCTTTCGCAAACCACTAATTTTCACTAACTTTACATCATAAAAACAAGTAATAAAGAACATGGAAAAATCCTCTTTCATCCCCCGCAGCTACAGCAAAAGCGAGCTGGCAATCTTATACAGTCCCAGCATCACGCCCAAGGCAGCCGTCCGCAAGCTCAACCGCTGGATAGCCTTCAAGCCCGGACTCCTGGAACAGCTTGCCGCCACCGGCATGCTTCCCAATGCCAAGTGCTACACTCCGATTCAGGTGCACGTCATCGTAGAAGCATTGGGAGAACCGTAGCCTCCGAAAAGCCAGGCGTTTAAAAGCCGAATGCCCGGAGTTTGCATCTGAAACTCCGGGCATTCCAGCCTGAAACATGAGGCATTCCGGGAGCAAACACCCGGTCTTTAATAAGAAAAATAGCGTAGTTTCCTTTAACCTTTTGATTGTCAAAAGGTAATCGGCGCATAGAAAATAGGCAGGTAACGATTAGGTGACAAAAATCCATCGCTTGCTTGCGTTTTTCTGCATAACCTCAAATAACTCTTCAGCTACAAAAGTAGTTAATTTACTTGACCTTAGCAAGTTTTTATGCGGGATTTTCAAGGGAGATCAGGTCCTATTTCGGACTTGGTCTCCTTTTTTATTGCCATCCGTAAGATATCCTCTTTTTACTGTATTACCTCTCCTCCGAATAGTTTATTCCCGGTAATAGTTTTTTTACCCTCTCAAAAAACTTCAAAAAAAGACATCATTGATACATAATGGTTTAGTGATAAAATATGGGGCTGGCGGTATCCGTCAGCCCTATGTTCACCCTCCGATTTTCCCAAACTTTGCAGGCGAAGAAAGACAAAAACAGTATCGAACTAAAAACAACCGACAAATGGAAGAAGGCAAGAATGAAATCATGGAGCTCAGGCAGATGATCGAAGGATGCTTCGAGCGTCAGAACAAGCTCATCGCCCGTCTGGAAATGGAGTTGGAAGCACTCAGTAATTTCAACGGCAAACAGATGCTGGACAGCCGCGACATGCGTCTCCAGCTGAAAGTCTGCGACCGGACACTGATACGCTGGCGCATGTCGGGAAAGCTGCCGTCCTTCAAGATCAGCGGCAAGGTGTACTTCTGGGCATTCGACGTGTACAAGTTCCTCCGGGAGGAATATGGCACGGCCGTCCTGCCGGAAGCCCTCGAAGAAGAGGAACCAATAACAATTAATAATAAGAAGAATGGAAAATCAAAGTAAGTACATCATGATCGAGCGGAACAAGTTTGCCGCCCTTGTCAAGGCACACCGTAAATGCCTGCAGATACTGAGTATCCTGACCTATGCGCATACCGTCAAGGAAGTGCAGCTGACCTTCACGCTGGAGGAGATCTGCGAGCTTCTCCAGATGACCCGTGAGGAAGTGGAGACACAACGTCAGAAGGGGTATATCCGTTTCAGCGTGCAGAATGGTATAACCGTCTACGAGATCACGGACATCCTGCGATTGAAGAACATGCTGGAGATGGGAAAGATCTATCGCAAGATCGACGGAATGGCGATAACCGTTCCGGTGAAAAAAGAGACCGGGAATGTAACGGATTCATTAACCGATTAATAGGATTCAATATGAGACAGTTGGTACATGCCTCGCTGTTCAGCGGGTTTGGTGCGGCGGATCTTGCCGCCGAATGAATGGGATGGCGTAACGCCTTCCATTGTGAGATAGATGAGTTTTGTAACCGAATTTTAAATTACTGGTTCAGCCATGCAGAAAGTTATACGGATATTACAACTACGGATTTTCGGGGATGAAGGGGACGGATCGACATCCTCACAGGAGGTTTCCCATGCCAGCCCTTTTCCGTTGCCGGCCGGCGAAAGGGCGCGGAGGACAGCCGTTACCTCTGGCCTCACATGCTCCGTGCCATTCACGAGATCCGGCCCGGTTGGATTGTTGGTGAGAACGTTGGTGGCATCCTCACGATGGTACAGCCCGGCAAGGCGGCTCACGTGGGATGTCAGCCCTCTCTGTTCGGAGAGGATCAGCCTGTATACCGCAAGCGGGAGGAATACGTCGTCGAGACCATCTGCCGTGATCTTGAGCGTGAAGGATATACCGTCCAGCCGCTGCTTATTCCGGCTTGTGCCGTCGGTGCCCCGCACAGAAGGGACCGCGTATGGTTTGTTGCCCACGCCGATGGCGAGGGATTACAGCCCGAGGGGACCGAACTGTCTCCAGAAGGGGCTTCCGGAAATCATCCGCGAGATGCTACTGCCCACCCCGACAGCGGCGGAGATACACCACTGGCAACGGGTGGAACGTTGGAAACGTCAGGGGCGCACATCCATGCACGAGAAGGAGGACGGGGAGAAGAACCCCAACGGTCTGACGGACTTCCTGGACTTCCACGGGCTGCTCCCGACGCCGACGGCAAGGGACTGGAAGGGTGCACCGACCTTGGAACACTTCGCGAGGAAGGGGAAAAAACCGCATCAGGGCAGCCTTCCCGATTTCTTTGCCCGGGCTGGGAGGAGTTTCCAACTCAATCCCCTGTTTGTGGCCGAGATGATGGGGTTCCCCGTCAATTGGACGGTATCACCTTTTCTTCCTGGCGGCAGCAGTCCGTCAAGGGATACGGAAATGCCATCGTCCCCCAGGTAATCCATGAGATATTCAAAGCGATAGAATCAACCTATAAACAGTAAACGACATGCGCACGTTAGTCATAACAGAACATCCCGAGTTCGGCAAGGTCCGGACCGTGGAAGCCGGAGGCAGGGTCTGGTTTTGCGCCAGGGACGTGGCCTCGGCATTGGGATACGCCAATCCCAAGGATGCCGTCAACCGGCATTGCAGGCCGAAGGGGGTATGCGTCCACGACCTCCTGACGGCAGGCGGCCGGCAGAAAGTGAAGTTCATCGACGAGGGGAACCTGTACCGCCTGATGGCCTGTAGCCGCCTGCCCTCGGCCGAGAGGTTCGAAAGCTGGATCTTCGACGAGCTGGTCCCCCGCACGCTCAAGGAGGGCGGCTACCTGCTGGGAAAAGAGGGGGAAACGGACGCGGAACTGCTCTCGCGGACCCTGCAACTGGCGGAGGCCAAGCTGAGAGAGCGTGACCGGTACATATCCGGACTGGAAAAGGAAAACGCGCTGAACGCCCTTAAATTGAGCCTGCAGGCCCCGAAAGTACGTTATTTCGACGAGGTGCTCCACTCTCCAAGCACTTACACGGTCACGCAGATCGCCAAGGAGTTGGGCATGAGCGGCAGGGAGCTGAACCGGAGGCTGAAGGCTCTCGGTATCCAGTTCCGCCTTGGCGGAACCTGGCTGCTTACCGCACGTTATCAGAAGGAAGGATACACACGAACCCATACGCACAGCTGGCAGAGCCGCTGCGGGGAAACCGGTACAGCCATGCATACGGTGTGGACCGAGAAGGGCCGTCTGTTCATCCACCGCCTCTTCAGCGGCCTGTCTCTCTTTTAGCCTTTCGCCGCTGGCGGCAACAAAAAAAGGGCTGTTCCCCGTTATTTGGGAGAACAGCCCTTGAAATCTCCGTCCCGGCCCTGGTTTATTTATCAAGGCATGTCTACCGAATGGCCCGCTCCCCTGATGGAGCTGTAGTCCCCCCGGATCACTTTCCGCATTGACTTCAGGATATACTTGCACGTGCCACGTATATTGGAAAAGCCGAAGCCCAGCCAGCCGTCACTGAAATACGCTTTTATACACCGGGTGTTCTTGATATACCCCATATAATACATCTTGTCACCGCCGACCTCCCTTGCTTCCACCTGCACCTCGTAATATTCGCCTTCGTGCTCCACGCGGGCTTCCCACAGGCAGGTTTCCGTGTCTGCTCCCGGGTAAGACTCCCAACGTTTTACGCTATGCTCCACAATCCTCATATCCAGTTGTTTTTATTTCACAAAGTAAAGCGTCCATCCTGATCTTTCATAATGATATAACTCTTATTATCCATGACTTAACTTTATTTTTCTTTATTCCCGTACTCATCCGGGGACGGGAAGGCTATAGCTTTGGCCC
>ENA-ORSC01001889-ORSC01001889.1-human-gut-metagenome-genome-assembly--contig:-NODE-1889-length-13559-cov-2.449348_pt1 | contig 13559 bp, 9 predicted proteins | sample MGYA00242178_ERZ509140 | MGnify/ENA primary metagenome ERZ509140 (study PRJEB26280, sample SAMEA2338681) | human gut metagenome | biome: human gut; feature: human-associated habitat; material: faeces... | reverse complement strand
AATATGGATGGTGAGGTTGTTGGTATCAACTCTGCAAAATATTCTGATACGAGTGTAGAGGGATTTGGTTATGCAATCCCGATGTCAGATGCCATGCCGATCGTTGAACAGCTGATTGAAAAAGGACAGGTAGATCAGTCCAAGGCTGCGTTCCTCGGCATTCAGGGACAGGATATTTCTTCCAGTGTTGCCAGTGCTTATAACATGCCGCAGGGGGTATATGTATATCAGGTTGTCTCCGGATCACCGGCAGAAAAAGCAGGACTTCGTCAGGGGGATATTATTACAGAATTTGACGGCCAGACAATTACAGGTATGACGCAGCTGAAACAGCTGATCGCATCCCACAAATCAGGGGATGAAGTAAAAATGACAATGGAACGGCTGGAAAATGGCTACAAGGAAAAATCCATTACCGTGACACTTGCAGCACAGTCCGATTTTGTATCCGAGAGCAGTTCCGATAATTCCAATGATTCTCAGAACTCACAGGATTCCGGTAACTCCGGCGATTCCAGAAACTCGGAAAATTCCGATAATTCCGGCAACTCCGGTTTCTTTGATGGATTTGGTGGATCAAATAATTAATGACAAATTGCATAAGATGCGCTATAATAGATTGTCCGAACATAATTCGGGCAATCTATTTTGTATTTTAAAGCAACACTGCCTGTGGCAGCAGGATAATGCCATGGCAGCAGACAATGCTATGGGGGAGTTGCAGTTTTAGAAACAGGAGTCAGACAAAAATGAATAGGATAAAAGATCTGGTCATTCAGTTCTGTAAGTTTGGTGCGGTCGGTGGATTGTGCTTTGGCATTGATTATGGACTGATGATCTTTTTGACAGAGACACATATCATGCATTATTTTGCATCCAGTGCCGTGTCGTTTACCGTATCCGTTATTGTGAATTATATCCTGAGCATGCGTTTTGTTTTTACCGGAAAGGAAGACATGACGAAGGCACAGGAGATGGTTATTTTTGTGGCACTCAGTATGATCGGGCTTGTGATGAACCAGATGATCATGTGGTTTGCCGTAGAACATTTAGGAATGTTTTATGCAGTAGCAAAAATATTCTCCACCATGTTAGTTACTACGTATAATTTTATCTCCAGAAAAAGATTCCTGGAAGCATAAGCCGGGGTTGGAGAGTTAGGAGGATGTATGAAAAAGAAAAGAATTGTAATCGCATTGGGACATGAAGCTCTTGGAAGTACACTGCCGGAACAGCAGAAGGCAGCTGCGCGTACTGCAAAAGCAGTTGCGGATTTTATCCGCGAAGATTATCAGGTGGTTATTACACACAGCAATGGACCGCAGGTTGGCATGATCCATACGGCAATGAACGAATTCTGCCGTCTGTATCCGGAATATACAGCAACTCCGACATCTGTCTGCTCTGCGATGAGCCAGGGATATATCGGATATGATCTGCAGAATGCCATTCGTACCGAGTTATTAAACCGCGGAATCTATAAGACAGTTTCTACGGTTCTGACACAGGTTGTCGTTGATCCGTATGATGAGGCATTTTATCATCCAACCAAAGTGATTGGTCGTGTGATGACAAAAGAAGAAGCAGAGGAAGAAGAAAAGAAGGGGAATCATGTGACAGAGGTGGAAGGCGGATACCGCCGTATTGTGGCATCTCCAAAGCCAATGGATATCGTGGAAATTGATGCAATTTCCGCACTGTCCGATGCCGATCAGGTTGTCATTGCCTGTGGTGGAGGTGGAATCCCGGTTCTGGCACAGAACAACCGTCTGCAGGGAGCTAGTGCTGTCATTGAGAAGGATCTTGCAGCCGGAAAGCTTGCAGAACTTCTGGATGCGGATATGCTGGTGATCCTTACGAGTGTAGATAAGGTTTGCCTGAATTATGGCAAAGAAGACGAGGTAAAGCTGGATACCCTTTCTCTTGCCGATGCAAAGAAATATCTTGCGGCAGGAGAATTCGGAGAAGGAACCATGGCACCTAAGATTGAAGCTGCAATTGACTTCATTGGAGAGTCTGCGATCCGCTCTGTTCTTGTAACCAAATTAAATAAAGAAGCAGGAGAGATTACCGGTGGTATGGGAACTCTGATCAAGAAATAGTAGTTTTTTGCAGGAGGCACAAAATGAATCGAATTAAGAGTTTTACAATCAATCACAATCTTCTGATGCCGGGATTTTATATTTCCCGTGAAGATGGGGATGTGATTACCTATGATCTGCGTACGCGCAAGCCGAACGCAGGAGATTATATGGACAATGCAACCATGCATTCTCTGGAGCATATGTTTGCTACCTATATTCGCAATTCCAGGATGGGAAATGAAGTTGTCTATTTTGGACCGATGGGATGTCAGACCGGATTTTATCTGCTGGTTCGTAACAGCAGAAGTCCGAAAGAAGTGTTTGCTATGACAAAAGAGGTTTTGAGACAGATTTATGATCATAAAGGAGAGGTATTCGGTAAGTCTGCAATTGAGTGCGGACATTATGAAAATTTATCTCTCGCAGCGGCAAAGGCAGAAGCGGCAACCTATCTTGCTGTGCTGGAAGAACAGACAAATATGGATTTTACATATCCGGAATAAAACAGATTGCAGGAGGAAAAGATACATGAGAATCGGAGTAATTGGTGCGATGCAGATTGAGGTGGATAACCTGAAAGCATCCATGAGTGATATCAGCACGAAAGAATACAGTGGTGTCACCTATGTGTGTGGAACCATTGGGGACAAAGAAGTGGTTGCAGCAGTGTGTGGAATCGGCAAGGTGTTTGCCGCGATCTGTGCGGAGGCAATGATTCTGGAGTTTCATGTGGATTATGTGATCAATATCGGTGTGGGTGGTACGCTTTGCAAAGAACTTGGCGTAATGGATGTTGCTGTGGCAGATAAGGTAGTGCAGCACGATATGAATACGACACCTCTGGGAGATCCGGTTGGACTTCTTTCCGGTATCAACGAAGTGTATCTGCCGACAGATGAAAAAATGTGCAGACTGCTGGGCAGCTGCCTGGCAGAAAAAGGAATTCACTATCATGTCGGAACGATTGCCACAGGGGATCTGTTTGTCAGCACACCGGAGCAGAAGACAAAGATTCATGAGCGGTTTGATGCGATTGCCTGTGAGATGGAAGGCGGATCTATCGGACATGTCTGTTATGTAAATAAAGTTCCGTTTGCAATTTTACGTTCCATTTCGGATGGAGAGGGTGCTTCTATGGATTATGCAACATTTGCAGAGAAAGCAGCACTGCAGTCAATTCTTGTGGTGATTGATTTCATTCAGAGAGCGGATGAGCTGCAGGCATAAATTGCGTCTAAATTTTTGGAATGGTACATATACTCTACAAAGACATTTGATGGAGTTATTATGTTCAAAAAAATACATCGTGAATTAAAAAAAGAGTCATGCAGGAAGATCGGAAACGGTTTTCTTGTCATGGCTCTTATTTGCTGTCTGATGTTTGTCTCGTATCAGGCGACATCTGCAGTGATTACAAGTGCTAAGGTCGGGGATCGTGAACTTCCGATTTACTGTGTAGACACAACAGAAAAGAAAGTAGCACTCAGCTTCGATGCTGCATGGGGAGCAGAAGATTTTCCGCGTATCATGGATGTTTTGGATAAACATAAAGTAAAGGTGACATTTTTTATGACCGGAGGCTGGGTAGAAGATAACCCGGATTGTGTGAAAGAGCTGGTAAAAAGAGGGCATGATCTGGGAAACCACAGTGAGCATCATTATGACATGACGACAATTTCCCAGGAGGAAAAAGACAGTGAATTAAAAACTGTGCATGATAAGGTAAAAAAACTGACCGGTTATGAGATGTATCTGTTTCGGCCGCCTTATGGGGCTTACGACAATGATGTGATCAAGACGGCGTACGCCATGCATTATTATCCGATTCAGTGGTCAGTGGATAGTCTGGATTGGAAGAATTATGGTGTGGATTCTATTATCACGACGGTTTGCAACCATAAAGCACTTGCACCGGGAGCCATTATCCTCTGTCACAATGGAGCAAAGTATACAGCGGATGCATTGGATGCCATGCTGACCAATTTAGAGGAACAGGGTTACAAGATTGTGCCCATCTCGAAGCTGATCATGAAGAAAAATTATCATATGGATGCGACAGGAAAACAGATTGCGGATGATGCCGAAAAACAAAAGACGACGGAGGCGGTAATACATTGAGTTGTGTATTTCCCGGAGTTTTGGTTATTGAAACCAACAGATATACGGATTTCCCTTTGCGAAACATTTCTGTTCTACATAAAAACCTGCTGAAAGAACCAGACGGGACATATAAAGGATAAAGGTCGAAAAATATCCCAGTGAATAAGGAAAGTGGGACATATAGACAGGAGAGTGAAAAAATGTCCTGCTGTGGCAGAAGCATGGGACATATAGACAAAACGATAACAAAAAAGTCCTTCTGAAACAGTCAAATGGGACATATAGACGTAAAGGTGGTAAAAATGTCCTATTATGACATTTACATGGGACATAACAAATATTTTTTTGGTATATGTCCGGACAGACGAGAAAATGGGGACATAATATAAAAATTTTCCTCTATATGTCTAAATTTTTCACGGAATTCGTATTCCAGAAGCCAGAGAAGGGATTATGGGTAGAAAATATCAGAGCACAGTAATGATACATAATATTTGCTTCTGGATGAAAAAGAATTTCGTATTGACATATCTTTTCGGGGGGGGGTAGAATCAATATGTAAAAAATATTATTTAAAATAAGGAGGAAATGATTATGAACAAGCTGAAAAAAGCATTGGTAATGGTTTTAGCATTGGCAATGGTTTTAACATGTGCTATGGTAACACCGGTGCAGGCTGCGGGAAAACTGAACAAGAAATCGGTTTCTATTTATGAAACAGAGACAGTTTCACTGACTGTGAAAGGAGTAAAATCCGTAACCTGGAAAACTTCCGATAAGAAGATTGCCACTGTTGATAAAAAGGGACTGGTAAAAGGCGTAAAGAAAGGCACCTGTACTGTTACAGCAAAGGATACAAAGACAAAAGCTGCATATTCATGTAAAGTTACCGTAAAAGCAGCAAAATCACTTGGAATTGCAGCAAAGGATATTAGTGTATTCACTGGTGGAGAAACTATTTCTTATCCGGGAGAGGAAATCAAGGGCGCAACTTATGTACTGGATGGAAAGAAACTCGGGAAAAAGGATTACAGTACATGGACAGATAAGGATGGAGAGCGTGTAGTTTCTTATGTTACACTTACAAAGAAGCTTACAGATGGAAAACATACCTTTGCTATCCAGAAAAAAGGGTATAAGACCGTGACAAAATCCTTTAAATTTACTGCATTAAAGATTGATGGAATGTTTCCAGAGGGTGAAGATGGGGAACCTTGGGTATCCGATGGTATATTGTATGTATTCTGTACACCAAAGCTGGATGGAAAAGATTTTGTGATTAAAGTAGATGGTACAGAAGTAAAACCTAAGGATGCTTTCTTAAGTGGAGATGGTTTTTTTGTTATCTGGGTGGATGCTACAGGACTTTCCGCAGGAGAGCATAAGGTGAGCGTTACCGCAGAAGGAATTCCGGATGGAGAAGCTTCATTTACAGTAAAATAATATATCTGAATTTCAAAGGATATGAATCATTGTCAGGAGGATGACTATGAAACAAATGAAAAAACTGCTTGCATTTGTACTGGCATTTGCGATGATCATCACGATCTATCAGCCATCAGCGGCATATGCAGCAACCAAAAAAATAAGATTAAATGCAAAGACAATGACGCTTCAGGTGGGACAGAAAAAGACCCTGAAAGTAAAGAATGCAGGGAAAAAGGCCAAATTGAAGTGGTCCAGCAATAAGAAATCCATTGCAACCGTTTCCAAAAAGGGAGTAGTAAAGGCAGTAAAAGTCGGAAATGCTGTCGTTACCTGTAAGGTAACAACAAAAAATGGCAAGACAACCAAACTCACTTGCAAGGTTGCGGTTAAGAAAACAGCAAAAGTTACCAGCTTGACCGTTGGTTCTCAGAGCGAACTGGAAAAGGCTCTGAAAAATAAAAACGTCAGAAAGATCACGGTTGCAACGCAGGGAGCCGTTACATTTACGGTACCACAGGGCAATTACAGCAAAGTGGATCTGGTGATCAACGCGCCGAATGCGGATGTTGTGAATAACGGAAAATTCAAGTCTATTGATATTCAGGCAATCAAGCCGAATACTTACCGCGAGAATGCGAAGGGAAATTCAATTAAAATTACTGCCGTAGATGCAAGAATTATTGTTGAAGCGGGTGCATCTTTGGCAAAAGTTTCCGTAACACAGGAAGGTGGAAAAATTAAAATTGAAGCATCAGGAACAATTGATGCAGTAGAAATTTCTGCACCGGTTATTGTTGATCTTGCTGTAGATGGAAAAATTGGAGAAGTAAATGTTAAAGCGGCTGCAGTACTTTCTGTAGAAGGAAAAACCACAACTGCAGTACCAATTAAGGTTAGTGAAAAGGCTGCAGGAGCAAGTGTTGTGTCCAGTACACCGGTAGATGTAAAAGCTGCCGCAGATATTTCTCTTACGCTTTCAAAGGGAGCAGAAGGAAGTAAAGTTGCAGCAACTGGAGAAAAGACAGAAGTTGCAGTAAAAAATGATACAGCTACGGCAGTTAAAGTAGAAACACCATCTGGGACACAGGAAGTGGCTACAGGTACATCGTCCAAGGTAAATTCAGATGGAAAGAATACCGAAACGACAACTACCAATCCTGGATACACCTATACTTCGCCAGATCCGTTGAAACTAACTAATATTATGGTTCGTTCTTCACAAAAGATTGCAGCATATTTTAATCAGACAGTTCCGGCAGAAATTGCGTCAGAGGCAGTGACGGTTACAGATGCAGCCGGGAATAAGGTGAACATAGATAAGATATACAGACATCAGCAGGACACACAGGCATATTATATGGAATTTTCAGAAAAATTGCAGACAGGGGAATATACAATAACAATAAGTATATCCGGCATAAAGTTTGTAAAGAAATTCACATATGATGGTTCTGTCTGGGCATCTTTGGATGCAGCAAAGAAAATTGTGCAGGCAGAAATGGAAAAGACACATATAGCTTCGGTATCGGGACTAAAGAGTGCGGAAATTTGCAGACATGCATTCGAAGAAGATTTAAAACAGGAACTGAGTAAAGATACAGAGGCTTGTAAGATTGAAAGATGGAGTGTGCAGACCCGTCCTTTCAAGTATGAGGAAGAATATCCAGATGAAACAGTAGAAAAAGACCATGCGATGGTAAGCATCTGGGTAGGAATTTATAAGGGCGATGCAAATTATATGATGAATGATTTTGTAGATTTTGCCTGTACAGGAGATGCAATTACAGTATCAGAGCCTACTATAGTAAAACAGTTAAAGGAGTCAATTGTTGTTTCTTATGAAACGGGATATGAATATGCTTGTGTCACAAGTGGTACAGCAATTTCTGATGTTCCGGAAGAAAAATGGGACGGTTACGCAGACAGACTTGGAAATTATGAAATCAAAAATCTTACAAATAATACAGAGTATGTTTTATACAAACGTCTCAAAGGCTGCTCTGAAATGTATGCGCAGACAACGTTTTCTTTAGATAAAAATGCCGATGAATTTGAAATAATATTGAAAGAACCGGATCAGACAACAATTAATTTGGAAACTGTAACATCCGGAAGTGCAATTGCGGTAGATTTTGGAAAAGGAATGTTGAAATATACGTATGGAACAGTGCCGGACGAGTTACAGGAAATTGGTTCTATTTCCTTTGAAAATCTGAAAATTCAACAAAATGGTTACGATTGGAACAGAGTAAGTCAGGAAACCGGCTGGGGCATTGTAGATATTCATTGGAATGATGAACTGTTTCATGAAGGAAGTAATACAGTAAAATTTGAAATATCGTTTGGTTATGCAAAAAATGATGGAACTATCGTAAAACAATCAAAGTCGGTTGAAATTACGGTGAATTTTACAGTACAATAAAAAGAATTTAGCATTAAATGAAGAGGGGCTGTCGTATGAACTTTAGTTTGTATGACAGCTTCATTTAGTTTATCAAGATCGACCATAAATATGGAAATATGGATTTATAAAAATTTAATTTGCTATCAGAATCAATATCTTTTACAATAAAATCACATACGTTCTTTTGGGGAGATTTTTTGACGGGGATTTTTATGTAAGAGGAGGTTTTATTTGAATACAGAGATAAAGAATGCCATACAGGCAGCTGATAGTGAGGCACAGTATGATGAAAGCGCAAAGCGTCTGTTAGCACAAAAGTATGTATTGGCTCACATTTTAGTTAGAACAGTGGAAGAATTTCAAGGGATGGAAATCGAAAAAGTAGCTTCCCTGATAGAAGGAGATCCATATATCAGCAAAGTACCGGTTGCGTCTGGACTGACCAATAAGGACAGGAATGTGGAGGGGAAAAGGATTGTAGGACTAAATACAGAAACCGGAGAAAAAAATGAAGGACTGGTTCGTTTTGACATTATTTTTTATGTGCGAATGAGAAACGGGTTGGCACAGATGATTATCAATGTGGAAGCACAAAAAGATGAACCCGGTTCCTATCAGATTTTAAACCGCGCTATTTTTTATGTAAGCAGACTGATTTCTTCACAGAAGGAACGGGATTTTGTAAAATCAAATTATAATGATATAAAGACAGTCTATAGTATATGGGTTTGCATGAATATGCCGGAAAACAGTATGTGTCATATTTATTTAACAAAAGAAGATTTACTCGGAAAGCATAATTGGAAAGGAAATTTGAATCTGGTAAATATTGTGATGATCGGCTTGACGAATGCGCTTCCACAGCGTCATAATGAATATGGGCTGCATAGACTGTTATGTGCCATGTTTTCTAATGAATTATCACAACAGCAAAAAATGAAAATTATGGAACAGGAATATCATATTCCAATGGAAGAAAGTTTTAAGGAGGAAGTGAGTATTATGTGTAATTTGAGTCAGGGCATTAAAGAAGCCGGAATTGCCGAGGGACGAGAAGCCGGAATTGCCGAGGGGCGAGAAGCTGGAATTGTCGAGGGCAAGCAAAGAGAAATTGAAAAAGTAGTTTTAAATATGCATAAGAAAGGGTACTCATTAGAACAGATTATGGATGCAACGGAATTGGAAGAGATTGAATTAAAATCCATGATAAAAAAATTGAAATAAAGCATCCTATAGGCATTGGTAAAAGTGTTTACGATGGTCGGAAAAATTATAGGCAAATACCTTGTAAAAATAAGCAGAAAACAAAATAAATAATAAAAATACAGGTATAAATGCATAAAATATCAAAAAAGGCGCAGAGATTTACGATACTGCACCTTTTTTGCGTTGTGCAAAATCTCTTTCATACAACGGAAATGTATGTGAAAAGTGTATAAAATGCATAAGAAAAACTTGGGATTCCCGTCAATTGAATAAACGGTTGCGCAAGTGGTATAGTGGACATATCAACAAAACAAACGGTTGCGCAACACGATAGGTCTGGTGATAAGGGAGAGGATATCAGAACTATCGTGTTTGTGTCCAAAGAGGGAGGATCGTGTATGAAAGAGAAAAAACATTGGAACAGGAGAGTGCTCAGTTTTTTTCTGGCACTTGCTATGGTGATTACACAGCTTGGGGTGTGGAATGCCGGAAAGGAGAGCGTACAGGCAGCGGAGAATAGCAGTTTCACATTGTATTATTACAATGAAAGCAAGGAGCCGTTGTATGTGAATATATGGAGTTGGGCTGGAATTTCATTTGCAGAAGATGTAGAAGTGACTTCTGAATTTGGATGGAATCATGATCTTGCCGTTATGAAAGCCGTTGATGGAAATGAAAACTGGTATAGTGTAACTATTAAAATTTTGGATGCAGAGGCAGATGATGGATTTACCATTTATCAGAATGGAACAGGAGATGACAATATACTGGTACAATATGACAGTCAGTATAATAACCAAAGCGATTATGCGAATTTTGTTTCCGGAACGGAGAGCGCTTATGCAGTAAAAGATGAAACCGTATATACAAATCTGTCAGAAGCTGGATTGAATATGGAAGATCAGGCAGACGATGATGACAATTCCACTGAATACAATCTGCAGATCACAGCAGATAACACTACAGTAGAAGCAGGTGATACAGTTAGTCTGACAGCCGTACTGAAAAAGGGACAGACCGAAATCACCGATTTAGAAGCAGCAGGGCTGCATCTGTACTGGTGGAATAATACAACAAACAGTTCCGGTGAATTTATAAATTATGATGAAAGTAATGGTTATTCACTCACCTTGCAGACAACTTTAGGAACGCTTGGAACCAACGAAATTCAGGCAAAACTTCAGGACGCAGAGTGGAAGGATATTGTGATAAAGAAAATAGAAATTACAGTGAACGAGGCATCCAACAGTGTAAAAGATGCACCGATCGATGTAACAAAAGTAAACAATTTGTCTTCTGATTTTATCATGGGAATGGATATCTCCTCCATGATCTCTGAATTACAGAGCGGTGTGGTATACCGTGACTATGACGGAAACGAACTGAAAACACTTGATGATATCTGCAGGTTTATCAAAGAGCAGGGCATCAATCACATTCGTGTCCGTGTATGGAATGATCCATATGATGCCAATGGCAACGGCTATGGCGGAGGAAACAATGATGTGGCAAAAGCAAAGGAATTTGCAGATGCATGCCGCAATGCCGGATTGAAAATGTTAGTTGACTTCCACTGCTCCGATCTGTGGACAGATCCAAGCAAGCAGCAGGAACCGAAAGCATGGAAAGGTTACACCCTTGAACAGAAAAAAGAGGCATTAAATACTTATATCACAGAATCCTTAAATACCATTGATCCGTCAAAAGATGTTGTGGATATGGTGCAGGTTGGAAATGAGATTACAAAAGGGCTGTTGTGGCCGGATGGTTACATCGAACAGACTGAAAATATGGCACATCTTCTGAAGGCAGGGATTAAGGGGGTGCGCGAGGAGTGTCCGGATGCAAGGATCGTATTGCATCTGGATTTCGGAACGGATAATAAAATGTATCGACAGTGGTTTGATCAGGTTTCATCGTATGCGCTGGATTTTGATATTATTGGAATGTCGTATTATCCGCACTGGAACGGAAGTCTTTCACTTCTTCTGGATAATATGAATGATATCAGCAGCCGGTATGACAAAGATGTACTTGTTGCAGAGACTTCGATTGGTTATACTACGGAAACATTTGGCTGCAACGGAATCGTTTATTCGAAGGAGCATGAAAAAATCACTGGATACCCGGCAACACAGCAGGGGCAGGAAGCATTCTTGCGGGATTTGTTTGCAACGGTAAGAAGTGTAAACAATAAAAGAGGCATCGGTGTGTTTTACTGGGAACCGGCATGGCTGCCAATACCGGACTGTACGTGGGCAAGTAAGAGTGGCAGCAAGTACATGAAAGACAAGATGACAGCAGGAAATGCCATGGCAAATATGGCATTGTTTGACGAAAATGGAAACGCAAACAGCGCGCTGATAAACATGAAAACAATGTAAAGGAGGGCAATCATATGAAGAAAAAATTAATAACAGCTGTGCTGGCTGTAACAATGGCAGTGGGAATGTTGACTGGCTGTGGAAGTGGAACTGGAACCGGAAAAAAGGAAGCTTCTGGGGAAAAACTCGTGATTTGGACGAATATGAACGTGGAAGTGGATACCATTCAGAAATATGCAGATGAATGGGGAGAAAAGAACGGACGAAAGGTAGAAGTCATTCACCAGTCTCCATCTGTCCAGCAGTTTGCACAGGCAGTAAAAAGTGCTTCCGGACCGGATGCTGTGGTGGGTATTCCAAATGACCAGCTTGCAGATTATGTAAACGCAGATCTTACTGCAGAAGTGCCGCAGGATCTGTATGAGGATAAGGATTTTTCCGATGCAGCCATCCAGGCATGTTATGTAGATGGAAAACGATATGCAGCACCACTTTCCGTAGAGACTACTGCACTGTTTTACAACACAGATCTTGTATCGGAAGTCCCAAAAACATGGGAAGAACTGGTCGATCAGGCAGCCGCAGACGGAGGTGTACAGTTTGATGCAACAAGCATATACTACGATCTTGGTTTTGTGAGAGCCTGCGGAGGTTATATTTTTAAATATCAGGATGGGGCATATGACACGGCAGACATCGGTCTTGATAATGAGGGCAGTGTGGATGCCTATGCCTTTATCAATGACCTGTGCAATAAATATAAACTGATCACGGCAGATGTGACAGCCGATATCGCAAGAAGTAATTTCCAAAACGGAAAATGTGCTTATTATATTGGTGGACCATGGGACATTGACGGTTTTACCTCTGCAGGAACTAAATTTGCTGTAGCAAAAATGCCAACTTTCCACGGACAGCCGTTTGTGACCCCGGTGGGTACACAGGTAAGTTTTGTGAGCAACAGCAGTAAAAATCAGGATGCAGCATGGGATTTTATTTCCTATCTGCTGGAAAACGGTGCACTTGGCATGTATGAGGCGGGTGACCGTATACCGGCAAAATTGGCAGATCAGGAACTTGATGAGATCCAGAGTAATGCATACACACAGGCATTTGTCGAGCAGATCAATGATGGAGAGCCGATGCCGACCGTATCAGAAATGGGACAGCTCTGGAGTATCCACACAAACAATATCCGTTCGATGTGGTCTGGGGAGCAAACACCAGAGGAAGCTGCCAAAAATATGGTTACGCAGTTGAAAGAAGCGATTGAATTGATGAATTCAGGAAAGTAGTGATGGCATGAGAAAGAAAAAGAATGCGCTTGGGTATACTTATCTGGCACCGGCACTGATCTCGATTCTGTTGGTGACATGTCTGCCAATTATTTATACGGTGATTTTATCTTTTACTAATTACAACATGTATCATCTGACAGATTACACGTTTGTGGGTCTGGAAAATTATCTGACCGTATTTTCCGGAAGCATTAAAAATGTGTTTTTCCCGGTACTTGGGTGGACGATTTGTTTTGCGCTGTTAAGTACGGCAGGTTCCTATGCAATGGGACTGATTCTTGCCATTTTGTTAAACAATCCGCATATGAAAGAATCAAAAATTTACCGTGCAGTGCTAATTGTTCCGTGGGCATTGCCATCTACGATTGCAATCCTCGCATGGCAGGGACTGCTAAATGAGCAGTATGGTGGAATCAATAATTTACTGCATACAATCGGTATTGCCTGGAATGTACCGTGGCTGACCAATCCATTCTGGGCAAGGGTTGGGTTGATTATCGTGAATGTGTGGCTGGGATTTCCCTATATGATGAATGTCTGTCTTGGTGGACTACAGGCGATTTCTGGTGAATACTATGAGGCGGCTAAAATGGATGGGGCATCAAAATTTCAGTGCTTTGAGAGCATTACATTGCCGATGGTGACAAAACTTTCCATTCCTCTTGTAATTTCCTCGTTTGCGGCTAATTTTAACAATTTTGGAAATATATATATG
>ENA-ORSC01001888-ORSC01001888.1-human-gut-metagenome-genome-assembly--contig:-NODE-1888-length-13565-cov-3.906144_pt1 | contig 13565 bp, 8 predicted proteins | sample MGYA00242178_ERZ509140 | MGnify/ENA primary metagenome ERZ509140 (study PRJEB26280, sample SAMEA2338681) | human gut metagenome | biome: human gut; feature: human-associated habitat; material: faeces... | reverse complement strand
CACTGCCGCTGCCCAAACCTCCGGCCTCCAGTCCAAGGGAATCACCGTCTACACCAAGCACTTTGCAGTCAACGATCAGGAGACCAATCGGGGCGGTGTGCATGTGTGGCTCGATGAGCAGGCTCTGCGGGAAATCTACCTGCGTCCCTTCGAGATCTGCGTTGAAACCTCTACCTTTGAATACAGCGATGTCATGAACGGCGCCAGCGGCATTATGACCAGCTACAATGCCATTGGTACTTCCTGGAGCAGCGCCAGCTATGCCCTGTGTACCCAGGTTCTGCGCAATGAATGGGGCTTTACTGGCCGGGTGATTACCGATGCTGTGGGTACTGATGGCTACTACCTGGGCGATCCTGCGATCCGTGCCGGTACAGATATGTTCCTGAGCCCCGTGGGTGCTATGGGACGGTATACTGCCGAAACGACCCAGACCGCTGCCGGCGTGGCCGCTCTGCGGGAGGCCTGCAAGCGTCAGCTGTTTGTGTATGTCAACTCCGCCTGCCTGGCTGGCAATGTGACCTATAACACTGCCTGGGTGGCAATTCCTGTGGTACTGTCTATTGCGCTGCTGGCAGGAGCGGTTGTGATCTTCATCAAAATGGTCATGCCTGCCTTCTTCCCTAAAAAGGACAAGCTGGAAGTGATTAAGGAAAAATAATACCCTCACTCATTTTTGAGTCTTTTTCTCACAGACTGAGCAGCCCAATGGGCTGCTCAGTCTGTCAAAGAACCCCTGTTTTCATTAGGCGAAAACAGGGGTTTTGGTGTATTTAGGCATAAAACTTCATGCAGCATTACATGCTTGCACCACGATGAATGAAAACGGAGTGCAATGACCTTCGGCATATGGTAAAATAGATATGCACGGCACAAGATCGGCTTTTTTTGCCGCTACGAGCGCGCGCATAAAACTGGTTTTGCTCTCCTGCTGAACCACAAATTGTCCCAGCCGAATGGCATCAAGGACGTATAGCAAAATAATTGCTTTTAGGAGAGCACGCCGTGACAACTTTTATAAGGAGCGTTTGGTTATGGAAGTTGTCTATCGGTGTTGTTGTGGGATTGATGTGCATAAGAAAGTCATCATAGCCTGTCTGGTGAATGGCGGCGAACAGGAGCTGCGAGAATTCGGCACAACCACCAGCGAAATCAAGACTTTGGCAAATTGGCTCACAGAATCAGGCTGTGAGATGATTGCCATGGAAAGCACAGGTGTATTTTGGAAACCTCTGTACAATTTGTTTGAGTTAATGGATTTGGATGCAATGATTGTCAACGCCGCACACATGAAAGCATTGCCAGGACGCAAGACGGACGTGAAAGATGCGGAATGGATCGCAGACCTGCTTCGGCATGGCCTGTTGAAAGCCAGCTATATTCCTAACCGGGAGCAACGTGAATTGCGTGAGATCACCCGTTACCGCAAAAGCCTGACGGAAGAACGCTGCCGGGAAGTAAACCGTCTGCAAAAAATTCTGGAAGGTGCCAATATCAAGCTTGATTCTGTAGTGAAGGACATCACCGGCAAAAGTGCCCGTAAACTTCTCCAGCGGATTATTGATGATGATATTCCAGACAGTGATGAGGTCTCCAAACTGGTTCATGGACGGATGCGTCCGAAGTTGGATCAGATCGTTGCTTCAATCGAAGGAATTACCACACCGCTGCAGAGAAAACTGTTGGCGCAGATTATCGATCATATTGATGACCTGAACCGTCGGATTGGTGAACTGGATAAGTTGGTGCAGGAGTATATGGCCGAATATGAAGCAGCGATTGAGGCAATAGACGAAATCCCTGGCATTGCCAGACGAAGTGCAGAAGTTATTCTGGCGGAAATTGGATTGGATATGGGCAGATTCCCCAGTGCAGCACATCTCTGCTCATGGGCTGGTGTCTGTCCCGGTAACTACCAGAGCGCAGGAAGAAGAAAACATGGTAAGACGACGAAAGGAAATAAGGCACTCAAAACGATTCTGACGCAATGTGCAAAGTCTGCAAAAACCGTAAAGAGTTCGTATTTCTTTGCACAGTACCAGCGAATTTCTGCTAGACGTGGCAAAAATCGAGCCACGCTTGCAGTCGCCCATTCCATGCTGATCGCCATATACCACATTCTTAAAAACAAGACTGCTTTCCATGACCTCGGTTCTGACTACTACGATTCTTTTAACCGCGACAGAAAGATAAACAGCTATCTCAAACGACTGAAAGCACTTGGATGGGAACCTGATGCCATCCCCAGTTCCGCCTGAATGCGCTATTGCATAGCGCAAGCTGCCTGCCGAAAGGCGGGAGCCGTTTTGCGCCCTTTTTAGGGGTACGTTTTCATAACAAAATAAGCAATATTTGAGAAAAAACGGAGTTGTTCCAACTCCAATTTGCCAGTTTTTTCAGATTCATGGCAGCATATTTAAGCCTGACCCATCGTGTGACTGCGGCCAAGCCTCTGTGGTGTGTATATCGCATTGCGTGCTTTTCTTTTGCATCTGCAAAGACACGCTCAATCGTCTCTTTGCGCTGTGCATAAATATCTTTCGCACGCTGTGTCTTTCGTATCTGCTCTACCAAATCCAGATACTCTTGCCAAATATGAGCTGTGTATAACTTTTGTCCCTTTTCGTTTGCTCCACACTTTGCCTTGTCAGGAGATTTGCCAAGGATATTTTTGATACTTATCACTTTTTTACACTTGCTAAAAGGCTGCCTCATATGTGACCGTGGAATGGAGTCATCAGAGGCAGCCTTTTGCAATATGTAATCAGTTGAACCTTACCACCAGATGCGCGGCGCGGTAGACGCGGCGGACGGTGTTGGCACCGTGGGGGCCGGGGATACTCATCATGCGGATGGCTACGTTGCGCCGGAAATGGGCAGCCCATTTGGGGTCAACGGCCCGGCAGCATGCCCACATATCCAGCAGATCCTGCTCTGCCTGGACAGATCCATTGAGCCTGGCTGCCAGCATACAGATGCAGAACATGATGAACATCTCATGCTTCATATAGTTCTTTTTCGCCGGCTCCGTTACAGAATCCAGTGAAACGCTGCGGAAGCACAGCTCCGTAGCCAGAATCTGATGGCTGTAGCGGCGGGCCAGAACGCCATCCTGGACGGATTGACCCTCCCGACCGATGGTATAGCGGTACAGATCGCAATCCATGTAATAGAGCTTCTCTACATTTTGGAGATTTCCATAGACGTAGTAGTTATCTTCATAAAAGGCGTGCTCCGGCAGCGTGATGCCGGTTCTGCGCAGCAGTTCCGTGCGGAAGGTGCAGGTGTGGATCATCAGGATCTGATCCACCCGGAACCGGCGCACCTGGTTCCAGCCAAAAATGGTTTTCTGTGGGAAAGCATTGGCAAAGCGGATGGTTCGGTCACCCTTTCCATCGGTATGGACATAGCGGTAGTTCGTCAGAAACAGGTCTACCCCGCCCCGGGCCTCACAGAATTCCAGTGCATCCAAAAATGCGGGGAAATCGCCGCTCAGAGTATCATCACTGTCCACACTCTTGAAGTATTTTCCTCTGGCCAGGGCCACGCCCCGGTTGATGCCTGCCCCATGGCCGCCGTTTGACTGGTGCACAGCCCGGACAATGGTCGGATATTTTGCCTCATAGGCGTCGGCAATCTCCCCGGTCCGGTCCGTGGAGCCGTCATCGATCACCAAAATCTCCACGCGCTCGCCGCCCTTTACCAGGCTGTCCAGACAGGTGGACAGATAGCTTTCCGAATTGTAGCTGGGTACTGCAATGGTCAATAGTTTCATATTCGTCTCCTATGCCCGGCAAAGGAATGCCGTGAGCTGTTGTTTGATCGTCTCCTTATCCGTCTTGCCGGTGGCCGGATGCTTTTTTTGATTCCGTTGCACCCTCTGGGAAGATGATCTTATTGACGAAGAAGAAGATCACCATGCTTACGCCGCCGTTGAGAACGGTAGTGCCGATATTATACAGCCAGCCCGGGACGAACATTCCGGCTACGGCCACCCAGATGCAGTTGATGGAGTTCACAATGCAGGTGACAATGCAGAAAGCCAGCAGATACCACAGCGCCTGATAGGCCATATTGCCCTTGCTGCGGAAAACGAAGCTGCGCTGAATGAAAAAATTGATGACTTCACCGATGACCATGGCGATCATATAGGCCGTAAAATAGGGCAGGCCGCCATGAGCTGCATCGTAGCCGATGATGTTCCACTTGAAGGTCTCGCCAAATAGCGTCAGGTCAATGCCCGGAAATCCGAAATCGATGTTCGGCAGGAATGCAAAGGCCGCAGGAAGAAAGGTCAGCAGCAGGTACTTGAAAACCGTAATCACGTTGCTGACAATGACAAACAGGCCGCCCTCCCGCACCCATTTGGCCGCAGCCGGGTGCTTTCCTGCAAAGCTGCTCCAGATACCAGTCATCTTATTCATGCTCCAATGCCTCCAAAGCTTTGATAAATTTCTTGTTGGCGCTCTGATTGCGGAAGAAGTCCGCAATCAGCTTTCCCAGGCCTTTCCAGAAGTGGCCGTTTACGATGATCAGAATGTCCGCAACCATTTCGTCGTTGACCATGCCTCCGGCCATTTTTGCCATGGCCCGGAAGGGCATATTGTAGAGGAAGAGAATGTTCAGATCCGGCTTTCCCTTCCGCTCCGCCTTCGTTTTCAGATTTTTTAGAATGCGGTAGGCAAAGCGCGCCACACCGCTCTTTGCGTAATAGAGCTGGCAGATGGCGTCGTTTTCCGTCAGCAGGCCGCTCCAGCTGCCGTCAGGGATAGGTCTGCCCAGGACTTCCTGGAACTCCCCGTCGCTGATCTTGCTCACAGCCGCCGCACGGTAGCCGGGAGTGTTCTCATAGGGCACCGGCGCATCGGTGCCTGTCAGGGTCAGCGTTCCGGACAGGGGACAGTTCTCTACGTTGGAGCCAACCAGAATGGTGTACGCCCCCGCCTCCCGCTCCCAGCGGTTCGTCTTGACGTTGAAATAGCGGAAAGCCTTGTCGTCCAGGGGAATTTCTACGGTTTTGCTTTCCCCGGCCTTTAAGAAGACCTTTTGGAAGCCCTTGAGCTCCTTTTTGGGGCGGAAGACCTCCCGGCCCGGAGCGCTGACATAAAGCTGTGCGATCTCGCTGCCGCCTCGCTTGCCGGTATTGGTCAGAGTAAAGGAAACGGCATTTTCCGCAACGTGCAGGTCACTGTAGGCAAAGCCGGTATAGCTCAGGCCGAAAGTCAGGGGCGTTCCCGCTTAGGGAAACTCTGATTCAATCGTCAAGACCTGTCATCCAGCCGAGGACGATTTATTCAGAGGTTCTTTAGATTTCGGATATCGCAGATGCTTCCTGCGGGCGGTTCTTTCTTACGCGAATGATCACCCAAACCACGCCCAGCATCAGCGCAGCGCCGATAACGCCGTCGGCGATCAGCAGGCCGGTTTCCCAGGCGGCCTTGGTGTAGGTGATGATCGTTCCGGGGGCAATGCCGTTCATGGCGTTGGAATGCGCCACGGTGTAAAGAATCCGGTGGCAGGCTTTGCGCAGATTCTGTATAGCCGTAGCACTGCCGGTGTCCGCCATGCTCTTCATGGCGTCGGTGGACAGAATCAGGTCGGAGCCTGCCGCAATGGCCTGATCGGGATACATAAATTCGTACAGGTCAAAGTCGGTAATCACCAGTCCCGCAAAGCCCCATTCATCCCGCAAAACGGTCTGCATCAGAGGGATAGAGCCGCCAGCCCAGGTCGCGCCGACACGGTTATAGGAACTCATTATGGCGGTGCAGGCAGACATTTCCTTGTCCGACATAGTTCCCTGCTCATCGGATATGTATCGGACCGCAGCGGTGGCATTCTTCACCGCATACTCAAAGGGCTTCAGATACAGCTCCCGCAGCGCCTGCTCATTGACCCATGTGGCGATTCCGCCGCCATTGACCCGGTTCGTCTCCTGCTCGTTGACGGCAAGGTGCTTGATGGTGCAGTATACGCCCTTGCTTGCGGCGCCGGACACGCATGCGGATGCCATCGCGCCGGACAGCAGGGGATCCTCGGAGTAGTATTCAAAGCAGCGTCCGCCAAAGGGGGAACGGTGCAGATTCACAGCGGGGGCATACCAGCCGGTGATGCCGTTGGCGATGGCCTCGTTGCCTACCATCTCGCCCATGCGTTCTACCAGATCAACATTGAAGGTGGAGGCAATGACCACCTCGGAGGGATAGGCGGTGCAGCTGAGGCTGGTCATATAGGAGCTGATACCGGCAGGGCCGTCAAATTCCACGGTGGCGGGCTTGCCGACGGAGGGCAGCGCCAGAGTAGCGTACATTCCGTTCATCACCAAGCTGCTCATGTCCTTCACTGTCAGCTGATCCAGCATCAGCTCCCAGGCGGGATCGTCATAGTCCAGTCCCCGCATATCAATGAGATTCAGCCCGTTTTTCTCGCCCACGGCGGGCTTCTGCGCGTCAGAGCTTTCATTGGCCTTGACGTCGTAGGCCTGGAAGCCTGCAATCGTATCCTCCCCGGCAACCTTGTCGGCATCCAGCGGCGCGGTGGGGAAGGTACCTGCAAAGTCGGCACGGCTCATGTTCAGGGCAAGCCCTTCGGCAGGGGTGTCGGTGAACATGGCGGACAGATCGTCAAACCGGTTGGTAACGGCGCTTGCATCGCTGGCGCGGTGATCGTCACCGGAGTAGACAACCGTTTTGTCCACCCGGTAGGTCATGGCCTCGCAGCCGGTCTTGGCGTTGTGGGAATCGGTCTGGAGGGTGAGGATGTAGTCTCCCGCTTCCAGCACATAGGCTTTCTCGGTCTTATAGTCGTAGGAGGCCATGTCCTCCATGTTCAGCGACAGGGTGACGGTTTCGCTCTGACCGGGCTGGAGCAGTCCGGTCTTGGCAAAAGCGCCCAGAACCACGCTGGACTTTTCGATTCCGCCGGGGGTATAGGGGGCGGAGTAGTACAGCTCCACCACGTCCTTACCGGCCACGGAGCCGGTGTTGGTCACGGTCACGTCTACGGACAGCTGCCCGTCCTCGCCGGTAAGCTGCCGGTCGCTTATCTGCCAGTCAAAGCCGGTGTAGCTCAGGCCGTAGCCGAAGGGGTATACCACCGCCTGATCGTAGTCGATGAAGCCCTCCACCGCTGCCGTTTCGTAGTAGCGGTAGCCGATGTAAATGCCCTCCTCATACTGCACAAAGTAGGCATTTCCCATGGCGTTGGAGGAGCTGATGTTGGAATACTGGTAGCTGCCGAAATTTGCAAAGGTGGGGTCTTTGGTAAAGTCGGCCGCCCACAGATCGGCGGTGCGGCCGGAGGGATTTACAGTTCCGGACAGCACGTCTCCCACGGCGTAGAAGCCGGTCTGGCCGGGAGAGCCAATCCACACTATGGCGTCAATGCCGTCGTCGTATTCCAGCTCGCCCAGCTCCATGGTGTTGGAGGAATTGATCAGGACGATTACCGTCTCAAAATGCTCCTTTGCCAGAGCAATGGCGTCCTTTTCGTCCTGATTCAGCTCCAGCTGGTGCTGACCGGAGACGTAGTTGTCGTCATAGCCCTGCATATCCTGGGTCAGGTCGCCGCCTTCACCGCCGCCCCTGCCGATGACCACGACAGCCGCGTCCTGATAGCCGGAAAAGCTGGCAACGGCTTCCGGGGTGTAGCCCTCCACGGGCATCTCGCCGATGTAGTAGGTGGAGTCGCCCTTGTCCATGGTGATGATGCCTCTGGGATGCTCATACACCCGGGAAGCGCCCAGAACGGTCATTTCCTCGGAATAAGCGGCGTATTGCCTGAGAATATCGTATACGGCGTCGTTGACGGTAAACCCGGCGCGTTCCAGACCGGTGCGCAGGTCTACCACCTTGCTCAAATCCACGGAGCCGGAGCCGGAACCGCCGTAGATCGGGTCTGCCGCGCTCCGACCCAGCAGCGTGATCTTCGCCGGGGCGGACAGGGGCAGCGCGCCGTTGTTTTTCAGCAAAACGATGCCCTCGCCCTCGATTTCCTCCACCAGAGCGTCGGCTGGCGCCGCCGTTTCCTGCTTGTCCTTGTAGTCCAGGGTGTAGTAATCGCTGTCCCAATCCTCGCTGCCCGCCGTTTTGGTGACGATCATATCGCCGCCGCCAAGGTACAGGTCAACATAGGGGCGGAACACCTGGGTGAGGATGTTCACCGCCACCGTCAGCGCCAGCACGATACACAGCACCGGCGCCCAGATTTTCAGGAATTTCCTGTTGCTCATCTTCTTTTTCTTGCCGCTGTCCGGCATAAAAGTACCTCCTTAGGCCAAAAATGGGTAGAAAAAGAGCAGGGGGCGGGAGTTCCAGCCCCCTGCTCTCAGGGTTTTATCCGTTGACGGGCTGGGTCGCGGGTTCAGTCAGAGGCGCTACATTGTACTTTGCAGTGCGCTCGTCGGAGATTACACCAGACCAGTTCAGACCGAAAGCAAAGTCATAGGTATTGCCCTCGGAATCCACATAGCACTCCATGTCCCGGGGAACATCCTCGTACTGCGCCTCAACGGTTTCCATATTGGCGGGCATCTGGATGGGCAGCAGACCGGAGGGTTCCACCTTACCAGTAACGATGTCAAGGAAAATGTCGTCGTCAATACCAAACCCGATCAAAATGGCATCTACCTGTTCTTCAAACTCACTAAATACCATTGGGTTAGAAGCGTTGATTGCAACAATCACCTTTGCATCTTGCGGCATATTTTCAGCGGCATAGAGAATCATATCCAGATCAGTTTCGTTACCTGTAGTTGTGCTATTGCCGTAATATGCAACATTGGCTTTGGCTTTGTCTTTCTGAACACCATAAGGTGTTACAATTTCAACCTCAGTCATCGGACCGGCAATGGATTCCTGTCTGACACTCGCAGAATTTGCGGTATACGGCCGGTACTGCAAAGAAATGGGCAGATATGTATCCGTTTCGCTGTCATATACGGAACTGCTCATCGGAGCAGATGCAAACACCAGCGCAAAATCACATTCCGAGAGCTGCTTGGCGTTGGCACGGATAATATCCTCATAGGCATAGGTGGCGTTACCATCCCGGTCAGGCTCACCGGTTTTTGTTTCACTTAAGGTGTCAGTTACCACATTGAAGTATTCATTGAGAACGGAAATGTCTACCGGCAATGCTGCATTTCCATTGCTATAAACCATTGGAACATACACTGTAGGCTTTTCATTTTCGGTATTCTCAGCAATCGCGCCATCGTTCTTCAGCATAACGACACTCTTTACTTGAGCATCGTGGGCAGCGGCTGCCGCGTCTTCATCATTGAGAACATCAAAGATGTTCTGTGTACTCAGATACGCATTTTCAAAGAATCCCACATTGAAGCTTCCCGTTAGGATTCTGGATGCGCTCTTCTGAATATGCGCCAAGGCATCTTCTTCACCCATATCATCCACAAGAAGCTGGTAGCCATCTCTCAGCGTAGTCAGATCGGATTGACCACCGAATTGATCGACACCGGCTTTCATCGCCTTGTATGCACGCTCCGCAGGGGTCAGGTCTTCAACTCCCCACGGTTTGCCGGCTTTTCCGGGAACAAACTCACCGTCAGTTGGTGCGTCAGGCAATACCTCCCAGTCAGTGCAAATCAGACCATCAAATCCGTAGCTACGGAGGAGCGACAGCTTATATTCGCTAAACGCCGAGCCAACCCTTTCACCCAAAGACTCGTCTTCTGTCCAGGCCATGGAGTAAGAGGGCATGACGCCTGTGGGCATTTCCGTGATACTGTCCAGATTCAGTGCGCCATCGATAAATGCAATTACGTGGGCATCGAAGTTGTTGCCAGGATATACGCTGTATGCGCCGGTCGCGTTATGGCCTTCACGGCCGAACTGCGCGGCACCATCGCCAGGCCAATGCTTAATCATGGCGTTGACGCTGCCGTCACCCCAGCCCATATCGTTGCCATCATCATCGTAAGTAGACTGATGTCCGCTGGTGGAAGCGTTGGCCATATCGCGGGAGAGTGCCGGGTCTTCGCCAAAGGTTCCACTCATACGGCTCCAACGCGGCTCTGTCGAAATATCCATCTGAGGACCGAGTAGAGTTCCCACGCCGATAGCGCGGTACACTTTGGAAACATACATTCCCATTTCTTCCGCAATATCAGGATCAAAAGTTGCACCCAACGCCAAGTTGTTGGGGAAAGTTGTTACATTCGCGCGGCCACTGGTATAGGGATCGTCATGAAGCATTAGCGGAATCCCATATTTACCCGACTCAACATATTCCTGTGCTTCATTGACCCATTGGACGGTTCCACGCAGATCAGAAGTTGTGCTTCCATGCAAAAACAGCTTTCCCTCATCCAGAAGTGCTTTCTGGTCGTCTTGCAATCTGCCGCTCATCCCAATAAAGGAAGCTTCCATGCTTACGACCATCATGGGAATGATCTCGTCTGGCGTCAACTCGCTTGCAAGACTTACAGCCCGAGTCTTGTTATCCAGCCGCCAATCTTCATAGGCATCCAGCACGCCGTTCTTGTTCAAATCCTTGAACGCATAGCCGTCCACCTGAATCAGCTTTACGCCGGAGTCAGGGGAATAGCCAAGGGTGTCGCCGCCCTCATTCGTGACCTTCATCCAGCCGTCGGCGGTCTTTTCTTCGCTCCACTTTACCTCACCGGAGCCAAGCTCATCCGGGGTAACAGGGTATTCCAGTCCGGCTAAGTCGGCAGCTTTGGCAGACGTCGTTTCCGTACTGCCGGCGGTATTGACGGAATTGCTGCCGCAGGCGGCCAGCATGGAAGCTGCCAGCAGCAATGCCATTAAACGTACAAAGTGTTTTTTCATGGTGTAGCTCCTCTCAAAATGTCTTTTCGGGCTTCCCGTTCCGGATCCGGTTCCCGCTCTGAAAGCATCATAGCACACTGACCTTTCATAATCCAGTGCCGGAACATAAACTGTTTTTTTCGCCACGCAAACTGGCCGAAAAACAGATGACGAAAGGGGAATTTTTCGTTATAATACACATAGAGCAGCACCGGCAGGAAAGCCCGCCGCCGGAATTGACAGCGGTCGGATTCTGTATTATAATGTCGGAAAACACAGAAAGGTTGCATGACGATGGTGAAGAAAATCGCGGTTGTAGAAGATCGGCAGGACGAACAGAATACGCTGCGTTCCCATTTTTCCCGCTTCACCTCCGAGAAAGGCATGGATTTTCTCCTGACCTTCTTCTCCGGGGGCGAGGAATTTCTGAGCAAATACCGTCCGGTCTATGACATGGTTCTGATGGACATCGGTCTGCCGGGGCTGAACGGAATGGAAACCGCCGCCCGCCTGCGCACCATAGATCAGTCGGTCATGCTGATTTTTGTGACCAACATGGCGCAGTTCGCGGTTCGGGGCTATGAGGTGGACGCATTCGACTTTCTGGTCAAGCCGGTTGGCTACGCCAACTTTGCACTGAAGCTCCAGCGGGCGCTGAGCCGCCTCGACACCCGCCGTCAGACGCAGATCGTCATCAACACCCCCGACGGTCTGATTCGTCTGCCCTCCTCCCAGCTCAAGTACATCGAAATTTCCGGCCACAGAATCATCTACCACACCACCCGCGACCTGCTCTACGGCTACGGGAATCTGAAACAGGTCGAAGCCGAGCTGGACGGCAAGGCCTTTGTCCGGTGCAACAGCTGCTATCTGGTCAATCTGAATTTCGTCTCCGCCGTGCGGGGCTTCACCGCAGTGGTGGGCGGCGACGAGCTGCAAATCAGCAGACCCAAGCGAAAGGCATTTATTCAGGCGCTGAACGATTTCCTTGGCGGAAGTATTACTTAAGGAACCTCTGAATAAATCGTCTTCGGCTGGATGATGGGTCTTTTTCCCCATCCGTGCAGTTCTAAAAAGCGGGAAATACATACAGTATTCCCACGTTTTCAGAACTTTCGTCTGGGGAACCCCCCTCATCACCAGCTCTTGCCGATTTAATCAGATGTTCCTTAAAATGCGTTCCGACAGAGCAAGGAGGCTTTTATGCTGCATATGAGCAATCTGACATTTTATAAGTTCCTGTTTATCATTGCGCTTCTGATTGCGGAATCGATGTTTCTCTTTCGCCTGAAACGCAAGCCCCACTTCCCGCTGCGTCTGGCTGTGTCTACAATTTTCATGCTTTTGTTTGTTGCCGGGTTTCCGGTACTGGCCTACAACGCCATATACAGCTCGCTGATGTTCACCGTATTTTTCGCCGTCACGGTATTTACCACCAGACTGTGCTACGACATCAGCTGGAAAAGCAGCCTGTTCTGCACCATCGCCGGATACAGCACCCAGCATCTGGCGTCCGTCTGCTACGGCCTGATCTCCACGCTGGGGGGCTTTGAATACGGCACGCAGATGTACAGCAGCTCCAGACTGGAGGTTGGCGTTCTTCCGCTTCTGGTTTTTGCGGAGGTTTACGCGCTGGTGTACTGGTGCATTTTCGGCTTTTTCGGAAAGAAGATCTGCAAAGAGGAAGCGATCTCCATCCGCAGTCCCGCCATGCTGGTGCTGCTGGTCGTCACCGTGCTGGTGGAGATCGTTCTGAACGCCGCGGTCACATACCGCAGCTATGAAAATCTGGACGTGGTATATTATGTAAGCGCGTCCATGGTCAACATCGTATGCAGCCTTGCCGTCCTGATCATCCAGTTCACGCTGATGCTTCAGAAAACACTGGAGGACGAGCTGAATATCGTCAACCAGATGTGGCATCAGGAGCAGAAGCAATACGAGATATCCAAGCAGACCATCGACCTGATCAACATGAAGTGCCATGACATGAAGCATCAGATTCACTCCATCAGCAGGCAGACCGCAATCGATCCCCAGGCGCTGCGGGAAATGGAGCAAACCATTTCCATTTATGATTCCATCGTAAAAACCGGAAATCAGGCGCTGGACATCATTCTGGCGGAAAAAAGCCTGTATTGTCAGAATAACGACATTTTTATCAGCTGCATGGTGGACGGCAAAAAGCTGAGCTTCATGAGCGATTCAGATATCTATTCCCTGTTTGGCAACATTCTGGACAATGCCATCCAGTCCGTTCTGAATCTGGAGCGTGACCACAGGGTCATCGGCATTACCGTGCGGGCTGAGGAGGAGCTTCTGTCCGTGAATTCTCACAACTACTATGCCGGTTCCATCCGCATGGAGGGCGGGCTTCCCGTCACCTCCAACCGGGATCGCACCCTGCATGGCTTTGGCGTAAAGAGCATGGTCATGATCGTGGAAAAATACGGCGGAACCATCTCCTTCGACGCGAAAGATCAGATTTTCAACTTAAACATCCTGTTCCCGATTTCCGGCGGGACAGGCACGGTATGAGGCGGTGAGAAACGTGACCGGTCCGGACAGACAGGAAATACATCGGTTTTTGCGCCCCGCTCTGGCGCTGTTTCTTGCTTTGCTTGTCACGGTAAATATCGGGATGCTGTCCAATTCGGACACGTTGGACAGCGTTTTCGGCCGGGGCAAACGGGTAACGGAAGTGATAGCCGGTCAGGATATGCTGAACGCGGCGTATTACACGGCGCAGTATTCCAATACAGACGAATCCCGGCA
>ENA-ORSC01001880-ORSC01001880.1-human-gut-metagenome-genome-assembly--contig:-NODE-1880-length-13593-cov-3.541734_pt1 | contig 13593 bp, 13 predicted proteins | sample MGYA00242178_ERZ509140 | MGnify/ENA primary metagenome ERZ509140 (study PRJEB26280, sample SAMEA2338681) | human gut metagenome | biome: human gut; feature: human-associated habitat; material: faeces... | reverse complement strand
TTGGTCATGGGGCAGACCATTTCCCGAAAAGATCGGCAGTTTCTGTCCGCGGATCAGCGTCGTCAGTCCGTCGATCGCAGAAATTCCTGTTCTGATATAATTTCGAGGATACTCTCTCTTCACAGGATTGAGAGGAGATCCATTCACGTCTCTTCTTAACGTAGAAGCAATCGGTCCAAGTCCGTCGATCGGATTTCCGATCCCGTTAAACGTTCTGCCAAGTATATCCGGCGAAAGCGCGATCTCCATCGGATGGCCTGTCAGTTTTGTATGCGTATTTTTCAGGGACATATTTTCAGAGCCTTCAAATACCTGAATAACGGCTTTATCTTCATATATTTCTACGATACGGCCGATCTTTCTCTGCGTACCGTCTACGACGAATTCCACGATCTCGTCGAAAAATGCATCCTGTACGCCCTCCAGCGCGATCAGCGGGCCGTTGATGCTGCTTAATCCTAAATATTCGATTGACATGATCTTCGGTTCTCCTTATGCATTCTTTTCCAAAACATTCTGATAAAACGCGTCGATATCACGATGATATTGAGCAAACATTTCCAATCTGTCGTTCGGCACATCATATTTGATCGAGATTACACGGTCGAAAATATTTTCCGCCTTCAGCACAGACATAGGATGCCCCATCGTCACAAGCGTCCTTGCCTGTTTATAAAGATATAAAATTGTGTCCATCATCAAAAACTGTTTTTCCATTGAGACACATGTATCGTCTTTATGAAATGCGTTCTGCTGTAAAAATCCCAAACGGATCACGCGGGCAATCTCAAGTACAAGCTTCTGATCATCCGGCAGAACGTCGCTTCCGATCAATTTTACGATCTCCAACAGGCTGCTCTCCTGATTCAGAAGCGCCATTAACCTATTTCTATAATCAACAAACTGCGGGGATACATTATCCTGATACCAATGGCTTAAATCGTTCAGATATTCGCTGTAACTTGTGAGCCAATGAATTGCCGGAAAATGTCTCGAATACGCAAGACTTTTATCCAGTCCCCAAAAACAGCGCACAAAACGTTTCGTATTCTGTGTGACCGGCTCGGAAAAATCACCGCCCTGAGGCGATACCGCTCCGATGATCGTAACCGATCCGTCTGTTCCGTTCAGATTGTGCATCATTCCGGCTCTCTCGTAAAACGCCGACAATCTTGATGCCAGATAAGCCGGAAATCCTTCTTCTGCCGGCATCTCTTCCAGACGGCCGGAAAGTTCACGTAAGGCTTCCGCCCAGCGGGAAGTAGAGTCTGCCATGATCGCTACGTCATAGCCCATGTCACGGTAATATTCAGCCAGGGTAAGTCCGGTATAAATACTTGCTTCACGGGCAGCTACCGGCATGTTGGAGGTATTGGCGATCAGAGTGGTTCTGTCCATCAGCGGATTGCCGCTCTTTGGGTCCACAAGCTCTGAAAACTCTTCCAGCACCTGTGTCATTTCATTTCCACGCTCGCCGCAGCCGATATAGATGATAATATCGGCATCAGACCATTTGGCGATCTGGTGCTGGGTCATGGTTTTTCCGGTACCGAATCCGCCTGGGATTGCGGCAGTTCCACCCTTTGCGATCGGGAACATGGTATCCAGGATCCGCTGTCCGGTGATCAGAGGGACACTTGCCGGGAAACGGTAGCTTGTCGGGCGCGCCTTACGGATCGGCCAGTGCTGTATCATGTTGAGCTGTTTTTCTGTTCCGTCGGAAAGCCGCAGAGTGACAAGTGTATCTTCAATCCGGTATTCTCCGTCCGACGCGCAGCAGATTACTTCACCTTCCACATCCGGCGGAACCATACATTTGTGTACGATCGCACTGGTCTCCGGAACCTCCGCTATAATATCTCCGCCATGAAGGTAATCTCCTTTGGCCACGGTGATGTGGGTATCCCATAATTTGTCGCGGTCAAGCGAATCAACGCTGACGCCGCGGGTGATAAATGCACCGCCGCCCACATTTGCGATCTGCTCAAGCGGGCGTTCGATTCCGTCAAAAATATTGTTCAGGATTCCGGGTGCCAGAGTTACAGATACCGGACTTCCGGAAGCCTCTACGATTTCTCCCGGTTTCAGCCCGGAAGTCTCTTCATAGACCTGAACAGTCGTGATGTCTTTGTCCAGGGAAATGACTTCGCCAACCAGCTTTTCCTTTCCCACATAGACCATTTCCGACATCATGAATCCGGTGTCACCCTTCAGATAGATGACCGGACCGTTTATTCCATAAATAGTTGCTGTCTTATTCAATTCCTGCACCTCCTGCTGCAAAACTGAACTGATGATATTCATAATCGACTGCAGCCTGGAAGCTGTGATCGATCAGAATATTACGGCCTCGGATTACAGCACGCATACCGCCCATAAAATCATATTCACTGATGGTGATCGTCATGCCGGTACGTTTTTCCAGTTCTGTCTGTTTCTCCTTATCAGAAGGAGAAATATAAATGGTCATCTCCTCGCCATCTGCAAAGCGTGCGGCTTCGCGGATTTTGCTGCAGAGATAGTCCAGATATTCGTCTGTTTTTGTAAAGTCAGAAAGAAGCTCCTTTACTTCATCAAACAGCCTGACTTTTAATTCATTTTGTGTTTTGCCAAGAGCACGTTTCAGTTCGGTTTCGGCTTTTGCCGCAGCTTGATTTACCTGCCTTCTGGCTCTTAAGGTCTCGGATTTGATACGGACCTCAGACTGTGCGGTCGCTTCTTTTTTATGCTTTTCAAATAAAGATTCAAGCGCTTTTTTGTGATTGTCAATGATCGCATTTCCTTCAGAACGGGCTTCAGTCATGACCGTTTCCTGTAAATGCGCTATTTTCTCTTCAAGCGTCATTGTCTCACCTTCTATGCCTTTCTAGTTAAAGTTTCAGTCCAATCGCTTCATTGACGTATGAGGTAATGAAATCCTTTTTACGTCCTGTTCCGTGTCTGTCCGGAATTTCGATCAGAAGAGGCATCTTTCTTTTTAACTTGATCTCATCGATGAGATCCGGAAATTCTCTTCCAAAGCGTTCCGTCAGAAGAATGATACCGATTGACTTGTCGTTCATGGCAGTTTCCAGCGCATCACGCAGCTCCTGCTTTTCATGAACTACGACACCGTCCACGCCGGCAAGCCGCATTCCGGTATAAGTATCCACGTTGTCACTGATCAGATACATTTTCATGATTACAGTCTGCTGATGATCATGAAGGAGATGATAAGACCGTACAGGCATACACCTTCTGCAAGACCTACGAAGATAAGGGATTTACCAAGGACGCTGGAATCCTCGCTGATAGCACCAAGAGCTGCACTTGCCGCACTTGCTACGGCAATACCGCCACCGATGCAGGAAAGACCGGTAACAAGAGCTGCTGCAATGTAACCAAGACCGGTTGCAAGGCCTGCGCCTGAGGCAGCGGCGTCTGCCGCATGTACCGGTACACTTCCAAAGAGCATGATCCCTGCTACAAGGAAGGTTCCAAAGTAAGAAAGAACATTGAAGGCAAGTGCACATTTATAACGTCCTTTATTTTTTTCTCCGAGCAGGTAATATCCGAATGGAATGAAAATGCTTAAAACCAGTGCGGCAATGAGAATAAGTTTAGTTGCTAAAGTCATGATAATTTCCTCCTAAAATGAAAAACTAATTTTTTGCAGTACCTGTATAAGGTTTAAATTCGCGGCCGCTGCCTTTGTAGAAACGGCTGAACATCTCGTAATAGACAAGTCTCAGGACCTGGATTCCAACGATCAGTCCTTCGAATCCACATACAAACAGGTTGCCGAGTACGATCACTACCCAGTTAATATGCCCGCTTTCGGCACCGGCAAGCATCAGTACAACCTCCATGATGGAAGCGTGGCTGACTGCGAATGCACCGATACGGATAAAGGAAAGCGTATTTGAAAAATAGCTGAGCAGGGTTTCAAATAATTCAAAGAATGCCTGGGTGACAAACATTGCTTTGCTTTGTTCCATTTTTTCGGTTTTCTTTTTGATCTTGTTTGTCAGCGGTTCTTTCAGTGCGATCAGAAGAAGCGGTACTCCAAACATCACTGCAAGAACGATTCCACCCGGCAGAGAGTGACCTGTCATGAAAAGAACGATGCAGGTAACTGCTGCCCCGTAGAATATCAGCCCTGCCACGCCGTTTGCATCAAACCATGTTGCTTCGGTATCTTTGGCACGGATGCCGTTGATAATATGGAAGATCATAGAAATCAGGATGATTCCCATACCAAAAGCAATCGATACGATAAATACGGTATTCAGTTTTCCGATAAACGGTAAGGTGGTCATATGATTGATCGGTCGGATCCATTTGGCTTCTATAATGTCTTCAAATCCAAACACACTTCCAAACATAAATCCAAAGAAGGTGGAGAAGATTCCGGCAAGTGATACGATTCCGGCAAGGTTCATTTTCTTTGTGAAATACAGGATCGCACCGCCGATAAAGAGCAGCAGCCCCTGACCGACATCCCCGAACATGGCGCCGAAGATAAAGCTGTACATGATACCTACAAAAATGGTCGGATCCATCTCACCGCTCTTGGGAAGTCCGTACATCTTGATGAACATTTCAAATGGTTTGAAAAGCTTTGGATTCTCAAGCTTGGTAGGAGGTTCTCCAAAATACTGTTCCCGGTCCTCTTCTACTACGATATAAACCTTGTCATCCCCCTGTGCCTCTTTGATAAATGCATTTGCATCTTCTTCGGACATCCAGCCGCAGAGGATGTAGTATTCTTCCTGCTCGTCTGTCTCGGTTCGTGCCGCAAATTTACGGATATCAAAGTTATCGGAAAAACGTTCCAGCTGAATTCTTGCACCGAGTAGTCTGGAAGCGTTCTTGCGGAACATCTCCTGACGTTTATCCTTCACTGCCTGGATTTCATCGGTCAGATTCTGGACTTCTTTATCCAGGCTCCGGTAAGCTTCCAGCGGGGTTCCGCCAAAGTCTTCCAGCAGATCGACTTTTTCAAAGTGGAGAGACCGCATGATCGAATCGACCTTTCCTGCATCAGCATCCGATACAAAATAAACGCCATAGACATAAGAGGCATCTCTGGAGCCTTCCAGAAATAATGCATCAATGTCTTCAAGAAGCGCTTTTTCCAGCCGGTGATAATAATCTACATTGATTTTTCCAAATCTTGTGCGGATGTATTTGTACTGCATGATCTCATGCAGGTCAAAATCCAGAGAAGTAAAAGGTTCCAGGACTTTCATACGTGCCTGGATATTCTCTCTCTTTTTTTTCAGTTCTTCTTTTTGCTGCTGCAGATCCATGTAGTCATGATTGATAGAACGAATCATCTCAAGGATCTCGTCTTCGCTCTGATCAAAGGATGGCTCTGCTGGCATGTCTTTCATATATCCCAGAAACTGTGTCACTTTTGCGAGTGGATCACGGTAAGGGTTCATTTCCAGAAATGGCATCAGATTATCTACTGTCTTGAGCTCCGTGAGTGCATTTTCAAGCTGCATCTCATATTTGGAAAGATACCGGTTTGTCATGCGGTCGATGTCGGCGCGTGGTCCGGTAATGCTCAGGAACTTCATCTTAACAATCATTTCGCTGTTCCTCCTATATAAGTTAATGTCTCACGTGCAGGAAGTCCGTAGCGAACACATTCGAGCACAGTTGTAAGCTTATCAAGCTCCTCCTCTTTCAGAAAAAGATAGGTATTCACGGTTGCGATGGAATAAGGGTTACTTCTTCTGTCTGCCAGGTAGAGACGGTACAGGCAGTCTTTGTAAATCGTCTCGATGGACGCTGGTGTCTGAGTATCGGTGTGACGCAGATAAGGCGTTCTGGTAACCAGCTTTAAAAATTCATCGACAGACGGTGCTTCTACAAGATCCTTCAGCTGATCTACATGAATCCGGTAGTGTATCGGGATCAGCAGTGTGGAAATATCCGGCGGAAGCATGTTGTAATATTTTTTTGCACGGTAGATCCACTGCAGGTTCAGCAGGTCGATCTTTGCTCCGGCATCTCTGGTGAAAATTTCCAGTTCCTTATGCTTCAGAATCTTTTTGCGTTTCTTCCACATGGTTGTAAAATAGTACAGATTCAGTGCCAGATCGTAATCAAAAAGGGTAGGGTTCTCCGCATTTTCCAGACGTTTTAACGGCGCATAGTATTCTGTGCCCTTTAAATTTTCCACCAGCTCACCGATATTCCCCGAAGTGATCAGTTTATCGATGGAGAGATCCGAATATTTGTCGAAGAATATTTTCTTATGATCCAGATCAAAAGGCTTCTGATAGTGGTTGAATACAATACGCAGACAATAGTTGATCAGATTCATCTCGTAGCGCTTCAGATAAAGCTCCAGGAATTTTTTCTGATCCATTCCGGAAAAACGGTACAGGCGTGTATAATCACTGTAAAGTGACTGCACAAGAAGCTTCTCAATCTCACCACGGTGAAGATGGTTTTCGTCCATATCTGCAAGGACATTCCGATATCCGGGATGTTCTTTGAGATAAGCAGCAACTTCGGTTACTGTATGAAATGCGGCGATGTTCTGGAAATCTTCATCAGTGAGCAGTTTCGCCTGCATGGCGCGTACTTTTGTTACGATGCCACTGTATGCAAGTAAATTTCCCATATGCTATCCCTCTATGATACGTCTGACAATTTTCTCGGCATATGCCGTATGCTTCTCTTCAAAATCTTTTTTAAGTTCTTCGATCGCTGTCTGGTTCTTACGGTTCTGCCTTGCAAGAATCTCATCCATCTGACGGTTTAATCCTTTGTGGATATCGTTCAGCTCCTTTTGGGTGTGATCTTCAAGTTGTTTGTCGAACTGATTGCGTTCATTTTGAATGCGTTCTTCCAGTTCTGATTTTTCCAGTTCCGCGTGTTCCACAACAGCTTCGGCTGCGTGTTCGATTTCGGAGAGCTTTTTAACAATATGATCCATTGTCCGACTCCTTTCTTAGAAATTATTTATACATTTTTAATAATGCATACATATTCTACTACTTTAAATTAGAAAAATCTACTAAATAATAAGAGAATATCATAAGAATATTTTATACAAAACTTATAAAATATATTTTTGGGTTTCCAAATATTTCAGAATAGTATAAAATAAATAAGGTTATACATATTTTCACTAAAGGAAGAGAAAGATATATGAGGTTAAGAAATGTACCGGGAGCAGATGCTTATCTGACAGCTCATCCCCTTGTAATTAAAAATGAGACCAGATATCGCGGCACCTGGAAAGAGACTTTTCAGAATCCGGAGAATCCGATCCATATTGAGATCGGGATGGGAAAAGGACAGTTTCTTCTGACACTTGCAAAGGAGAATCCATCCATCAACTATATCGGTATCGAACGTTATTCAAGCGTACTGCTTCGGGCGCTGGAACGCTTTGACAATGACGAGGAATACAAGGATGTCAACAATATTCGTTTTATCTGTATGGATGCGACAAATCTGCCGGAGGTTTTTGCTGTCGGAGAGATTGACAAGATTTATCTGAATTTTTCAGATCCGTGGCCGAAAGCACGTCATGCAAAGCGCAGACTTACTTCCAAGCAGTTTTTTGAGCGGTATGACAAGATCCTTGCCTTTGACGGAGTCGTTGAATTTAAGACAGACAACAGAGAGCTGTTTGAATTTTCACTGGAGCAGGTGGAGTTGGCAGGCTGGGTACTTCTGGCGAAGACCTATGATCTTCACAATGATCCGACACTCAGCAGAGGGAATGTTATGACTGAGTACGAGGAGAAATTTTCCGGACAGGGACATCCGATCCATAAACTGATCGCAATGCGCCAGTAAGACAATTGAATAAAATGCAACAGGCAGATCATAAAGGCGCTGAGTGCGTAAGATGATTCCTGGCAATATAAGAGACAGCAGATACGGAGCAATCCGCACATCGGCTGTCTTTTTGCATATATTGTAGAAAGAGGAAGTCAGGAAGGAACAGATATGCGGAAAAAGCATCATTTTCAGAATTGTATGCGGGGGTTTTGCTATAAGAATCCAAGATTTAATAAAAAGCTGATCTGTTTCAGAAATTCTTTTCAGGAAGTCTATAAAATCTTAAACCCGAAATGTGGATGCCACTAATCCAGTCCTTTTTACATAGCCTGAGATGGCAGAAATGAGGAAAGTGTATGGGTATCGCATTGATCACGAAGGATTATGAAAATACAGTCGGAAAGCAGAGGATGCCGGTAATTGTGGAGTTTTACGCATCATGGTGTCCAAAGTGCGGAATGATGTATCCTGTTGTGGAAAGGATTGCCAGCCGGTATCAGGGAAAATGGATTTTCTATAAGATTGATATTGATATATCGAAAGAGATTGCAGAGTATATAGGCATTGAGATCGTACCGACGTTTGTGGTGTACAGAGATGGAAAAATCTGTGGATATACAACCGGAGTTCTTCCAGAAGAAACTCTGGAAGAACGAATCCGGGAAATGTTAAGAAAATAATTGGTGGAATCAATTATTCGTATGATGAATATTTTGCGCAGATTGCATTGACTTGCTATGTTAAAATTCGAATACAGCAACACCGTATGGCGGAAGATCATAACCAAATGAATATGGTCTTCCATCACATTCCTGTTTCTTTGCTTTATATACTGCCGGGCGGGCTTTTCCGCTTCCGCCATACTGCAATTCATCACTGTTCAGTACCAGGCGGTACTGTTTGCCGCGCGGTACGCCGACACGGTACTCCGGTCGTTCGATCGGTGTGAAGTTACATACGAATAAAAGGTTCTTTTTTGCGCCCTTTGAGTGACGGATGAAGCTGTAAATACTTCGTGAGCTGTCATCTGCATTGACCCACTCAAAGCCTTCCATGCAGGTATCCTGTTCATACATGGCTTTGTTGTGTGTGTAAAGATGCAGCAGGTCACGGTAGAAATTCTGGAGTGCCTGATGCTCCGGCTCTGCAAGGAGATACCAGTCAAGCTCACGCGCCTCGCTCCACTCGCGGAGCTGTCCGAAATCCTGTCCCATGAAGAGAAGTTTCTTTCCAGGATGTCCCATCATGAAAGCATAACCGACCTTCAGGTTGGCGAATTTCTCAAATCCAAGACCAGGCATCTTATTGAGCATAGAGCATTTTAGATGTACCACTTCATCATGTGATAATACAAGAATATAATTCTCGCTGTATGCATAGGTTAAGGCAAATGTCATACCGTAGTGGTCGCCTTTGCGGAAATATGGATCCAGCTTCATGTATTCGGTAAAGTCATGCATCCATCCCATGTTCCACTTCAGGCTGAATCCAAGACCATCATCTTCCGGTTTGCCTGTTACTTTTGGCCATGCAGTGGATTCTTCTGCGATCATCAGTGCGCCAGGGTTACGTCCGGTAGTAACGGAATTCAGATGCTTGAAAAATTCGATTGCTTCCAGATTCTCATTGCTGCCGTATTTGTTGGCGATCCACTGACCGTCTTCTTTACCGTAATCAAGATACAGCATGGAAGCAACAGCATCTACGCGGAGACCATCGATGTGATAATGTTCGATCCAGAACAGTGCGTTGGCGATCAGGAAGTTCTTAACTTCTGCTTTACCATAATCGAAGATCTTGGTTCCCCAGTCTGGATGTTCACCTTTCTTAGGATCTGCATATTCAAAGGTTGCTGTGCCGTCAAAATCAGCGAGTCCGTGTGCATCGCGTGGAAAATGTGCCGGTACCCAGTCAAGGATTACGCCAATCTTATTCTTATGGAAATAATTGATCATATATGCGAAATCTTCCGGCGTACCATAACGGGAGGTCGGAGCATAATATCCGGTCACCTGATATCCCCAGGAGCCGTCAAATGGGTATTCTGAAATTCCCATCAGTTCGATATGAGTATACCCCATCTTTTTTATGTAGTCTGTAGCTGCATGCGCAAATTCACGGTAGCTGTAGAATCCCTCATCTTCACGTCCCGGATGGCGCATCCAGGAACCGATATGTGCTTCATAAATGGAAATCGGTGAGGAATGGAAATCCCATTCTGCCCGGTGCTTCATCCAGACACTGTCACTCCATTTTAGATGGGAGATATCAGCAATCCTTGAGGCAGTTCCCGGTCTCAACTCTGCACTGTTCGCAAATGGATCAGCCTTGTAAAGCTTATCTCCGGTCTGTGTCTCGATACAGTACTTGTAAAGCTGTCCGAGCTGTGCTTCCGGAACAAATGCGGTATAGATTCCAAGTGGTTCCTGACGCTTCATAACGTTTGCATCTTCACTCCAGCCGTTGAATTCACCGACTACGGAAACTGATCTGGCGTGTGGAGCCCATACTGCGAAATATACGCCGGTTTTTTTTCCATCTTTTACAAAATGTGCACCCATTTTTTTATAGATTTCATAATGGGTTCCCTGTCCGAATAAATATTGATCTAATTCGCCAATTCTATAATCAGCGGGTTTATCTGTTGTTACAGTTTTTACAGACTTTTTAGCTGTAGATTTTTTAGCAGCAGTTTTAGCAGCTGCCGGTTTTTTTACAGCAGATTTTTTTACGGCCGTCTTGCGGGGCGTGTTGGTCTGTTGTGCTGTTGTTTTTTTTACTGCCATCCCATTCACCTTCTATCAAAGATATTTAGGAATATTATACTAGAAATAGCGATAAAAAGAAAGAGTTTTGGACAACTTATACACTTCTTATGTAAGATGTCTAAAACTCTTTGTTTATAGTTATCGGTTTGGTCTGCATATACAAAAGAACGCGCCGGAAGCGCGTTCTTTGTAGAAATCTTATGATTTAAAATCATCTTCTTTCAGGATGATGTGGTCTGAATTATCAGTGCTTCTTCCAAATACCCGTTTCACAAGATGTTTTACATTTGCTTTCTGGGAATGTGAAATTGCTTCATCCATGATCTCTTTTACTTCTGCAACAGTAACCGCATGATCTTCTCTCTGCATCATATCGATCCGGCTGTATAATGCAAGGATTCCCATTTCATCGATACGGTATCCGTTTTCCTTAGCATAGGTCTGACCGAATGTAACCAGTTCATCATTGATGAATACCGGAAGCTCCAGTCTGGAAGTAAATTTACGTTTGAATTCGCGATGAGATGCAAACATTCTTTCCAGCGGTTTCTTCTGGTCTTCCAGAAGGAAGAGAAGTTCGCCGGTCTGTTCATCCATCATGTCATTCAGTTCACGGATGGTTCTGTCATTCATCTTGGAAGCTTTTTCGATGATCAGTGCGCCACCGTTCAGTTTATCGATGATACTTCCGATGTCCTTTTTGTTCAGAGAATCACCGGTTACGATTGCAACTTTACCCTGTTTGAGTCTGCGTTGTTTCTGGATTGCTTTTACAATATCAACTGCGAGGACTGTTTTTCCGCTTCCCTTACGGCCAAGGATCAGGATGTTGCCTGTGCGGGAAGTTCCATAACGGTTACGGCAACGTTTGTCGTTATCAAGGATTTCAACAAGCTGTTCACTGACACCACGGATCGGTACAAAGTAAGAGAACAGCTGCTTCTGCTCTTCAGTAAGTCCAAGCTTCAGTCCGATCTCACTTGTTGCACTCAGATCGTAACGACCCTGTACAACGAATCCGGTATCGAATTTACCCATGCGTTCGGTGATTTCATCTTCTGACGGTTCTTCGATTTCAAGAACTTCGTCAATATCCGGAGTTGGCGCTGATTTTGAAGTTTCTTTCTCTGGCTCAGGAGCCGGTTTCTCGTCAAATTCAAGATCAAGATAATCATCACTGCTATCTAATTCTTCTTCATCTTCAAAGGAATCAAGGTCTGCAAAATCACCATCATCTTCGTCAGAATCATGATCATTGATATCGAGAGTAGATTCTTTTTCAAAATCAAATTCAGCCAGATACGAGTGCTTCGACCGTTTCCTTCCATAAACGGATGAGCGACATTCATTTCAACATACTTTTTTACTATGTTTTCAAGCGTGTCTTCGGGCATTTTTTCGATCAAATGCAAATTATCTTGCAAATACATAGCGGGAGCGAATGCAAAGCCGCCTTTTGCAATATTAAGCGTGCGGATTTGCCCGGCAAAATCATATAATCCGCCGAATAAATACGCGTGGATTTGTTGTAAGCCTTTGACCGTTCCGACTTCGATGGCGTCTATAAAAGAACTATCAAACAAAGCGTATGCCTTTTGCTTGCTTTTGCCGTCAATAGTATCGTCCGACCGCGTAAACCAACCGATAAACTCTGCGCCGACCTTGCTCGGAAACTCCGCGGCAAGCTTAATAACGCCGTCGGAATCCAGTGCGTCCGACATATACTTTTTCCCGTCGGCAGCGGTTAATTTCAGTTGGGTAGTGTCACTAACCAACTCACTGTTTTCTTTTTTCAGTTTGGCTTTCAGGTATTTCCAATAGTTACGGCATTTTTCGTAATTATCTTCCTTTCTGATTGCCCCGATAATATCAAGAACACTGAAATACCACTTGTTGTTTTCCTCGTTCCAAACGGCGCGTACTTCTTTATCGTTAAAAAATCTGATTGATATTTTCATACAATCCCCTTATTTTTACATCGACTATAAAGACACAAGCAACAGTTTTTTATTTATAAGCAATTATTTTTCGTTTTGCTTTTCGAATGTGATTCCTTAAATAATAGCCGTTTTTGAAATATGCCGTGAAAAGTCCTTGCAAGCAAACTTTTTCATTCATATTATAACATATTTTGGCAGCGAAATCAACAACAAAAGTCGGTTGGCTGCCGACTTTTGTTACAATAATAATTCATTGCGAAATACTGTAATATGTGCGTATTATCCTGAATTACAAGCAACGGTATTTTTTCTATATGATTTGATATACTATTCGCATATTAACATTCGCTTTTACTAATTTTTTATAATCCCTAATGGGAACACGCCGCAGCCACCCGTTTTTTGTTATGGCAAGGGTAGGCAATACAGCCGGGCAGAGAAGCTTTACCGTTTTGCATGCACAAGCTTCAGGCGGCATATTCCGCCCGTAAGCTCGACATTGAAGGTAAGCTCCCAGCCGTCGCCGCTTGCGTGACACTGGCGGAAATCGCTGCCCTCAAGGCGTTGGTCAAGGGCTTCCCAGCCGCCGCCGCGGTTTACAAGCAGCGTAAAGCCGTAGGGGACGGAAAGGCCCGTAAAGGTGACGGGGGCATAGGACAGACCGCCGGAGAGGGTAAGCTCTGCGGTATCGCCAAGGCACTGCACCGTAAGAGGGTGGCTGCACAGCAGTTTGCCAGAGGCTATGCTGGCGGATATCTGCCCGGAGAGGGCATAGGCATGCGCAAGACGCCAGGAATCAAAGAATTTTTCGTCAAAGGAGCGCATGACGGCGCTGGGGCCGTAGTAGTATTCCTTTTTTAAGGGAAGGTTAAGATACTCCGCCGTTCCGCTTATGCGGCTGCCCGCCCGTACGCACGTTATGCCCTTGGGCAGACAAAGCTCGCAGGCAAGGCAGCTCACTCCGAAATCCACGGTGCGGTACAGGCTTACGCCGGGCTTTGCAAAATGCCGGCCGTTTATATCGGCGTCAAAGGAGCGCAGTATCAGGGTGCGGTTTGCTACGGGGCCGAATTTGCAGTCATTGGTGTTGGTCA
>ENA-ORSC01001877-ORSC01001877.1-human-gut-metagenome-genome-assembly--contig:-NODE-1877-length-13598-cov-4.120727_pt1 | contig 13598 bp, 13 predicted proteins | sample MGYA00242178_ERZ509140 | MGnify/ENA primary metagenome ERZ509140 (study PRJEB26280, sample SAMEA2338681) | human gut metagenome | biome: human gut; feature: human-associated habitat; material: faeces... | reverse complement strand
CACTCATGTGCTGCAACTCCAACGGCTGCAACCGATGTGGAATTGTATACAGAATCGGACAGATTCAGTGTCTTTGCAGACGGATTGTAATGGTCGGTCAGATTTCCGGATACATGCTGGATCGTCACATCATAAATTCCTGCGGAATTTAAGATTCTCTGTGCTGCCTGTGCGCCTGTCATTCCCGATGCACTGCGGTACTGGGAATATTTATTGTAAGTTGATTTTACTCTTGCGGAAGCGATCATGCAGATCACTGCTCCGATAATCACAAGAAAATAAGTTGGGTCAAATCCGTAATAATAATATGGCATAGTAATCATCCTTTCTTATCAGCAACGTTTTAAGAAACTGCCTTCTGTCACCTGGTATCCTCTTAAGAAGGCATCCGTTGTCATTCGTTTCTTTCCTTCTAACTGTACCTCTAATAAAGCTAATACTCCATTCCCCGTCTGGACTTCCAGTTCGTCCTTTGTCACTTTTAAAATACATCCCGGAGCGGCTTTCACCTCATGGGAAATGACTTTTGCGCGCCAGATCTTTAGGTTTTTGTCATCGATCCTTGTATCTTTAACATTCTGCCATTCCATCTTGTGAACGCGCTCGGCCACGGATTTAAGCCGCGCACCAGACGCTCGATCACCTCTGCATCTTTTGACCAGTCGATACTTCCCATCTCTTTCTGGATCTTTCCGGTGTGAGTTGCAAGCGCGTCATCCTGAGGTGTGTAAACAGCTGTACCATTTTCAATTGCTTCCATCGTTTTCACGCAAAGCTTTGCCCCTACTCCCGACAGCTTGTCAAACAGGCTTCCGCCTGTCTCATCCTCATCCACGATCACTTCCTGCTTCATGATCATATCCCCGGTATCAAGACCTTCATCCATACGCATGGTCGTGACACCTGTGACCTGATCCCCGTTTAACACTGCCCACTGGATTGGGGCTGCACCACGGTATTTTGGCAGCAGGGACGCATGTACATTCACACATCCGAAACGCGGCATATCAAGGATTGCTTTTGGAATGATCTGTCCAAAAGCCTCTACAATGATGATATCCGCATTGTACTGTCTTAAATATTCTACGCTTTCCTCTGCACGGATTTTTGCCGGCTGATACACTTCAATCCCATGTGCAACCGCACATTCCTTCACCGGTGTGTACTTTAATGCCTTGCTTCTTCCAACCGCTTTATCCGGCTGTGAGACAACCAGCACTACTTCATGTCCTGCTTTTATAATTTCCTCTAATGTACCCACTGCAAAATCCGGGGTTCCCATAAATATAACTCTCATGATCCTCTCCTCGCTTCCGGTTTCTTTTCTACTTCTTCCCTCTGCGCCTATTCCTCTTCCTCATAGGTAACGTCATGAAGCTGACCTTCCACTTTTTCCACGTAAAGATGTCCGTCCAGATGATCGATCTCGTGGCACATGGCTCTTGCCATTAACTCTGTGCCCTCAATCTCATATTCTTCCATATTTTCATCAAATGCATGCACCTTCACATAATTTGGTCTTGTAACCTGTCCGGCTTTTCCGGGAATGCTCAAACATCCCTCATCGCCGGTCTGCTCCCCGTCAGACTCGATAATTTCAGGATTAATCATCACGATTGGACCCTCGCCCACATCGATAACAACGATCCTCTTTAATATGCCAACCTGTGGTGCGGCAAGCCCTACACCATTAGCCTCATACATAGTCTCAAGCATATCATCAATAAGTGTTACTATCTTTGGAGTCACCTCCGTAACCTCTCTGCAGACCTTGCCAAGTACAGGGTCTCCCTCCACTCTAATAGTTCTAAGTGCCATAATTGCCTCCTTCTATATCTATCAAAATCCACTCATCGGATTGAAATCAAATGAGATATTAGCATTTTTCATTGCCGTATCAGCTTTCACAGCCTGCTCTATTCCATCCTTTATGGAAATGAGCGCCGCATAGTCAGATGTCTTCATGTAAATCACCTTGCGGTATATGTCATTTACCTTGGCGATGGTCGCATCCGCAGGACCGATGAGCTGAACCTGATGTCTATCATCAGGGCTTTGATTTTCATCTGCATGCGATATCATCTGCGACGCTATATCGTACACTTGCTGTGACATGCTGGCGCACTCACTCTCATCAGGTGATGTGACATGTACTAAAAGCATATTCCATACAGGCGGATAATGCATAAGCCTCCTGTACTCTATCTCCTTATCGTAAAAAGCCTCATAATCCTGCTCTTTGGCAGTCCGGATGGCATAATGGTCAGGGTCGTAGGTCTGGATAACCACATTGCCGGGCAGCTTTCCTCTGCCGGCACGCCCTGCCGCCTGGGTCAGCAGAGCAAATGTGCGCTCCGCCGCATGAAAATCATTCACATGCAGTGACATATCCGCCGCCAGCACACCAACCAGCGTGACATTTGAAAAATCATGCCCCTTTACAATCATCTGCGTACCGATAAGTATATCGGCCTCATGATTGGAAAATGCCTGCAGAATCTTCTCATACGCATCCTTCGCCCTCGTGGTGTCATAATCCATGCGCAGTATACGCGCCTGTGGAAAACGCTTTGCCACCATCGCTTCTATCTTCTGTGTGCCGGCCTTAAAGCCGCTAATGTACTTCGAGCCACAGCTCGGACACACCTTAGGCACCGGCTGTCTGTAGCCGCAGTAGTGACAGACCATCACTCCGCCGCTATGCTCACTGAGTGATACATCGCAATGAGGACATTTTACCACAAAACCGCACGCTCTGCACGACATAAATGCCGATTTGCCCCTTCTATTTAAAAAAAGCATGGTCTGCTGGCCATTTAGAAGCCGCTCCTCCATAAGCTCCTGAAGCCTGGTGGAAAGAATCGAGCGGTTTCCCTCACGAAGCTCCTGCCTCAAATCGACAACCTCACACTTTGGAAGAGGTCTGTCGTCCACGCGCTTATCCAGCTCCAAAAGCCTGTAAACGCCTGTCTTCGCCTTGTAATAGCTATCCACCGACGGTGTTGCAGAGCCAAGTACCACAATAGCATCGGACATGCGCGCGTACTCTATCGCCACCTCCCTGGCATGATAGCGTGGCACCGACTCGCTCTTGTAAGAATTCTCGTGCTCTTCATCTATTATGATAAGTCCTAAATTTGAAAAAGGTGTGAACAGCGCCGACCGCGGGCCAATCATGATGTCAATATCACCATTCTTAGCTCTCTCAAACTGGTCATAACGCTCACCATTTGAAAGTCTTGAATTGATTATCGAAACCCTGTTCCCAAATCTTGCAAAAAAACGCATCACGGTCTGGTAAGTGAGGGCAATCTCGGGAATCAGCACAATCGCCTGACGCCCGGACTGTATACAGTGTGCGATAAGCTCCATGTACACCTCTGTCTTGCCGCTTCCGGTGACACCCTTAATCAGATAAGTATTTCTAAGGCCAGCGGCAATGTCACCTTCTATCGCATCAACCACACTCTGCTGCGCGGCATTCAGTACCTTATCATAGATGTCCACACTCATATGCTCCACAGGATTTCTGTAGCCGCTCTGTGTGATGACCTCGATAAAGCCGCTCTGCTCAAGCGCTCTTATAGTGGCAGCCGACACCGACAGCTTGCCTGTCACAAAGGAATACTCAAGGCTCGCCCCATCATCAGCATCGATCAGCGCACGAAAAAGCCTGGCCTTTGCCTTTTGTTTTTTTGCCTCGCAAAGTGCAAGCTGCGCCCTTGCCTTTACCTTGTCTATTTTCAGTGCAATACTGCGGCTCACCTGCTCCTTAGCCTGCTTCTTTACAAGTATAACAGTCTTAAGCGCCTGATTCATGGTAGAGCCGTAATTGCGCCGTATCCATGCCGCAAGTGCGATGAGCTTTGCCTCCACAGCCACAGAGTCTGCCTTTATCCCGATAAGAGGCTTTGTCCTTGCCGGGTCGTACTCAGGCTTATCCGTGACCTCAATCACATAGCCTGTGATAGTGCGGCTGCCAAATGGAATATCCACACACACACCCGGACGGATGTCGCATAAAATCTCATCCGGGATGCTGTACTGAAATGTCTTATCCAGTTTTTCGTGGGATATATCCACAATCACGTTGGCATACATAACTGATACTATTTAACTCCTTCGTATTTCTCCTCGCAGTACTTGCAGCGGTAGATTTCGTTTTTCTCATCGGAAAGCACGAAAATCTGGTCAAGCTCCTGCTCAATTGAAGTGATGCATCTTGGGTTTTTGCACTTGATGACATTTTTCACCTGATGAGGCAGCTTAAGCTCCATCTTGTCCACAATCTTGTCACCCTTTATCACATTTACAGTGATATTGTGGTCGATAAATCCAAGGATATCAAGGTCTAATGACTCTATCGGACACTCTACCTTGATAATATCCTTCTTGCCCATCTTGCTGCTCTTTGCATTCTTTATGATTGCAACTGTGCAGTCGAGCTTGTCAAGCTTTAAATCCCTGTAAATCTGAAGACTCATACCTGCCTTGATATGATCGAGCACAAAGCCCTCATGTATTCCACTTATATTCAGCATATTATCCTCCTTTAGTCCTCAGCCAATCCAAGCAATGTCAGAATAAGCGCCATACGCACGTAAACCGCATACTGTGCCTGCCTGAAATAGCATGCTCTCGGGTCATCATCTACATCAACAGAAATCTCATTCACACGTGGGAGCGGATGAAGTACAATCATATCATCCTTTGCAAGCTCCATCTTCTCCTTTGTCAGAATGTAGAAATCCTTCAGACGCACATAGTCCTCCTCATTGAAGAAACGCTCCTTCTGGACACGTGTCATGTAGAGCACATCAAGCTCTCCCATGGCATCCTCGAGCTTTTCTACCTCCTTGAACTCGATATTGTTGGCACGAAGCACATCATCGCGCACATAGTCAGGCACCTTAAGCTCCTCAGGCGAGATAAGCACAATCCTCACATTGTCATATCTGATGAGTGCATTGATCAGTGAATGCACTGTACGTCCAAACTTTAAATCTCCGCAAAAGCCGATTGTGATATTATTCAATCTACCCTTGATGGAACGGATTGTAAGGAGATCAGCAAGTGTCTGTGTAGGATGCTGATGACCTCCATCGCCTGCATTGATTACAGGGATACGCGATTTCTCTGAAGCCACAAGCGGTGCACCCTCCTTAGGATGACGCATGGCACAGATATCCGCATAGCAGGAAATAACCCTGATAGTATCTGAAACGCTCTCGCCCTTTGACGCAGATGACGAATCAGCACTGTGGAAACCTAACACCGAGCCTCCCAAATTAAGCATGGCAGCCTCAAAGCTAAGCCTGGTTCTTGTGCTTGGCTCGTAAAAACAGGTTGCAAGCTTCTTTCCATCGCACTTGTGTGCATATTTCTCAGGATGAGCCTCTATATCATTTGCAAGATCCAGAAGCTTGTCCAACTCTTCTACAGAAAAATCCAACGGACTCATTAAGTGACGCATAATTTGCCTCCATTCTTTTTCGCGTAACAATTTTTTTACATTTTTTCTATCATATAATAACTTAGCGCAATATTCAAGTTGGCTTTTACACTTTTTTGTTGTAGAATATATGTCAGAATGCAACTGTTCTGAATGCTTAGTAATTGTAGTGAAGTTTTCATACAATTACGACAATTTCAACATCAAAAAGGAGAATAATATGTCTGTAAATGAATCACAAATCAAAAACACCACCGCCGGCGCAATCGATGATGACGATGCTGTAATCTTTAAAGAGAGAAAGAGACTGCTGTTTCTCGGTCTGCCGTGGACTTTCACAAAATATACCGTCACACCGTCCTTTATCACTGTAGAGTCCGGACTCTTAAGCACCACAGAGGATGACTGCTACATGTATAAGGTAGCTGATGTAAAGCTTACCACATCACTGATGGAGCGCATTTTTAAGCTCGGCACCATAGTCTGCTACACAGGCGACGTTACAAACCCTGAGCTTAAGCTCGTTCACGTAAAGCACTCACGCGAGATAAAGAACTATCTGCTAAAGCAGTCTGAAGCCGCAAGACTTAAAAGACGCACCTTAAACACTGTGGATATCGGTGCGCACGGAGCAGACATGGCAGATTTGGATCATGATGGTATTCCGGATTCGATGGAATAATACAGCCATTGCTGCGCAGCTGATTTTGCTCATATATGTGTGGATCTGAATAGTTACTCATGTCCATAAATAAAAAATGCGGTCGTATGACCGCATCTTTTATTTTTCAGGTAACTATTCAGAATAATTGCACAGATTAATATACCAGTCCATCGTTCTGCAAATAACCAGCACAATAACTTGCATGAATTTCCATCTGTAACATCAGAAAAGCTTGACATCTAGCAGCAGAACATCTGCCAGCAAAGAAATGTAGCTAGCAGACTGCAGCACTCGCTGCCCCTGCCACTAGGGCGTCCGTATATGTCTCCCATATCCGAATACCACGAGCCACCATTTTCAATTATCTGCATAAACTGGCGGTACTGCATGTTGTTTGGCTCAAGCGACACTGCTCGCTGTATGTGTTCTATGGCTGTCGCTGTGTTGCCGAGCTTTTGGTTTGCGATGGCACTGTAGTAGTACCACCTTCCGCGTCTCTCAGCAAAAGGTACCTCCTCAAGCACCTTCAGTGCCTCATTGTAGTAGCCGTTGCTGATGAAATTGCCTGCTGCACGCACCTTTGGATTGTCATCCTGTGCACTGCTGCCTGCATTATTGTAGGTATAGCGGCCATAGAAACCGCCAAACGGTCCACCTGCTCCAAATGGATCACCTGCTCCAGGTCCACCACCATATGCTCCACCATAGGAGCTGCTGCTTCCCGCACCGCCATATCCACCGGCTCCGGCAGCACCGGACTGCTTTTCCTTCATTATCTGGTCATATGCCTGCTGCACCTGCTTAAACTTCTCCTCAGCCTGATCCTTGTTAGGATTGTTGATATTGGCATCAGGATGATATTTTCTGCTTAAGCTCCTGTAGGCCTTTTTTATTTCATCGTCACTTGCACTGCGGCTGACACCGAGCACCTGATATGGATCTATCATTTATGTTTCTTCCTTTTCTTCATCTGAATATACTCATACTTGCTCCACACACCGGAGTATAGAACATTTCTGATTATATCCGCATGTAAGAGAATTGGCAACCTCTCAAATATTTTTGCTGCCTCTGAAAGCATAGATGTCATCATAAGCCGACAGGATTTGTCAAATTTTTCGCTGTCATTATTGCAGCAATGCATGAGCTGTATAAGTGGATTATATGATTTCTTTTTCACATCATCCCCTATGTCCTCATACGCATCCATTATATAAATAAATTTGCCCATGTAGCAGCCAAATTCCTTCAAATCCGTCTGCCACTCATCCTGCTTCCACGCAAAAAGTATGCCGAGCATCTCCCCTGTCAGCCCCGCAACTGCATCAATATTGGTATCATTGCTCTTCTCGCACTCTGTAAGCCTTGCAATGTAGTCCTCTATCGCCTTAGCCTGTACCGGATAGCCTTTTTTTGCCTTCTCAAAGTCCTTTTTCAGCATCTCTGCGTATGTCTTCTTCGTCAGGCTTTTATCGTCCTTCCAGTCATCTATCAGGTTGTAGTATGCAAGCAGTATGTTCATAGCTGCAGCATACTCTGTAATCTCATTGGTGCGAAGTGTACGCTTCTTCGTAGGGTGCACGCTGCATACAAATCCACCCCTCGTCACACTATCCGGCTCGTACAGGCCTGTCAGAAGCACTATGAGAAAAGTCATGTCATAGTTTAGTGCCATCTGTGCACGCCTGCCATACTGCGACTTCATTGTCTGGCACAGCCCGCAATAATAGCTTTGATATATTTTTTTATTTTCCTCGGACAAGGTGTCCTTATTGACAGTTATATATCCAAACATTTCTCTTCTCCATGCTCTTATGTACAAGTATATATTGACATACTAGCTGCGTCTCACGAACTGCTCTCGGCACTTCGGACAGGTAATACAGATCTTGCCATGTCCTCTTGGCACCCTGACCTCCTGCTTGCACATAGGGCACTTGAAGAACTTGTACTGCTTCCTCTGTGCAAAGCGCTTTTTCCTGCGCTCTGCCTTTACGGTCCACTCATACCTGGCATTTAAAAACTTCTGATTCTCTGCATAGCGCTTGTTTACATTCCTTGAAAATACGCGAAAATACATATGTATCATCAGTCCTATTGCCAGTATATCAAGTATCGCCGACCTTGTAAATATTGAAACCACAAGTAATATCATTACTACCCATGACTCAGCCCTTGCAAGCTCGTCCATCCCGTTTCTTCCATTCATAAATCTGATAAATTTTTCTCTCATATTACCGCCTCGCCCTATATTTTCATTATAGCCAGATTCTTACCTCATACAGTGTCCACACTATGAATTTGAGGTTTTAACTCGCTCTTTACATTCTTAAGATAATATTGAAGATAAAAACCGTCAATAGACCTATCGTCTTTTAAGAAACATTTTATATTTCGTTTATTAAAGTTGGTAAAAGGGCTTGATTTTTGGAAAAATGCTTGGTATATTAAATAAATATGCAGGACAGGTGATCGCGGCTGCAGGTGTCGAAAGACCGCAGGTGAGGAAAGTCCGGGCTTCATAGGGCAGGATGCCGGTTAACGGCCGGTGGAGGAAACTCTAAGGACAGTGCAACAGAAATATACCGCCACTTTTGTGGTAAGGGTGGAATGGCAGTGTAAGAGACTACCGCCTCACTGGTAACAGGGAGGGCACATGTAAACCCCATCCGAAGCAAGACCGAAACAAAGCTTTGACGTGGCCCGCCAGCTTTAGGTAGGTTGCTTGAGGCGTCTGGCAACAGGCGTCCTAGATAGATGATCACTCAACGACATAACCCGGCTTATCGTCCTGCGTATTTTAATAATATAAAGCCTATTGGCGTTTCGTAAAATAACTTATCAGTAACGTGCGCCGCAAGGTGCACCATTAAAAATGCAACTGAGATATCTCAGTTGCATTTTGTTATTTCCCGGTAACTATTATTGCTGTTGTATATGATGCAGTCTGCCTTTTGCAGACCATAAATACTGCGAGCGGGATTTTTTAGTTTTAAACATTAAAGCAGCTTCCTCCTACAAACTCACGAAGCAGCGAATTGTTTGGTATGCCGTCAGCCGGCATCGGAAGAAAGTAGTCTAAGAGCTTAAGCAGCCTCTTTGCCTCGAGATACTCCGGGCAGTCTCTTTCTATGCCAAAAAGCAACGGCTCCGCATACACCTTGAGTACTGCAAGCTCATACACAAGTGCAGAGTTGAACATCACATCCGCCTGTTCCTGAAAAGGAAAGATATTCTCCCTTTCACCCTTTCTGACAGACGGCCACATAGCGATGGTCTCCATGGCATTGGTACCTCGTGTACGCGCATCACGCACAATCCGGCGTATAAGTCTTTCATCTGTGGTGGAAAGAGGATTGTGCTCGTCAATATTGAGCTGTGTAAGCGCTGAGATATAGATTTTGAACTTGTGCTCAGGCGGGATAAGCTGTGAAAGCCTGTCATTCAGGCCGTGGATTCCTTCTATGACAAGTATATCATCAGCTCCCAGCGTCAGCTTTCTTCCGCGGTACTCTCTCTTTCCTGTCTTGAAATTGAAGGAAGGCATATCAACAGCCTCTCCTTTAAGAAGCCTGTTCATATCCTCATTGAACAGCTTTATATCAATAGATTCAAGGCACTCAAAATCAAAGCTTCCGTCCGGATTCTTCGGGCAAAACTCCCTGTCCACATAATAGTCATCCAGACTTAACGGATGTGGCTTTCTGCCCTTTGCGATAAGCTGGATTGACAGTCTGTTGGCAAACGATGTCTTGCCTGATGATGAAGGACCTGCTATCATGACAAATTTCTTTTTGTCATCCGAAGCGATCTGCGCTGCAAGATTTCCTATCTTCTGCTCCATCAGTGCCTCCTGAAGCAGCATGATTTCCTGTCCCCTGCCTGCTGCAATCGCATCATTTAGTGAGCCTATCGTGCCTATTCCAAGCATCTTGCTCCATTCCCTGGAATCATCCAGCGTGTGAAACAGCTTATTTGATGTCACAAGCGGCTCAACGCTCCTGCTGTGAGCACCCGGAAAAAGAAGCACAAAGCCACTCTCATACGGCACTATATCAAAGTATTTGAGCATGCCTGTCGAGGGTGCCATAAATCCGTAGAAATAATCCACCACACCATCCAGCTCATAGAGATTGACTCTGGAGCTTCTCCTGTAGTGCAATAACCTCTCCTTATCATGCTGCCCTTTTCCCTTGAAAAGCTGCTCCGCATACTGTGTTTTTGCACTGTGCTTGGTAATTGGGAGGTCTTTTTCCACAAATGAGTACATGCTGCATACTATCCTGTCGATATCATGTTCTGTCACACTTTTCTCAAGCTGACAATAATAGCCCTCACCGAGTGAATGCATCACATGAAGCTGTGTCATGCTGCCATATACATCGTATATAGCCCTCTGCAAAAGCAGCACAACACTTCTTCTGTATGTACGCCTGCCATCCCTGTCAGCTGTCGTCACAAAGCTAAGCTCACAGTCACTTTTTATTTTCTTATTCAGTTCACGAAGCCTGCCGTTTACAATTCCAAGGATTATGTCATCCTCATAATAATCCTTGAATCTGTCCGCTACGGCTTCTAAAGTATCACTTTCCGATGCTGTCACTGCCATGACCTGTCCGTCCGGCAAGGTCACCTTCACACTATATTCCTGCATTTCTTATTGCCCCCATAGTCGAATATGCTGCCTCATTGTATGCCATCATCTCGTTTATCTGCTCGATTCTGTCCATGATGGAATCACTCATCTCCTGTGTCCTTAGCTGCTGCATGATGGCAGCCAGCTTGTGGTGTTCCCTGACAAGGAACTTCCGAAGCACCGGATTACCGTTTTTGATAAGTACAGGTCCGTACAAATCGCATACAGTAACCGTCGTCTCGTCCATATTGTCCCATGCGGAATTGTCCGCACACGGCACACATCTGAACATCGGATAGTATTTTCCGTCCTCCAAAATCATATCCTCATCAACTATCTTATAGCCTGTGTTCCTTACATATTCACGGACTTTGCTCACTTCCGACTGTGGCTGCAGAATCAGCTCCTTTGCCGACCTGCACACTGTCTCCCCTGCGGTTAAAATGTGAATAACAAGCTCTCCTCCCATTCCTGCTATGACAATAGAGTCAACCTCTCCGTCGTGTATCGCTTCAAGCCCATTGGAAAGCCTTGTTGTAATCTGCTCTGTCAGACCGTTTGCCCTTATATGCTCATTGGCGCGCTCAAGCGGTCCCTTATTTATATCAACAGCAATTGCCTTCGGTATTATATTACCCTGCACCAGGGCAATAGGCACATAGCCATGGTCGGTTCCCACATCACACAGCGTGTAGCCGGCCGTGACCATTGATGCCACTGCCTTCATTCTTCTGGATAGCCTAATCATCTTACTCTAAGTAGTCCTTAAGCTTTCTACTTCTGCTAGGATGACGAAGCTTTCTTAGTGCCTTTGCCTCAATCTGGCGGATACGCTCACGAGTGACGTTGAACTCCTTACCTACTTCTTCAAGTGTTCTGGCTCTGCCGTCCTCTAAGCCAAAGCGGAGTGTGAGTACCTTCTGCTCTCTCTCTGTAAGAGTTCCAAGCACCTCCTCAAGCTGCTCCTTAAGAAGTGTGAATGCTGCCGCATCTGCAGGAACCGGTACATTATCATCCTTGATGAAATCACCAAGATGTGAATCCTCCTCCTCACCGATCGGAGTCTCAAGCGAAACAGGCTCCTGCGATATCTTGAGTATCTCACGCACACGATCTACCGGCATGCTCATCTCCTTGGCAATTTCCTCCGGTGAAGGCTCTCTGCCAAGCTCCTGAAGGAGCTGCCTTGACACACGGATGAGCTTGTTGATCGTCTCAACCATATGCACAGGAATACGGATTGTTCTGGCCTGATCGGCTATGGCTCTTGTGATAGCCTGGCGAATCCACCATGTGGCATATGTAGAGAATTTGTAGCCCTTCTTGTAGTCGAACTTCTCAACTGCCTTGATAAGACCTAAGTTTCCCTCTTGAATCAGGTCAAGGAAAAGCATTCCTCTTCCCACATATCTCTTTGCGATGCTGACAACAAGACGCAGGTTCGCTTCTGCCAGCTCTTTTTTTGCATCCTCGTCGCCTTCTTCCATCCGTTTCGCCAGTTCAATCTCTCGCTCTGCACTTAAAAGCGGTACTTTTCCGATTTCTTTCAAATACATACGAACCGGATCTTCAATGCTGACACCTTCCGGCACAGACAGATCGATCTTATCCAGTTCAATTTCTTCCTCATCATCCATTTTTTCGATGTCTGCATCGTCATCCAGAATCAGCTCTTCATCATTTCCTGAAATACGAAGCACATCCACTCCACTGGCTTCCAGAAAGTCAAATACTTTCTCCATCTGTTCAACTCCCAGTGGCTGGTCCTTAAAGAAGTCATTGATTTCCTGGTATTCCAGTACATTCTTTTTCTTTTTTGCCATTGCCAGCAATTCTTTCAGTTTCTCACTGAATTTTGCTACATTTTCTTCCATATTGGTTCTTCCTTCCATAATTGTTCATATTTTATCCTTAATCCAAAGAAATATGCAATTTCTCTATTTCCCTGCGCTTTCGCACGATCTCCTGAAGTGCATTCATGTCTCCGGGATCCATGTGCTCCGTCTGCCAGGCGATGCTGTTCTGTTTTACTCTCAGGATCGTTTCCTGTAACGCTTTTTCCTCTTCCTCCCTGCTCTTCAGAGCTGGAATTGAGTCATTAAACATGGCTGCTGCACGCTCCTGTTCTTCTCCCTCCTCAAAATACTGAAAAAGAGCCGCAGGGTTCAGATGCCCCTGCTCCATCTGTGTTCCTAATAATGTAGCCGCCTTTTGGCACAGCCCATCTGTAAAATCTTCCGGTTTTACATATCTGGTGATATTCCGGTACAACTGCTCACTGGTGCTCATCCATGTGATCAGTAACCGCTGGGAACGGACACCCGCATCTTCTTTCTGCCGTCTTCTTGCCGGATCTTTGGACACATTTCCCATCTCGGGCCGTTTTTTCAGATCTCCCAGCTGCTCTCCGGTCTGGCTCACCATTTTCACAAGCTGATCATAGGTCAGATGATATTTCTCAGCCGCCGCTTCAATGTAATTGTTTCTCTCAATACCTACATCGAACTCCAGCAGTTTCTTCGCAACTTCCCTGAAAAACAAGGTCTTGCTCTCCGGATCACGGAAGTTATACTGTCTCTCCAGAATCCGCAATTCAAAGAAAAAGCTGCTCTCTGCCGTGTCGATCCGCTTCTGGAATTCCTCTGCTCCCAACGCTTTGATGAATTCATCAGGATCCTTATACGGTTCCATATTGATAACTCTGGCCGTCAGACCTGCATCCTTCAGGATCGGAATGGCCCGCATAGCGGCTCTCACTCCCGCATCATCACTGTCATAAGTCAGATAAACTTCCTGGACATAACGCTTGATCAGAGCTGCATGCCCTGCTGTCAATGCAGTCCCCA
>ENA-ORSC01001866-ORSC01001866.1-human-gut-metagenome-genome-assembly--contig:-NODE-1866-length-13645-cov-7.884915_pt1 | contig 13645 bp, 14 predicted proteins | sample MGYA00242178_ERZ509140 | MGnify/ENA primary metagenome ERZ509140 (study PRJEB26280, sample SAMEA2338681) | human gut metagenome | biome: human gut; feature: human-associated habitat; material: faeces... | reverse complement strand
TTTTGGTGCTTTGCAGTTTTGAAGCTGAGATTTTTTGTTCCTGCAAGGACAAAGTCGCTGAGCATACTGACGTATTCTCAAGGCTTTGGACGCCGTAGGGGCGAAAAAGATCGCTTCAAAACCGTATGTTTTCTTGTGTCAACCGGCCTGGGCCGGCTGTTTTTTACTTTATATACGGAAGTCCTGTCTGGGGGCGCGGATAGAAAAGCACCTTCGGGCAGGCTTTGCCCGTCAGAGCCATTGCGCGCTCAAGCGCTTTCTGCGGATCGCGGACAGGCTCCATTAGCATCGTGCGCGCCTCGTCATCGCTCACGTTCGGGCAGCTGAGTATTACCCTTGCGCCCTTGCGGTAGATCTTTGCAAGCAGCAGAACGTGATCCATCTGGATCTCGTAGTGCTCCGTCGTCCACTTTTCTATCTCAGGCAGCGTTTTGCCCGAGCCGAACGCACGCAGCATATCCGGGGAATTCACGCCCTCGGCACAGCCGCAGGTGAGCAGCGTCACGATATCGCCGTCGAGTATCTCCGTAAGGCCGATGAGCGCCTTTGCCGACTGATAAAAGTCGATATCCAGCGGCTGACCGGGGCAGGTCACGATAATGTCGGGCTTTTCGATGCCGACGCCGAGATAATCGCGCACATACTTGACCGCCGTGCTGTGGCACTCAACAAGGCCGCCTGTGAAAACTGCGGCTATTTTCATCTCGTTATTGAGAATGCAGTTTACGCCGAAGTCAATGCCGAACAGCTCAGCGGCCTCGATCATATCATCGCTCACGGGGTTTCCGTCGATCTTGCCTATGGCCGCGTTGGGATCGAGTATGCGCTCCGGGCGGTGGTTAATGCGTATGGTCTCCTCGCTCGATATGCCGGGCAGGACGGACTTGCGTCCGCCGGAGAAGCCTGCGAACTCGTGCGGCTCGACCTTGCCTATCTGAACATGAACGTCACACTCATAAGCACGGCGGTTTACCGTTACGGGCGTTCCGTTCGAGCTGTCGCCGAGGTAGATGAGATTATCCTTGTCAAACGGCGTGTGGTTTACGCATTCGACCTTGCCGTAAAGCTCGCCGAGAGCGCACCTCATCTCGTCCTCGGTCGCCGGACGGTGAACGCCGATGGCGACGAAGAACGTGATGTTTTCAAGCTCGATGCCGCCCTTAACAAGCTCATCGACCGCGACCCTGGCCATGGGTGCCGTGGGAATGCCGCGCGTTGCATCCGATATCAGGACGCAGGCAGTTTTCGCGCCCTTATCGCGCACGATATCGCTTAGCGTTTTGCCGGAAACAGGCTCGGCAAATGCCTTTTCTATAGCCGTGCGCTCGTCAATCGCCGCAAGCTGCCTTGTCTGCACCAGTCCAGCGCAGTTTGTCTCCGGCAGGCGCAGCTCGATGCCGAGCATCGTGTCTTTATATATGCAAACGCCGTCTTTATTTTCTAATGTATACATTGCGGTGTCCTCCAAGATAAGAAAATCGGAGGGGCAGAGCCCCTCCGACCGTAAAATTATGTTGCCATCAAAGCTCGACGTCCTTGCCGCCGGTGAGATCCTCTTCAGGCTTCTCGATGCAGGCATAGTTGCCCTTGCCGGTGAAATCGCAGATGAAGTTGCGAAGCTCAAAGAGCGTTACCGGTACGAATGCAACGGGTATTGCCGCGTAAGCCCATGCATAGGGGATCCTGAGTGCGGGCGTCAGACGGAATCCGGCCTTCATGCAGTACTGTATGCCGATGATGACCATGAAAACGCAGATACCGACGATGATAAGCTGCGTAAGCTTGGTCAGGAAATTCTGTACCTTCTTCGGCATGTGCTCCTTGAAGACAACGATTGCGACATGCTCACGGCGCGCTGCAAGCACCGCAACGCTCATCATGCCGAACCATACGAGCATTATCTTCAAAAGCTCCTCCGACCATGTCAGCGAGTTGTTCAGAACATAGCGGAATATGATATGTGCCATGAGGATAACTATCATCGATACGAGCACAAGTATGAGCAGCACCTTCATTATCTTGAATACTACTTCGAGGGCTTTGTCAATTTTTTCAACCATTTGTCTTCTCCTTCCGGATGTGTCTTCAGCCGCCTCGGCGGTCAGACGTTAGAGAAATCAGAACTTGGAAATCTGTGCGAGAACGTCCTTAACGTCGTTCATGTACTGATCGACTGCGTCCTGGCCGATGTCCTTTGCAACGAGCTTGATAACGGCAGGCTGTGCAACCTTTGCCATCTCGGCTCTTGCGTCTGCGGATACTTCATTTATCTGCATGCCGTACTTGTCGGCGAGGTCGGCGAGGATGAGATCCTCACGCTCGAGGTTGCAGAAGCGGCTGAATTCCTGAGCGTAGATAGCGCCGGCCTGAACGACCTTCTGATATGCCTGGGGCAGGCTGTTGAAGAACTCGAGGTTGCAGACCAGAGGCATTGCGTCATAGATGTGGTTGGTCAGCGACAGGTACTTCTGGACCTCATAGAGCTTCTTATCGGTGACGTTTGCGATGGGGTTCTCCTGTGCGTCAACGACCTTCTGGGACAGGGAGATGTACAGCTCAGAGAATGCTACGGGAGTGGGATTGGCGCCGAGTGCGGAGAAGGACTCCATGTGGTTGTTATTCTGCATGGTGCGCAGCTTAACGCCCTTGAAGTCGGCGATGCTGTTGATAGCGGAGACGTTGCTGGTGACCTGGCGCATGCCGTTTTCCATGTAAGCCATGCCCTTGAGGCCCTGAGCCTCCATCTTGTCGAGCAGGTTGGTGCCGACATAGCTATCGAGAACCATCCATGCCTCGGTGTAGGAATTGTAAACGAAGGGGATGTCCATTACTTCGAACTCGGGAACGTAGGATACGACCGGGGCGAAGGATGCAACCGCCATCTCGAGGTTGCCCTGAGCGACCTGCTCAAGAGTCTCCTCCTCGCCGCCGAGCTGACCGGAGGCGCAGACCTCTACCTGAACCTTGCCGTTGGTGTGGGACTCAACGTACTTCTCCATCTGATACAGACCGAGAGTTGCGGGGTAAGAGTCGGAGTTTTCGCAAGCGATGCGGATGGTGTAGGTCTCGTCGCCTACATCCTCAGTACCGGCGGAGTTGCCGCCGTTGTCGCCGTTGCCGCAGGCGCACAGTGCAAACACCATGACCAGAGCAAGCAGCAGAGCAATGATTCTTTTTGACATTTTCATTTCTCCTTTTTATTTTTCGTTATTTTCAGTTAACTAACGACTATGAGAGGTAGCCCATCGATTCCGGCAGCCACAGCGCGATATCCGGGACGAAGGTCACCAGAAGCAGTATGGCTATTGTTGTTATAAGGAATGGCAGGGCTTCTTTTGCCGTCTGCTCTATACGGACTCCGGCGATGGGGCTTGTAACGAACAGCGTTACGCCGAAGGGCGGAGTTGCGAGGCCGACGACGAGGTTGATGCAGAACACCAGACCGATGTGCAGGGGATTGATGCCGATCGCCCATGCGATGGGAGCGATGATCGGAGCGAGGATAACGGTGGATGCGTAGTCATCCATGAACATGCCGCAGACAAGCAGCAGCACGTTGACAAGCAGCAGGAAGCCCCACTGCGGCATCTGGCTCAGAGGCTCGATGAGCAGGCTCATGACGCGCTCGTTTGCGATGCCCCATGCCATTGCAGTGCCCGCGCCGGCGAGGATGAGAACCAGACCGGAGGTCGAGGCAGCTTCAATGATCATGTCGGGGATATCCTTGAGCTTGACCGAGCGATTTACAAAGAAAGCGATGATCGCACTGTAAACAACTGCAACGCCGGAGGCCTCGGTGATCGAGAATATACCGCTGAAGATACCGCCGAGGATGATGACCGGCAGGAACAGAGCGGGCAGAGCCTTGAGGGTCGCCTGGCCTTTTTCCTTCCAGGTGGATTTGCCGTAGGACGGGTAGCCGCGCTTTTTCGCGGTGCGGTGTGCAATGATGCACTGCATGAGGGCTATGAGGATAGCCGGGGTAACCGCCGCCATGAACAGACCGGCGATCGAGGTGTTGCCGACTGCCGTGCAGTACAGGATCATCAGAACGCTGGGCGGCATGATCGGGCCCAGCAGCGAAGCCGAAGACATGACCGCCGCCGAGTATGCCGGCGAGTAGCCCTCCTTCTTCATCATGGGGATGAGGAAGACGCCGAGGGATGCAGCCGAGGCGACAGCCAGGCCGACGATCGAGCCCATCAGCAGGGATGCACCGATAGTGACGATAGCGATGGCGCCCTTGAAGTTTCCGAACCACACGTTAACGAATTTGACGAGCGATTCAAGAAGGCCGCCGCGCAGCATGAGCTGGCCGGTAAGTACGAAAAACGGTACTGCGAGGAACGAGAAGCTGTTCATGCCTCCGTACATTTTTATCGCAAGCTGGACAATGTTGAGGTCTGCCGAAAGCAGGTAGACCACAGTGGTGATAAGAAGGTTGTATGCGATTGGCAGGCCGATGACCATCAGCGCCAGGAAGCATACTATCATCAGTATCAATGACGTTGACATAGCTTCTCTCCTTATAGGCTCTCCGAGATTTGTTTAGGTACGCGGCTGCTGTGCATTTTTTTGTGTATTTTGTGGGATGCACAGTTTATACCGCGTTGTTATCATTATAACTGTTTTTGTGAAAAAATATATAACTATATTAACTTGAATTATTAAAATAATAATTTTAGTATTTTCTGTACAAAATAATACTGCACTTTTTGTGCATAAATTTCTGTTGACAAGCTTAAATTTATAGCTTTTTAACAATCTTTTTTAAATTGCATGTTAAAGGGCTTTAAAAAATATAACTCCGTTAACGAGAAACGAAATTATCCGCCGCTTTGTTTGACTTTGCATTCATTTATCATTATAGTAAAAATACATTCGCGATATATTGCTATACCGTTCACAATACCTGTTGGAGGAATGACATATGCAGAAAAAGATCAAGAACCGTGAGGCGTTACTGTCGCACGGCGACATCGACGGAAGAAAGATCGTTCTGGACATCACCGAGAAAACGCTTCAGCATCTCGATGCTTACGAGCGCATCAAGAGCATCGCACATATGGAAGGCGATACACTTTGCATCGGCTCGCGCCGCTGGGATCTGAGCAAGAAGCGCAACGTATATCTGCTCGGTGCCGGCAAAGCCTGCAACCATATGGCCATGGCTGTTGACGAGATCCTCGGCGATCATCTTACGCGCGGCATTGCCATAGTTAAAATAAAGGAAGACACCGACGTTTTCCGCAAGACCGACGTCTATGTCGGCGGTCACCCCCTGCCCAACGAGGAGGGTCTGCGCGCATGCAAGGAGATCATAAAGCTCGTTGACAGTGCAAACGAGGATGATCTTTTTATAGTAGTAATAAGCGGCGGCTCGTCCGCTCTCATGAGCTGCCCCATCGAGGGAATAACCCTTCAGGACGAGATCGACACCACCGACGTTATGCTCAAGTCCGGTGCCGGCATCTATGAGATAAACGCTATCCGCCGCCACATCTCCGCCATGAACGGCGGCATGCTCGCAAAGCGCATCCGCTCTCGCGGCGCAGAGCTTATCGGCTTCGGCATCTCCGACGCGGTCGGCACTCCGGCGACTGGCGATATCGGCGAGCCGTACAAGAACTACAAGGGCACGCCCATGGGGCCGGATCAGACCACTCTTGAGGAAGCTCGCCAGGTCATCCGCGACTATGACGTTGCCGACCGTCTGCCCAAGAGTGTTGTTGACTACCTGATGAACGTAGGTCCCGAGGGCGAGACCCCCAAGGCCTTCCCCGAGAACACCTATTTCCTGATAAACAGTCTGCCCGACTCCTGCCTGACGGCAAAGCGTATATCCGAGGAGATGGGCATCCCGGCAATAATCCTCACCTCCTACCTCGAGGGCGAGGCCAAGGACGTCGGCACAGTGTTTGCCTCCCTCGCGCGCGAGATCCAGAACTACGGCAACCCCATAAAGCCGCCCTGCGTCCTGCTGTGCTCCGGCGAAGCCACCACCAAAATTCTCGATAACTCCACCATCACCGGTCACGGCGGCCCCGGTCAGGAGCTTACGCTTTCCTACTCCATCTCCGGCAAGAAAGCGCCCGGCTGCGTCTGCCTGTCGATCGACTCCGAGGGAACCGACGGCACGACCGTCGTTGCAGGCGGCATGACCGACTCCACAAGCTATGACACCGCATGCGAAAAAGGCATCGACGTTTTTGAAAATCTGCGCGGCCACGCCTGCTTTGAAGCGCTCGACGCAATGGGCGACGCGGTTTTCACCGGCAACACCGGCACCAACCTGTGCGACTTTAATATAATGTATGTTCCCGAGTTGCCTGCCAAGAAGCTCAAGGGCAGCCGCATAAAGAAGGTCCATGCGCGCCAGATCATCGACTGCAAGTGCCGCCCGATGGTCGAGGTTGACGTCATCACCGAGGACGGCTCGATTGGCACGGCAGCAGCTCCGACCGGCTCCTCCGTCGGCATGCACGAATCCTTCGTTCTGCGCGATAACGATCCGGCCGAGTACGACGGCATGTCCGTACACAAGGCGGTAGCAAACGTAAACGACATAATCGGTCCTGCGCTCATCGGCATGGATACCCTCGACCTCGATGCCATCGACAGAAAGATGATCGAGCTTGACGGCACGGACAACAAGTCCAAGCTCGGCGGCAACGCGATCTACTCCGTATCCGTTGCAGCTTACCGCGCAGCCGCGGCAAGCCTCAAGCGTCCGCTTTACGACTATATCGCAGGCGGCGATATCAAGACCGTCCCCATCCCATCCTTCAATGTTCTCAACGGCGGCAACAATGCCGGCATAAAGCAGGCGTTCAACGAGTTCATCGTCATGCCCTACCGTGCATCGGATATCGAGCAGGCAGTCGAGATAGCCGTCAAGGTCTTTAACCGCCTCGGCAAGGTCATCCGCGAGTACACCGGCTCCGAGCCTCGTGTCGGCGGTTCGTTCGGCTGGTGCGCTCCCTCCGAGGATCCCGAGGTCTGCCTGAGCCTTATCCAGAAGGCGATCGACGACTGCGGCTACACTGAGCAGTGCGCCTTCGCGCTCGACTGCGCCATGAGCGAAATGTACGACCGCGAGAGCAAGACCTATTACCTCAACGGTAAGCAGGTCACGACCGACGAGGTCATCGCCTATGTCAAGGCCCTGACCGAGAAGCATAACTTCGTGTTCATAGAGGATATGCTCGACGAGGACGACTGGGACGGCTTTGAGAAGGCACACAAGGAGATCACTCGCACCTTCATCATTGCCGACGACTTCACCGTTTCCAACCCCGAGCGCATCCGCAAGGCATATGACCGCAACAGCATCGACGGCTTCATCCTCAAACCCAACCAGGTCGGCACCATCTCCGAGGCGCTCGAGTCCCACCGCTTTGCCAACGAGCACGGCCTGTTCTCGATAACCTCCGGCCGCAGCGGCGGAGTTGTCGGCGATGTGGTAATGGATCTCGCAGTCGGTCTTCAGATACCGTTTATCAAAAACGGCTGCCCACGCTCCGGTGAGAGAATCGACAAGCTCAACTTCCTCATGCGCGTCAAGGATAATTACCCCGGCTGCCACATGGCGAAGATCGACGACATAGTTAAGTTCTAAAAACGCAAACAGCCGCCGCAGTCAATTGACTGCGGCGGCATTTTAATTTATTCGGTTTTATGCGATGCTGCCCTTATCGTTGACGGCTTTTACAGCCAGCATCGAATAGTTCCAGTTATTTTTCATTGCAAGCTCCGCGCCGAAGGGGTCCTTTATGCGGAAGCTTTCTATCATAAGCTTGTGGTCGTTATAGGATGTTCCCATCGTGTTGTCGCGGAAAAACATATAGTCGAGCCGCGCAATATGCACCCAAAGCGCCGAGCAGAATTCTTCGATATATTCGTTTCCTGCGATCTCAAGTATTTTTTCGTGAAAGTTCTTGTCGGCCATGAGAATGCTCTCGGCATCATTCCGACGCTCCGTCACCTCGCCGAACACGGCGTTGAGCCTTTCAAGCTCCTCAACATCGGCAGCATCGGCCTTTTCCACCGCAAGGCGAACGGCAAGGCATTGCAGGGTCTGCATCGGCAGATAGTAGCTCTCGATATCGTCCAGCGCAAGGTCTGCGACTATCGTCGCCCTGCCGGGATAGGTGAAGATGAGCTTCTGCTGCTCGAGCATTTTCAGCACCTCGCGCACCGGCGTGCGGCTCACATTAAAATACTCGGCGATCTCCGTGTCGGATATTTTCTCGCCGGGCTTGAGCTGCATAACTGTTATCCAGTGCTGCAAAGTTTCGAGTATGTCGGCTTTCGTAAGCGTATCTTTTCCTGCATACGGATAGTTTGGAAGCGGCATATTTCGCCCTCCATTATAACTTTAATGATGCAATTATAGCATCACAAAAACACGCCGTCAAATCATTCCTTGCAATATCAGCCTGCATATTGTACAATAAGTATCGGAAAGTATTATTTAGAACATATGGAAGGACGGGTGAATATGCTCTTCACCTCAAAAGTAAGTGCCGCATACGGCAAACTGACACATTCACAGAAGGTAGTCGCAAATTACGTTGACGAAAATTATGAGGATATAGCCTTTTCCACGCTCGAGGAGCTGGCGGAAAAGATAGGAGTAAGCACGACAACGGTCATTCGCTTTGCCCGTGCGCTTGACTATTCAGGCTTTTCCGAGATGCAGGACAGCATAAAAAAGGAGATCCAGACCAAAGGCTCTCTGCCGGACAGGCTCGAGCGCGCTGTAGTATCGTCCGGCAACGATCTGCTCGAAGAGGCTTTCTCGACCGACATCAAAAACATTCAGCTCACCCTCGCCGGGCTGCATGCTGACGATCTTGAAAAAGCTATTGAAATGATCAGCGGCGCAAACAAGATATATGTTCTCGGCATTATCGGCTCTGCGTCTTAGCGTCTGGCTCTTTGATAATAGCTATTTTTCCACACTTAACATTGATTAAAGTTTCATGTCTGCACTTCGGACAGAACAATGGAAAATTTATCAATTCCGTATCTAATCTTATTTTTATTCGTGTCTTGTTATTACAATTAGGACAGTAAATCCATTCCATACGTTCAACCTCCATACTAGTCTAGTGTATCTATATATTCTTCCAAACAAATTCCTTGAGAGTATATTTCCGACGCAACTTCTTTCCCGACATATCTGTAATGCCAAGGTTCATTTATAACACCTGTTATATCCGTCTTATTTGAGGGATAACGCTTTATAAACCCATATGTATGAGCATTTTCCTCAAGCCATTTATAAACATCATCACTTGAACTTTTTGTAGTATCTGCGTTTATATCGACCGCAATACCAAGCTGATGTTCACTTGTTCCGGGAATCGCCACCCATTGCTCTGCAAGTTTTTTTGCTTCTGACTTTGATTTCCCCTCATTTTCATATACTTCTATTTTTTCGTCCATTAGTTGTTGCTGTTCTTCCTGTGTCCTATATCCCTCTCTGACAAATAAACTATATCCTTGTGCTCTTGCGTCATCGAACATTTCCTGCAACTCTGGGTAAATTCTGGAATCAACCTTTTTACCGTTTGATAATTCTGTAAGCTGTACTTTATAATCAGCAGGAATATAATTATCACGATTTACAAGAATCAAATTCCAGCCATTATCTTCACTGGCTATATGATGTGTTATGCTACCAAGAAAAGGCATTGTAAAAAATGAATTAAGAAACTTTCCTGCCATCGCACATAACATTACTATAAATAACAGGATAAAAAGTTTTTTAACTTTAAATCTTCTTCGTCTTTTATATCGTTTCAATTATTTTATCTCCACCTTTTTGTAAACCCTGTACAGTATAGGTTGAAAAACCAGACATGTCACTGCATATACAGGAACAATAACGGTTGCTATTGTGGTTACTTTATTTCCCAATGTTATAAGTCCAGCTTCTTTAATATCTAAATAAACTTCTAATAGCTGGTCTGGAAAGAACGAGCATAATCCCGGCAATGTAATAATTCTGCTTAAAAACGGAAATGCACATAACACAATGAATGGTACAATAATCGCAGTTGGAGTAGAGCGTGTGAGTGCTGATACAATCATTGCAAGCGTAGAAGCAAATACAGTTCCAATATATCCCCCAACAACAATAAAAAGATATGCCTGTAAAAAAGTAATATTATAAACACTTCTCCACAAATCTAACTGGATTGGACAGTTTGCACCGTCTGCACCTAATACAAAAAGTACAATAAACGTATATAAAAATACAAACATCAGATAAAATCCTGTAGTAATACAAAATCCTGCTCCTACCTTTGCAGAAATCCCCTTGCTTCTTCCAAATCGTGCAGAGAAAAAAATGGAGTCTGCTTTTGACTGAAATTCATCCGAAAATATCCCGGATACCAGAAAACCGATGACTAAAGCCAGCATCAGAATAAAGGTTGATATATTTTGCAATAATGCAGACCAACCGTCTATATATTCATAGTAAAATGGCGTTTTCAGTTCTTCATATTTCTGAATCATAAAATCTTTTTCTGCCTGCGAAAATGTTTCTCCTCCAGACTCAAGCCAATTTTTTAAAGTAGAAATTCTTCTTTCATAGATAGTTCCAACTTCATCATCAGAAATATGATCCGGCACATAATAATTGTAATCTCTATAATCACTGAATGCATAAATGATGACATCCATAATACCAGCTATGCCCTGCTTTTTTGCATATGCCTTATTTTGCTCTGTAATGTCATCCGACAATGCCTCTTTCGAACTGTTAATTGTCTTGTTTTCTTCCAGTGCCTTACTCAATGTATCAGTGGTTAAATAACCTGCCCATTGGTTTTTAGCTTCTCTTAAATCTCTTGAAGCCGAAATTCCAACAGAAGAATTTCCGTTTTCATCAACAAATTCCACCTTGTTAATCGTTAAAATACTTGTTATCACCAGTATTACGAATAATACGATAACAGCAATTCTATTTTTTGATTTAGAAAACACTTTTTTGATTTCATAGCGTAGCATTTTCATCACCTGCTTTCTCTCCAAAATAATATAAAAATACATCTTCCAGTGACGCTTCTACACGCACTGCATTCCCAACCGGTTTTTTGTGAGAAATAATTCGTAGCATAACTTGATTTATTTCTGATTTCATATTGGAAATTTTATATTTTTCCATGAAATCAGACACCTTATTTTTCGGTACAAGGCATTCCCATACCGCTTCTGTCATAGAATTTATCAATTCATCAATGCTTCCTTTATGCAGAATTTCTCCGTCTTTCATCAACCAGATTTCATTCGCAATATACTCAATATCCGAAACGATATGTGTCGATAATAACACCAGCCTGTCTTCTGAAAGCTCACTAATCAAATTGCGAAACCTAATTCTTTCATTTGGGTCAAGTCCTGCTGTTGGTTCATCAAGTATTAAAATCTTAGGATTATTCAACATAGCCTGTGCAATTCCGGCTCTGCGCTTCATACCACCAGACAATTTTTTCATTTTTTTATGAGCTACTTTTGAAAGACCAACCTTAGCAATCAATTCTTTTACTCGCTTTTTTGCAACAATAGGGCGTATTCCTTTTAGCGCTCCAATATAAAGTAAATAATCCTCCACTGTAAATTCAGGATAAAATCCAAAATCCTGCGGTAAATACCCCAACAGCTTACGATATTCGCTGTCCATACTAAAAATATCTTTTCCATTACAGCATATCGTTCCGCTTGTTGGCTTTAAAAGAGTACACAACATTCTCATTAAAGTTGTTTTTCCTGCTCCGTTTACACCTAAAAGACCATACACACCATTTGTCATAGTGAGGTTTATATGATTGACAGCCGTAAAATCTCCAAATTCTTTTGTTAAACCATCAAGCTCTAATTTCATCAAATGACACCTCCAAATATTGATTACAATTCTTTAAAACACGATATATAGCAAAAGCAATAAAAAGTATTGTTGCACCCAGCAGTGCTGACCAGATGGGAACAGTAACCATGATATATACATTTTCATTTAAAACAATAAAAAGCCATACTGCACTCCATATCACACACAGAACAATCGCAACCGTTTCACTGAAAGAGTGTTTACTGCATAAAATTCCGAAACAGATACAGGCAGTTACACAAAGCGGAAAAAGAAATTGAACTACTAATTCTGACAATTCATAATGTAAACCTGCTGAAACGACTCCTAAAAATACAGTTATCAAAAAAATATCTGTAACACCAAATAACAGCATACGTGTGGCATATACTTGTTTTAATGAATAATAGGAAGTAGCTTCTATTTCCATACATTCACATGACCTGTTTTTCCATAGTTCGGGAATAATAAGGATTACAAATAGTGTGGCTACTACACCCATACTTCTTTTTAGATATATTTCATCATGGATAGAACTTAAAGCAATCCATAATGCAACTAAAATCATAAATTGAAGAACCCACCATCTTTTTTGTATCACACGAAGCTGTGTCCACAAAAAGTCATGGTAAGAAAGCATTCGTTCTTGCTCTGCCATAAAAAAGGCATTTTTAGATTTATAAATTGTTTCCTGTATTTTTTCTTCGTTGGCTTCCACTTGTACGCTTTCCCTATATTTTTTTATCTTTTCTTTCTTATTCATCTAATTCCTCCTTTCCGAGAAGTTCCCTTAACTGTTTCCTTGCTTTTTGCAAACGATACTTTACCAGTGGAAGTCCAATTTGCAATGTATCAGAAATTTCTGTCAGTTTTAGTTCTTGAAAATAATAAAGTGTAAGCACTTCTCTTGAATCATCTGGAAGTTGTTCTAAAATCTGTTCTATCAAAACTCTATTCAAAATTTGTTCCGTTTGATTTTCTTCCTCAAATTCATTTTCTTCCAGAAGTGTTTCTTTTGTCCTCTTTAAATAATCTTTACAAAGATTACCTGCTATCGTATATAAATAATTCAGTGTTTTCCCTTTATAATGATAGTCGGACAATTTTGTGAAAAAACGTATAAAAGTTTCCTGCGTTAAATCTTCCGCATATGTTTGATCGAAACAATGATGATAACAGTAGCTTAAAATTTCTTGATAATACTTGTGGACAAACAAATCAAAAGCATTATCATCACCTTGCTTCATTTTTCTAATTAGTAGAAAATCATTATACACAAAATCCCCCTTTCTCATTATTAGAAGTTCAAAATATTTATCCCGTTCTATAATGTATAACGATTGAGAGCAATAAAAAGATAGTATAAATTTAATTTTTTCATAAAATACAATAACGAATTGTTTTACACACTACTTTTCTCTCATAAGGCAATTATAATGTACTAATAAGATTACTGCAAAATATCAACCAAGTTGAACCGTGCTTACACTTTTAAGCATAGATTTTATTCTTATCCTATAATCTTCCAGTTATCGTCCTTATGTAACACAAGTTCATACTGTGAGATTTGCGTCATTTTCGACTTGTTATCCAGATATTTCACAGACACACTGACCTTGAGGTTATCGCCATCTTTGGTAAAGACAGGATTTACCAGTTCTGAAAATACATAATCGCCGGATACAGGAGCAAGCACACCGTCTTTGACATAGTAGGCAAGTTCTTTTTCCGTAGCTGTCGGATACAGCTTAAAGAATGTTTCCAAGA
>ENA-ORSC01001856-ORSC01001856.1-human-gut-metagenome-genome-assembly--contig:-NODE-1856-length-13681-cov-5.806179_pt1 | contig 13681 bp, 14 predicted proteins | sample MGYA00242178_ERZ509140 | MGnify/ENA primary metagenome ERZ509140 (study PRJEB26280, sample SAMEA2338681) | human gut metagenome | biome: human gut; feature: human-associated habitat; material: faeces... | reverse complement strand
CCCTGCCCAGGTGGCTTATTACCGGCAGGCCCTCCATCTGGACAAGCCGCTATTCGTGCAGTTTGGGTACTATCTGCGCTCGCTCTTTGACGGTACGCTTGGCTATTCCTACAAGAAGGAAGCCCCGGTTTCCGCCCTCATTGGGCAGCGGCTGGGATACACCTTGCAGATTACGCTGCCCGCCGTGGTTCTCAGCACGGCGCTGGGGCTCTTTTGGGGACTGCACTGCGGTTACAAAAAGGGCACCGCCTTAGATAAACTGTCAACGACATTCCAGATCATCGTCAATACGATGCCTACGTTTCTGATCGCATTGGTGCTGATGATCCTGTTCTGCTTCCGGCAGCGGTGGTTTCCCTATACCGGGTTGAACAGCGCTGGCGTTGCCCCCGGAACTGCCGCATATCTGTTGGATCGGATGCGTCACCTGATCCTTCCTGTGCTTACTCTGACCATTGCCGCTGCCCCGTCCCGTTATCTGCTGATGCGCAATACCGTCAGTCAGGTGACAGAGGAGAAGTATGTGCTTTACGCGAAGGAACGGGGGTTGTCCGATCACAAGATCAAATTCGGGTATATTCTGAAAAACATCGCCCAACCCTTCATCACCATGGTGGGCATGAGCGTCAGTACCTGTATCGGCGGCTCTTTGGTGGTGGAAAACATCTTTTCCATCGGCGGCATGGGGAGCCTGCTCTCTGACGCTGTGTACACGCTGGATTATCCGCTGATGCAGGGAATTCTCTTTGTGACAACAGCCGTCATGACCATCTCCATTGTTGTGAGCGATGTGATCTGCATCCTTATTGACCCCAAGGTACGCTTCGGAGGTGGTCCGGTTTGAGAAAGCAGCATCTTCCACTTTTTCTTGGAATTGTGATTTTGATTCTTTTTCTGACCGCTGCATTGTTTCCTACTGCGTTTACATCTTACGGTCAGAAGGAAACGTTCGGTCCGTGGCTTATACCGTCTGCGGAACATCTACTTGGCACCAATGCGTTGGGCTATGACATCTTTACGGAACTGGTCTGCGGAACCCGGCAGACGCTGCTGGTGGGCGTATCCAGCAGCACTCTGACCCTGCTTCTGGGAAGTGTGATTGGTACGCTGGCTGCCGGGAAAGGCCTTTTGGGCGGCCTGTCCAATGGCATTATCAATGTTTTCGTGCTGCTTCCGAAGCTGGTGACCATGATCGTGCTGGCGACCTTTCTGGGAAGCTCCAGCCGGAACCTGATTCTGCTGATTGCTGCATTCAGCTGGGTAGGGACGGCCCGGAATGTCCGTGCCAAGGTCATTCACCTGAACGCACAGCCTTTTATTGAAAACTGCGTGATTCAGGGATACAGCCGGAGACACATCATTCTCCGCCATATTCTTCCAAACCTGTATGATGTATTGCTCTCCCGGTTCCTTTTGGGGGTCAACAGTTGTATTATGATGGAGTCTACCCTGAGCTTTTTGGGCTTTGGGGATCTGTATCATCCCACCTGGGGCACCATGATCAACTTTGCCTATAAGCGCGGCGCCTTTCTTCGGCAGGCCTATGGGTATCTCCTCTCACCGGGCGTGTGTATTATGCTGCTGTCGCTGTCATTCTATCTCATCAGCCTGTATTTTGAACACCGACAGGCTGCCATTCAGGAAAAATAGGAGGTCATACGATGCAAAAGGAACTGGAATCTCTGTGGCAAAAATGCGTGGCATTCCATGGCCACGGCTGCGGCGGTCTTGCGGTCGGCTTCCGGGCCGTTCTGTATGCGTGGGAACTGTTCGGGAGCGACCGGACATCCGAGGACGAGGAGATCGTGTGTATTGCCGAGACCGACGCCTGCGGCGTGGATGCCATTCAGGCACTGCTGTCCTGTACCGTCGGAAAGGGCAATCTGCTTTTCAATCTACAGGGGAAGAACGCCTTTTCCTTTTACCGCCGTTCGGACGGAAAGTCCTTCCGCCTTGTCTTGCGCCCAACACCGGACAAGACCAAGGAAGAACGGCTGGCGTGGCTCATGGATGGGGATTTCCACGAGATGTTTGACGTGAAGGATGCCCCGGCACCGGTACCGGAGGCGGCCCGGATCTTCAAGACCGTTACCTGCTCCGTGTGCGAAGAACGATTTGCCGAGAGTTTTGCCCACCTTCAAAACGGTGAAATCGTCTGCTCTGCCTGCTATCGTCCGTATACAAGGGGGTTGTGATGGAATACCCGTTTGATGCCCTACACGCTGGAATAGAAAGTCAGATTCTCAATCTTCCCGCCGGTATTCCCGATTCCGAGGCGGTCACACAGGCAAAGGCTCTGCCGGACTCCATAGAAAAATTTCTGGCTTTGGGGAAGGCTTTTTCCCGGCAGCTTCGTTACCGGGAGGCCATTGATGCCTATACGGAGGGCCTAAAATTGGAGCCAGAAAATCTGCCCTTGCTCCGACTGCGGGCGGGACGGTATCTGACGACACTGCAAAGTAATCCCGCCATCGCTGATTTTGAAAAATGCCTGTCCTTGGGTGCGGAAAAGCTGGACAGTCTCTATCGGATCGGTTTGGCATATTACTATGTCGGGCGGTATGCACAGGCGATGGAGACTTTTGAGAATTGTATGCCCCTCTGCGATGAAGAAATGGGCATTGCAGTTCTTTACTGGCACACGCTGAGCGCTGCCCGGACAGAGAAAGCACCGACGCTTCTGAAGTACTATCGCCCGGATATGGCGGTGGGGCATCATACTGCTTACGAAAAGGCCATGCAGGTCTGGAGCGGCACAACGCCGCTTGCTACGACGCTGGAAATGCTGGAGAGGGAAGAAGACGACCTGGAATATGGCATTACATTGTACGGTCTGCTCTGGCATCCTGACTGCGCCGAAAGAGAGCGCCTTTCCAAAGTGCTTCTCCGCCGGGACGGTTTCTGGCCCAGCTTCGCCTATCTCGCTGCGTGGAAGGATTGGGCAGGAATTCCTCCCTGCCGCCGTTGCACTTACACCCTATAAATCAGTTCGCTATTTACAATCTCCATAGCCCGATTTCGGATGTTATTCATCCTGCCGACCCACTCCATCGGGGCGGTGGCTTTCAGCTTCTCCGTGATACCTTCGAATGCTGCATTCTGTTTTACCAACCGAAGAAACATTTCCTCCACCTGCCGGTCGATGCCAGCAAGGTAGCTGTTTAGCTTGCCGCCGGTGAATAGGGCCGCATAGGTTGTCCGGCGATGCTCCTTCAGGTAACGCCGGTGGCGCTGTCCCCACACGCCGATGGGTTGCTGTTCTTCCTCGGGTAGTTTCAAATCTGGAAGAAGGTAATCCCCGACCTGCGTATAAGTACCGCCCATTTCTTCAAAAATCGTCTGTGCCATTGTCTGTTCCTACCTTTCATAATTTGTATTTCTGCGCCTTGTGCGCTGGGTTTGCTTTCGCTGCTGCTCCATATCTTTTGCCTGTGCAATCAGATTATCGATCTGCTGACTTCCAAGAACCTTCCGCAGAAAGCGGAAATCCTTCAGTTCCGAGCGTAGGGCATCATTTTCTCCTTTGAGCCGGTCGTTGGCTGCGGTCAGACGCTCGTTTTCCCGGTAGAGCTGACCGTTGGTGGTGTTCAGCCGGTGATAGCTGTCCAGAGCCTTGTAATAGTGGTAAAACACCTCTCGGATAACCTCTTTCAATTTCTTAATGAGTGGGTCAACAAACCGTTGCTTATATGTTTTAGCTGCCATCAGAGTAGGTGGATCGGGGAGTTGAAACTCTGCATCCGATTCCATTCGCTGCTCTAGCTTTTCAATAGACTGCACACCCTGATCAAAATTTGTGATCCGATTCTGCACCGTTTCCAGCTCGTCTTGCTTTTCGGCTAGTGTGGTATCCAGTGCCGCAATCTCTTTCTCCCGTTCCTGCTTCTTGTAATCCAAGACAGAGAGATGCTTTTCGTGGGTGCCTTTCTGCTCCCGCTGGATGTCATACCGTTCCATCACGGCGGCCAGCTGTTCCTTTTCGGACTGTACCCACTGCGCCCATTCGGTAGCGCCCCGGGTACCGCCCTTGAAGCCCTGCGCTGCCAGCGCCTGTTTCAGCGATACACGGGTATCAAGCCCTCGCTTGCTCCCGGTGGTAAACGGCACAAAGTCAATGTGCAGATGGGGCGTGGCCTCGTCCATATGGAGGTGCGCCGAGAACACCCGAAGGTTGGAATTTCGCTCCTGAAAACCTCGATAGTATTCATCCAGCACAGTTCGTGCCAGTTCCGCATACTCGCCGGTGGCACTCATATCCTCCTTGTTTCCGATTTGCAGGATGATCTCGTGAAAGGGCTTCTCCTGATTGCCGGAGCGAATCTTCTCGTAGTAGTTCGGAATGCGACGGTCACTTCGGGTCTGCTTCTTGTTGTACCGTTTCAGAGCTTCATCGAAAAGCTGGTGGTACACGGTCTGGATTCGCTCGTTGCAATAATCAATGTTTAGGTATGTGCGGCTTCCATCCACATTCTCTGCCCGAAATTTGCGGCTGTTATGGTTGACAGAGCCTTTACCGACCTCGGCACTGATCGTTCTCTTCATAAAATCTCACTTCCTTTCACCCTCCGGCCGCAGCCGGGGTTCTGTTACTCTTGTCAAGAGTAACGCAAAAGCACTTTTGACAGCCTGCGGCCATCAAAAGATGCTATTGCGCTCTCCGAGGGGCTGTGGGGCGTTGCCCCGGTAACTGCGGTTGCCTCCCCAGCAGGGCTGCCCTTTGAAAAGGTCACCCTGCACCCCGCCGAAACTTCTGTGACGGTGTGTGACGATGGTGACGGTATTTTTGATACCGCACCCGCTCATAGAAATATCGTCACACCGTCACATATCGTCACGATCGCTCTGTCGCTGCAAGCTTTACAGTGCGCTCGTTCCGATTGCGGCTGCTTTCATATCGGATGCCGTACTCATTCAGCAGCCGTCCAGCGTTGACATTCAGCCGCCTTGTCAGGGCATTGGGCTTCATATCCACGCCGAGAAGTGCCGAAAGCTCTGTGGGCGTTCCCGCCCAATCCTTACCACCCGAAAAAAGGAAAGCCGAAACCTGTTCCAGCAACGGCTCTGGTGGTGCTTTCCAAAGCTCCGTTTCCACACGCTCCAGCTCCCACGCAAGTGTTTCCTCGTTGCGGAAAAGGTGCAGCCGCTGATCTGGCTGATCTCTTCCGGATACATCAAGACAAGCGGCATTACCGGTGCGTTTTTCTTTGGTGAGCAAAAACGCTCCATCCGCCGCACCCAACAGCCCGTTGGTGCCGGAGATCATATCAAACTTATCGTCTGCCTGCTGCTTTCGGGTGTGATGGACAAGGAGCAAACAGATGCCATAGCTGTCTGCCAACGCCTTCAAGCGAGTAATGATCTGATAATCGTTGGCGTAGCTGTAGTTGTCCCCGCCGACCTCACGCACCTTCTGAAGTGTGTCGATAATAATAAGGGAAGTGTCCGGATGCTCCCGTAGAAAATTGGTGAGCTGTTCATCCAAACCGCTGCCAAGTTGACCGGCCGAAACAGAGAAGAACAGGCTCTCATTTTCTGCCGTGCCAAACATCCGGTAAGAACGCTCCTGCAAGCGGCGGTAGTCGTCCTCAAGGGCAAGATACAGCACCGTGCCTTTGTGGGCGGGATAATTCCACAGCGGCGTGCCGGTGCTGATATGATAGGCAAGCTGAGTCATCAGGAAGCTCTTGCCCAGCTTTGGAGCGCCGACAAAAAGGTAAGTACCTCGATAAAGCAGGCCGTCCACAAGCGGCGGCTTGCTCTGATACACATTGTCCAGCAGCTCAGACATTGACACGGTTTTCAGGTAGGACGGGTCCATCATTCGCAGAATTTCTCTCTGCATTTCATCATACCCCTTGAAATCCGGGTCAAAATCGGTTAAACTATTGTTAGTAAGGTTTTGGGATGACTGCTCCGTATCTGCGCCAACAGATACAATAGGGGCGGTCATTTCTTTTTCTTTGTTCATTCAGATTCCTCCTTCATCCCGCCGAGAATATCGGCTATCATTTCGATCAAGTCCAAAAGTTCCAAATCTACATCTTTACCGGCTTCTATCCGGCGTAATTCTTCCAACACCGCAGCAAGCTGATTCCGCAGCGCCTTGAACACTCTGGGATTGCCCTGCACCACTACATTCTTGTGAGCGAGCCGCCGAGTGATATAGTCCTGCTTGGTCAACCCGGAAAGATGCACATAGCGTTCGATTTGAGCATCCTCCTCCGGCGATACCCGGAAGGCAACTGTCTTATTGCGCCAGCGATTATGCTCGTCTCTGTTCTTTGATGACATCTTAAATTCCCCTTTCCATATCTAACTTATCCGCCATTTCCGCCTGCTTTGATGGAAACAGATGTGCGTAGTTATAGGTGATGTCAATACTTTCGTGGCCGACCCGGTTGGCGATAGCAACCGCAGAAAAGCCTTGGTCGATCAAAAGACTGATGTGGCTGTGTCGTAAATCGTGGATCCGAATACGCTTTACGCCGGTTTCCTGACAGCCACGCTGCATTTCCCGATACAGATAGCTTTTCGTGACCGGGAACATCCGGTCATCCAGGCCAATGTCGTACTGCATCTTCAAATACTCCTGCATTTCATCTGCCAGAAAGCGTGGCATCGTAATTGTGCGATTGCTCTTTTCTGTTTTTGGCGGCGTGATGATGTCTTTTCCGCCGGTGTGCTGAAATGTCTTGTTGATCGTGACTGTGCGTTTATCAAGGTCAAAATCTGCCGGGGTCAGCGCCAGCAGCTCTCCCTCCCGAATGCCGCACCAGTAAAGCATCTCAAAAGCATAAAACGACAGCGGCTTGTCCATCATTGCGTCAATGAATTGCAGATACTCCTCCTTTGTCCAAAAAGCCATTTCACGATTTTTCTTCTTGCCCATACTTCCGGCTTTTTTACAGGGATTTTCCTTCAGGTTGTAGTATCTGACGGCGTGATTGAAAATGGCGCTGATCTGGTTCTGGATGCTTTTAAGATACACCGGTGAGTAGGGCACCCCGTCCTTGTCACGATAGTTGATTAGCTCATTCTGCCACCGAACGATCTGCTGCGGGGTGATGCTGCTCATTTTGAGCTTTCCAAAATAGGGGAGCAGTTTGGTACGGATGATGTGCTCCTTGCTCTCCCAAGTGCTGTCCTTGATGCGGCTGCGCCGATCCTCCTCATAATGCTCCACAAAGCTTCGGAAGGTCATATCCAAGTCGGAACCCAATTTGTTAAGCTGCTCCCGCTCCCAGCTTTGTGCCTCTCGTTTTGTCTGAAAGCCACGCTTCTGGGATTGCTTCCGTTCTCCGTTCCAATCTGTGTACCGATAAATGACCCGCCAAGTATTGGTTTTTGGTTCCTTATAAACTGCCAATGCGATTACTCCTTTTTCTCTGCACCGTAACAGGTGCGTTCCATAAAATACTGTTTGTTGACTCGTCCCGAAATCGTGAGGAAGCCTTTGCTTTTTAGTTCCTCATTCAGCTTCTGGACGATCTTGTAGGCGTAGGATTTGGAAATGCCCAACTCCTGTGCTACTTCCTCCACTCTCATAAAGCTTGTGTTTTCCATTTCATCACCCCTTTCGTTTGGTTATAGTTCTCTTGTTTAGTGTCGGAGAACTTTCTGGCCGCATTCCGATTTGCCCGAGCGGGTACGCCATTACCGTGACGCACGACGGATATTCTGTTGTCCACAAATAACTTAACGCTATTTGCTATAGCCATTATACTAAACGAATTTGCTATTGTCAAGAGACTTTCGGGAAAATATTTAACTTTTTTGCTTTTGCTATCTTGACATAACTTAAATCTATATGCTATACTAATTGCACAGTACATAAAGGAGTGTTGTGCTATGGCAATCGGTGAGAGAATTCGGTTCTTCCGCAATCTGCGGGGAATGACGCAAAAATACTTAGGGCAGGTGGTCGGCTTTCCGGAAAAGACCGCCGACATCCGTATGGCGCAGTATGAATCCGGCAGCAGAACACCCAAGGCGGAGCTGACGGAGAGCCTTGCCGGTGCGCTGGGTGTCTCACCGCTGGCACTGTCCGTGCCGGACATTGACAGCTATCTCGGCCTGATGCACACCCTGTTTACCTTAGAGGATCGCTACGGCCTGACGGTGGAAACCGGCGAAAACGGCGTTTCCCTGCGTGTTGATCCCCGGAAGGGGAAGGACGCCGCTGAGCTTTCCGAAATGCTTGTTGCTTGGGCGCAGCAAGCGGAAAAGTATCGTAGCGGAGAAATCAACCGGGAGGACTACGACAAGTGGCGTTATAACTACCCGAAATATGACGAAGCCTCCGGCTATGTGAAAGTGCCGTCCCAGCAGCTTAGCGATGCAATGGTGGAGGCGTTCAAGGACCGGCTGAAGGCTGATTAAAAAAACAACAGGAAAAAAGCGCTATCTGACTTGGCTTCAAATCAGATAGCGCTTTTTGTTATCGCAATAATTCAAATAATGTTGCCATTTTGTTGCCACAGCGGGCACTCATGGCGAAAAAGCCTTGGTATGACTGGGCTTTTTCCGGGATGCAATCATTCCCACTCGCCAAGCGGAAACAGAGTCTAAACTTTTTTGTATAGACTGTTTGATTCCATTTGGCTTGATTTGATACCAATTATCCCAATCCTATGGGGTATCCGACTTTCTGCTATCAAAAAGCTATCAGGGGTTGCTATCAATAGTTGGTTTCGACATTTATATGGGCGATTTAGTAAAAATCATAGCATATATCCACTTGCTTATCGGGAGGCATGATTATCCTAGCAGATACTCACATACAGCTGCAATTCCGGCGTTTTTTATTGTTCTAGCTCGCACATCTGCTATATATTTTGCTTGTTTTAACTTTTCTTCTGGTGCGGAAATTAAATCTCCAATGGTATCAATCGAAATCTCATGCATCTTCTGCTTTTGCCAATCTGTTAGCTCAAGCAAATCTATTGATTTATCCAACTGCTCCTTAAGCGCATCTGTTTCGCTTCCAACGATCTTACCCTGAACCCCTTGATATACAGGATAATTTGCACCATATTCGCTCATTCTTCTAATATCTGATGCTTTGATTATTTTCATGCCTGTTGCTGAAGGAGTTGCTTCAGATGCCAGTAAACACCCGAGATTTACCATGTATCGTGTTCCAATCTCACTGCGGGTTGCACGTATTCCAGCAGCGTCTTCATAAATCAGACCAGAATACTCAAGTATTCTCAGAGCCTCTTTAACCTCTTGAGGAGCATTATTATGAATCCAGAAATATGCTGTTGTTCCTTTACCATTACTATTTTCGAGGAAATCATCATTTTTTCTCTTTAATTCTGGAAGTACAGTAGTTTCAAGAAAGTCACGTCCCCATGAAATGAAATCCTTGTACCCGGGATATCTGTCTGCTAATTTGGTATGCTCTGCCCAAAGCTTTTCACGATAGTAATCTCTAAAGACTTGATTGACTGACTTTGCATCGATTCTTTCGGCCATAGAAACGCTTGTTAAAAGATATCGGGGATTTCCTGATGCTGCATACGCAAGCAAAGTGAAATTCTCTCCATGTCTTGAAAGATTAGTGGCTAAACTGCTATCACGGATCTGCTTTAATACCATCTGCTTCATGATAGACACATAGTCTGAATCATTTACATTTCTAACTAAAGATACCTTGACAGCATCATGTATTGGCTCAAATGTTTCCCCATAAACGGTTACACCAGGATATACTGCTGCATTACATTTGATATAGGGTGATCTTTAAATCTCTAAATAATGTGAAGAACTCTCTTTGTTGCTGTGGTAAAAAAACATGTGCGGCTTCATCGATAAATAGGACGATACGTGAAATATCCAGTTCACCGCATAAATCTTCTACTGTATTTAAAAAATCATCCAAAGACGGGATTTTAGTAACATCGATCAATTCTCCTGGTGTTTTCCAAGACTCCTCAAAGGCTTTTGCAATATCGTCAATTTTGCTCGATTCAGTCGAACTTTCGCCCGCCAATAATGATAATCCGCCAGATATAGGGGATAGTTTCCCTGTTTTCTTTAACGCTCTAAGAACTTCGGAACAAATTCGACTGAGCATCCAGCTCTGAAACTGTTCGGGATTTGACGTTTTCAATAGTGAAGCTTTTCTGAACGTTAAAAATACCGGTAAAATTTTTCTCTCAGAGAATTCCTGAAGCATCTGAATTTCGCTCATTTTGAATAGAAATGATTTTCCAACACCTCTACTTCCAATTAACAAAACCGGAGAGGGGGCTTTAAGCTTATCAATAATACTTTGCTCATAATCAGATGCTACATACAATTCTGCTATTTGACGGTTAGTTAATTCTTCAGTTCTAAAAACTAAATCACTCATATTAGTTTACTCCTTCAGGCGAAAGCAATAGTTGAATTTCTGATAATGTTCCCAAGTTATCTGAAATAATTGGCTCAAGTGCAGCAATTGTCTCAGGTATATTAAATATATGTCTAAATCTAATAAATAAAGCCACGCAAATTAGATATTGAATATTTGAAAAATATTCTACATACTGTTCAAAAGCATTTTCGTCGAATAGGAGATTATCGGGCAGTGAACTTAGCTTCTCAAAATTACCATGTACATACTCTGAGCATTCTCTGTATACATTTTTGGCAATTGTAAGGAATTCTACACTTCGTACCTCATCTAAGCTCTCGGCATATACACTAATAAACTGTTTCCCAAATATACCATTCTGATCATCTACAATTTGTGACCACGACATATCATACCGTCCGGTTTGCCAGAGTCTATATTTATAATCATTAGTTGATAGCAATATGGCAAACAGCATATGTTCAAAAAACTGACGCAGAGTTGTTATTGCTTCCTTATAAAATCCTTGAGCGCACATATAAATTGAGTTTATACATTCGGTTTGCGCTTCTTTGACTAAAATATAGTCTTTCACATTATCACAATAAGATACCCACTTATGGAGATCATCAGCAAAAGCGATGCATTTGCTAAGTGCATCAAGTTTTCCTGAAGTATTAAGCAAATCTATGTTCTCTTTTGCTCTTTCACAAATTTTCTGCAAGGTTTCGTAATTTGTCATTTCAATCTCTTTCTTTTTATCAATAACTTGGTGGACATTTTGCAATAAACAACTGTCATATTATTCATCTCGGTCCTAAAAAACGATCTCCGTTCAAATGAATCATGTGATCTGGCATATCGGCAATCCAGACCTCTGTTTCCCATGCAAGGGATTCTGAGAACTGCTTGAATGTCTTGAAATCCAGGAATGCCGTAACATATATTTTCCCGGCCGTAACGCCAGTCGTCATTTCCTCGATTTCTTTGATGCGCTTAGGCTCCATCGGTCCAACGGATGTAACCGATTCGATAAAGTATAGCCAATCCTTGTCTTCAGAGTAGAGGACAACGTCAGGCATCTTGTCGTGCAACGTTATTTCAAAGCCCAAAGCACGGAGCTTGTCCACATTTTTAACCAAGTCTTTCTCTGTGGTATCCCCAACATACAGGCACTCGGAGTTGGGCGCGAAACGGGGCGCAAATTCCTCGATAATTGCTTTTTGCAGTTGGTTGTGCTTGCCCGGCGAAAATGTGAAGTCTTCACCATTGATTTTTACAGGCATTTTTCTCATTGTCCGTTTAGAGGCATAGAGATCAACAAGTGAGTCGTGATTTTCCATAAAACACGCCAAACTTCTCTCCCAGTCTGCCGTGCCAAAGCTCTGAATCAAGTGCAGCATCTCATCCGTTAAGCGATACCGATAGTTTGGACTGTTGGTTGCCTTTCCGTTATCCTCAATGAACGCTGCATTTCTAAAGTGGTGCATGGCTTGTTTGCGGAAGGTTTCACGGCTATTCTCTGCATAGGTTGTTCCGTAATTGCTGTTTGCGAAAGCAATAACATCGTGAATCCGAATCCAATTATTTGTGGCAGACCCCCATGCCTCTGCTTCTGTCAAATTAGCCATTGCAAGCAGTACACAGCAACACATACCGTTTTGCTGTTTCGCTGGAACTTTCAACGAACTCAGAATTTCTTTTGCTTCCTCTAATTTACTCATATATAGCTCCTCAAAATATTGTCACAAGTTGCTTCCGACATATCTCTAACACGGATCAACTCTTTTCCCATCGCTTCAATCGTATTCATAGGGGGAACTGGCATGGAATTTATCTCGGTGGAGTTCACCTGTGTAGATCCGTTCAAGATGCGATAGTAGCTGTCATACAGCGTAGAATTGAATATCACATAGAGTCCATAGACAACACACTCTGACAGCTCACGGAGTCCACTGATAAAATTGATTTTATTCTGTGTACTGATCTCCGTATATTCAGGATGCTTTCTGGCTAAGTACACACCACACTGCAGGCGGCGGTGTTCCTCTTTTGCTGTAAAACGCTTCACGAACAAGTAGTTGGTGTTCTCCTGTAAAAGTCCACGCTGTTCAGTAACGATGTACTCATGTTCCTTTCCAGCAGGAAATACTACCTTTCCATCCTGAATGTGCTGCGAATAAAACAGCGGAACGGCATCGTCTTCTGCTGAATCACGCAATGCTTCACGATTCCGGAAATCAACCGTTAACCCTGTTTTCATTTTTAACCCAATGTCAGGAAGGGTATCTGTCCATCGGTTCAGTTCATTCAGAGTTTGAACTTCCTCGGTGTTCGTCACCAGATAGACGTAGGACTCATCACCATTTACTACTGTAGAATAAGGAGCTTCAAAAACAGTTCGATTAGAGAAGTCGGCATTACTCTGTGTAGTCGTAATAGTAATTTTATTTGGCTTACTTTGCGTCTTCTTTGCTTTAATGATGATAGTTTCCTGTAAAACGCTTTCTTTCTCAAACACTTTATCCCTGCTGACAAATAGATGGATATGTTCTAAGGCGCCTTCTTCAAAGAAACGTTTGCGGAATTGCTTAAAGTATGCACCGGATGTCCATGAGCGAGGGATGATATACACCATCTCTCCGCCCGCCTTGAGATTGAACATGCTCATAGCCGCAAACAAAAAGTATAGGTTAGGCGCACCATAACATACATCTGGCATTGCGGTGGCCTCTGGCGCATCTTTCGCAATTTTCATATAAGGCGGATTGCCAATAACCATATCGAACTTATCTGCATCCGGATTTGCCCCCAGCATGCTATTGTAATCAAGCATTTGACTAAGGATATAGTTATCAGTTACAATTTTAAAAGAAACGTTTTTCGTTGCATGGCTGCACGCCCACTCCAAATTTGAACGCAACAAGTCCACAATGTTGGTATCATTTTCGTAGCAGACCAACTCTATGGTGTCAATCTCAGCATTTGACTCCAGCCGTTCAAGGAGTGCAACCGAAAGAATTCCTGAGCCAGCACCCGGATCGAGGATGCTGAGAGAAGTGCAATCTTCGGGAATCGAAAAAAGCCCTGCCATAAAAACTGCAGTTTCTTTGCTTGTGAAAAACTGCCCATATTTCTTTCTTTTAGACTTTGGCATGCGGTCAATGTACTCGACCGTAGCCGTGCAAACATGGTCAATCATTTTCATCACTTATAAACTCCACTATGTCGCCAATGCCGCAATCTAATGCAGCGCAAATCTTATACAAACTCTCCATTGATATAGCTTCGTTTTTTCCCATCTTGGCAAGCACATTGAAGCTGATACCGGAGGCGTCTTTC
>ENA-ORSC01001850-ORSC01001850.1-human-gut-metagenome-genome-assembly--contig:-NODE-1850-length-13703-cov-3.620824_pt1 | contig 13703 bp, 10 predicted proteins | sample MGYA00242178_ERZ509140 | MGnify/ENA primary metagenome ERZ509140 (study PRJEB26280, sample SAMEA2338681) | human gut metagenome | biome: human gut; feature: human-associated habitat; material: faeces... | reverse complement strand
TTCGTCTGTGCCTCCTTGGTATCCGCGCGCAGCGTACCGGTAAGGCGGGCCGTTTCGGGGATGATGTTCATCGCCGTTCCGGCGTGGAAGGTGCCCACCGTAATGACGCAGGAATCATGCGGATCCAGCTCTCTTGCGATGATCTCCTGCAGCGCAATGATGATGTGTGCGCCGACGCTGATCGGGTCAATGCAGTTCTGCGGCATGGCGCCGTGGCCGCCCTTGCCCTTCACCGTGACGGAGAACTCATTGTTGGAGTACATCATCGTGGAGTTGTCATTGTACATGAACATACCGATCGGCAGCTTTCCGGGGCCGATGTGATACGCCAGCGCCGCGTCCACCTTCGGGTTCTCCAAAATGCCGTTTTCCAGCATGTTCAGGCTGCCGTTGAGGCACTCCTCGCCCGGCTGGAACATGAGCTTAACGGTTCCCTGCAGCTCCGATTCATGCTCCTTGAGCATCTTCGCAGCGGTCAAAAGCATGGCGGCGTGCATATCGTGCCCGCAGCAATGCGCAGTCTGCGGGTTCATGGAAGCAAACGCAAGGCCGCTCTCTTCCGGCATCTCAAGCGCGTCCATGTCTGCCCGCAGAAGCAGGACTTTGCCGCCCTTGCCGATCAAGGCGGTCACTCCCTCGCCGCAGCGCTCAGGTTCGATTCCGTATTCCCGCAGCTCTCCACATAGGCCACCGTGTTTGGAAGCGTCAGCCCCGCCTCTGCGTGACTGTGAAGGTACCGTCTGTTCTCGATCAGTTCGTCCTTCAGTTCCAGTGCTCTGTCATAATAGCTCATTTTACTGCCTGCCCTTTCCTTAGGTTTATGATGAGTCAAAAAACACAACGAAAAATCATCATGTGAAATGCTCCTTTCGTCAACCATTATTATTGGGTATTTCAAATCCCCTTATGTGCCAAAATAATACAGCACAGAGGAAAAAAAGCGGCAGCTGCAAATCACCGCATGATTTTCCCGGTACACAGTTCTCCCATTTTTGAATTTTTCCGCCAAACGGAATACAGAGCAGCACAAGCAGCACGACAAATCCGATCTTCAGCTGGCAATTTTCCCGACTCCTTTTTTTTGACGTAAAGAGCATCAGCACACCGGCAAGACCGCCGATCGCCGTTCCATGTACCGTCCAGCCGTTCGTCATCGGAAGTGTCTGGAAAAATCCGAGGATCATTTTCCGGTAGTGTGCAATGCTGTAAAAGTTCTGTGCCTCTTCCACCGCAGTGTCCACTCTTGCATTGTGAAGAAAGGCATAGACGGACGGCAGAATGATCACTGCTCCAAGGCATATGCCCCAGATCCACGCCGCCGCCATTTTTAAGATCAGCAGTAGGATCTTTCTGATCCCGTATTCCCGATAATGTCCGAAAAGCCGTACACACAGATAAATGCCGCACAGTATGGTGTTCATGTACATGAAATAGTAGTTGCTCATAAAGGCAAGTGCCACCGATACGCTTAAAAAGCGGATGCTTTTCTTTTGCAGGACTTTCTCCGTTCCGGCAAGCAGCAGCGGCAGATACAGCATACCATTTAAAAACAGCGGATGCTTCATTCCACCGATCAGTGCAAAACTGCAAAATACATACAGCCAGGAACCACACAGTACCGAGGCTTTTCTTTGAATCCCGGCCGTGCTGCAATAATAAGAAAAAGTAAGGCCTGAAAGATACATCCGAAACAGGATCAGAAACATGTACATCTGATCCAGATGGTTATCCGCAAAAAATACGGTCAGCAAATTGACGGGATCCCCAACGCCGTAATAGTTCAGCGTCCCGATCACATCAAACCCCTGTCCAACCGAAAAATCAACCATCGGCAATGCAAAATTTCCATGTAAAAACTGCCGCAGCGTATTACGGATCCACATCAGCACTGCATAATGCTGTGCCACACCGTCCGCCATTTTGGTAAAAGATGCATGTTCCTTTGCAAAGATCAGTAATAATAAAAGTGCCACTGCCAGAAAACCGGCTGTATACATGCAAAAATACTGCACGTTCCCTTTCCTGCATTTCTCTTTTTCTCTCATTTTCTTCCCCTCTTCTTTATTTCCCTTTTGGTTTCCTTTTGTAAGAAAACAGTGATAAACGGTTCTGCGATTTCTGTTCGTCTTTCCGTTTTCGCAGATATTCCGTACTTTTCTGGCAGACTACTACGTATTTATAGTGTTGTCAACAGCATCTGGAAAACTTTTACATTACTTTTACATTATGCATTTATGTTGTTTATCTTTCTTATTTTTTTATGAAGATTTCAACATCATATTGTAAGCAAATGCTTCTGTATACATTTGCCAAAACACTTTATTAAGTTAACTCGCAAAAGTGTCGCAATACAAAAACGGGGAGGCTGCCCTCCCCGAAATGTTGTTGTAAAATGGATCCAGATACAATCCACCTTTCATCTTTTTCTTTTATAATTCTGCTTTTATAATTCTAACTGATATCCGGAAATTTCTTTCCAGCCATGGTTACCAAATACATCCTCTGCATATACATTCTCTATGCGATAGGTACCCTTTTCTTTGTTTACGCTGCCTTCGTAATATCCTGTTTTTTTATTATATTTCATTTCGATTTCCGTCTCTACTGCTACCGGATGATCTGTGCTGACAGGCCCTTTTAAAGTCAGTGTTACTCTTTTGATGCTGCTGCCGTCCGTTACTTTTATACGGCAGCTGATCTTTCCACCTTTTTCCGTGTCTGCCACTTTTTCTACCTGCAACGTGTCAGCGTGAATTTCCGGTTTTTTATGATCTGCCTTGGTCTTCCGGATCTTAATATTTCCTTTTGAGAGATCACTTCCCGGATAGGACCGGTTTCCAAGTTTGTGGTTATAATACGCATACCAGGATGCGTAGATATCGTCAAAAACACGATTCACATCAATACTCCAGATACGCCAGGTTCCCTTCTGCATTCCCTTTTCTACTTTGAAATTTCCAACCCATCTGCCGTTGCTCTTTTTATACTGAAGCGGTACGTAGTACACCTGCGTTGACGGTGAATCATAGCACACGTAAACATTTTTCATCTTTCCATATCCCCTGTTTACGATTTTCATGCTGATTTTGCATTTATCTCCCGGCTTCAGATTTTTACTGCTGACTTTTACATCCGATACCTTAAGATCATACTTTTTTCTGCTTTTTGCCGAGGTCGGAAGAACCAGAAGCATGGATGCACATAAAAACAGTATCAGAAATGCTGCGATTTTCTTTGTTCGTTTCATAATTTATATAGCCCCTTTTTACGATATTTTTATTTTTCTGTATTCGCTTTCTTTTCATGCTACATCATCCATTTCCTTCGCATGTATGATATGTAAAACGGCCGTTTATATTACCCCCCTCTTATGTGCTCAGCCGTTTATTACCTGATATTTTCCACTATTTCTGTCACTCTCCTGCTTTCGTGGATATCTTATTTTTACAATACTAGATTTTTATAGTATTGTAAATAGCATCTGAAAACCTTTTACATTACTTTTACATCAAATCCTTTTTTATTCCTTGATCGACACTGTTTTATAAGGGATATTATTCTTTTTTGCATATTTATATGCCGCTGAATTTTTCACACAGTAAATTTTTTTCACGCATCCATCACCTTTTCCAAATGCATTTTTTCCAATATTTTTCACTGTAGCCGGAATATAAATTTTCAGATTTCTGCACCCTGCAAATGCTTCTTTTCCAATTGTTCTGACCTGATTCGGAATACTAATTTTTTCGAGATCAGTGCTCCCCTTTAAAAATCCCGCTTTTATATATTTTAATTTTGATGGAAGCTTTATAGTTTTCAGTCCACTTATCTGATATATGTTTCCCGTATACACAGACTTTCCTGCCAGATAAATCTTTCCTATCGTACATTCAGATACAATGCTCTTACTGTTTTTCTTTGTAAAAGTGGATGGAAAGGTAATCGCTTTGAATGTACATTCATCAATCTGAATTTTCCTGACAGACTCTGGAAGAATCAAATGCACTCTTCCCTGCGGAGGATCAAATTCTCCATGGAGTGTAACTTCCGTTACCGGTCTTCCAAGAATCTCTGCCCTTACTTTTACTTTTCTTCCATCTTCCATATTTCCATTGTTTTCATCAAATGCAACGACTGCATAATCATCGGTTTCCATCCGATACTGATACACCACCTTGTCTATCACCACCGCATAGTCATACTCAGATGTCTCCGGGCTTCTCTTATTGACAAAAACATCTGTTTTTCTTGGTTTTGCAATCGGTTCTCTTTCACTTTCTGTCTGTTTTTCTGTCTCCTGTGGTATATCATCTTCTGAAATTCCAAGGCTTACACTTAAGTCTGACAAATCTTTGCGGATTGAGTTTTCAGGCTGGTAATATCCGTATGATTCGCATTGTGAATTATAATAAAAAATTTCATTTCCGAACAGATCTGCCGCTGTTATACCTGCCACCAGATACTTTCCTTTTCCCTGTGTACTGCTTCCTTCGTAATAGCCTGTCTTTTTATTATACTTCATTATAATACTAATATCCGGTATCAGCTTTTTACCTTCTTCCGGTCTTTTTGCAAAGATAATTCTGACAAAAGAAATACCACTGTTGTCCGTTACCTTTAGTCGGCAATTTATTATTCCGCCCTTTGCCGTAACCTGCTCGTTCCAGGTTTTTAAATTGTTCCATCTTATCTTCGGTTTTTTATAATCCGCTTTCGTTCCACTAATCTGGATATTTCCCTTTGAAAAATCCGCACCTGGTGTAATCAATTTATCTAAATTTTTGTTATAACAACTATAATGATACTCTTCATCATAATTTTTATCTGCTGTAACACACCAGATCTTCCAGATCCCTTTTTCCATTCCTTTATTTACTGTAAAATTGCCCGTCCATCTTTTACTTTTCTTTTTATATTTCAGCAGAACATCATAATACTGACGTTTCGGTCCCTGATATGTAACAGTCAAACGTTGAATTTTCCCTGTTCCTTTGTTTTTAACCTTCATGCTGATTTCACATTTTTCTCCTGCTTTCAGCTTCTTTTTATTGACTTTCAAATCTGAAAACTGAAGGTCATAACGGCTCTTTTTTCTGGCAGCAGATACAGGCATTACAGACAACATCGAAACACATATCAACAATAACAACATAGAAAAACCAGATTTTTTCACTTTATAAAATTCTCCTTTTTGTTTCATTTGACTACATCTCCTCTTTTTTATATAGTGTTATTCTAGTATTTTACATTTGTTACCCTCTGGAAGGCATCCGTTTCATTACTTTCTGTTTTCAAGTGAATATTGCAAGCCATAACAATGTATCCGTCTTCATCCAGCCCCAGTGACTCCACTTCGTATTTTGTATGTGTATTGTGCATATCAAACGTAATCATATCTTTTGGGCTAAACATTTTCTTTCCATTATAGGTAGTATATGAACCATTCAGATCATATACTGCTATTTTACTTATTGTTAGAGTGCTGTCGTTCATTGTCTGGAACAATAAACCTTTAGATGGTTCATAATGAATATCCTGAACATGCTTATATGTCCATTTTGTATTTATATAAAACTCGTTTGAAGAATCATATTTTACTGTCGGATTAGCTGTATTCTGGCCTTCCAGAACCCCAATACCGAATCGTGCTCTTTGATTTTCCGGACTATCTCCTACGCGAATCAGATAATGATAATTACTATAAAAAGCAAGTGCCGGAATTTTCTTTTCAGATTTAAATATAACTTTCCGATCCCAGTCACCTTTAAACCCACGTGGTACACGAACAATATAATTCTCCCCATTAAGTCCGTTAGACACCCCAAACAACAAATTAGAATTGCTACATGTCATACAGTTCCCATGTCCCAAAAGTCCTTTAGGAGTTGTATATCTTAAAGAAACTTTGTCATTAACATCACTGCAATAATGTACAACACTGTACTCATTTCCGCTTGCAGTTTTTAATCCCCAAGCTTTCTTTCCGTCAATTGCCATACAACCAAAATTAGTACAATTTTTTACATTCACTACGTTTTTTACCATTGCCAACGTCTTTACTTTTCCTTTAATATTTGCCATACTATCTCCTTTCTGTACTTCATTTACTTGTTATTTGCACCTTAGCATGAAATAGTGTTATTGTCAATCTTATTTTTATTAAATATGTTTATTTTTTTCTATATAATATAAAATTATTATTTTTTTGTTAAATAAAGAGAAAAAATATTTATATTCGCAAAATTTTATATATAAACACAAATTTTAACAAAATATCGCTCAGGAAATTCTCAATTGTAAGGTAGAATAGGCGGGTGAAATTTTCATCCCCCTCATCAAACCGTGCATAAGTTTCTCCCTCACACAGCTTTCCGACATTCTTCTTTCTACAGCATTACGTCATGCTCTAGCCATTTTCTTTAATCCTTTTCCATAAATGCTATTTCTTACAAATCCCACCTTTGACATACAATTATGTCTCTGGTATTTCTTGTTATACCATCTTGTAAAAGTGCAAATAATGTAGCAGTCTAGTGCCGCATCCACTTTTCGTTTCTCTTGGCGGAATGATACAATTGCTCGCCCCTTTTTCAAGGTTACTTTATCCACTCGCTTAGCACCCTGTATTACTACACGGCTCACTGGCGATTATCGTGACCGGACTTACACTGGCAAGTGTAGTCCAGCTTTGCTGGAGACACGCATAAAAAAAGTACAGAAACAATTCCCACGTCTCTGTACTTTTTCACATCTTTTATTTGCTTTCTTCTGCCTTTTCTACTTCAGCGATTGCTGATTTTTTCATTGGAATACGGCAGTTTTTGTTGCTTCCGAATTCTACGATCACGTCTTCGTCTGTCAGATCGATCACAACTCCGTAAAATCCGCTTGTTGTAACAACGCTGTCACCTACTGCAAGGCTTGCCAGCATTGTGTCCAGTCTTTTCTGTTCCTTTTTCTGCGGTCTTACCAGCAGGAACCACATAACTGCACAGATCACCACGATGTAGATCAGGGTGAATCCCAGTCCGCCTGCTGTTGAAGATGTACTTAATAAATTCATATTTACCTCCTGGTCATGCGTATTTCGCTTAAATTTCGGGCTTTCCCGAAAAAGTGTCACTAACCTATATCATACACAATCCTTGCCTGTTATTCAAGCATTATTTTCAAATCCTGACAGTTTTTCTTTTTTAAATGCCTTATAATTGCCGGCTTCAATGGCATCTCGGATTTCTTCCATCAGATGATTGTAAAAATACAGGTTATGCAGCACACACAGACGCATGCCCAGCATTTCTTTTGCTTTCAGCAGATGTCGGATATACGCCCTACTGTAGTGACGGCATGCCGGACACTGGCATCCTTCTTCAATCGGCTTCGGATCCAGCTCATATTTTGCATTGAACAGATTCAGCTTTCCATGATTCGTGTAGACATGGCCATGGCGGCCGTTTCTGCTTGGATAAACACAGTCAAAGAAATCAACTCCCCGGTCTACTGCTTCCAGAATATTTGCCGGTGTACCAACCCCCATCAGATAAGTTGGCTTATCCACCGGAAGCTCCGGTACGACTGCATCCAGAATACGGTACATCTCCTCATGGCTCTCACCGACTGCCAGGCCGCCGACTGCATATCCGTCCAGATCCAGCTCACGGATCTGCTGTGCATGCTCGATACGGATATCTTCGTAGATCGCACCCTGGTTAATACCAAAGAGCATCTGATGCTGATTGATCGTATCCGGCAGGCTGTTCAGTCTTGCCATCTCTTCTTTGCAGCGATGCAGCCATCTTGTCGTACGCTCTACCGAACGCTGGACATATTCTCTTTCTGCCACACTGGACGGACACTCATCAAATGCCATGGCGATCGTGGACGCCAGATTAGACTGGATCTGCATGCTCTGTTCCGGTCCCATGAAAATCTTTCTGCCGTCTACATGGGAATTGAAATATACGCCTTCTTCTTTGATCTTTCGAAGACCCGCCAGCGAAAATACCTGAAATCCACCGGAGTCTGTCAGGATCGGTTTGTCCCATACCATAAATTTATGCAGTCCGCCCATCTTTTTTACAACCTGATCACCCGGTCTTACGTGAAGGTGATAGGTGTTGGACAGCTCCACCTGTGTGCCGATCTGCTGCAGATCCTCGGTCGATACTGCTCCCTTGATTGCTGCTGCCGTTCCGACATTCATAAAAACAGGGGTTTGTATCACGCCATGCACGGTGTGAAACTCACCCCTTTTTGCGTTGCCATCTCTTTTTATCAGTTTATACATGATTTCCTCCAATTTCATTCGAATGCATACAAACTTTGGTGCATCCTTACGTCTGTTCAAGTATTATAGCCCTATTTGGAGGATTTTTCAAGTAGTTCACCGGGGAATCATCCCCAGTGTCCCGCTAAAGGCTGGATTGGCTGACTACCATATAAATAGAAGCAGAACTCTTTCCGGTCTGGAAATATCCGGCAGGATTACATATCTTCTGTTAAAATCCCATGATCACGAAGCAGTTTCTCAATGACGGTTCCTTTTACCACTTTGATGACCGGTTTTTTCAGTGCGTTCAGCGGTCCAGGCAGCTGGATCTCCAGCGGTGATTTGCCATCCATCAGTTTGACGGAACTGTCAAGCAGTTCACGGATATCGTAAACGCTTCCCCATACTTCCGGCACACCACGGTCTACGCCAAGCAGTCCATAGACCGCTTCCATTGCGGTTCTCACAGAGTATTCTGTTGTAAATACGGTATCTCTCGGTGTCTCTGCAAACTGTCCGAGGAATGCAAAGTTGACGCATCCATCCGGAATGACATCCGGTCTGTCGCCTTTTGTTCTCGGCATGAAAAATGCGGTAATGTATGGCATCATCGTCGGCACACATACGGCACTGTTTTCTGCCAGTTCTTCAATCTTGTCCGTCGGAACGCCCAGATGATAAAGCCATTCTTCTGTAATTTCTTTTCCGGTACATTCTTTCATCGGTTTCTTGATATAATCACCCGGAACATCGGTAAAGAGTCCGTATACCCATACGCAGACTTTTTCTTTGTCCTGATCTTTAAACTGTCCCTGACGGTTGATCGTCCAGCTGAGCAGCCATTTGGAATCCTGACAGCTTACGATTCCTCCGGTTACCACTTTTCCGCTTCTCGGATCACGTTTGCAGATGTTTGTGATATACGGAATGATCTTGTCATCCAAAGTCGTGATCGTTGCGGACTCCCAGTTTGTCTTTTCAATATCGGAACAGAATTTCTCCGGATGTCCAAAGGACGGATCCTGTTTTGCAATGTTTTTCCACAGATCCCAGCAGCCGCTTCTGCGTACTTCTGCATCTGCATCCGGTGCATGGTTCTGATCTCCGTAAATGGTTCCTTCCGTACAGCTTCCGTTTGTGACAAAGACAAGGTCATCTTCTGTCAGGAGAATATTGTCCTCTTCTCCGTTCACTTTGCATTCAATCGATGTTGCGATCTTTTTGCCTTCTTTAAAGGTAAATACAACGTTTGTCACTTCGGTGTTGAACTGGAAATCTACGCCTGCTTCTTCCAGATATTTCTGCATCGGCAGGATCAGGGATTCATACTGATTGTATTTGGTAAATTTCAAAGCACTGAAATCTGGCAGTCCGGCGATGTGATGAATAAATCTCTGGAAGTAGAGCTTCATTTCCAGTGCACTGTGCCAGTTTTCAAATGCAAACATCGTTCTCCAGTACAGCCAGAAGGTGGAATCAAACACTTCGTCATCAAATACATCTTCGATTGTTTTATCATAAAGATCTTCGTCTTTTGTCATGAACAGTTTCATGATCTCCATGCAGCCTTTCTGGCTTAAATTGAACTTGCCATCGGTATGTGCATCTTCTCCACGATTCACAGTTGCTCTGCAAAGAGAGTAGTTCGGATCTTTTTTATTCAGCCAGTAATATTCATCCAGAACAGATACGCCCGGTGTTTCGATGGACGGAATGCTGCGGAACAGATCCCACAGGCACTCGAAATGATTTTCCATCTCTCTGCCGCCTCGCATCACATAACCCCGGGACGGATCAAAGATACCGTCACAGGCCCCTCCGGCGATATCCATTGCTTCCAGAATGTGGATATTGGATCCTTTCATCTGCCCGTCTCTTACCAGAAAGCAGGCTGCTGCCAGAGATGCCAGTCCGCTTCCGACAATGTAAGCATTTTTGCCATCGACACCTTCCGGTTTTTCCGGTCTTGCAAAAGCTTCGTAGTTACCGTTGCTGTAATAAATACCTTTGCTGTTCTTTTCATATTTTCCACGCTCGGTATTGCGGTAATCTTTTCTCTCGTCTTCTCTTTTTTTGCTTATCTCTTTCTGTTTATGCTCATTTTCTTTTGTTTTCTTACTCAGAAGCATCACTGCTCCGGCTCCGGCTGCTGCTGCCATCGTATATTTTAACCCTTTTTTCATATTGAATGCCCACCTTTCCAATGTTTGAGGCTAACCTTCCTGCCTCCGCCATCCTGTCTTCTTTTTCTTTGGAAATTTCCTGTTTCAATCCAGTTCTTTCTGAATTGCCTACATTCTAACATTAGTATGCCCGGGATTCTATTGACAAAACAGGCCAGATGATAAAATTTTTGTCATCTGACCTGTTTTGTAAGCTTTTTACTGTGATTTTGTACCTTACTTGTTGCAGTACAAAACTTCACTGATATTTATCTGCGGATGGACTGTGCCATTCTGTGATACTGATGGCGGATTCCGCGGATCACGGTTCCGTACGCCATAATATTTTCCGGCAGTGCCATTCCCACGTATCCGGAATCACCGATGTGGTGGATGTCGGTTCCTGCCATCTTGCACTCCAGTGCGATGCGTTTGATCGTATCGGTGTCCGCACCTTCCTGAGAAGTTCCGATCGATGTGATCGTCAGCTTTTTCAGGCTGTGTGCATAACTGATCAGTTTCCGCACATATTCGGTCGTGATGCCAGGCACGGTTCCCGGTGCCGGCAGCAGAATGATATCGGCTCCTGCCTCTGCAAACTGGCGGATATCTTCTTTCGTGATGATGTTCTCGCCGCCTTCGCCGATGATACCGGAGGCATGCATTTTCCCGGCTGCCAGCATGATCTTCTCTCCGACTGCCTCTGAGATCGCTTTCAGGGAAGAAATGATCGCCGGATTGCTCACTCCATTTCCCGGATTGCCGGTCAGAACAATCAAATCCACGCCCATTTTTTGAGCCTGAATGGCATTTTCCACCGTTGCATAACGTCCGGCACTCATCTCCCACAGGGTCTCTTTGTTATCGGAAGCATAGCTTTCTTCCACCGGTTCCAAATTGATGCCGACCATACGTCCGGTCAGACGTTTCACTTCTCGTACCGTCTCTTCTTTTTCCACTTCCGGCAGTGCCATGATTTTTGGCTCCTGCACATCAAACATGTTCAGAAGGATCAGGTCTGCTCCCATGGAAGCTGCAAACTCTGCATTGGTCACATCGGTAAGCAGAGGAATCGTGATGCCGATCGTCTCACTTGCAAGAACCCTTCCCTCGCTGCCTGCGATTGCTTCAATCAGTTCACTTTTTGTTGCATGCGTCATTTCTTCTGCTGTCATATTCAAAATACGTTTTGCCATATCAGATTCTCCTTCTTGCTTTGCTGATAAAAAGCGAAAAAAATCTGCCCGAAGACAGATTTTCTTCTATCATGTTCCATACAGTTTCCTGTATTCGACTTAAATCTTGTTCTTAATCCGGCATATCGCCTGCTTCTCCGGAAGACTCGCCAAGTGTGATCCACTTCAGATAAGCATTGATAAACAGGTCAATACCGCCGTCCATCACGCTGTCCACATTTCCTGTTTCTGCATTCGTTCTGTGGTCTTTTACCATCGTATACGGCTGCATGACATAGGAACGAATCTGGTTTCCCCAGCCAATCTCCTTGACTTCACCGCGGATACCGGAAAGCTTCTCTGCATTCTCCTGCTGCTGCAGCAGATACAACTTTGCTTTCAGCATCTGCATCGCTTTGTCTTTGTTCATGTGCTGGGAACGCTCATTCTGGCACTGAACAACGATGTTGGTCGGCAGATGGGTGATACGGATCGCCGAGGAGGTCTTGTTGATATGCTGACCGCCGGCTCCGCTGGAACGGTAAGTATCGATACGCAGATCTTCATCCCTGATCTCGATATCTATGTCTTCCTCAATATCCGGCATGACATCGCAGGATACAAACGAGGTCTGTCTCTTTCCAGCCGCATTGAACGGTGAGATACGGACCAGTCTGTGGACACCCTTTTCGGATTTGAGATAGCCGTAGGCATTTTCTCCGTTAACCTGGAAGGTAACGGACTTGATGCCCGCCTCATCGCCATCCAGATAATCCAGCACATCCACTGCAAAACCATGTTTGTCCGCCCATCTGGTATACATACGGTACAGCATGCCCGCCCAGTCGCAGGACTCTGTTCCGCCTGCTCCCGCATGGAGCGTCACGATCGCATTATCCTTATCGTATTCTCCGGATAACAGTGTTTTTATACGGATATCATCATACGTTTTCCTGAAATCATCCAGAAGATCCTGAATCTCTGGTATCAGAGATTCATCGTTTTCCTCTGCTGCCATCTCGATCAGAGTTTCGATCTCATCAAACTCATCTTTTAACTTGGCATAAATGGCGATATCGTCTTTCATGCTCTTTAAATTTTTCATGGATTCCTGTGATTTTTCCGGGTTATCCCAGAAATCAGGAGCTTCCATCTCTCTTTCTAATTCCTGGATACGCTGCTCTTTGTTAGCCAGGTCAAAGTGAATCCCTCACTTCCACTAATGGTTCCTTAAAATTGTTTAATTCATACTTAAACTGATCTAATTCAACCACTTGCTTCACCTCTTTCTTTTTTATTTTCAGTCACTGCGAGGTGTTTATTTCTTTCTTCCGCAGCACTGTTTATATTTCTTTCCGCTTCCGCATGGGCACGGATCGTTTGGATAAATCTTCTTTTCTTCACGTTTCTGAGGTGCATTCTGTACGGAATCATCTTTGTTTGTTCCGGTTACTTTTGCAACTTCTTCACGTTCTACTTTCTGTTCCATGCTTACATGGTACAGAAGCTTCAGAGTGTCTTCCTGGATTGCCGCAGACATTGCATCGAACATCTCGTAAGCACTCATCTTGTATTCTACCAGAGGATCTTTCTGACCGTAAGCCTGAAGTCCGATACCCTGACGCAGCTGATCCATATCGTCGATATGATCCATCCACTTGCGGTCGATGACTTTCAGAAGGATCACTCGCTCCAGTTCACGGATCTGTTCCGGTTCCGGGAACTCTGCTTCTTTCATCTCATACAGCTTCACAGCCTGCTCTTTGAGCATCTGTTTGAGCTCATTTTTCTTCATTTTCTGTGAAATCTCAATCTTCGGCAGCGGAATGATCGGGATCAGAAGTCCGTTCAGTTCCTGAAGATTCCATTCTGAAGTATCCTGATCATCAGAAATGCACATATCAACGGTATTGTCCACGATGTCTGTGATCATCTTGAAGATGGAATCACGCATACTCTCTCCGTCCAGAACACGGCGACGCTCTTTGTAAATGATTTCACGCTGCTCGTTGTTGACCTGGTCGTACTCCAGCAGGTTTTTACGGATACCGTAGTTGTTGGCCTCGATCTTCTCCTGTGCTTTCTGAATGGCACTGG
>ENA-ORSC01001848-ORSC01001848.1-human-gut-metagenome-genome-assembly--contig:-NODE-1848-length-13704-cov-3.545315_pt1 | contig 13704 bp, 11 predicted proteins | sample MGYA00242178_ERZ509140 | MGnify/ENA primary metagenome ERZ509140 (study PRJEB26280, sample SAMEA2338681) | human gut metagenome | biome: human gut; feature: human-associated habitat; material: faeces... | reverse complement strand
CTTCTTCTGCCTCAGCGTGGGCACAGGAGACAGGATCAAGCTTCTCTGTGCCCTTCTTCTGCCTCAGCGTGGGCACAGGAGACAGGATCAAGCTTCTCTGTGCCCTTAAACCAAGGTATGGGGCGTTACACACAAAATTTGATAATTACGCCCCGCATGCCGAAAACTACCGGGGCTTATTTGACTAAATTTGATGATTACGCCCCGCATAACGAATAAGACTGGAATTTGTGCACAAGCGCCCATCGCTGTCCTCACTATGCCTATGCGCGGCTATACTTTCGTAAACTTTCAAGTTAGCAATTTTTCAAAAATGCTACTATTTATACCAAAATCAGCTAAAATAGAAAAAAATACATCTATAAAAAGGGCCATTTTTGAAAAACATTGTTTTGGTGCTGAAGGGTGGAATATAATCCTTAAAAATTAAAATTGTCCACTATTTTGTCCAATTATGCCTTCAATGGTGAAATGGAAGACAGGCAAACAAAAAGACAGTGCTTTGAGCGGCGACTTCGGTGAAGCCCAACTCCCTACACTGTCTTTTTATCATATGCGGCTCATTGTTCACATAAGCTCTCAATTCACATCAATAATACATCGCTCCCTGTAAAAATCCCCAAAAATAATATACTCCGCATACGAGGTGCCACAGGTAAGCCAGCCACTGTACTGCTACGACAATCCTTCTCTTCCGGGTGTCGGCATTCGCTGTTGCGCGGAGCAGTACCAGCAATGCTCCCACAAATGCGAAGAAGATTCCGTACATGTAGCCCCAGGAGAAATTGAAATCCATCTCCCGGAACCCTTTTTCATACAGGAAGAATGCCATAAGGAAGCTCATCACATACACCTGCCAGGAGAAACGGTAGATGCTGTCCTTGTGCAGTTCCTTGTAGTTCAGCAGAAGTACCAGGATCGGGAATCCGATGGCCAGTCCGATAGCCAGGGGCAGATTGCCGCAATACTGCGCCCATACATGGCCAAAAGTAAATCCGATGCCGCCTTCCTGTCCCTCCTGCGGTACGAACACTCCCCGGAACTGGTAGAGCAGATCCATAAAAGTCGGGATAAAACATACTCCAAGCCACACCGTGGGGACAAAATTCCGGAATCTGCTGCGGAACATTCTCCACAGCATCAAAATCCCCGCAGCACCGACCAGCACTATGGTAAAACTGGGTTTCGTCATGGTCGCCAGCAGCAGATATATTGCAAACAGAATATAATCTCTCTTATGCTCTCTGACCGCATTTGGCTGCTCATACACCGGCAGCAATTCACCATACTTAAAAAATGCAAGAATTGCGAACGGCCGTGCCGCCATATAGGTAGCATTGTGGAATGGATTCGGCGTAAATACCCCGAGATATTTGTATTTGATACCGGGGAGATAAATCCCTGTCGGCGGATACACCATCGACACAAAAAACAGAGATACAGCTACCGTTCCTGTGAGGATCCCCGGAAGCCAAGGTTGTCCGGGCATAGCTTCCTGCAGCTTTGCTCCCACATGCTTGTCCAACATCACCTTCAGAGCGATCATTGCTCCGCTGTTTAACAGCATCGTGGCCAGTGCCATGGCCAACTCCGCTCCGCCGGTAAAGGAGGCGGTCACCAGATGGATCGCCGCCGCCAGCTTGAACAAAACCGGGTAAGGGAAGCTGTAACCGCTGTCCAGTCCCTGCATCTCCAGAATATATGCCTTCATATCAGAATGATACAGTCCCGTTCCCAGCATGCTTTCCACACACTGCCGGTAAAACAGCCAGAACGTAACTGCCGATGCGATGGCTACCAGTGCAGCAAACACCGAAATTTCTATCCAATTTTTCTTATTTTCTTTCAAAATACCGTTCCCTGCCACTTTCTGATTCATTCCGCTATTTCCCATGATCCGGCACAGCTACGGGCATTCCCCATGATCCGGCACAGCTCGGGCATTCCCCACAATCCGGCACAGCTACGGGCATTCCCCATGTTCCGGCACAGCTACGGGCATTTCCCATGTTCCGGCACTGCTACGGGTATTTTCAGATCTTATTTCAGCTTCGTGTAATAAGCTACCACCTTTTTCACTGCATGGATCACATCTTCCACATCGTCATCCGTCAATCCGTAATACAGAGGAATACTCATCACCTCGTTGTAATACTTCTCCGCATTGGGGCACAGTCCCTTCTGATATCCCAGCTTCTCATAATAGGAATGCCAGTAGACCGGCAGGTAATGCACCTGAGGGCAGGTATTCTCCGCATACAGAGCATCGAAAAACTGCCTTCTGTCGCAGTTCAGGTTCTCCAGATTCAGATGCAGCACATACAGATGCCAGGTCGTGTCAGACTCAGGGATCTCCTTCTGCAGGATCAGTTCCGGCATTTTGCCGAACGCTTCATTATAACGCTTATGAATTTCTTTTCTACGCTGTTCAAATGCAGGGAGCTTCTTCAGCTGGCTCAATAGCAGTGCCGCCTGGAAATCCGTCATACGATAATTGAAGCCCAGCTCTACCTGCTCGTTGTACCACAGCGCATCGGTGGGATGTACCATTTCTTCCGGGTCCCTCGTAATGCCGTGAGTACGCAGCCGCATCAGATGACGATACAGCTTCTCATCATTGGTCGTGATGGCGCCGCCTTCTCCGCCGGTCACCGTCTTGACCGGATGGAAGCTGAAGCAGGTCATATCTGCCAGGCTTCCCACAGGCTGGCCCTTATATTTCGTGCCGATGGCATGCGCGGCATCCTCGATCAGGATCAGATCGTGCTCCTTACAGATCTCCCGGATCTCATCCAGCTCCACTGCCTGACCGGTGAAATCTACCGCAACGATTGCTTTCGTCCTGGGTGTGATCAGCTTGCGGATGGACGCCGGATCGATATTGTAGGTCTCCGGATCAATATCTGCGAAAACAGGTTTCGCACCCGCATATAATACACAGTTGGAGGATGCAGCAAAAGTGATCGAGCTTACGATAACCTCATCTCCCTCACCAAAGCCTGCTGCCAGCGCCGCCAGATGCAGTGCAGCGGTACCGTTACATACCACAACGGCGTATTTTGCATGGGTCAGTTCACACAGATGCTGCTCCAGCTCCTTCACCTTAGGTCCGCAGGTAATGTAGTCGCTGGTCATGACTGCTGCCACCGCGTCCACATCTGCCTGGTCAATATATTGCCGTCCGTAGAAAATTTTATTCTCTCGTACAGGTTTTCCTCCAAAAATAGCCAGTTCTTCTTTATTTTCCATTATTATTTTCCTCATTTCCAAACAGTTTGTATTGCTGTAACCATTCAGGACCTCATTGGCAGAATCGCCTTGGCACTGAATAGTTACATTCTATCATAACTCCTACGGAAAGACAACATTCCGTGTTGCGGCATAACACCGGAAAACTTTGCACTATCTGTTGTCTGTTCCCGGGGAAAATGATATAATGAGCGTTGTCTTTCATACCTATTGCCCCAAAGGAGTCTGCCATGCATAATAAAAAGTCGGCATTCCGGATGATCGCCGTTACCTTACTGCTCATCATCTGCCTGATCATATTTATCATTATCCGTTCTGTTTCTTCCCATCATTCAGACAGCTATTACTCTGATCTGCAACGGATGCGATCAGAATCTTATGAGGGTATTTTTCTGTCCATGTACAGTCCTGAAGTATTTCACGAAGAAGATTTCTCCACATTCCGTGGCCTTACGATCATCAAATGCGAAAATACTGCCAAGAGTCTGCATGATGTTGCAGACTATTTAGACACAGCATTTTCGGACAGCAGCGGGATCACCAATATCTATCTGGGTCTGGATCCGCTGGCCCTCTGGAAGCACAGCAATAAGCAGCTGCGCCACTGGAACAGGGATTTGAACCAATACCTGCTGCCCTATGTGGAAGCACATCCCGAGGTCAGCTTCGAGATTCTGTATCCCGCACCTTCCATGCAATACTGGCTTGCTCAGACCGATGAGACCAGAACGCTGTGGATGACGACCTGTAAGTCCCTCGTCTCCACTCTCAACGGGTATTCCAATGTTACCATGTACTTTCCCGGAGCAACCCATTGGCTGATCAACAATCCGGGAAACTATCTGGATGACTTGCATTATAATGATGCGGTAGCACAGAAACTGATCATGTTCACTTTCTGTGACGGAGCCATGGTCATTACACCGGGAAATGCGGATACCCTGGAATCCATGCTAAATGATATGGTAGCGGAAGAAAAAGAAGCTCCTACGGTATATCCCGATCTGTCCGATCTGTCTGTTGTCTTTTTCGGTGACAGCGTCATCGGCAACTACACCGGAAGTTTTTCCATCCCCGGTGTCGTCAATGGTTTTTCGGGCGCACATGTGTACAACTGTGCCCAGGGCGGAGCTACTGCCTCCAAGGATCCTGCTACCGACGATCCTGCAGCTGCCATGAGCTTTGTCATCGCTGTCGATACCTTTCTGAAACAGGATCCCACTGTTCTGAGGGAAGACACTGTCTATCGTACCTCCCTGGAAGCTTATCTGAATGACGATCACCGGGGGCGCAGATTATTCTTTGTGATCAATTATGGTCTGAATGATTACTTTTCCGGCTATGCCGTGGATGATCCGGAAGATCCTTACGACACGGTGACCTACTGCGGCGCACTCCGAACAGGAATCCGCAGCTTACAGGAAGCCTATCCCGATGCGCTTATCCTGTTAGCAGCTCCGAATTATATTACCTTTTTTGAAAACGGTACAGAGCTTCACGGCGAGGCAGGCAGTACGCTGACAGCTTATGTACAGGGCGCCGCTGATGTGGCAGACCAAATGGGCGTTCCCTTCTACGATACCTACCACCGGTTAGGCGTCACAGCGGATAACGCTGCCGACTATCTGGCAGATGCCGTACACCTTAACGAAGAAGGACGATTCCTCTTCGGAACCGCCCTGATCGCAACACTGGATCATTCTCGTTAATTACATACTCCGTCCTCTGAATCCTTGTCTACCGTGAGCAGGAAATACTCTCCCACCGTGTCGATCACTTCATAGGGGAATTGCAGATACTGCAGTTCGTCCTCATAGAGTACCATCAGTCCGTCTCCAACGAACTCCGCCAGTTCCGCTCCGGATTTCTCAGGATAAATGTAGTGATAACGCTGTGCGTAGTCCTCGCTCTGATAGTATCGGGCATCTATTCTGCAGGCATACTGGGTCAGGATCTCCGTAGCTAACTGGTTAAACTGCCAGCCAAGATTACCCGTAATATACAGGCTGTCGTATTCTTCCATGCTGTCAGCTTCGGCTACGGCATCTAAGAAATCCCTGTTGTAATAGTATCTGCTCTCTTCCGCATACTCTGTAAAATACGTTGTGAAAAACAGCACACTGCTGACTGCATACGCAGCTACAATGACCGGGAAAAGCTTTCCGAATTTATCCACTACCAGTGAAATGCCGTAAGCACACAGCAGGATCACCGGGTAGAAGATAATGTTCACACGGTTAATGTTCACTTCAAAGGTGATCAGGCCCACCCAGATCCCGGTAATGAGGAATCCCCACAGAGCCAGCATCTGCGTCTGTTTTTCGATCTGTTTCTCCTTAAAAAGGCGAATCGTAAATACAATGATCCCGATCAATACAAACGGTATCGACACATGATATAAGGGTCCGAACGCCGGAATCGAATTAAAGAAAATGTCCGGCAGCTGCAGGAACACCCTGCTGAATAATGCCCAGGCATTCCTGCCCAGCTGTGCAAAGGAAAAATTCAAAAACAGTATGTCTGCACTTCTGATACTATCCGGGAAAAATTGCATCGTGAAAAAAGGCATTTCAATGCTTTTACCATAATGCAACGCATTGATCGCCAGCACGATCACCTCCGGCAAAGCCACCAGCGTAAATATTACCGCACACAGCAGTCCCTCCCGGAATTTCAACTGCTTTTTCCACAGACACCATATAAAAAGCACAAACAAAAATGCCGTGACGGAGTACGCCGCCACACCATAGCAATAAAATGTCAGGCCGAAAAAGAGCATGGATACATACAAATACCGCCTTTTCTCCAGTCCCAGCAACAGCAGATAAAATGCCAATAAAAATACATGTGGGAACAGATTGCAGTCCAACGACCAGCGGCTCTGCATGAACTGCCAGGGATTCACTGCCGTCAAAAGCATCGCTATAAAAGCAATCCTCTCATCAAACAGCTTTTCCGACACTAAATATACCAGTGCAACCGCCCCACAGGATACCAGCAGCATCGGCAGCCTCACTGTCACGGTGCTAAAACCAAACACCTTGATAAACGGCACCATACAATAGGATAGCAGAACACTCATCTGACTGTATTTCCAGGCTTCAAAATGAACCGGCAGAAACGTGCCATAGCGGTCAGTACCGTATTTTGATAGTGCCCATGCATCCATGGCTCCCATGGCTTCATCCTGGTTGATCCCATCCGGCACTGAGCCAAACCGGATACACCGCAGAATGATCGCCAGCATCAACACGGACCAGAACAGTATTTTTTTCTTCTTCGCAGTCATAGTCATCGTAATATTTAATCCTTCCGGTATTCATACTTGTGCTTATCATCCACGCTGATCTCTGCACCGATCTGCACTTCGATCACCTGCAGTTCCGTATCCGCAAGGATCGTATGCTTACAGCCTGCTTGCATAGTCAGGACATCGCCCGGCTTCACCGGCCGCTCCACACCGTCCAAAATTGCCCGGCCTTCTCCGGCAATGACCGTCCATACTTCATCGCGGAAATCATGACTATGATAATTCATCCCATGTCCCGGATTCAATGTCACCTTGATCGTCATACTGTGATCCTTCACATCCAGAACGCGGAAACTCCCCCAGGATTTTTCGGCGAACATTACCCGCTGAACAAATTGATTCACATAAGGTTTGATATAGCTCGACTGCTCCTTATCCGATACCAGGATTCCCTCCGGACTGGCCGCCACGACCATATTTTTCAGTCCCATGCACAGAATCGGTACATTCAGTTCATTCACCACATGCACATTTTCACAGGTATCGTTCAGAACCCCCTGTCCGACACACTGACTGTCCATGGCCTCCGTCAGCGTATTCCAGGTACCCAGATCCTTCCAGGTCCCTGCGAAACGCATCACTTCTATGGCAGGCTCTTTTTCCACCACGGCATAGTCAAAGCTGATCTTCTGCAACGTATCATACTTCTGAAATAAGTCTTCATAATCCGTAAAATCTATGAGTTCATGGGCACGTTTCAGCACATAGCCTAACCGGAAAGCAAACACACCGCCGTTCCACAGAGCACCTTTTGCAATATATTCCTCTGCGGCTTCTTTCGTCGGTTTCTCCCGGAACATCGTTACACGACTCAGCTCGTCCGCCGTCTCCGGTATGATATAACCGTATTTTTCGCTGGGATACGTGGGTTCGATCCCCATGAGCACAAGATTCGCCTCAGACTCTCCCGCGCGATCGCACAATGCCTGTAGCGCCTGAAAATAAGCCGTCTCCACATAAGGATCCACCGGACAGATCACGATCGGTTCCGCTTCCGCTACCCCCAGCACATCCTTCAGATAAGCTACGGACAATACGATCGCCGGAAAAGTGTCCCGTCTGCAGGGTTCCACACTGACCCCTACATCCTGCCCCAGCTGACTGTAAATAGCTGACACCTGGGACTTGGAAGTGGCGATCGTCACCTGTGCCTCCGGGTCTACTTCCCGTATCTGACGGCATACCCGCTGCACCATGGATTCCAGACCGCCGTCTGCTGTATGAAATATCTTAATAAACTGTTTGGACCTGATCTCATTGGACAAAGGCCACAGACGCTGTCCGGAGCCACCTGACAAAAGTATAATATTCATAGCTTGTCCTCTCTGCTTTTTACTATCTCATCATACCATATTATTTAATATTTGCGAATCTTCATATAGGTATTGCCCCAGGCCTTCCAATCTTCCAGCCATACGACATCCTCTCCCTCCGGCAGGATATCATAACTCGGATTCACACATCCGAGTACCAGTTTCCCCTGGTCCACGGCAGCCTGTATCTCCTCCTGTGAAGATACCAGTCGAATCTTCTCCCGGTATTCTGCCGGCAACACATAATAATTCACGATCATGGCTCCACAGCCGTCCGATCTGATGCAGATCTCACCATACCGGTCCACAAGGCTTTTGAGAATCTTCTTCGCCGTCACACCATAATAATCCATCTCGTACCGTCCACAGGCATCACCACCTGCCAAAATATTCGTATAAGCGCTGGAACTCTGCCCCGTCAGTGCAATTCCCACTCCGTTACATCCTATGAGCACCACCAGCATAGCAGTTGCAATTCTTCTCGCACGGATTTCCGATTGCTGCAACAGGTATCTCACTGCATAAGCCATCATCACGATCATCGGTCCATAGATAAAATACATATGCCGCCACCCGTTGTACAGATTCGGATCGCACAGCATTGCGGCCAGCACCGGAATCCCGGAGGTCAGTGCGAACAGCGGATAGCTACGATCCTCGAAATCCCATTGATGCTTTCTGCCTTTATAGATCCAGATGCCCATACTGCTCCACAGCAGAACACTAAGATAGACCGGAATCGTCAGGGCGATCAGTTTCGGCAGATAATACCATGGCAGAGGATTCGTGGAATGCACATACCATGTTCCGTCAAACAATACCTTACCGTCCATTCTGGAAAAGTTCGTACTGTTTGAAAGGTTCCACTGCAGGAATTTCCATAAATGAAATCCCTGCCCCCAGATAGCCGGAGTCAATGCCAAATAACTCAGGAAACCGACAACAGTTGCCGTAAGTCCCACGAAAAAAGTTTTCCCGCTCCACTTTTTCTCTTTCGTCAGGATCAGCAGATAAAAGCCGCCAATCATTGCAAAAACATAGATCCCGCTGATCTTCAGATTCCCACAGAATCCGGCGCAGATTCCCAGCAAACATGCATTTTTGAAATCCTTACGCTCCAAAAAGCGGATTCCGTAAAATAACATCACAATGATCAGGGACATCAATACGGAATCTTTATTGTTGTATAATCCATCCGCAAATATCCTGGGTGTCAGAAACAGCATAAGTGTTCCCAGCAATGCTGTCCTTCTGTCCCGGAACAGCTCCCACAGCAACCGGTACATATAAATCACACCCAGGAAAAACAGCGCATACGTATACGCATGCCATACATCACTCTGCAGCCTGGCCGCTTCCGGATGCTGCTCCAGCTTCATTAATAACGGTACACACAGATAATACGGCGCACTGCCATGATCTCTTTCTATAGATTCGCAGATCGGGCGATACCCATCCTTCCATTGAAACCAATTTGTGATCTTCGAAATCTGTAACGTCTCACCATATTGCAAGATATTCATATACAGAATCTCTTCTTCCGAATGCTCATCAAAATAAACACCTGTCTCCCGCAGGAAAAAAGCTCCAAAAAGGAACATTGCCACAAATATGCCCAGGATCGTATACCTTTTCTTCTGTTCTGTCATGGTCTGCATGTCTCCCATCCTACCGGATAATAATAACTTTTCTCTTTATTTTTTAAGCGTTTGTTATGATTCAATATAACATTTCAGATAACTGATTTCAAGGTATCCAAATGTTTTAGAGAAATAACAACTCAAAAAAGAACTCAAAAATTTGAGTTCCTTTTGAGTTCCTATTTGAGTTCCTTTAAAGAACTCAAATTTTTTAGACTTTTTTTGAGTTCCTTCGGGAAATCCTGTATTATCTTTTCTATGATCCTAACATATTGCTCCCGGGTAATTTCTAGTTTCATGCTATATTTATGCCAGTTATTATTGAATTTTTACGGTGCATAGGCACTTATTCAAGTGCGAGGTTTGAGATATTTACCTATACAGTTACATAAATACCAATATCCCATGGCCGCAGCCGGCAGCGCAATCACTATATACGGGAACACGTATCGGCTCTTTGCCTCCCACAACAGACTGAATAAAACCTCTCCTATCAGAACCAATCCCAAAAAATATTCCCATTCCTGTCTTTTATGCTTTGCCAGATAAATATAATAAAATAATACTCCAATATAAATAACATTTTGCAGTTGATTCATAATTTCATAAAATATCTGATATCCTCTATCTGAGTAAAAAGCCTTCATCCATTTCGACGAAGTCGTCATATTCGATGTAAATAAAAAAGATCCATAGGTAGGTTCCAACCATTGGACTGCTGTTTTATCACAAAAAAATTCTAATGCTCCTATAGGATCTCGCATCCATCTGACAATGGATTGTTTTATATTCAAAGCTGAAAGTTCCTTACACTTATCTACATCAAAATTATTTTCCCAAAAAAGTTTTATCTGATATGCATTATATGTTCCACTTCCTGTATGATTAGGGTCATCATCCTGAAATCCCATTGCAACCACAGATATTGCCGGTACTCCTTCAGACAATTGCATTCCTGCCTGATGTTCTACACATTGAATAACTGCTTTTTGACCAAATATCATCAAAAGCACACAGAAAAAACTAATAATAAAACTTTTACGATTCCCTTTTAGAGCTCGTAAAAATTGAATACCCAGGACAGCAATCCATACAACAACTAATGCTTCTCTCGCCGTATAGGACACGATCATACTGCTGATCATTGCAATATATACTAAAATCTTTTTCCACAGTATCCATTGTTCATGCTCCTGCAGTACCAACAAGCACAAAATTGCCAGTTCCAAAAAGCACAATCCAATCGTTTCACCATAAATAAAAAGTCCATACAAATGCATTGGAACATAGCATAAGACAAGCAATAAATAATAAATGCACAGTTTTTCTTTATGGAACAACTTCCACGCAATTTCATTCCCCGCAAAAATTGTTATTCCAGCACAAATCGCCTGAAAACACTGCAACGTTCTAATATTGCAATTGCCGCAAATTCGTGCCGGCAACAAGTAAAGAGCCCCTACTCCCAACTGATAGGGACATACGTTGTAATACCAATAAGTTTGTAATTCTGTGTAATTTCCCGTAAAAAGATTCTTCAGGACAACATATACATATTCCTGATCTGCCACAGGGACATACTCGGCATTTAATGCCATAGTTATTATCCCAGCCGCAGAAAAAATTGCAATTACCGCTGCTGCAATTCGTAAATGTCGAATGTATACCCGAGAACTATATTTCCAGATGATTCCTATAATGACTATGCATCCCGCCACAATTCCAACTGCTTTTATCCAGTTGTCACTAACTGTCGAAACCGTTTCCGAGAAAGGAGCTAACTTTCTGCCGGTACCTATTGCTCCAATCGTTAACGCTGTAAAAAAAACAAATTCCCATTACCGCAATTAACTTTAAAATTATATCCTGTACTTTTCTCATTTCCCCACCGATTTTATCCTAATTTAATTATAAATTTGCGCTTATCATGCACAGGATCGGCACAAGATTCGCATCTGACTCTCCGGCGCGGTCGCACAAGTCCTGTATTTATCAATCTGACAATTGATGCTTCTATATCTCGGACTATTTTAATTCTTCACTATAATATCACATCCATCAAACAATTGCTATGGGCGTTTGCTTGTAATAATTGCGTTTTTCCACATAATATGTTATGATGTATAAGAATTTTTAGTTTTGAAAGCGAGGACGTTATGTTATTAGATGATAAATCCATTTTGATTACAGGTGGTACCGGCAGTTTTGGCAAGGCTTTTACCAAATATGTGCTGGACAATTACAATCCTAAGAAGATCATTATCTATTCCCGTGATGAATTCAAGCAATTCATCATGCAGAATGAATTCAAGCAGTATGCCAGCAAGCTTCGTTTCTTCATCGGTGATGTCAGAGACAAAGAGCGCCTGACCAGAGCATTTGAAGGTGTAGATTATGTCATCCATGCTGCAGCTCTGAAGCAGGTACCTGCCTGCGAATACAACCCTGCGGAAGCAATCAAGACCAATATCCATGGTGCTCAGAATGTTATTGATGCAGCTTTGGATACCGGGGTAAAAAAAGTCGTTGCTCTGTCTACCGACAAAGCCGTGAATCCCGTCAATCTGTATGGCGGTACCAAGCTGGTATCCGATAAATTGTTTATCGCAGCCAACGCCTATGCCGGAAGCAAGGATATCTGCTTCTCCATCGTTCGTTATGGCAATGTAGCCGGAAGCCGAGGTTCCGTTATTCCGTTCTTTCACAACATCATCAAGAATGGTGGCACTGAACTTCCTATTACCGACTACCGCATGACACGTTTCTGGATCAGCCTGCAGCAGGGTGTCGAGCTGGTAATCAAGGCTTTGGAAGAATCCAAGGGTGGTGAGACCTTTATCTCCAAGATTCCTTCTTTCAAAATCACAGATCTGGCACAGGCAATGTTGCCTGGATGTGAAATGCCGGAAGTAGGCATCCGCGAAGGTGAAAAACTTCATGAAATTATGGTAACTGTGGAAGATTCTCTGAATACTTATGAATATGATAAGCACTTTATTGTATATCCTCAGATGGTATGGAGCGAATCTAGACGTGCAGTACCTACCGGCAAGAGGGTACCAGAAGGCTTCTCCTACAGTTCCGGTAACAATACCGAATGGCTAAGTGTAGAACAGATCAAAGAATTACTTAAGACAATCGATTTAGAAAAATAAAAGAAAAAAGGAGCTCAATCATTGAGTTCCTTTTTTACTGTTTCTCACCTTCAAAAGCTTTTATGAAATTTTTAATACCATAATAATTGTCTGCAACGACATTCCTCTGGAGCATTTAACAGGCTCCAGGGAGCTTATGCAACTTTGAGGAATTTCCCGCTGCAACTTTTGGGAAGTGCCTCTGCATTTTTAGGTAATTTGTACTTGTAAAAAACAGGAAGGCTTGTGAATAGGCTTTCCGCCTTGTTTTTATATATAACAGCGAAATGATTGTATGTCAAGAACGCAGGTCTGCTTCCCTGTGTTTTATGGTATTATTCCGGAAAGAATGCATTATTGCATCGAATATCCAATAAGGAGTGTGCTTTTTTATTAGATGTCTTAGCCTAACTCCAGAATTCTATTTTTTACCTTTATTAAATCCAAAATCTTCGAGTGATAATTGCCTATAATCATCGCTTTCACTTGTTCGATTCTCTTGATTAATAAAATTTATTATGTCTTGTTTTTTAATTTGCTTAGCATGAACTTCCGGTTCAAAGGTTAAGTCTTTGGGATCAATTTCCTTAATATCCTCTACCTTCGTTCCTACTGAGAAGAATCTAATCTTTTTACCTTGATTAATTGCTGATGCAATTTCAAATAAAACTCCATCTGCAATGTTTCCAAATACCCATAATTCATCACACATTTTTATAAGCTGATTATTTCCTCTTCTTATAAGATCTCTGTCTACTCTATCACTTAGAAAATAATCAAATACTCTAAACGGATTAAGCGGCAAAAAACCGTTTTCAAACACATATTGACATATAACATCTCTACAATAAAAATATGCTTTGGATTGTGCGGTAAATACTACTCGCATATCCTCCGTATCACTCCTTTTTATCTTTAATTTTTCCATGCTAACTTCAATAGCCTTTTTTCTGTTTTCAACAAGCATATCTGCTACATAATATCCACTAATAAAAACAGCCATTAGCAGTCAAAATATTCATCATACACATACTCGGCTTTTTTGAAAAAACCATCTT
>ENA-ORSC01001838-ORSC01001838.1-human-gut-metagenome-genome-assembly--contig:-NODE-1838-length-13738-cov-2.426149_pt1 | contig 13738 bp, 16 predicted proteins | sample MGYA00242178_ERZ509140 | MGnify/ENA primary metagenome ERZ509140 (study PRJEB26280, sample SAMEA2338681) | human gut metagenome | biome: human gut; feature: human-associated habitat; material: faeces... | reverse complement strand
TTATAACAGAAAGAAAGACCTTGAGTTCATTATAAACTCTTGGTCTTTCTTTTTTGGGGGACTATTCTTTTTTCACAGTCCCTTATCCAAACCTTTTATAATTCCTCAGCCACCATCTCCAATGCCGCTTCAATTACCTTATCCATATCATAATACTTATAATTTCCAAGACGTCCACCAAAGATCACATTCTTTTCCTGATCCGCAAGCTTTCTGTATTCTTCAAACAGCTTATTGTTCTGTTCGTTATTTACCGGATAATACGGTTCCATTCCTACTTTCCATTCGGAAGAATACTCTTTGGAGATAACAGTTTTTTCCTGCTTTCCAAATTCAAAATGCTTGTGTTCGATAATACGTGTATAAGGAACTTCTCTTTCTGTATAGTTCACAACTGCATTTCCCTGATAGTTGTCTGTATCAAGTACTTCTGTTTCAAATCTTACGGAACGATATTCCAGTGCTCCAAGCTTGTATCCGAAGTATTCATCAATCATTCCGGTAAACAGTGTCTTCTCTGCGATATCCGGATTTTCTTTGATAAATTCAAAGTAATCGGTATCTGTCTTTACGTCGATTCCGTCCAGCATCTTTTCAATGATCTTTGTATATCCTCCGATCGGGATTCCCTGATATCTGTCATTGAAATAGTTGTTGTCAAATGTAAATCTTACCGGTAAACGTTTGATGATGAATGCCGGAAGGTCTTTGCAGGCACGTCCCCACTGTTTTTCGGTATAACCTTTTACCAATTTCTCAAATACATCTTTTCCTACAAGAGATAATCCCTGTTCTTCCAGGTTCTTCGGCTCTGTGATTCCAGTCTCTGCAACCTGTTTTGCGATCATATCTTTTGCTTCCTGTGGTGTCTTGATATTCCACATTTTGCTGAATGTATTCATGTTGAACGGCAGATTGTAAAGCTCATCCTTGTAAATTGCTACCGGTGAGTTAATGTAATTATTGAACTCTGCGAACTGATTGATGTAATCCCAAACCTGTTTGTTGGATGTGTGGAAAATGTGTGCACCGTATTTGTGAACATTGATTCCTTCAATATTTTCACAATAAATATTTCCACCGATATGCGGACGCTTGTCAATTACCAGACAGGTTTTTCCTTTTTTCTTTGCTTCGTGAGCAAATACTGCCCCATATAATCCTGATCCTACTACTAAATAATCATACTTCATAATACTAAATCCTCTCTTTTATTTCTTTGTAATTTTATCTTTTATCATCTTTCCCATTCCGACGACACTTCCCACTCCATAACTTAAATGAAGTAAAAAGAAGATTCCCGGAAGCAAAAGCTGACATATATGCTTCGCCTCATTTTTTACAGCAAGTATTGCCATTCCGATTGCACCACACCAATAAGTGATCCACATGGCAATCGCCAGAAATGGCTTCTTTAGTGCTGCCAAAATGGATGTCACAAGAATCGCAATCACAAAAGCAAACGGCACAAAATGATAAATGCTGAGACATCCAGGACATACGCCAAGAGTTCTTGCTACCCAGTCTCCATTGCCGTATTTCTGCTTCATCATTCCCGGAATCGAACTTCTCACATATTGCCAGGAATGAATCTGCGGATCGTAGCATAAGCGGTATCCTGCCTGCCGGATCCGGTAATGCATCTCATTATCTTCCGTTCTTCCCAGATTTTCATTGAAAAGTCCAACCTTTTCAAATACTTCTCTCCGATACGCTGCATGGAACATGGACTTTACATATTTCTTTTCATTCTCTCTCCGGAAACCTGCGATTCCACTTCCGAACATCGAACTTTCCGCGCTCAGTAGAAGTCTCTGCCAAGGTGTGTCTTTCTCCGGAAGATTCGGTCTTGGTCCCCCGGTGACATATTCTCCGCTTTCCATGCATTCTACGTTCTTGGAAACAAAATCCTCCGGAATGCGCCCATGTGCGTCCAGACGGATAATAATATCTCCGGTTGAACTACGGATTGCCTGATTCCATCCGGAGGCCTGATTGTTCCCCGGATTTTCCGTAACAAAGCAGTTATGATACTGCGGATTTTCTTCGGCAAAACGTTCCATAATCCGTCTGGTTCCATCTGTCGAACTGCTGTCCACCATCACAACTTCGATCTGCTCTGCCGGGTAATCCTGTTTTGTGATATCCTCCAGCAAGTGTGGAAGATACTCTTCTTCATTGCGCGCAATCGTGCAAACTGATACTAACATACATTTCTCCTATACTGTAGTTCTTATCGCAATACTGCAAATACTGTCATAAACATGGTCATAAAATCTCTCCACAGACTGTATTTGCGCAGATCCTCCAGATTATAGCTCATCTTCTCCGGAAGCACTTCATGAATATAAGCATAATCCACATCTTCTACATGCTCCAGCATTTCACCCTCATCTTTGTAGCATACGCTGGCTCTGGAAGTGATTCCTGCCGGCAACAAAAGAGTCGCATACATTTCTTTCGTATAGCCTTTTACATATTTTACTACTTCCGGTCTGGTTCCAACAAAACTCATCTCTCCGCGAAGAACATTGATAAGCTGCGGAAATTCATCAATCCTGCAGCCGCGGATCACTTTTCCAACCCGTGTCAGTCTGGAATCCTGACTGATCGTAACCTGTGTTCCCATCTTGTCTGCATTCTGCACCATAGTACGGAACTTTAGAATGTGAAATTTCTTTCCATACTGTGTCACACGCACCTGCTTGTAAATCACCGGTCCCGGTGAATCCAGCTTGATTGCAATACTGATGACTAACATAATCGGTGATAAAATGACAAGTAAAATCATCGAAAGCAGAATGTCAAAATATCTCTTTAATCTTAATTCTTTTTCGTGTCTGATCAGAATATCATAGTATTGTTTTACTTCGTCTGTTCTCATAAACTTCGGAAGTTCGTCCCATTTTCTCATACAGCATTCCTATCCGATGCATTCCTTCAATACATCTGTCACGTATTTTACCTCTTCATCGGTAAGTTTCGTATGAAGCGGTAATGTAATTGCATTTTCAAATAAAGCATAAGCATTTGGATAATTTTTGATATCAAATCCCATATTTTTGTATGCAGATAACAACGGTAACGGTTTGTAATGCACATTCGTTGCTACGCCATGCTCTGCCATCTTCGTAATGATCTCATTACATTCTTCCCGTGTTTTTCCCTGAACACGGATCAGATACAAATGTCCGCTGGACTTATGATCTGTATCAAAATGATTCAATACATTCACAGGAAGACTTTCCAGTGCTTTATCATACATTCCTATGATTTCCCGGCGCCGTGCTAATAATGCATCATAGCGCTTTAACTGTACCAATCCAATAGAAGCCATGATATCGGTCATATTGCATTTGAAATAAGGTGCCACAACATCATACTCCCATGCGCCCAGCTGCGTCTTAGCTAGCGCATCTTTGGATTGACCATGCAGTGAAAAAAGCATATATTTTTTATAAATCTCATCATCATCCACACCTTCGATCGGACGCCATGTGACTGCGCCACCTTCCGCTGTCGTCAGGTTCTTTACCGCATGGAAGGAAAAGCTTGTGAAATCTGCAGCCTGTCCACATTTCTTTCCTTTTCGCTCTGCGCCAAATGCATGCGCTGCATCTGCCACTACGATCACTCTGCCAAACTTCTCCTGAAGTTCATTTGCCGGATGGAAAAGTGATTTCTTTGCTTCTACAATTTCAAATATCTTATCATAGTCACACATAATTCCGGCAAGATCTACCGGGATAACCGCTTTCGTCTTCTCTGTGATTGCATCTGCCAGCTTCTCATAATCCATCTCGTAAGAATCTTTTGCCACATCCACCAGAACCAGTTTTGCACCTACATGCTCTACTACACTGGCTGATGCAGTATAAGTATAGGCAGTTGTAATTACTTCATCTCCCGGTCCAATTCCCAGAAGACGCAGTGTCATCTCCAGGCAGGCTGTTGCCGAATTCAGACAGACCACCCTGTTTGTTTCCATATATTCTGCCAGTTTCTTTTCAAAAAGCTTCGTCTTTGGTCCTGTTGTGATCCAGCCACTTCTTAACGTATCTACAACCTCTGCTATTTCCTCTTCCGTGATATCCGGAGGAGAAAAAGCGATATGCATATTCTCCATAAAAAATCTTCTTTCTTTAAAATAAAATATACTATGTAACAATTATTACAAAATTATTACATAGTATATACTACCAAAAAACTCCATAAAATACAATTAAAACTATTTTTTACTACTTTTTAAATACAATCAGCTTACTGATCACATAGTTGAGAACAATAACAATTACCTGTGCAACTACTTTGACTGCCATACTGTTCATACCTAAATTAGTGATAAAGATGAACAAAATCAGTTCCTCAATCACAAGTGTTGCTACTCGACCGCCTATAAAACTGGTGATTTCTTTGATAAAATCAGCTGCTGTACTTGCATTTGAATCAAACACCCAAATCCTGTTAGTTATATAAGCAAATGCAACTGCCAGTATCCATGAACCAATATTTGCTACCAGAGCATTCCATCCTATTTGAATGTTAAAAAATGCATACGAAGCAATGCTTACTATAAATGTTAAACCTCCGAAAAATAAGTATAATAATATTTCTTTATTTTTTTTATAAAATGGATTAAAAATCCTTAAAACCGGAAATTCCATGATACGATCAAATATATCTTTTTCTTTTTTCATTTCTGTTATCCTTTCGTAAAATATTCTCTCTTCTTCAAACCGTGCTATTATACTATATTTTTGTTCATATAACAACGTTTTCTTTACAATATCACTTGTTGTGAAAAGTCAAGCAATAAATGCAAAACTTTACTTGCGAAACATCATTTCATCATTTTGCACAACTCTGTTTGCGTTTTGTTGGTAAATTTGCACAGACTACCCCTCTTTTCGTTTTGCTCTCTGCTTATTCTACTCTATTTATGCCAGTCTTGCCAGTTCTTCTTGGAACAATTCGCCGGAGGTTTTCCATCCGAACATCTCCCTTGGGTAGTCGTTGATCCAGTCCTCTACCCTTTGGATATCGTCCTCTGTCCGGTCATCGAAGTTTTCTCCCTTCGGTATCTTCCTGCGTACCAGTCGGTTCTGATTCTCGTTGCTGCCACGCTCAAATGAGCAGTATGGGTGGCAGTAGAACACGGTCACTCTCTTTTCGGATTCATCTGCTGCCGACTGCTGCATTCCCTTCCAGTCAGCGAACTCCGAGCCATTGTCCACCGTTATGGTTTTGAACACCTGTCCGAACCGCTCTCCCCATTCCGCTTCTAACTGATCCAGTCGCTTGCAGACCTGCTCAGTCGTGTGCTCGTATAAAAGGTATATGAGTTCGTTCCTAGTCTTTCTCTCTGTCAGTACCAGAAGGCTGTGTTTGCTTTCCCCTCTCTTGCCTACTACCGTGTCCATCTCCCAGTGTCCGAATTCCTCTCTGGTGTCGATGTCCTCTGGCCGCTTCTCTATGCTTGTGCCTGCGTTGGCTCTCGCCTGCCTGCGTACTTTCTTATTCTTCTTTTTCCGTCTGCCTTTTACTGGGAGTTCCTTATTTGTGATTGTGAGGAATATCCCCTTGTCGATGTAACTGTAAAGGGTCGGCTTGCTAATCTCTGTCTCAAACTCCAGCCCCTTGGCTTTAATCTCTCCGAGGACTGCTCCGGGCGAGTATCCGTCCTCTGCTATCTTTGTTTCTATGTACTCTGCCAGTCTGTGGTCTTTGCCTATCTTAAGGTCTGGACCCTTGTCTCGCAGGTTCTGTTGGTACTTATCCTCTGCGATGTCTGGGGAGTACCGTTCTTCCTCTGTCAGATCCGAATTGGTATGTGTGTATGTTCCTCTCTTTATCTCACGGTATATGGTGCTGACATGGACTCCTATCTGGTCAGCGATTTCCTGCTTGCCGTGTCCTGCTTTCAGCAGTGCTTCTAATTTCAGCCTGTCGGCTCTGGATAACTGTTTAAATCTGCGCATGGCAGCACCTCCTTGTCTCTTTCTACTATTATCGGTGCTAAAGTTATAAATTTCAATAACAAAACACTTATAAATAAGGATAAGATACAAACAAAGAAGTAGTGCTTTTAGGGTTATATTTTTGTTGAATTTACGGGTTATAAAAGACTTGAATACCTCCGCAACCCAAGGTAATATACAGACAACCTAAAGGAAGGGAGGTGCGTGAGATGGATTTGGATTCCTTGGTTTCTAAAATAAATAAGCTGAGTAAAGTGATACGAGCACTTACTCAGCTTGCATTGGAAATCGGAACGCTGATCGCAGTGATCAAGTTCATCGTCTTATGATTTCCGCTTGGGTGAGGGGTCCTCCTCTCGCCCTTGCTTCTCAAAATATACCACACGATTGGAGGTCTTGTCAATGAAACGGTTACGTGTTTCAGTTTCGGTTCTGGCTTTTCGGATAGCGGAGTTGCTTATCGTGGTTTCTGGTCTGCTTCTCCTGCTTTCCAGAATGTAGCCGGTCCGTCCGGGGCAGTGTATCTGCTCCGGCTCTAACCCACCGATGTCTGGTCCCAAGTCCAGAAGGCGGAAGCGTGAGGGGAGCGAAGGACAATGCCATGTCTGAGTGATGTCTGACAAGTTTGCCTGGTTTTTAATGTGAAAGCCTTAAAGGTAGGAGGAGTTATTGGTTTTGCCGATTGCCTATCGCAACTCGTTGATTTTGTTTCCTGCGTTGCAGAGAAAGGGTTAGGTGGTGTGTAGCCGAGCACGAGGTCTTATCCGGTGTACCGTAACACTGGACGCTCTCTCCAGTCGGGCGAGACCGATGGGCGACATGGCTCATTGTTCCTTTTATTAATTTTGATTTTTATTAGAAAGGTGGTATATGACATGACTAACCGTGAAAAATTAAGGGAACTTTCAGACGAGAAACTGGCAAGGCTGATTGCCAGAAAATCAAGCAGGCGGTGTGACTTCTGTCTCTTTGAAGATAATGATTGCCCCAACCCATATACTGGTTCTTATTGCGTCGATGGAATTTCCAAGTGGCTCAAATTCGCAAGTGCGTCCGAAGAAGGTGGCTCTCATGAATAAAGAATTGCTTGAGCCGATCATGCGTGCTCACGGAGATAAAAATAAGGACTTGGCTGCGGCCATTGGTATGTCCGTTCCGAACTTCTCCACCATCTGGAATGGTCGTGGTGAGTTCGCTCTGAAGTATATCCGTCTCATTGCCCGAAGGTATTCTCTTACCCCGGAGCAAGTCTATAAAATCTTTATTTTTCCGCAGGGGTAATCATTGCCCCTGCTTTTTCTTTGGCTTCCAAATCCGCCCTATTTAGGCAATAAAAAAGACCCAGTGGGTGTTTGTTCCACTGGGTTGCTTTTCGTCTTATTCTGGCGGTCGCGGTGCGCCACGCTCTGGGTTCTGTGCTACGGTGTTCCCGACATTTATGTCGGTCACATCGTCCGGGTGCTTACCCCCTTTAGAACCCCCTCTGCGGCACATCATACCTCCACTCTTTTTATAAGTCAATCGCCAATTACAGAAGTTCGTTGACCTTCTTCTGCACGGCTGCGTAGTCGTATCCGGCTGCCTTCAGCTTCTGCTTTCGGGTTTCGCCGTTACCCCACTTGCCTGCGATCACTTCCTTGGCTACCTCAGTAACGCTTTTCTGCGGTTTTACTCCAAGCTGTGCGTTGACCTCTTTCTGGACTGCATCGTAGTCATATCCTGCTGCCTTGATGCGGTTCTTTCTGTCATCGCCATTTCCCCACTGTCCTGCAATGACTTCCCTGGCGATTTCTGCCACGCTCTTTTTCGGTGCGGAGGTTACTCCTGCAAGGCGGTTCACTTCTGCCTGCACCGTTGCGTAGTCATATCCGGCAGCAGCCAGCCTGTTCTTGCGGTCATCTCCGTTTCCCCAGTCTCCTGCGAGCACTTCCTTTGCCACCTCAGTGACGGATTTCTTCTCGCCCTGGCTCTCTTTGATTTCCTCTCCGTAGTAGTAGTCCATATCTACCTTGCCATCGATGCCGCTTACTGTTCCAGAACTTGTGTACTGGTGGAATGCGCAGTCATAGTCCGGAGACCCTGTGTAATCTGCGAGCCAGTACACATATTTGGAGAGCACTTCGTCCGAATACATATTTCTGTGGTAGTCGATGTTGGAATAAACACCTGCCTTGTATCCGTGGCTTTCCACGTACTCGCAGAATGCCTTTGTGAATGCGATGCACTCATTCTTTCCGAGGGTTACTCCCTTTGCCTTGGCTTTCTTTACGGTGTCGTACTCAAAGTCGTAGAATACGATCACATCTTTTCCGAGACCTGCCTGCTCCATCTGCTTGATGCAGAATGCCGCCTCCTGCGCTGCCTGCTCTGCGTTGAGCGCATAACTGAAATGATATACTCCCTTGATCTCGATGCCGTTCTTTCTGCATCCATCTACATACTGGCGGAACTTTGCGTCTACCGTCTGTGCGTATCCTTCACGGAGGATTGCGAACTTGATGCCGTCTGCTGCTACTCTGGCAAAGTCTACATTGGCCTGCCAATATGAAATGTCCATACCTTTGATTGTCATATCTGTTTCCTCGCTTTCTGTAATAAAATAGGGCAGCCTACTGGCCGCCCTGCTGCGTATGTTTCCTGTTACTATTCCTCGGTATCATCCGAAGCACCGATGTTGGCGGAGTCGGTCAAGCCTTCCCCGATGATGTAAGCCACCACGGACGCTCCTGCCATGATAAGTGCAGTTACCTGCGTTGCCGTGTTGTCTGTTCCGCCTGTGGCGAGGATCATCATTGAGACGAATGATGCCACTGCCGTCCACAGTTTTCTGCTTGTGAGTTTTCTTACCCAGTCGATTTTCTTCATTGTTTTGTCCTCCTGTTATACAATTTGTTTAAGTGCCTGTTCGTTCAGAAAGTCCTTCTGCTCATGCTTGACCTTCTGAGCGTAGTCGAGTGCTGCGTGCATATCCCCATTGCAGTGTGCGTCCGGGATTCTCTGCACCGCTCTGGCTGTCGCTTCTCCGAGTGCCAGGGAAGCATTGACGCAGTTGATGATGCAGAGTTCATTCTTCTCTCGAATCTGCTCTCTGGCATCTACTTCCTTCTGCCGTTCTTCCCGCTCTGCTTTTTCCTTGTCGGCACGCTTCTGTATGCTCTGCTCGATGAGCCAGAAAAAGAAGCCAGTCAGTGCCGATGGGATACTCGCTGCCACGATGATTGCTGTCACATCCATGCGCTGCACCTCCTCTCTAAAAAGACCGCCCTGTCCGGACGGTCCTTAATTCTGATTTAATTTCTCACACCGCTTGCATGGGTACTGCGTCATCGGTATGTGGTAATTTGTGCAGTGGGCACAGGTGCCGCTTTCCTTGCAGTCGAGGTCACATTCTTTCATGTGCTTATGGCAGTACCTGCTCCCATGTGCGTGGGTACATTGGAAGTTATTTTGCCTTGGTTTCTGCCTTGTACTTCTCGCCTGTGATTTCCTCGTACTCTGCTTCATCAATAGTTCCCTTCTCCACTCTGGCTGCGATCTGTTCCTTTGTCAGCCTGCCTGCGGTATAAAGTCTTTTCAGACTGTCGATTAATACTCTCATTATAACAATCCCTCCTCGATAAGCTGTGCGGTGTAATCATCAATCGCCTTGTCGGTGTTGATCTGCTTGATGGATTCCAACATCTGGTATTCCGATACAGTGATTTCCCTGCTATCGCACTCCCAGTCGTTGTAGGCTTCCATGCCCTCGGTTGCTTCGTGCTGCACTTTCTCGATGTTCTTTCTCTGGATGTAGATGCCGTCAGCCACAAGCTGCAGCTCCTGCGGCTCCTCGGAACATCTTTCCTTGGTCCATTCCTTCATGGTCCTGCCTCCTTTTGATTTTTGATATTATTTTCTTAAGCCGGCCCACATGGATATAAGGTTTTATCCTGCTCCGGTAACAGTCGTATGTGTCCGTGCAGGTAAACCATCCCATGTACGACAGCATGGCTTCGATGTGTCTGTGAAAGTATCCACGGTTTGCTTCCTTTGACCTCTCCATCTTCTTTGCCAACCGTGTTGCGGATAGTATGATGTTCTTTCTGATCAGCGTCTTGTTTCTGTAAAATATAAAACCCATGAAGTCCAGTGCCCTACCTATCTTCCTCTTGCCCTTCTCGTAGTAGAATTTGCATACCTGGTAGTTGTGCTTCAGCTTTAATCTGAAACGCTGACCGAGCATCTTCCTTATCTCCACGATGGCTCTCTGGAGGACTTTCTTGCTGCTTGCGAACATGACGATATCGTCCATGTACCTTTGCAGTTTTGGCAGACCGAGCACCTCTGTGATCAGTCGGTCGAGTGGTTCTAAGAGATAATTTGCCAACCACTGGCTGATGTAAAATCCGAGAGGGATTCCTTTATTAAATCCCTGTAGGCATAATCCGATGATGTATAAAAACCAGTCATCCTTGATTCGGATTGCCAGTTCCCTCATCAGAATTTTCAGCCGGATACTATCATAAAAGTGCCGGATATCCATCTTTGCGAAGCACCGTGTTCCCTTCAGGTCATGCAAAAGCCACCGCTCTATCTGTCTCTTTCCGTAGTGTGCTCCACGCTTTGGGAACGAACCGCAGGAGTATGGATAGGCTGTGGCTGTGATGATTGGCTCTAATACCAGAACGATGATGTGGTGCAGCCATTGTTCATGGATTTCCGGCATATAAATTTTTCGTCTTTTCCCATGTTCGAAGATGATCTTCGGGGTTCTTTTCTTTGGTTTGTATGCCAGTTCCGGGTGTGGGACGTCCACTCCCTCCGGCTTTGTGTTTAGGATCATGTCGTACATTTTCTGCACCTCATCATCGAGGTGTGCGTCTATGTACTGGATCTCTTTTCTCTTGGTTTTTCCTTTGCGTAATTTCTTATATGCTTTCCGAATGACATCATCCTTCAGCATTTGTTGATACAGATATTTGTACTCTTTGTGACCGTGTTCCGGTTCATTACGCAGATGGATTTCTGTGTGTTTTTTTCGCATTCTGCTGAGTACTCCTATAAGATATTTTTTCTTCTATCTCCTACGCACGGCAGGTGCGACCGCTTTACCGTGCGTCCTGTGTCGGACTCATTTCCACTCATCTTCCCAGTAATGGTGAGTAAACCTTGTTTCAAAGGTCAGCGGTGTAGGAAGCAGGACTGCTTTGGGTTGTTATTCCGTTTAAGATAGAATAAGGCGGCCCCGATGTTCCAGTTGGCATTCCCGGCAGTGTTGTTCACATTCAAGTAGCGCAAACCATCATTCGTACCGTTGTTGCAATTACCGAACCGAAGGGCGACCGCCACAATCTCGACATTCTGCCATAATCCGTCACAGCCGCCAGTGGATGTGCTTCCCTTGCACGGATGAACCGGAACTGCTCCGAAGCCGGGAACAGTCTGGTACTTATGCGGATAGAAAATACCATATTTCTGTGTGCTTCCATCACTCTCGAACATCTTCGGAAGGCTGATGCCTGTATCCTGGTACTTCGCTCCGGTCACATCGTAGGTGTAGTTCTTGCTGACCTTGTATCTGCCGTTCACGAGCAATGTGTACGGGTCACGCATCCACTGCTGATATGTTCCAAGGACGATGGAGTGGAAGATCTTGTTGAGTGACTTCGCATCCTTTGTTCCGTAGAACTGTCCGCCACCTACGACTGCGTTCTGCTTCACTCCGTTGGTCGGCGCAAGGCTCGCATCGTATCCGCTTGAATTTCCATAGCCGTATGCTTCCTGTGAGTTCGTGCTCTTTGCGAACATGATCAGAAGGTCAGTGATTGTCTGAACGATTCCGCCACCGAGGAATGCTGCACGGCTTGAGAAGTTTGCGATTGCGGTATGCTCTTTGTCCGTGGTGTTATTGTAGCAAGGCTGCAATCCTGCCAGAGACACCATCTTTGGTGTGGAGGTATCTGCTCCGAGGATTGAACCGTAAAACATCGGAATCCATACACCCTCCAGTACATTGTTGCTCGGGTCTTTAAATCCGACAGGCTCGAATCCGTCTCTTTCCCTCATGGAGAATTTAACGACACGATCATTGCCGAGCATATACTCCTGCTTGTAAATCTTGGCAAGCCATGAGAACGCTCCGCCGTTGTAGCTTGTGTTGGAAACATCCGAAGCAGTACCGTCCTCTTTCTTGGTGTAGTCGTTCTCATCCAGTCTGTAGTCCGGTGTTCCGTCTGCCCTTACCATCCACGGCTTATTTGCCACGATGATCGGGAAGTCCGCCCAACTGTTGAGTGTCATTGTTCCGGTGTCCTTGTTGAGTGAAATCGGAGTGAAGTCTTTGTTCTGTCCGATGTATTCGATTCGTGCTGTCGGACTTAAAACATCCATGTGCTCAATAAAGCCATAGATTCCGTCTGCGGATAAAATCGCATAGCACTTGTCGAGGGTTTCCTTGTCTGCGATGTATGTCTTTCCCATTATTCCTCTACCTCCTCGTAGTATAAAAGTCCTTTATCCACACCAAGCACATACTTATCCCCAGTGGTCTGGTCGTAAAGGTACATACTGTTTGGTGTTACGATAGTTACATCTGTTGCGTTGGCGACCTCGGTCAAGAAGTCCATGGTAATCGTGGACGGGAGGAGGTCGTTGTAAGCGGGCATATAATCCCACTGGTTTGCGACTCCGACTGCCAGTGCGTAGAGGATTTCCCCCTCGTCCGGGTCCTGTGCATAAATGCCGACCTCTTTCACGTAGTAGCCATTCTTAAGGTTTCCGGTGTCCTGCTTATTTGTGATGATAAATTTCACATATACATTGGACTGGTTCTGGGTCGTCACTGTGATCAGTGCGAACTCCTGCTTCTTGGATTTGAGAGCAGTTCTGTTTGTGAGTGCTTCGCCATCTGAATATGATCCGTCTCCGGTTGCGGCCTTGGTCAGTTTGATTGTGCATCTTCCTGCCTGCGCCTTGGCGAGCAGGGCGATTCCTTTGGCTGTCAGCACTGCTTCTTTGAATACTCCTGCCATCGTTGTTCCTCCTTTATGTTGTTATTTTGGAATGTGATGCCATTCCCACTGCCACCCTCGGCACAGTGCCGTGTACGCTTGCCTGTATTCGCTGTGCTCCGTTTAGAATTGTGGTCTTGGTGTTTCTTACCACTATCGCTGCAAAACCGCTCACACCGCCCAACAGCGTGCCTGTGCGTGGGTTGACATTATTCCCGATAGTCTCATGCGGGGAACTTACTGCACCTGCGGCAGCGTTCCCTTCCATGCCAATATCTCCAGTGCGTCCTTCCGGGTGGTTTGTTACTGTTCTGGACGGTGCGGAGGTTACGGCTGATGCGGCCGTCTCCTGCATGGTGTAATCGTTTGTGGTCTGGTGGTGGTTCAGCACCTGTTCTTTCGGACTGCTGACCACCACGGATGCCACTGTCTCATGCATCTCCATTTCTCGCTCCACCAGTATCCTGCGGATATGGGAGCGGGTGTTCTTTACTTTCTGAATGATGGAGAGGAAGTAATTTGCCATTTCCTCTGTCATTCTGGCATTGGTTATGATGTCGAATGTTCCGGGGGTGTATGGACCCTCGGTGTAATCGAACCATTCCTCTGTCCTGCCTTCTCCGAATACAATCTCTATCAGTTCTGATACTGCACTCGGAGTTCCTGCCTTGGTATGCCACAGGAGCGTCCTCTTTATGATGTTGCGTTTGGTTTCCAGATTCATACTCTCCTGGTAGTATGGTGTCCTTAATTCCCCCGCCAGTACATCCA
>ENA-ORSC01001830-ORSC01001830.1-human-gut-metagenome-genome-assembly--contig:-NODE-1830-length-13777-cov-2.874071_pt1 | contig 13777 bp, 12 predicted proteins | sample MGYA00242178_ERZ509140 | MGnify/ENA primary metagenome ERZ509140 (study PRJEB26280, sample SAMEA2338681) | human gut metagenome | biome: human gut; feature: human-associated habitat; material: faeces... | reverse complement strand
CGAAAAAGGGGCATTGATATTTTGGTGACACATGCCCCGGCAGGCGGTATGCATGATGGGGAAGATCTTTGCCATAAAGGGTTTGATGCATTTTATCGTGTGATTAACAAATACCATCCGAAATATTTTGTACATGGACATATGCATATGAATTATGGAAGGGATATTCCGCGGGAGGATTTCATCGGAGATACCAAAGTGATCAATGCATATGAGAGATATGTAATTGAAATTTAAAAATTGTCTGATAACCACGCGTTATACTGTCAGGCTTTGCACTGCGGTGCAAATGATTGCATGATTACAGCCCTGACCCATAGGGGCATGTTTTCCAGGCTGTAATCATTGCGGATCACATCAGGGGAAAACGGCAACACGCTGGGAACTGTAATTTGATAAAATAATTAAAAAATTCTTGACAATTTAGAAAATACCATGTATGATGTAGGAGTTGACGCGGTCAACGAGATGCTGATGTGGCTCAGAGGTAGAGCACTTCCTTGGTAAGGAAGGGGTCACGGGTTCAATTCCCGTCATCAGCTCGCTTCATAAAACGGTGGAATCCTTTGGGGTTCTGCCGTTTTGCAATTTTTCAGATATTTTAAAGGAGGTTTTGCAGATGGAATCAATGAAGGATTATGAAAAGGAGCTGGAACGTTCTTTCCGCACGATTAACGAAGGAGATATTGTCAGTGGAGCTGTGGTAGCAGTAACTGATGAAGAAGTGACACTTGACCTGAATTATTATGCACCGGGAATTATCAAAATTGAAAATTTGAGCAATGATCCGGATTTTCATGCGAAGGAAGAATTACAGCCGGGAGACATCATCGAGGCAACGGTTGTGCGTACAGATGACGGACACGGAAACATCGAATTGTCGAAAAAGGAAGCAAACGAAGTGCTTGCCTGGGATAAACTCCGGGAGATGATGGAGCAGCAGACGGTTGTGACTGTACGGATCAAAGAGAGTGTGCCGAGTGGTGTGGTTGCATTCTTAGAAGGAATCCGTGCATTCATTCCGGCATCCCAGTTGTCCGCAGATTATGTGGAAGACACGGATGCATGGATCGGAAAAGATGTGCGTGTCGTTGTGATTACCGTAGATCCTGAGAAGAATAAACTGGTATTGTCCGGAAAAGTTGTGGCAAGACAGGAGCGCGAGGAAGAAAGAAATCACCGGATTGCCATGCTTGTGCCTGGATCTGTGGTAGAGGGAACCGTAGAATCCATTATGCCATACGGAGCATTCATCAATATCGGGAATGGCATCAGCGGTCTGGTTCATATTTCACAGATCAGCCAGAAGCGGATCTCTTCCGTTCATGAAGTTTTAAAAGAGGGACAGAAAGTAAAGGCGAAGATTTTAAATACCAACGATGGAAAAGTCAGCCTGAGCATGAAAGCGCTGGAAGATATTATGGAAAAGCCGCAGGAGGAAGAAGAGGCAGAGGCAATCGAGTACAGCTCAAATGAAACGGCCGGAACAAGTCTTGGAGATCTTCTTTCCAGATTCAAATTATAATCAAATTTTCTTTAGACAGTAAAAAACCCGTGAAGATGAACAGCAGACCGTTCATCTTCACGGGTTCTTTTTAGAAATTAAGCGTTGGAATTCTGATAATAATCAAGCACTTTTTTGACATAATTTTGTGTTTCCTTAAACGGTGGAATCCCACCGTACTTGTCGACATTTCCACCGCCGGCATTGTATGCGGCAAGCGCAAGGGAAACATCTCCGTTGTATTTCTTTAAGTTCTGCGCCATCAGTTTGGCACCACCCATAATATTTTGCTGTGCATCGTATGCATTTGTGACACCAAGTCCTTTTGCGGTGGACGGCATCAGCTGCATGACACCCATGGCACCGGCAGAGCTGGTTGCGGATGGATTAAAATTGGATTCCTGCTTGGCAATGGCTTTGAGCAGGTTGATATCCACACCGTATGTTTCAGAAGCTTCTTTGAAATATTCTTCGAGGTTCTCCGGAGAAGAAACACTGCCGGAGGAGGCGGTACTATTTGTTGCAGAAGAACTGGAAATTGCCGGGGTATCCGCGACCGGAGACGTATCAACCGGTGCATCGGTCTGCGGGGTAAATCCAAGGATCTGCTGTACCGTATCCAGGGAAACGGCACCACTGTTGCTGGCGGCAAGCAGTGCGTCCACTGCCATGGCCTGTACGCTGCGCTCAGCGGAAACCAGACATTCCTTAAATGTGGTGACGGCTTCATCCGTATTTTTCGGTGTCTGTATATTGGCAGAAGCTGCTTCCTGCAGCCTGGCTGTCTGTGTCTGATCAATATAAGGTAAAACTGTTACACCCATGATGTTCCTCATCTTTCGTTCGCTTAATCTAACATTCGATCATGCATATCATATCATAATCTGTGGAAAAATAAAAGGAAAAGGAGAAAATTGCTTGAATTTGTAAAAGAGTTGTTGTAGCATAACATCAGACGAAAAAGTGTAGATAAAGGAGCCAGATTATGGAGAAAAAGCCGTTTGTAACAAAGAGTCAGGTGGAGGAGATCGTTAAAACATACCCGACACCGTTTCATTTATATGATGAAAAAGGCATTCGTGAGAATGCAAAAAAAGTAAAGGAAGCTTTTGCATGGAATCCGGGATTCCGCGAGTATTTTGCAGTGAAAGCAACCCCCAACCCATATATTTTAAAAATTTTACAGGAATATGATATGGGATGTGACTGTTCCTCTTACACAGAACTGATGCTTGCAAAGTCCTGTGGATTTGACGGAAAGCATATTATGTTTTCTTCAAATGATACGCCGGCAGAGGAATTTGCCTATGCGGATGAACTCGGGGCAATCATCAATCTGGATGATTTCACCCATATTGATTTCTTAGAAGAAACGATCGGTCATATTCCGGAGACCATCAGCTGCCGTTACAATCCGGGTGGAGTATTTGAACTGAGCAATGGAATCATGGACAACCCTGGAGATTCCAAATACGGCATGACAAAGGATCAGCTCATCGAAGCGTTTAAGATTTTAAAGGATAAGGGAGCAAAGCATTTCGGTGTCCATGCATTTCTTGCCAGCAATACCGTCACAAACGAATACTATCCGAAGCTTGCAGGAGAACTGTTTGAACTGATCGTGGAATTAAAGGAAAAGACCGGATGTGATATCAGATTCGTAAATCTTTCCGGTGGTGTGGGAATCCCTTATACACCGGACAAGGAGCCGAATGATATCGCTGTCATCGGAGAAGGTGTGCACAAAAAGTTCGATGAGATCTTAGTTCCGGCAGGACTTGGGGATGTATCCATTTATACCGAGATGGGACGTTTCATGCTCGGACCTTACGGATGCCTTGTGACGAAGGCCATCCATGAGAAACATATCTACAAAGAGTATATTGGTGTGGATGCATGTGCAGCAAACCTGATGCGTCCGGCAATTTACGGGGCATATCATCACATTACGGTTCTTGGAAAAGAAAATGCACCATGCGATCACGTGTATGATGTGACAGGAAGTCTTTGCGAGAACTGCGATAAGTTCGCGGTTGACCGGAAACTGCCAGAGATCGACATGGGAGATTATCTTGTGATCCACGATACCGGAGCACATGGATTTTCCATGGGATATAATTACAATGGACGTCTTCGTTCTGCAGAATTACTGCTCAAAGAAGACGGAAGCGTGAAGATGATCCGCCGTGCAGAGACACCGGAAGATTACTTTGCAACATTTGACTGTTTTGATGATATCAGGATTACAAAATAAAAGAGTTAGGATGTACAGGTAAAATAATGGAGGACGCAATCCCGGGGGAACGGGATGCGTCCTCTGTTGGTTTAAGAAAATGATGTGCCGCAAAAAGAAAGACCTCAGATTTCCGATTGGAAACCTGAGGTCTTTTATATGCCGGCAGTGGGACTTGAACCCACACGATGTTGCCATCAACAGATTTTGAGTCTGCCTCGTCTGCCAATTCCGACATGCCGGCGCGAACAAATATTATATTAACATATGAAAGACGCATTTGCAAGCCTTTTTATGATTTCGGGAATAGGACTTTTGGTTCATTGACAGAAGTTATCATATATGATAACTTTAGAATACATGAGCACGATTTATAAAGGTGTAAGGGGGCGGATATGCAGGAACATAATCACGCCAGACAGGAAATTGCAGCCCAGCTTCGGCAGGTGCGAAAGGAGCAGGGGATGACACAGGAACGGCTCGCAGAAAAAGTCGGTACCAGAAAGTCAAATATTTCCCGTCTGGAGAGCGGGAGATATAATCCGAGTCTGGACTTTCTGGAAAAAGTTGCAGGAGGACTTGGCAGGGAGATTGAGGTAAAAGTCACGTGAGGAGGAAGATGCAAAAAGCATGACGATGAAACTTGGAAATTATAAGGATAACGACGTGGAACTGTGCCGTACCACCAATTCCAGAGTGAGTACACATACGGCGGAGGCACTGCTTGAACAGCACATTCCATTTACAAAGAACAGTAAAAAGATTCCTTTTTTCAAGAGGGAAATCTACCAGGGGGCAGATACCCTCTGGGTGATCACCATCAATCCACGCAGATACGGGCAGGCACGCCGCGTGATCGATGGTATGGATCGTGCATACCGGGAGCATCTGGTGTTATCCAATTACTAGAATGAAATTATGATAAAAATGTGAAATGCGTTTTAAAAGCAGAATGAGTGTGGTAAAATTCTATTCAGATAAAATCGTATGAAAAGCGATGGAAATGGAAGGAATGGAAGGAGCCATACTCATTTTTATGTTAGGGAACATGGAGCAGACAGTCGCACGTAAGCAGACAAAAAGGGAGAAAAACAACACACAAAAACGGACAGAAGGGTGGAAACAGAAGGGCATATGGCTGTTTTGGTATGCCGTGGTTCCGGTGTTTGCTTTTTACCTGATGGAGTGTTATGAACACAATCCGTTTGCGGAAGTGCGTGTGGGAGCACAGCTTTTTAATATTTTTTTGTTTGAGCTGATCGGATGGATGTTATATTTTCTGACCGGAAGAATGTGTTTTGCGTCCAGAGTGCTGTACGGACTTGCTGTGGCGTTTGGAATTACCAATCATTATGTGATGAAATTCCGTTCCACACCGTTTGTTCCGTGGGATCTGTTTTCGGCCGGAACAGCAGTGTGGCTGGAAACTATGATTTTACACCGGACCGGCGCATGGTGATTGTTACACTTGTTTTTATTGCATTATTTGTGCTGGCCCGGTTTTTAAAAAAAGGTCCGCGTTTTTCCTGGAAAATAAGGCTGGGGAGTATCGTACTGGTGGGACTGGCATTGTGTACATTTGTCAATGCCCTGCAGCAGGAATCGTTTCAGACAAAACATTATCTGTATCCGTTTCTGTTCACACCGGCATATATGACAAAAGTAAACGGCATGGCGGTGACCTTTGCCATGGATCTTGCCTATGTGGCAGTGGAGCGTCCGGCAGGATACGATGCGGATGAAGCAAAAGAGACGCTGGCGAAATACGAAACTAAAACAACAGAAACCGACACACAGGATCTGCCCAACATCATTGTCATCATGGATGAGGCATTTTCGGATTTAAAAGTGCTGGGACCGTTAGAAACCAATGAGGATTACATGCCGTTTATGCACCGGATGCAGCAGGGGGAGAAAAACACGGTCACGGGATATGTCCAGACATCTGTGTGTGGGGGAAACACTGCGGATTCGGAATTTGAATTCCTGACAGGCAATACGATGGCATTTCTTCCGAACGGAAGTATTCCGTATCAGCAGTACATCAAGAGCAGGACACCGTCTTTAGCAGGTTATCTGAAATCCTTAGGATATGCGACCTATGCACAGCATCCGTATCAGGCCAGCGGATGGAACCGGGATAAAGTGTATCCTCTGCTTGGATTTGACAATCTGGATTTTATGGAAGATTACAGGGATGTCTCCTATGTGCGCAATTATATCAGCGATGCATCGGATATGGAGCACATTATAGAAACTTATGAGAAAAACAAAGCCTCCGGCAAACCGGCCTTTATTTTCAATGTGACGATGCAGAATCATGGCGGATATACCGATACCTATATGAATCTGACGAATGATATCCAGTCACAGTATGCCAGCGAACCGCTCAATCAGTACCTGACACTGATCCACAAGACCGATCAGGCACTCGAAAATCTGATTGATTATTTTTCCAAAGTGGATGACAGGACGATCATCGTATTTTTCGGGGATCATCAGCCGAATGATACAGTGGCTTCTGTCGTGGAAAACGGGGCACAGGCAGAGACACAAAAACGTTATCTCGTACCTTATCTGGTGTGGAGTAATTATGGGATCGAGGGAGCGAAAGATAAAAATACGAGTCTGAATTATCTTGCGGCGCAGGTACTTACCGCAGCAGGAGTGCCAACGAATGCATACCAGAATTACCTCTTAAGTCTGAGCAAAACTTACCCGGTGATCTCTGCAGCGGGGCAGACAAAAGGGATCGGAGCCGATGAAAAACAGCTTCAGACTTACAAGAAGCTTCAGTATTATCAGTTGTTTGAAAAAAACAAGGAAAAGGATGAGTAAGAACATGAAAAAAATGATTTCGCGGATGGTGTCGCACCGGTCATTTCCTTATGTGATGGCATTTCTTATGCCATTTATAATCTGTGTGGTCATCTGTATCGGAAACGGGGTATATCCTTTCGGGGATAACTGTATTCTGCATATCGATATGTATCATCAGTACTGTCCGTTTTTTACAGAGTTTCTTCATAAATTAAGAACCGGCGGAAGTCTGCAGTATTCCTGGAATCTGGGACTGGGATCGGATTTTGTTTCCCTGTATGCCTATTATCTGGCGAGTCCGCTTAATTTTCTGATCGTGCTCTGCCCGAAACATTATGTGATCGAGTTTATGACGATACTGGTGCTGGCAAAGATTGCCCTGTGCGGACTGACTTTTTTCTTATTCTTAAAATATCATTTTCATCTGATTGGAAAAGACTCAAAACTCCATAAAAATCAGGTGATTCCGGCACTTGTATTTTCTACGGCATATGCATTGTCCGGATTTGTGGCAGCCTACAGCTGGGATATCATGTGGATGGACTGCATCCTTCTTTTTCCTCTGATCATGGTGGGACTGGAAAAACTGGTACGGGAGCAGAAACCGGGACTGTATTTTGTGACACTTGCATTGTCGGTGTTTGCAAATTATTACATTTCCATCATGATCTGTATCTTTCTGGTGTTTTATTTTATTCTTCTCTTTTTTACGCAGAAAGGAGGAAAACTGAAAGCATTTTTACGGTTCGCATGGTATTCCCTGCTGGCAGGGTCTGTCTCGATGGTACTGCTATTGCCGGAGATCGCCGTGCTTTCTGCTTCCGGGTCTGCTGAAGACAGCTTTCCGAAAACGCTGGAGTGGTATTTTTCTGTTATTGCGGAGCTGGGGCGTGCGGCAGCCGTCACTACAAGTTATACGGGAAATGATCACTGGCCGAATCTGTATGCCGGGGCATTTACCCTGGTACTAGTATGGCTGTATGTGCTGAACCGCAGAATCTCCTGGAAGGAAAAAGTTCCGCGTATGCTGATGCTTGTCTTTTTCCTTGTGAGCTTTGCGGATAATCAGCTTGATTATATCTGGCATGGTATGCATTTTCCGCAGGCGTTGCCGGGCAGACAGTCATTCCTTTACATTTTTGTGCTTCTGGTCATGGGATTTGCAACGATCCGCAAATGGAAAGGAACCAGACGCTGGCATATCATCATAGCAGTGCTTGCAGCACTGACACTGATGGTTCTCTCCGGATATTACGGGGATGAACTGGTGACGGAGTACATGGCAGTTGTGATTACCATGCTGTTTATCCTAGTTTATGGAATCCTGCTTCTTTTGCTTAAAATTGCCCCGAAGAAAATGCGGATAGCCCTGCGGGAAGCTGCCTTTTGTGTTGCCATTGCAGAACTGGCAGTCAATATGGCGGTAACCGGGCTTGGCGTTACCAGCCGCGTGGCATATACGGATAAACAGGGGTACTACGAAGATCTGCTGCAACAGGCAAAAGAGGATAACGGAAATGACGGATTTTACCGGGTGGAGGACAGTGGGCGGAAAACCAAAAACGATGACAGCCTGTACGGATACCGTTCGGCAACCATATTTTCCTCCCTGATGAATCTGGATGTCAGCCATCTCTTCCAGAGCCTGTATATGGAGGGCGGAAAAAATTTCTACTGTTACAATGGTGCTTCCCCGCTTCCGTCAGCAATGTTTTCGGTGAAGTATATGCTTTCCTCTAATCCGGTGGATGAAAGTCCACTGCGGACACTTGTGGGAAGCAGCAATGGAAATTATCTTTATCGGAATAACTACTGCCTGCCACTTGGCTATATGATGAGCGAGAAGGCAATAAAAGGCTGGGAATCTTCCATGCTTGATAGGATCGGTTCCCTGAATTCCCTGGCACAGCAGCTGGGAGCAAAAGGAGACATGCTTTATCCGGCAACCTGTACACAGTCGCAGGCAGCCGGGGATACGACAATTGATATTTCCGAGGATGGATATTATTATGCGGATTATGTGACCTGCAATGCGGATTCCCTGACAGTATCAAGAGATGACGGATGGACGCAGCAGTATGGAAAGACCACCCACCGGTATCTGCTGGATCTTGGAGAGTGCAAAGCCGGAACAAAGGTCCATATTACCAATCTCAATGCAGAAATGATCGAATACCATGTGTACCGCTTGAATTTCAAGGCCATGTGCACTGCGTATGAGACGCTCAGCGAACAGACCATGTCACTCGAAAAAATGACAGATCGCAGGATCGTTGGAAGTATCGATGTCAGGCAGGCGGGAAGACTGATTCTGTCAGTGCCGGCAGATGAGGGCTGGAGTCTGTATGTAGACGGTAAAAAGACGAAAATAAAGCCTTTCGCGGATGCACTCATTGGTGTACACTTAAAAGAAGGAACGCATAAGATCGAGCTGCGTTATACCACACCGGGCGTACAGATCGGAGCTGCCATCAGCATAGCTGCGCTTCTGTTATTCCTGTTTAGTATGTGGATAAGATATAAGATAAGGGGGAAATATGGGGAAAAAATGCATCAGCATCGTCGTACCGATGTACAATGAGCAGGAATCTCTGCAGATTTTGTACCGGGAATTAAACCGCGTGACACGGGAAATGGGCGATTATGATTTTGAATATTTATTTGTCAATGACGGATCGAAGGATGCAACACTGCAAAAGATCCGGGAACTTGCAGCAGAAGATGAGCGCGTGCACTATCTTTCTTTTTCCCGCAATTTTGGAAAAGAAGCGGCGCTGCTGGCAGGATTGTCCTATGCAAAGGGGGATTATGTGACGACGATGGATGCGGATCTGCAGGATCCGCCCACTCTTTTGCCACAGATGGCTGCGATGTTAGAAGCCGGAGACTGTGACAATGTGGCAACCCGGCGGGTGAACCGGCAGGGAGAGCCGAAGATCCGTTCGTTTTTTGCACGCATGTTTTATAAAATTATGCGGAAACTTTCCCACATTGAGATTGCAGATGGGGCAAGGGATTACCGTCTGATGAACCGTGCAATGGTAGATTCCATTCTTTCCGTCAGCGAATACAACCGGTTTTCCAAGGGAATCTTTGCCTGGGTCGGATATGATACCAAATGGCTGGAATTTCAAAATGTAGAACGGTCTGCGGGAGAAACCAAGTGGAGTTTCTGGAAACTTGTGCGTTATTCGTTTGATGGGATTATCAATTTTTCGGATGTTCCGCTGAAGATTTCCTCGTATCTGGGGCTGGTGCTCACCGTGGTTTCTTTTATTGCAATCATCGCGGAAATCGTACGCGCATTGGTATTCGGGGATCCGGTTGCCGGCTGGCCGTCGCTGGTATGTATCGTGACATGCATTGGCGGAATCCAGCTGTTTTGTATGGGAATTATGGGACAGTATATTGCAAAAACCTATATGGAAGTCAAAAGACGTCCGCATTACATCATAAAGGAGAGTAACTGTACCCGGAACAAAAAGAACAACGCACAGAATTGACGCAGATATGCTTTTTCTATATAATGATACAGAAAGGCTGCACTGCATTTGGGATGCCGCGCAGTCAGATCATAACAGGTGAGGAAGAATATGCGAAAGATAAAACGCTTTTTGAGTGCTCTGCTTTGCGGAGCAATTCTTATAACAGGAACACTTGCCGGAGTCAGTGTGCGTACAGATGCAGCAGCCAGCAGTTATGCCGTGCAGCTGCGTGCGGCAGGATTTCCGGAGAGTTACATCCGTGCACTTTCCGTGCTTCACACAGCATATCCGCAGTGGCAGTTTCAGGCGGTTAAGACCGGGCTTGACTGGAATACCGTGGTCAGCAAAGAGAGCGTAAACGGAGTCAATCTTGTTCCGAAGACCGGAAATGACGCAACCAAATCCACCGCAGACGGTGCATATGACTGGACCACCAATGTGTGGACGGTCTATGACGGATCTTCATGGGTCGGTGCCAATTCTAAATATATCGCCTATTATTTAGATCCGCGGAATTTTCTCAATGAGACCGATATTTTTCAATTTGAAAGTTTAAGTTTCAGCAAGGTGCAGACCAAGCAGGGAGTTTCTTCTATTCTGAAAGGAACCTTTATGGAGAATACGGTTGAGGACAGCGATGGATCTACGCTGGATTATGCGCAGGCATTTATGGATATCGGTGAGGAAACCGGGGTCAGCCCATATCATCTTGCATCGAGAGTGCGCCAGGAGCAGGGGTTAAAAGGAACCAGTTCCCTGATTTCCGGAACTTATAGCGGTTATAAGGGGTACTATAACTATTTTAATGTGGGGGCAGCGGGCATTACCTCCACACTGGTCATCAAAAACGGACTGGCATATGCAAAAAAAGCGGGATGGAATACCCGGTATGCAGCACTTGAAGGAGGAGCAAAAATTCTGGCGAAAAACTACATTGGCGTGGGTCAGGATACCTTGTATTTCCAGAAGTTTAATGTAGTGAATCAGAAGAATCTGTACAGCCACCAGTATATGGCAAACCTTGCGGCTGCTTACAATGAGGGCAGAAAGCTTGGACAGGGGTATGCGGACAAGCAGCAGGCATTTGTATTCCGTATTCCGGTTTATTCCGGTATGCCGACATCTGCAGTGACATTTACAGCCAGTGGAAATCCGAATAACTATCTGAAATCGCTCAGCGTAACCGGACAGACACTGACACCGGTATTTCGCGGAGATACTACTTCGTATTCCCTCGTCGTGGACAGCAAAGTTTCCTCCGTTACCATAAGTGCATCACCGGTAGCTGCGAAATCTTCTGTGACGGGAACCGGCACCAAAAAACTTCAGACGGGAACCAATACGTGTAAAGTTACCTGCAAATCGGAGAGCGGAGCATCCAAAACCTATACGCTTACCATTGTAAAGAAAGCTGGTGCAGCGGCAGAGACCGAGAAGACTTCCGTGACTTCGAAAACATATCAGTTGAAAAACAAAATGGTTACGGGGATTGCGCTGGGAACAAAGGCGGCAACATTTTTGAAAAAACTTAAAGTGACCGCGGGAACGGTCAAACTGTTCAGTGCATCCAAAAAGAGTGTTACCGGAATCGTTTCAACCGGCAATGTTCTGCAGGTGTATGACAGCAAAAACAAGAAAGTTTCTTCCTATACGCTTGTGATTTATGGAGATGTAAACGGAGATGGAAAGATCAACAAAACAGATCTGAACCGTTTGAACAGGCATCTGAATGGTACCCAAAAGCTTACCGGATGTTATCTTAAGGCCGCAGATACAAACCGCAAAAAAGACGGGGTCAATGTGCTTGATCTGGTATATCTGAACAAACATCTTCAGGGAAAGATCACCATTCAGCAGTAAAAGAAAGGCAGAACATATGAGACAAAAAAGCAAAGCAAAAGGAAAACGGATACTGGGAGTGGTACTGGCACTGGTATTTCTGATCAGTTGTATCATGACACCGGATGTGCATGCACAGGCGGAGAGCATGATCATTGCTTTAAGCGCCAGATCCGTGAAAATAGGAGATACTCTGGCAGTGACAGTGACACTTCCGGCAGGGGTGACGGGAACGGTAAATCTGACATATTCCAAAGATCTTTTTACTTATCAGTCAGCAACAGCGGAAACCAGTGTAAATGCAGGCACGGTTTCTATGACTCTGGGAAGTTACGGTTCCGGAAACAAACGTGCAAGCGGAACTGTTAAATTTAAAGCAGATGCGGCGGGAACTGCAAGTTTTGCCGCATCCGCACCATCTGCGGGCAATCAGGAAGGGGACCGTGTGGATGTGGGAGGTGCAAGTGTATCTGTAGCTGTTGAAAATTCGGCAGCGGCAGCAGATGACAAATCAAAAGACAATACGCTGGCATCCCTGACGATTTCCGAAGGAACCCTTTCTCCGGAATTTCAGTCGAAAGTTACCGAATATCAGGCAAAAGTGGGAGATCAGGTGACATCGCTGGCAGTCAGCGCACAGCCAAATGATGCTAAGGCATCTGTGATCTCGGTCAGTGGGGCAGACAAACTGAAAACCGGTGTAAATAAAGTACAGATCGTCGTGCAGGCGGAAAATGGTGTGAAAAAGACCTATACCATTCAGGTGACCAGAGGAGCTGCGCAGCAGGAATCACAGGATACACAGCAAAAAGGGGAGACACAGGCTCCGGCAGACGGGCAGCAGTATTTTACGATTGACGAAACAAATCTCTATCTGACAGACAGTATTCCGGATCGCTATGTTTTGGATGGCTTTGTCAAAGATACAGTGACTTTGTGGGAAAATAAATATCCGTGCATGCGCAAAGACGGAATAGACACACCGCTGAGACTTTTGTATCTGGTGGATGAAAACGGACAAAACGGTGCTTTGTATATGCTGGATCTGGATGATCCGGAAGAAATTTATCCGTTTGTATGTATGAACTATAACCAGTATAAGCATACCATAGGGGAAGAGACAACATCTGCAGAAGCTTCTACCCAGGAAGGGGAAACGGGCCTGTTCCAGAGTACGGAAAGCCAGATGCGGCTGATTCTCTGTGCGTTCGTTGTGGTTGTACTGATTCTTCTGATTATCATAGTGGTTCTGATCGTCAAAAGAAAAAAAGATGATGACGATCCTTATGATGATTTTTATGACGATGATGATGACGACGATGAGGATTACGATTACGATGATCCGGACGATGAAAAACTGTATGAAACGGATGATCCGGATGACACCGGGATATCCAAGCGTTACGGAAAGGAAACATTCCGCAAAAAAGGCGGATTTATGCATAAACTGTTAGAGGGTATTGAGGATGATCTGGAGGATGACCTGGATGATCTGGAGGATGATCTGGATGATCCGGAAGAAGATACCGATGACAGGGAAAAAGAGCGGGAGAAGCGGGAGAACCATTACCGGGATGCAGATGATGAAGATATCATGCTGCAGAAAGAACTGGCAGAAGAAGTTCGAAGCTCCGTGCTCGGAAGAAAGAAGAAAACAACCCAAAAAGATACCGATGACGATATCGAATTTATTGATTTGTAGAATTGTAACAGGAGGTATAAATTTTGATTCCATATACAGATAAGGCGAAAAAAGCTCTGAATTATGCGAACCGCCTTTCCCGTTCGTCCGGCTGCAACTATGTCGGAACCGAACATATTCTGGCGGGGCTGCTCAAGGAAGGAACCGGTGTAGCAGCAGAAGTACTGACAGCCAATAATGTGGAACTGGAAGCG
>ENA-ORSC01001829-ORSC01001829.1-human-gut-metagenome-genome-assembly--contig:-NODE-1829-length-13786-cov-4.851067_pt1 | contig 13786 bp, 8 predicted proteins | sample MGYA00242178_ERZ509140 | MGnify/ENA primary metagenome ERZ509140 (study PRJEB26280, sample SAMEA2338681) | human gut metagenome | biome: human gut; feature: human-associated habitat; material: faeces... | reverse complement strand
TTTTGATTTTAGATGAAGCATTTAGTAATATAGATCAAGAAAGATTACAATTATTGATCAATTATCTAAATTTTCAAAAGATCATCGTGATTATTGTTTCTCATCAAATAAATATGATGAACTGCCAGTTTGACTGTGTTATAATTGATTCAGGAAAAATAGTGGGTGAGGAAGATTATGGAAATAGATTTAGCACTTAATAATGAAGTAGAAGATTTTAAAGAAGATTATGAAAGTATTTATTTAGAAATTATTAAAGAAGCATGTAAACAATTAGATATTCATGATGATTTAGAATTATCAGTTATTTTTGTAGATGATCAGCGTATTCATGAAATCAATAAGGAATATCGTAAAATTGATCGTAGTACAGATGTTATTAGTTTTGCTTTAGAAGATAGTGAACAATATTATATTGAAGGTATGCCAAGAGAAATAGGAGATATTTTTATTTCAATTGATCATGCTAAAATGCAAGCAGAAGAATATGGTCATTCATTTTATCGAGAAATGTGTTTTTTATTTACACATGGTTTATTACATTTACTTGGATTTGATCATATGAATGAAGAAGATGAAAAAGTGATGTTTTCAAGACAAAAAGAAATATTGAATGCTTTAAATATTGAAAGGAAATAATATGGATCAAAATAAATTAATCGATTTAGCTTGGAAAGCAAGAGAAAATGCGTATGTTCCTTATAGTCATTTTAAAGTGGGAGCTTGTATTGCTTTAAAAGATGGAACATTTGTTCAAGGATGTAATATTGAAAATGCTGCTTATGGGTCAACAATGTGTGCAGAAAGAAATGCTGTCTTTGGCGCTTATTGTAAAGGTTATCGCAAAGAAGATATTATTGGACTAGCAATTGTTGCTGATTGTAGTCCGATTGCTTCTCCATGTGGGGCATGTCGCCAAGTATTATCAGAACTTGTTGATTTAGAAATGCCCATCTTTCTAGCAAATAAAGAAAAAGTAGAAAAATTAAAATATTTAGATTATGAAGATTATATTATAAACACATACCAAAAAGTAGATGAAAGACTAATAAGAAGTAATATAATTTCAAACGAAAATTATACAATAGGAATTAACCAAAAAGGAGCAGGTGTTAGTAAATATAAAGACTTGTATATAAATAGATTTAAAGTAACAGATGATTATATGCAAGGTATATATTTTTATGTAAAAAATATAAAAACAAAAGATATTTGGACAACAAATTATCCACAAAATGATTTAAAAAAGGTAAATTATGAAACAAGCTTTATGCCAGATAAAGATGAAACTAAAATAAGATATGGAAATATTAAAAGCAAAGTTACAATAACAGTAGATAGTAATGAACCTGTAGAAATAAGAAGACTAAGTTTAGAAAATATAGGAAATGATGAAGAAATACTTGAAATAAGTTCATATTTTGAACCGGTATTATCAACAAAAGCACAAGAATATGCTCATCCAGCATTTAACAATTTATTTTTAAAATTTGATTATGATGAAGAAAAAAATATTTTAATAAAAGCTTTAGCCGAAATCGAAGATATTTATTATATTAACAATGAAATTAAAATAAACATATACGATGAAAATTCTTATTATGATAATTATAAAGAAAAAATAACCATTCCATTTTTAGAAAATAAAAATTATGTTTTTGATTTGGAAACTATAACTCAATTTGGATATTTTGCGCATATTGGAAAAGATAATTTTAAAAAATATGGCGAAGGAAATTTTAAAGGCTCTCTTTTGCTTTCGCTTTCGGGAGATATTAACATTCCTAATTTATACGAATTTGAATTATCGAATTCATTTAACGATATTATAAGAATTGCAGGAAATGCGCCTAAAGATTATGATATAAAATGCGTATTTACAAACGGTTTTTTGAATCCGCCAATGGATATTGAAAGTTTATTAAATATCTCTTTGGATTATAACGACTTTAATAATTTAAATATAAAAATCGGAAACGGAGGAATATGTTTTATAAGCGAGAATAGATGCATTATAAGAGTTTCGCTTAAAATAATTCAATTTGCTAAAAATATATCATGCAAAAAATGTATGCCTTGCGGTTTTGGTTTTAATTTATGCGAATATTATTTAAATAAAATAATTTTAGGCAAGTCCGATAATTCCGATTTAATAGATTTAAAAAATACTTTAAATATGATAATAAAAGGTTCTTCATGTTTATATATAAGAAATCTTACAAATTGCATATTGCAAACTATAGAAAAATTTAATTATGAGTTTTTATACGCTATAGAAAAAAAAATTACTTTATATAGCTTTATAAATAAAACGGATATTATATGATTATAAAAATTACTGTTGATGGAAAAGATATATATTCGCAAAAAGGTTGGACGATACTTAAAGCCTTATCGTATTTGAAAATAGATATTCCTAATTTATGCGACTTTCGATTTGACAATATAAATAATGCGGAAAATAAAAATTTATCTTTCATAACGGAAGAAAATAAATTAAACTGCAAATTATGTATTGTAAAGATAAAAAGAAAAAATGAAGATTCTTATAATTTCAAATATGCATGCAATGAAATAGTTGAAAACGGAATGGATATTATAAGCGAAGATGAAGAGATTATTTCTTATAGAAAAGCGCTTTTAAATTCAATATCATATAGCCATAAACCTTTATGTTCAAATTGCGAAGTAGATTATAAATGCAAGTTAAAAAAATATTTTGATTTATATAATATAACCGAAAAAAATAATTTAGAAAATAACGAAGAAAAAATTATTGATAATAAATTTATTGAAGAAATAAAAAATATAGTTAAAACTTTTAATTTGCCCGATTATATAAAAGCCGATTATGACAGATGCATTTATTGCGGATTATGCGATAATTATAAAACAATAAACGGATATAATTCTATAATAACCGATTTATGTCCGACAAATGTGTTTTATGCGGAAAGAAAAAATAAAATAAATTCTAATAATAATTCTATAGAAAGCGTTCAAAGTTTTTGTATCGGATGCAATTCTTTATGCAATATAGAATATTTGCATAATAAAGAAAATATAAACGATATAAAATCAATTTCGGGAAAAAAATTCGGTTTATGCGATTATGGAAGAAAAATGGATTATTATTCAAACGATAAATTAAAATATCCATTAATAAACGGAGTTGAAAACGATTTTGAAAAAGCTAAAGAATTATATAGAGAATTTATAAGCGATATTAACGACAATTCTTATTTGGCTATAGCGTCCTCTTTGTATCCGCTTGAAGATATAAAAGCTTTTAACGAACTAGCAAGTTATTTGGGAATAACAAAATTATATTATAAAAAAAATCGTATAGCAACAGATTCAAATGTTATAAAAGATAATTACACAAATATAAATAAATATTCAATAGAAGAATTAAAAAGAGAATTAAAATATATTGACGGAGAAAATATAGATTTTAATTTTTATAAAAAGTTTATTATTTTAGGAGATTCTTTAGATGACAATAACGAAGAGATAATATCTTTCATTCAAAAAAATAAAAGAAATTATATATTATTTACTCCAACCTTATCGGCTTTGGCTTATAATTCTTATATATCTTTTCCGATAGCGGGACTTGGAGAATTTAGCGGAAATTATATCGATAAATACGGAAAATTAAAAGAAATTAACTCTTTTTTGAATAAAGATAAGAACAGACTTAACTTAAGAGATTTAATAAAGTATTTGTATTTATAATAATTTCGTATATAATAATATATAGATTAATTATATTTTAGTAAGGAGTCGTTTATGCGAAAAACGAGAGACGAGATACTTTCTAATATCGGTAATAATCGTTATGATATAATTATTATAGGCGGCGGAGTAATCGGAGCTACCATAGCTTTTAAGACTTCAAGAGTAGGACTTTCTACTCTTTTATTAGAAAAGCATGATTTTTCTTTCGGCGCTTCTTCTCGCACGGGAAAAATACTTAACGGAGGCTATAACGATTTAACTACAAAAAATATAATTTCTACTATTTATAAAGTTAGAGAGAGAAATAATTTAATATATAAAAGTTCCGCAAGCCAAACGGGAATATTATATCCAATATACGAATATGGAAAATCTGGAATATTCGGACAAGAATTAAAAAGCAATTTTTACGATTTACTTTCAATATTTTCTCAAATAAAAAGACATACATCTCATAGCAGAAATTCCGCTTTGGAATGTTTGCCCGATTTAATCAATAACGATGTAATAGCTGGAATAGAATATAACGAAGGAATGCTTGACGATTCAAGATATGTTATGGAACTTCTTTTAAAAGCGGAAGAAAACGGAGCGGATATTTTAAATTATGCTGAAGTAAAAATTTTTGAATATAATAATAAAGAAATACAAAAAGTTATTTTATCCGATAAAATCACGGGAAGAATATACGAAACGAGCGCTAAAGATATAGTAATTTCGGCTGGCGCTTGGGGACATGAATTAAGCTCAACTCTTCCAAATGGCAGTTTTGACAATAAGGTTCAATATATAAAAGCGTCTCATTTAATAGTCAATAGCGATATTATTCATATTAATAAATCGGTAGTTTTGCCAAAGATAAAAGATAGACCGAATGTATTTTTAATGAAATGGAAAGACACTTTAATTATAGGACCGACAATAAAAAAATATAATGGAAATTTAGATTGCATATACGCTACAAGCGATGAGATAGAATATTTACTTGATATATATAATACTTATTTTAGTTCTATAGTAAATAAAAATCATATTATTACGACTCAATCTGGTATGATGCCCGTTAATTCTACAGATATTAAAATTCATTCTCATCCTAATTATAGATTATTTTTGGTTGAAGGCGGAAATTTTACCTTGTCTTCATTAATAGCTGTAAAAACTTTATTAAAAATATACGGAAAGCCGCATAAATGGTTTAGCGTTGGCAAATTTATGAATAATAAAATCGATAAAAAAATAGAATGGGTATTAAAAAAAGAGACTATCGATTTTCTTATAAATTATTTTAATTCTGTTGATTTGGCGATTCGATTAAACGAGTTCTGCAAAAATGATTCTTCTCTGCTTGTAAATGTAGGACTTGACGAAAGAATCCCAAGAGGTTTAATAAAATATTTTGTAGAAGTTGAACATGCTTTGCATTTAGACGATATTATGATTAGAAGATTAAGATTTATATTAACCGAAAACGACTGCGGAACTTTGTTGGCTGAACATATAGCTGAAGAAATGGCTAATATATTGGGCTGGAATCAAAATAGAATGGAATGGGAAATTAAAAGATACAGAACGGAAATAAAGAGAGCGAGAGTTTCTTTATATTGAGTTTTATTGATTTGAAAGTCAAAATTTATGTTATTTTTTTGATAACAAAAAAGAATTCTATTTTATTGCTTTTTTTCAATTCGATTGTTATAATATAGCAATTAATTAATAGGAAAAAATTTATATATGTATATAAAGAATCTTAATTTGCATGGATTCAAATCATTTGCTATAGAAACGAATATAGAATTCAACGAAGGCGTTACGGTTGTTTTAGGTCCAAATGGAATAGGAAAAAGCAATATTGTTGAAGCTTTTTTATGGGTTATGGGAGAACAGTCGGCAAGCAGATTGAGAATGGACGCTTCAAAAGGGCTTGAAAGCGTTATTTTTCATGGAACGGATACAAGAAAACCATCTTCACTCGCTCAAATAACTTTAACTTTAGACAATAAAAATAAATGGATAAAAAAATACGATAAAGAAGAGATTACGGTAACAAGAAAATATTATAGAAAAGGTTTGTCGGAATATTATATAAATGACGAACAGGTTAGGTTAAAAGATATAGTCGATATGTTTTTAGATACGGGACTTGGAAAAAACGCGTATTCTGTTATTAAACAAGGAACTGTATCGGAAATTGCTAAACAAAAACCCGAAGAGAGAAGAAGCATAATAGAAAATGCGGCGGGAATAAGTAAATATCTTGAAAGAAGAAGAGAAGCTACAAAAAAATTGGAAGAGTCGGAAAGAAATCTTGATAATGTAAAAATAGAAATTAAAAATGCGGAAAAATATTACAAATCTTTAAAAGAGCAAGCCGCTAGAACTGAAAGATATTATTCTTTAATTGACGAAAGAAAAAAAATAAGCATAAGCATAAATGTAAATCAAGTAAAAAAATCAAAAATTAATCTTGAAGAGCTAATAAAAAATTTGGAAGAATTAAATAATAAAAAAATAGAATTAGAAAAAGAATTAAAAGAATTAGACAATCAAAAACAAATGGAACTTCTTAAATTTGAAGAGACAAGAAATTTATCAATAGAATTAGATAAACAAGTTTCTCTAATAGACAAAGAACTTATTCATATAGAGAAAATGTCTAATCAATTAAAAATTCAATTAGAAAATAAAGATAAAGAAAAAGAAGAAAATATTAACAGAAAAAATATTTTAGATAAAAGAATTGAAGAAAATAAAAATCAAGTAAAAGAATTGGAAGAAGATATAAAAAATATTATTGAAAATATAGAAAGAGCATTAAAAGAATTGGAAGAGGAAGAAAATAATATAGCCAACGAACAAAATAAAATTGCAAGCCTTAACGATGAAATTGCCGCATTAACTCAAAATAATCAAAACGCTAATTTGAAAATATCGGATGCGCGCGAAAGACAACTTGAAGCGATAAATAAAATAATAACCGAAATAGACGAAAAGAAAAAAGATATAATGGGAAATAGTTTTTATCAAAATATTGGAAAGCATGAAAGTGATATTGATATTGGATTTAATAATTTATTAAACGCGATAGATTCTAAAATGAATTCTATAAAAGAATTTGAAGAATATAATATATTGAATAATTTTAACGAACTTAATTTTCATTCTATTTCGGGTTTTATAGAAAAATTAAAAGATAGTTTGGATAATGAAAAAAATGACGCTTTATTTTTGCAAGGAATATTTAAAGAATATACTAAAATAAAAAATCCTTTCTTTGATTTGCTTTTTGATAAAGAAGGCGCTTATATGCAAAAAGAAAATATAGATAAAGAAATTGCCGAACTTGAAAATCATATTAAAAATAATAACGATAAAATTGAAGAGATTAATAATCAAATAAAAATATCTACGGAAAATATAAATAGAGCGAACTCAAATTTAACGACTTTAACTGTTGAAAAAGCAAAATACGAAACCAATAAAAAAGCGCTTGAAGAGAGAAAAGAGATAATAATAAAAAATATAAAATTGATTGAGGAAGAAGTTTTATCTCATAATGAAAAATTCAATAAACTTGAAGAAGATTATAAAAACCTTAACGAAGAGTTTAAACAGAATAATATTAATTTTAAAGAGCTTGAAAAGAAAAAATCTCAAATGGAAAGCGAATCGAGAAGCAAAGCGAACGAGATAAAAAAAGCGGAATCTACTTTATCTAATTTTGAAGCGAGTCATTCTAAAAGAGTAAAGAGATTAAACGAAGTCAATGACAATATCGCTAGAATAAGCGAAAGAATAAATCAAACTAACGAAAAAATAAACGATATATATAATCATTTTTACGAAAATTACGCGCTTAACTTAAAAGATTTTGAAAACGAAACTCATAATTTAATTGACGAAGAAACTTTTAAAAATAAATTAAACGCGGTAAACGATAAAATAAAAAATTTAGGACATATAAACGAAATGGCTTTAGACGAATATCAAGAGGCAAAAAATCGATTTGAATTTTTAAGCAAACAAAAAGAAGATTTGGAAAAGTCTAAAGAAGAGATTTTAAAAATTATTTTTGACGCCAATAAAAAAGCGGGAGAAGATTTTTTAAAAACATTTAACGAAATAAATAAAAAATTTTCCGAAACTTTTAGAATATTATTCGGCGGAGGAAACGCTGGCTTAAAAATACAAAATGAAGAAGATTTATTAAATAGCCCTATCGATATATTCGCTCAACCGCCTGGCAAAAAAATGGAAAATATAGTTTCTTATTCTGGAGGCGAGCTTACAATGACGGGCTTGGCTTTGGTTTTTGCAATTTTTTTATATCGTCCTTCGCCTTTTTGCATATTAGACGAAGTTGACGCCGCATTAGACGGAGCAAATATTATAAGATTTAAAAATATGGTTAAGGGATTGTCAAATAAAACTCAATTTTTAATAATTACGCATAATGAAGTATCGGCGACTATAGCGGATGCATATTACGGAATAACCGCCGAAGAAAAAGGCGTTTCAAAAATATTTACGGTTAAAGTCGATAAAGACGGAACTATTAACGGAAGTAAAGATAAAGTTGTTTCTGAAAATTAAATTTAAATATTTTATTTCTTATTTCAAAGCTTCAACGCATCTCGCGCATAATTCTTTATGCTCTTTATTATCTCCAACCGTTTCATAATGTCCCCAACAACGAACGCATTTTTCATGTTCCGCTTTGATTGTTTTTACAAATGAAATATCGCCTTCAATAAAAGAATCGTCTTTTTTATCTTCGACTATAACTTTGCTTACAATAAATATTTCATTTAAGTATTTATTATATTTAATTAACAAATCTTTAACTGTTGAATCTTTTGGCGATATATTTATATAAGCTTCTAAAGATTTTCCGATTGTATTATTATCTCTCGCCCGCTCAAGCGAAAGCAAAACATCGCCTCTTACTTTAAGCAAGGTTTCCCATTCTTTTTCTAATCCCAAATCAATATATTCTTCTTTTGCTTCTGGAAATAATTGTAAATGAACGGAAGAAGATTTTCTATAATAACTCCAAATTTCATCCATAGTGAAAGGCAGAAAAGGAGCTATTACTTTAACCAACACATCCAAAATTTCTATTAAAACGGTTTGAGCGCTTCTTCGAGATATAGAATCTTTTTTATCGCAATATAATCTGTCTTTTATTATATCCAAATAGGTTGCCGAAAGTTCTACTACGCAATAATTTATAAGTCTTTGATAGAATACATGAAATTCGTAATTATCGCAGGATTTTTCCGCAGATTTAACGAAACTATATAATCTAGATAAAGCGTATCTGTCAACGGGCAAAAGTTTTTCAATTTCAATTTTATCTTTTTCAAAATCGAAATCGTTCAAGTTGCCAAGTAAATATCTGAAAGTATTTCTTATTTTTCTGTAGTTGTCCGCAATTGCTTTCATCATATTATCGCCGACTCTAGCGTTATGCGTAAAATCTTCGCTTATGCACCAAAGTCTTAATATATCCGCTCCGTATTTGTCAATTACATCCAAAGGAGAGACTACATTTCCCGCGCTTTTATGCATCGCCTTTCCGTTTTCGTCTAATGTCCATCCATGAGTTATTAATTCTTTATATGGCGGAATTCCTCTTATAGCCATTGATGGCCAAATTGCAGCCTGAAACCAACCTCTATATTGGTCGCCTCCTTCTAAATATATTTCAACGGGAAAATTTCCGTCTAAATCTTTATTTGTTTTTTGAGAAGCGAAAGAAGAAACTCCAGAATCAAACCAAACATCTAATATATCTTCTTCTTTGCCGAATTCATCGCATCCGCATTCGCATTTTGTTCCCGCAGGAAGCAAATCTTTTGGCTCTAATTCAAACCAAATATCCATTCCTTTAGTTTTCACTATTTCAGCAAAATGTTTTGTAGATTCTGAAGTAAGTAAAGTTTTACCGCACTTTTTACAATAGAAAGCTGGAATCGGAACTCCCCAAGAACGCTGACGCGATAAACACCAATCGGGACGATTATCAAGCATTTTTTTCATTCTATCATGTCCCCAAATCGGATACCATTTTATATTTTCAAGCGATTTAACCGTTCGCTCGTCAATATTATCATGCTTCATATTCATAAACCATTGGTCTGTCGCTCTAAATATTAAAGGATTTTTACATCGCCAACAAATCGGATAACTATGGCTTATATCTTCTTTATAAAATAATCTTCCGTTGTTTTTTAGAATTTCTATTATTTTAGGATTAGCGTCAGTTACTCTAACGCCTTCCATTTCTTTATAATCGCTAGTGTATCTTCCCTCTCTATCTACGGGGCAATAAATATCCAAATTATAATTTAGTCCCGTTTGATAGTCTTCTAAACCATGTCCTGGCGCTGTATGAACTATTCCTGTTCCTGAAGTGGCTTCGACATAATCGGCAAATACTACCGCTGATTTTCTATTTTCTATAAACGGATGCGCTATTTCCAATTTTTCTATCTCTTCCATAGATATTGGAATTATCTCAAGTCCTTCTAAAGTTAAATTATTTTTTGATAAAACAGTTTCGATTAAAGTTGTCGTCATTATCGCGTATCTATCGCCTATTTTAACCGCCGCATATTCTAAATTTTTATTGAAAGCGCAAGCCATATTTGACGGCAATGTCCAAGGCGTAGTAGTCCATATCATAACATCGACATTACCGTTTAATTTATCGTTTATTTTATTTAAAACGGGAAATCTAACATAAATACTGTTTGATACATGATTATCGTCATATTCTATTTCTGCAGCCGCTAAAGCCGTTTCGCAATGAATACACCAATGAATAGTTCTTAAACCTTTAAATATATATCCTCTCTCTACAAGTTGAGAAAAAACCGAAACTATTTCAGATTCGTATTCGGGCGACATAGTGAGATAAGGATTTTCCCAATCTCCCATAACTCCGAGTCTTTTAAATTGTTTTCTTTGAATATCGATATATTTTTGAGCGTAGGCTCTGCATTTTTTTCGCATTATAAATTTTGAAGTTTCTTTATATTTATCTCCCAAACTTTCCTGCACTTTTAATTCTATTGGCATTCCATGACAATCCCAACCAGGAATATAAGGAGAGTTAAAACCTTTTGCAGATTTATATCGGACTATAATATCTTTAATAATTTTATTTAATGCCGTTCCTATATGAATATCGCCATTAGCGTAAGGCGGACCGTCATGCAAAATGCATTTGGGAGCTTCCTTTCTTAATTCTCTTAATTTTTGATAAATTTTTTCTTCTTCCCATTTCTTTATTATTTTAGGCTCTTTTTCTTTCAAACCCGCTTTCATTGGAAAATCGGTTTTTGGCAAGTTTATTGTGGAACTGTAATCCATTTTTCGCTCCGTTTAATAATTTTAATTTTTTAAGATAATCAATATTATACTATAAATATAATTTTTTCAAGCGTATTTTAATTTTTATTAATAAAAAATCAATATATCTAAAAGTATAAATATAAAAAAACCGACTCCAATTTAATAATCGGAAAGACGGTTTTTAACAATTTAGCGTATATAATTTAACTTTTCTGTTTTTTATATCAAGACTTTATTACGGGATATAATATAGACGCTATCGTGAGAATTAACAATATTATACATATAATTACTCTTTGTAATTTAATTTACTTACGATAAAATTTTAACATAGATTAAAAAATTTGTCAAGCGTTTAATAAAAAAATATATTAAGAAAATATAAATATTATCAACAATAATTTTATTATTAAATGAGATTTATTTAAATTTTAAATAAGATAATCTATACAATTAATTTATATATAAAAACTATAGAAATATACTAAAAATTATGATATCATAATATTTAATTTAATTATAAATTATAAAGAATTGAAAAATTAATTATGAAAAATATTGCTATACTTGGAAGACCAAATGTTGGAAAATCGACTCTTTTCAATAGATTAGTAGGAAGAAGAAAATCTATAGTCGATTCTACGGCTGGGGGGACAAGAGATATTGGAATAGCAAAAACTTTTATAGACGATATTGAATTTAATATATTTGATACTGGCGGACTTTTAGACATAAGCGAAGATATTTTAAATGAAAAAGTTAGAGAGAAGGCTTTGAAAACGGCGACTGAAGATTCCGATATACTTTTATTTTTAGTTGACGCTCGTCAAAACCATCCAGACGACAGACATTTTATAAACGCTATAAGAAAAACGAGTAAACCGATTATACTCGTAATTAATAAAGTTGATGCAAATTCGCATAATCAATTAATAAATGAATTCTACGCACTCGGCATAAAAGAAATGGTTGGGATAAGCGCCGAACATAATAAAGGAATAGACGACTTAAAAGAAAAAATTTTGAATATATATAAAAGCTTTAATAAAAATGAATTTAAAGAAAAGAAAAAAATAATTAAAAATTCGGAAAATGAAGATAATAAAAATTTAGAAGAATTTATTGCAGAAAAAAATAAAATAAATATAGCGATAGTCGGAAAACCAAACGCTGGAAAATCGACTCTTTTAAATACTTTAATCGGAAAAGAAAGAAGCATAGTTTCAAATATTGCAGGAACGACAAGAGACCCAATAGATGAAACTTTTAATTTTAACGGAAATGAAATTTGTTTAATAGATACAGCGGGAATAAGAAAAAAGAAAAATGTAAATTCCGATATAGAATATTACAGCGTAAACAGAGCGATAAAATCAATAGAAGCTTCCGATGTTTGTATTCTTATGCTCGATGTCTTTGAAGGTTTAACGGAACAAGATAAAACTATAGCGAATTTAATAATTGAAAGAAAAAAAGGAATAGTAATCGCTGCAAATAAATGGGATATAAGAGAGAAAGGCATAACTTGGAACGATTATGAAACATATATGAAAGAAACTTTTCCCATTTTAAATTATGTTTTTTACGCGAAAGTGTCGGCAACTAGAAAAAAAGACGCTGAAAAACTTTTATCTTTGACAATTAGAGTCGCTAAAACAAGAAGACAGAAATTTGAAACTCATTCGCTTACAGAAACTTTTGTTAGAGCTACAAGAGAATATACGATATCGGCAGGCGGAAGTCCTTTTAAGATTTTTTACGCCACTCAAACGGGAATAAATCCGCCAGCTTTTGCAATATTTTGTAATAATCCTCATAAATTAAATTCTCATTATAGAAGATATTTAGAAAATAAATTTAGAGAGATTTTTGATTTTAGAGGAACTCCGATAATTCTTAATTTTAGAAAGAGAGGTAAAAAAAATGATAGTTAAAATTATAAGCGTTCTAATTTCTTATTTAATAGGAGCGATTCCTTTTTCATTTATAATTGGAAAAGCAAACGGGCATGATGTGAGAGAGGAAGGAAGCGCTAATCCAGGAGCTAGCAATGTTTTAAGATTATGCGGAAAAAAAGCGGGAATTCTTGCATACTTCTGCGATATTGGAAAGGGAATGATTGCGGTTTTAATTCCTTCGTTTATATTGAAAGGACAAAATAATATTTTAATTATATGCGCAGTTGCCGCGATAATCGGGCATGTATTTTCAATATTTTTAGGTTTCAAAGGCGGAAAGGGAGTTGCGACAAGCGCGGGAACAATGTTTATGCTTTCGCCGATAAGTTTGATTATTACGATGATATTTTTCTTTATAGGTTTATTCGCTTCAAAGAAAACTGTTGCAATTGGAAGCACGGTTGGAGCGATAATGTTTCCTATTGTTTTAACGGTTTTATATTTTAAGTTTAATTTTTTATACAAAATATTTTTTAATATAGATTATAGACTCCTACTTCCTATAACTATACTTTTGGCTTTATTTATAATAATTAAACATATTCCGAATTATAAAAGATTATTAAAAGGCGAAGAAAATAGTTTTTCAAAAAAATAATTTTAAAAATTTTTAATAATTTATACAATTTATAACCTAATAAATACCAATTAATTAAGTCTAAAAATTAAAAATATTTATAATTTTTTTATTGCCAATATTTAAATATGTATGAAATGTATTATTAAAC